>JAABUX010009598.1_pt1 | contig 10936 bp, 6 predicted proteins | sample 5561851 | NCBI WGS metagenome assembly JAABUX01 (sample SAMN10711883, study PRJNA513361) | rock metagenome | isolation source: Antarctica rocks | place: Antarctica: Victoria Land, Richard Nunatak red sandstone | collected 2016-01-03 | reverse complement strand
TTCACCACGTTGTTCCAGGGCTTGTTTGCCCACGCTTCGCCCAGCAAGGCACGGTCATTCAACAAAAGCTGTAAAAAGATGATCGCCGACGGCAGCATGACACCGGCCAGCACCTGCACACTCACGATAATCAGCTGCAAGGGCGCACGCGGGATCAGCACCAGCCCCGCCGCGAGGGCCACGCAGGCGACATAGATGCCGTAAAAGCCGGGCGCGTCTTTGACGCTCTTTTGCAGGCCGTGAGACCATCCGCGCGCTTCCCCGTAAGCATACGCCGACGACAGCGAAATCGCAGTTGCGCCCAAAATCGCGGCGTCTACCATCAGCAGCAGAATGCCGGTCTTGAACCACGGGCCGAAGATGTGTCCTAGCGCAACCGCCATCTTCGCCGGGTCGAAGTTGTCGGCGTCAAACGGCAGGTGATGGCGGAACGCCGCGTCCCCAATCAGCATCATGCAGCCGGCCACGACAACCGTCAGGCAGGCACCGAAGAACGTGTCCAGCCGGGCAAACTTCAAGTCTGCAAAGCGCAGCTTCTTATCGGCAACCGTGCTTTGCTGAAAAAAGAGCTGCCAGGGCGCAATCGTCGTGCCGACAATAGCGATAATCGTGAAGACGAGGCCCGAAGTCAAACCGCCATGCGGGATGCCCGGCACGACTAAGTTGTGTACCGCCTCCGCGCCATTCGGGCGGGACATGAATGCCAGCACAAGCCACACTAGGTTCAGCAGGCAAAGCGTGAGAGTCATGCGCTCCCAGCGCCGGTAGCTGCCGGTCGTGACCAGCGCCATCAGCGCCAGCGCCGCCAGCGGCACGACCACGACCGGCGGCAGGCCCAAAGCGCCGGCGGCAAGCGAAACCCCGGCAAACTCCGTCACCAGTGTCAGGAAGTTCAGGACCAGCAGGTCGATCAGCGAGAAAACGCCCCACCATTTGCCGAAGCGCTGGTAGATCATGGCGGCATGGCCCTGCCCGGTGGCGATGCCGAGCCGCGCGACCATTTCCTGAATGAAGTAGCAGGTCGGCAGCAGCAAAATGAGCAGCCAGAGCAGGTGCGTCCCGTACTGCGCTCCCGCCTGGGTGTAAGTAGAAACCGCTCCGGCGTCGTTGTCGGCGGCCATGACGATGAGGCCGGGGCCGACCACCAGCAGAAACGTCAGCACATTGCGCTGCCAGGCCTTATGAACCGCAATGCTTTTGGGCGGCGTCATCGGTAACTGTGTTGATGTCTGAAGTGTCTTCACGGTGGGCATCCTCCTTGTTCCGCACGGCGACGGGCGAGGGAGGCGCGAATGCGTCTGCCTGTCGTCACGGCGGCGCGGCTGAACCGAACCGGAGCTGCGGCGTCACGCGGCGTGAGCCAGGTCATGGTCAGACACCCTTCAGCGTCAAGAGTCCACATCACATCGGTCATGTGAGTCTCCGATTTCTTAATCAGCGACGCAGGCGCAGAAACGCCTGCATCGTCAAGCGCATCCTCTTGAAATGCTGGCTTTAAAAGGGAGAGGTGCGAAAAGACAAAAGTGGAGAAAAGCAGACCGGAAGAGGGTTCCGGCGGGCTGCCGTCGCTGCTGCCTTTCACCTCACGACCGGGGGCCGTGAGCGAAGCAAGCAGAGCGACGGCGGGAGGAATTTATATCGGAAATTACATCGCGCTGTCGAAAGCTCGGATCACTTGGGACCAGTCGAATTGAGTTATCTGTGTTCGGTTGCGCCTTCCTGTACCGGAAGGCACCTGACTACTGCCGGGTTCCATAATCTTCCTTTCAAGAACTTTCTGACCTGCTCAAAACAATCATGCGGACCTAAAGAAGGCGGTCAATTGACTTTTTCAAGTCGCGCAGGGCGTCATCGGGACTATCACTTGTCAGCGCCCATCGGAATGCGTGATCCACATGGTCATCCAATATAACTTTGCCGACCTGATTCAATGCAGCACGCACCGCAGAAATTTGAGTCAGCATCTCTTCGCAGTCGCGGCCTTCTTCCCAAAAACGCTTGAGGCTCGCGGCATGACCGGCAATCCGCGCCAGTCGCTTCGCTACATCCTCATGTATGGGACTATCGCCATCAGACATACCATTGCTCCGTATTGCTATCCGCCTACCCCCCTGGGGGGATATGTCTTTATTATGAACTGCTCTGCCAGAATTGTCAACTGTTTCTACGAAAACCCGGCAAATAATTTAGACATTCACTATCCTGCTTTTGTCGGTCGCTCCAGCCCGCTAATTTCAGTCGGAGTAGAGGCGGGCTGTCCATAATGGACATACCACGGAACATTGATGACAACAATACGCGGGTCGCCCAGCAGCAGCAGGTTTGCCTTCAGCGCCGTCGCCCGATGGTTATGCAGCACCCAGTCCCACCAGCGCGTCTCCACAAGCTCCGGGATGATGACCGCGATCAGGCGGTCTGGATACTGTTCTTTGAGCTGCTTCAAGTAGGTGGTCAGCGGCCCCGTCACCCGGCGGTACGGGGACGACAAAATCTCCAGCTTTGGGACTGATACATCCGACGCCTGCGCGGGGTGGTCCACCTGCTCCGTCCATTGTTTTTGCAGCGCTTCTGCTTTTTTTTCGCCTTCCTCGTCCTGGCCGTTCGCGTCCGGCAGTTTGATGTGAACCGCGAACACGTCCGGCGACAATCGCATTCCGAAGCGCAGCGCCCGCTCCGAGACGATGTTCCATTCGCCCAGCGGCACGACCGCCACCGGCGGGTCATTGTGGCTGAGGTCCAGCGGGCGCGGGTGGCCGATCTGCTTGGCGACGGCGTCGTAATGACGGCGCACGGCAAAGAAGAGAAACATGAGCGCCGGCAGAATGATGACCGTGATCCACGCGCCTGCCGTGAACTTCGCCACCAAAATCACGCCTAATGCCAGCGCCGTGCAGATGGCTCCCAGCCCGTTAATGAACAGCGCTCCTCCGGCCCCCGCTTTATTTTTGTTTTCGCCCGCTGCCGCCTGCTTCCGCCAGTGCATCACCATCCCTGACTGAGATAGCGTGAAAGCCAGAAATGCGCCAACGGCATACAGGGGAATGAGCGCATCGGTAATCCCCTTGAACACAATGAGCAGGATTACACAGAGGCCGGTCAGGAACAAAATCCCGACCGTGTAAACCAGCCGCCGGCCCAGCAGGGCGAAGACGTTCGGCAGGTAGCCATCCAAAGCGACCAGGCGGCACAGGCGCGGGAAGCCGGCGTAGCTGGTGTTCGCGGAAAGAACCAGAACCGCCAGCACGCTCGCAAGAGTCACATAGTACACGCCGCCGCGCCCGACAATCGCGTTCAGGAGCAGCGAGATGACGCTCTGGTAGCCGGGCTTGGCCTCATCCATCGCGGCAATGCCATAAGCATGGCAAAGATACGCGATCCCAGCCAGCAGGGCCAGCAAGATAACGACAATGGCAGTGAGCGTGCGCTGAGCGTTCCTGACGATGGGATTAGCGAAGATGGTCACGCCGTTCGAGACCGCTTCCACGCCGGTCATCGCCGTGCAGCCGCTGGCAAAGGCACGCAGCAGCAGCCACAAGCTGACTCCTGCTACGGCTTTTGGGACAACGGGCGGGGCGAGAACAGGATGGGGATGACCACCATGGCCGACAGCCTGGATTATCCCGTACACAAGAACCCCGCCGAGGCTGAGAACAAATAAGTAGGTCGGAAAAGCGAAGATTGCTCCTGCCTCTCTCGCCCCGCGCAGATTGACGATTGTAATAAGCGCCAAAAATCCAAGACACAACATCAGAGTATGCCGGTGCAGGCTGGGCACAGCCGAGATGAGTGCGCCGACACCTGCCGAGATGCCGACGGCGACGGTCAGGGTGTAATCCAGCATCAAAGCGGCAGCGGCAAGCAGGCCAAACTTGATGCCGAGATTTTCATGCGCGACCGTGTACGAGCCGCCCCCATTCGGGTACGCAGTAATGGTTTGACGGTAGGAAAGATAGAGGATCGTCAGCAGAGCCAGAATAACCCCGGTGATCGGGCCAATATAGTTGAGGCCCAGAATACCCAGCGGCAGCAGGATGGTCAGCGCCGCTTCCGGCCCATAAGCGGCGGAAGAAAGGCCGTCCAGCCCGAGGCTGGGCACACCGGCGAAAACGCCGATTTTTTGCCCCCCTTCTTCCGAAGAAGTCAGCGGCTGGCCGAAGAGCTTGTTAATGATGCTAGATGAGGATTGGCTCAATGTAATCTCGTTTCTGTGTGTCTAATTTCCTGGCAAAGCTTGCTGCCCGACAAGCACAGACATGAAAAACTCCCACTCGCGGCTTTTGCGCCGTGTGGGAGCGTTTCTGAAAGACGCTGTGACCGCGTTGCCCGTGGCTGCCTTACTTTTGCATGTGGGTTTTATTATACCCGGCAAAGTATAGCAGTCTTGCGTTATGACTTAATACGAGACGCATTTGAGGAAGCCTGTTGAAAGGCGCTCCGGGTGGCTCGGTCTACCGCTTTACGCACAAAATCTGCGAGAACATTATCCACCGGAATAACATGGCTTGATTTACCCGCCGTTATCCACCAGCAGCCATTCCATCCGAGCGTGGAATTACCCGTCGCTGTGACCGTACCATCTGGGCGCTGAAGTGTTTCGGTCACGGTGATAAAAGGGCCGGAGCGCCGGTAGCCAGCCATGCCATTGATGCGCGGCGGCATCGAGATCGCCAGGCGAATGACTCCTGACAGCACAAGGGGAGACTTCGCCGCTTGCGCCGTGGCTGCCGGCTCCATTTCCCCCGCCAGACCATGCTCTTTAAGAGTTCGTTCCGCCTGCTTTGCCGCTTCTTCTTGAAGCCGACGGATTTCGTCGTCCTGGTCTGCGCGATTGGGCGTGTTCTCAAGTGACTGCGCCTCAATGGTAAACGGCACAATCGCGACTCGATCATACGCAGGCTTTTTATCTGCACTCACAGAGAAAATGGAACCTGAGAAAATCAGGCAAGAGACGCCGGATGTCAATATAAGTCTGGAGACATTGAAAGCGAAAGGCTTCATCAGAGTAATCTTTCTGTCAAGACAGCACCGGTTCGGACTCGGGTACCAAATTAGGCTTTGGCAGAGGACGAGCGACGAGCGAATAAAGCAGGGGCAGCACGAATAGGGTCAGAACCGTCGCACTGACCAGGCCGCCGATGATGACGATGGCAAGCGGCTTCTGCGTATCGCTTCCAATTCCAGTGGAGACTGCGGCAGGAATAAGCCCGACGCCGGCCAGAATGGCAGTCATTAGAATGGGGCGCAGCCGCGTCACCGCGCCGTCAACAACAGCTTCAAGAAGGCTCTTTCCTTCAGACCGCAAGTGATCAAAATGCGAGACCATGATGACGCCGTTCTGGACGACGACCCCAAAGAGCGCAATAAAGCCGACAGCGGCGGCGACGCTTAGGTGAAAATGCGTCACATACAGAGCGAAGATGCCGCCAATCAGCGCAAGCGGCACGTTCAGCATGACTAGGAGCGAACGCGACACGCTGCCGAACATCAGGAACAGAATAAAGAAAATCAGCAGCAGCGTGGCCGGGACAATGAGCGCCAATCGCGCTTCCGCCCGCTGCATGGACTGAAACTCGCCTCCCCAAACCGTGTAATAGCCGGACGGAAGCGTCACCTGCCGCGCGACTTTCGCCTGGGCCTCCGCAACTGTCCCGCCAATGTCCCGGCCCCGCACCCCGAACTTGATTGCAATGAAGCGGCGATTTCCTTCTCTATAAATAAAAGCCGCGCCGCGCGTGATTTTGATCTGAGCAAGCTGCGAGAGCGGGATTCTTTGGTCATCCGGCGTGCTTACTGTGATGTCTTTGATGGCGTCTACGTTCTCCCGGCTTTCGGGGGTCAGGCGGGCGACTACGTCAAATCTTTTTTCGCCCTCCAGCACCTGCGTTACGGCATTGCCGCCGATGGCCGTCGAGATGACGTTCTGCACGTCCTGGATATTGATCCCATAGCGGGCGATCTTGTCCCGGTCAACAACGACCTGCACCTGCGGCTCACCGGTTTCGGTAAATGTCGTGAGGTCTACAACTCCGGGAACGCCAGCCATGACCGACTGGATTTCCGCAGCCTTCTTTTCCAGCACGTCCAGGTCATCGCCGAACAGCTTCACGGCCAGCTCGCCCTTGACGCCGGTGACGGCTTCCTCAACATTGTCTTCAATGTTTTGGGAGAAGTTGAAGTTGACGCCGGGGATTTGCGACAGGTCGGCGTTCATCCTGGCGATCAGCGCATCCTTGCTTTTGTAGCCGCGCCACTGGTCGTAGGGCTTGAGGTTGACCAGAAACTCAGCATTGTAGAAGCCGGTGGCATCCGTGCCGTCATCCGGGCGGCCATTCTGCGAGACGACCAGGCTGACGGGCTGGTACTGGGCCATGATCGCCCGTATCTTCGGCACGACGCGGGACGCCTCCGAGTAGGAGACCGTTGTCGGCAGCGATGCCCGTATCCAGAGATTGCCTTCATCCAGATGCGGCAAGAACTCCGTTCCCAGGCGCGGCGCGACCAGCATGGACAGCAGCAAGAGGCCGACGCTGCCGGTCAAAATGGGAACCGGGTTTGCCAGGGACCAGCGCAGCGCCCGGCGATAGCCGCCGTTCAGGCTGTCCATCGCCTTGCCTTCGCCCGCCTTCAGCTTCCCCTTCAGCAGCAGCGCACACAGCACGGGAGCGGCCAGCAGGGCCATTAAAAGGGAGCCGACCAGCGCAAAAGAAATGGTGTAGGCCATCGGCGCGAACATTTTCTTTTCCACGCTCTGCATCGTAAACAGCGGCAGGTACGCCGTGATGATGATGAGCGTCGTCCAGGCGACCTCGCTCTGCACCTCGCCCGTCGCCCGCAGAATGCAGGACAACGCGGTTTCTTCCGCCGGACGGTTCGCCAGGCGGCGGTAGATATTCTCCACCATAATCACCGTGCCATTGACAAGGACGCCGAAATCAATGGCTCCGAGCGAAAGCAGGTTCGCGGGGATATGCACTAGGTTGAGACAGGTAAACGCGAACAGCAATGCAAACGGCATGGTCAGCGCGACGATCACCGCAGCCCGCACATTGCCGAGAAAAAGAAACAAAATCGTGACGACGAGCAAAATCCCCTCGACGAGATTTTTTTCAACCGTGTGCGACGTGGTATGCACCAAATCGGTGCGGTCAATAAACGTCACGATTTTGACGCCCGGCGGCAGGATGCCATTGTTCAGGTCATGGACCTTTTTGTGGATCGCTTCCAGGACCGGGCCGGCATTCTCGCCGCGCCGCAGCAAAATGATGCCCATGACGGCGTCGTCGATGTCCGGCCCGCCGTCTCCGGCCCGCCAGCCGACTTTGCCGAGGCGCGGCTGGTAGCCGATGCGGACCGTTGCCACATCCCGGACATGCAGCGGCGTTCCCTCATGCGACGCGATCACGACATTGCCGATGTCGGACGTGCCGCGCAGCAGGCCAATCCCGCGCACGACGTATTCCTCGCCGCCGCGCTCCAAATAACTGCCGCCGGCGTTCGCGTTCGCCGCCGCCAGTGCGTCGGTGACGTTTTGCAGCGTGACATCGTAAGCCTTTAGCTTTCCCGGATCAATCTCGACTTGATACTGCTTGATCGTGCCGCCGAAGCTGTTGACATCGGCGACGCCGGGAACGCTTTTAAACTCTTTTTCCAGTGTCCAATCTTCAATCTCTTTAAGCTGCATCAGCGGTGCGCCGACGACGGTGTAGCGGTAAATTTCGCCGGTCGCGCTGGCAAGAGGTGACATGGACGGCTGAATGCCGGTCGGCAGGCTGGCCGCGCCGATAGCCTGATTGACCTGCTCCCGCGCGAAATAGTCGTCTACTCCGTCCTCGAACGTCAGCGTGATGGACGACAGCCCAAACAGCGAATCGCTTCGCAAAGTTTGGACATGAGGGACACCGTTAAGCTGGGTTTCCAGAGGCACGGTGATAAGTTTTTCCACTTCTTCCCCGGCATGGCCCGGCCACTGCGTAATGACCTGAACCTGCGTGTTCATCACATCGGGATAGGCTTCAATCGGAAGCTGGGTAAAACTAAACACGCCCCAGGCAAGCAGAAGCGCTGCGCCAATTAAAACAAGCGCCCGCTGGTGCAGCGCAAAATGTACAATGCGGTTAATCAACTGAGTTCCTAGCTGTCGTTCCTAAATTCCTAGCTGTCGCTCCCCTGGCTGCCCAGAAACAAAGCGCCCTGCGTGACAACGCGCTCGCCGGGACGCAGGCCGGATGTGATCATGCTTTGGCTGCCCTTTTGAGCGCCGACAATGACGTTCCGCCGCGTATACTTGCCGCCCGACGCCACATACACATAATCGCTGTCGGCATCATGCTGGACTGCAGCCAGCGGAACCATCGGCGCGGCCTGCGTATGGCCGGTCACAATCGTCATTTCTGCGAACATCCCATCTTTAAGCAGGCCGTTCGGGTTAGCGATTTCCGCTCGGACCTTGACGGCGTGTGTCTTCGGATCAAGCGCCGGAGCAATGTGGCGGACCCTGCCGCTGAACGTCCGGCCCGGCAGGGCATCTATTTTAATTGCAACCGGCTGGCCTTCGGCCACCGAGGCGAGGTCCTGCTCGTAAATGTCGCCCTCCACCCAGACCGTGCTTGTGCTGCTGATGGTCATCATGTTCCACGGCGTTTCCTGCGACTGGTCCACCACCTGGCCGGAATTGACATTGCGGGCCGTGACCACGCCGGAGATCGGCGACACGATGCTGACCGTTCCGTCTGCACTGGGGTGGCCAAGCAGGTTCAGCGCATTTCGAGAGTTCTGGAAGTCGCTTTGGGCGTTCGCGTAATCGCTCTGCGCCTGCTCCAAGTTGGTGCGAATGGCCGCCCGCGCCAGCGCCAGAGCGCGGACTGCGCCGCTCTGCTGAAGCTGGGCTGCCTGCAAAGCATCCTCCGCTGTCCGCACTGACTGATCCGTGTAGAGGTTGGTCGTGTACGCTTTCTGCTCACGAGTCAGCGTTTCCTGGGCAAGCCGAAGCTGATCCTGATTGGACTGAACCGTCACCTGCGCTTTTGACAGCGTATTCTCTGCCGCTTCCACGTCCTGGCTTGCATTGACGCCGATTTTGTTGAGCTTAACAGCCCGCGTTTCCGCACGCTGGGCCAGGTCTAAGTCCTGCTTTGAAGCGTCGAGCGACGCCTGTGCCTGGACGACGGCAGTTTGTGCCGTCGCCAGCGGCTGCTGGTTGAAGCCGCCGATCTTGGCTTGAAGCCGAATCTTGTCCAGAGCGTCCCGTGTATAGTTCGTATGCTCTTTGGCCTGCTCCAGCGCCGCCTCCGCCTGGGTCACTTCCGGCGTTCCCAGACGCAGCAAGGTCTGGTTACGCTGAAGAGTAATTGCGGCCAGGCGCAGCTTGTTCTGGTTCTCCCTAAAAGTCGTCTGCGCGGTCGCGGCGTCCGTGCTGTCGAGTTGGGCCAGCGGCTCTCCGGCGGTCACATGATCGCCGACAGAAACGTAGACCTGCCGGACGCGCCCTTGCAGGCGGGGACTGATGTTGACGCTCTGGTCCGCCGGATAGGAAACCAGGCCGGTTGTCTGCAAGCGTCCTACCAAAGGAGAGAGGCACACTTGGGCTGTCTGAATTTGAACCACCTGACGGCCTGCCTCGGAAACGGTAACGGGCGTGTTCGGAGACGCCGCAGGCGCGGCAGGCTGTCCGGAATCGCCATGCCCGGAGCGGACAATCAGGAAGCCGCCAAGACCAAGAGCCAGTAGAATGGGAACTGTAATCCCCAGTTGCCGGGCGAGCCTCGGCGAACGGCCTGCCGCAGGAGGCGCAGTGGGTTTTTCAGCGCTGGGATTTTCGATGGTATCCGGTGTGTTCACAATTTTCTTTCTCTTAGAGACTGTGTAAAAAGTCTTCCCTGGCCTGAACGGCAGGGCTTCGGAAATGCAAGCCCCCGCCTTCGCGGGTGAGGAATAGTTTAAAAATCTTTGCCCGCGCCCCTCCGGGCCTGCCAGTGCAGAGGCGGGAACTTGCTCTTCTAAAGCACGCGGGTTTAGCCGCGTGTCTCTGGTTTCTATACAGTCTCTTATCGAGCCGGCGCGGGCGCACTGGGAACGCGCGGCGCTCCGGGAGCCGGACCAGTCGCAGGCGTGGTGCCGGTCAGCGGCGTGGGTGACGCCGGAACGGAAACCGAAACGGCCGGTGTCAGCGGCGTCCCGACGGCGCGGCTGAGCTGGTCAACTGCGTGGTTATAACTGCCGATGGCGGCGTAGTAACCGTTGCGTGTCGCCCGGTACGTCTGCTGGGCGTCAATCACATCTAAAATTGTGCTGGCTCCGAGCGCATAGCCCTGGGTCACGCGGCTCAATAGCGACTCCGACTGCGGCAGAATGCCCTGCTGGTAGAGTTGTACCGCCTGCTGCGCCTGCGTGAGATTGAGGTAACCATTCTCGACATCCTGGGCAACGCCGAGACGCGCCTGCGCCACCAGTGTTTGCTGCACTTTTACGTCCTGCTGAGACTTGTCAATCGCGTTTTTGATGCCGCCCAGGTCAATCGGCAGGATCAGGCCAACCGCGACCGGACCGACATCAAGCTGCCGTCCAAGCGTCACATTGGGAAAATACTGCGCCTTTTCCAGCCCAACGGCGGCCTGCGCGGCGCTGACGCCGGCGCTGGCAGAGCGAATTTCCGGCCGTGCCTGCACCGCTTGCGCCAGGAGGCGAGCGCGTTCCGGGCTGACGACGGCATTGAAGCCGAGCGGCTGCGCCGCGTCCACGGGCGTATCCGGCGCACGGCCCAGAAGAACATTCAGGGCGACACGCGCAACACGCACCTGGTTCGCGGATGCGATCAGATTTTGCTGTTCCTGCGTCAGTGCAATTTGCGCCCGAATCGCATTGGCTTCCGGGGCAGCGCCAAGCTTGAACTGATTTTGAGTGAGATCAGCCAGGCGGCTCGTCAGCGCATACACATTGC
>JAABUX010009597.1_pt1 | contig 10936 bp, 22 predicted proteins | sample 5561851 | NCBI WGS metagenome assembly JAABUX01 (sample SAMN10711883, study PRJNA513361) | rock metagenome | isolation source: Antarctica rocks | place: Antarctica: Victoria Land, Richard Nunatak red sandstone | collected 2016-01-03 | reverse complement strand
CTGCTTGCAGGACCCGCCGTATGACGCCAACAGCTTTGCGAAGATTGTGACTGCGGATGCATCGCCAGAGGCTGGTTCGGCAGCAGCCTGCGTTCCTAATATGCGCAAGGGTTGGCAGGTTCTGTTGAACGCAGCGCAAAGCGAGAGCGGGCGCAAGCTCATCAAGGATGCTATGCGGCTATGCCCACACTCGACCGTCAACAGCAAGAGCGACGGCATCCTGCTAGCCCAGTGGCTGCAGAATGCGTGGGACTACCTCGCCATGGTGGGTTGGCTCGTCTTTCTTAATTAGCTGGCAGCATTTGTGGCGGCAGGAATGTGCGCCTGACCTAGACCTTGACCATGGAATACGCAGGGCGACTTTCCCTATCCTTCTGTTTACCTCCTAAACGGTATGGGCGAGCTTCCCGCATATCCCGTCCGGGTCGCCTGCGAAGCCCTTGCTGATCCGCACCTTGAGGGCAAGGCGCTGCTTTCCGCTATGGCAACCGCGTCTGGCGTCTTTTACAACTACACGCACGAGCTGGAATGCTTTGATTTCAAGGTTGGCGCCAACAAGGAGACAGACGAGGATGGCGAGTTCTGGGGCTATCAGGTTTGCAAGCCTCTCGCTTGCGCAGTCTGTGCCAGCAAACGGTTCTGTATGGCCATGCATGTTTGACGATGCAATTCAACCTGGAGCCAGTCGTGGCGCACCGCAGAGCTGCACGGAGCAATGGATGCCCATGTCGCGCAACGGCAAGGACGACATGTTCTGGGACCAGCCCTTCGACGCCGAAGGCATGAAGAAATATTGCTGGGACACGTGGCGCGTGGTGCCGCGGCCCATGTGGCCGGAGATCAACTGGGGCGGCCGCCGCATCGAGTCCGCCTCCAACATTGTGTTCAGCAACGGCAAGCTGGACCCGTGGAGCGGCGGCGGCATCCTCGAAGTACGCGCTGCCCGTTCAGGATTTGCCACTGAATGGAAGTTTTAGCCTACCATTCTTGCATAGAACCCAATGTAATGGCACCTCGTGTACCCAGGATATCAACGACTCCGTGGTGGCTGTGCTCATCGAGCACGGCGCCCACCACGTGGATCTGATGTTCAGCAACGAGGTGAGGCGCAGCTGCACTGCCACGCACCCTAGTCCAGCTGACACATAATCTGGGTCTGTGACTTGTGTCATTGCGTGCGCGCACACAGGAGGATCCAGAATCCTTCAAGCAGGCGAGGAGCACGGAGCGCAAGCACATCAAGAAGTGGGTGGCCCAGGTGGCGGAGCGCAACAAGAAGCGCGAGCAAGGTCGCAAGCATGCCCTGAGCCCACAGCGCAGCCTTGCGCACAGCAGCTGGCTGCGGCGGCATGTCGAGGCCTGATGCATGTGGAGCTCTCGATCCGTGTGATCTGTGCTGCTTTGGATGCGTTGTAATACTAGCAATGCACCCTGCCACTGACCGCTGCCTAGATCACGTTCGGTGATCAGCGGGCCAAACCGATCCAGCCGGGGGTTGACATTTTCGGATGAAGCAATTGCAAGAGCCACCGGTGATTAGCGGCTGTACCAGTATTCCACTGACGACGATCTGTCCCGAGCGACCGTAAACCTGACGCTGGTGACGTGCCACGAGTAGGCGTCAGAGGTTCGGTTGGCATCAGCGATCTGCGCATGTGACAGGCTCCGACGGCATGTGAACGGTGCTTTCGCCGATGTGGGAGCATGCGTTGCTCGGTGGGCCCCCCAGCCGGAGTGCCAGCCTCGTAAGAGCAGCAGCAGTATCGGACACCCAAGCATGGACACCGCTGCTGGGACACGTATGTGCCCGACCCCCGTCAACCAGGCTGCACAGTCAGCCCCAGACTCAGCGTTGTGCTCATTCGAGGAGCACAGGCGCTCTACAGCTGAGACGCTCTGCAGTAGCTGCAGCGTCTTATAGACGCAGCCAGGCTGTAGGCCCATCATGTGGCGGAGCTGACAGCCTTGATTGTGGCATACCATGTCTCAGCAGCGGCCTGCGTCACAGCGACAGCTTGAGCAGTCCAGCTTGCCGGGCGGCAGCCTTCCGGCAGAGCAGACAGCGGGCGCGCAGGCGATCGACGTGCGCCAGCTTGGAGGCAGGCGGAGATGGGTCGCTTGTGCCTCTGGGGCTCGACTTCCTGACATTTTTGGCCACCACCGTGCTCGTCATACCGCTGTTCAAGTCTGTCAAGGCGTCTCCCGTTCTCGGGTGCGGCCAGCTCTGCGTCGCAAAGCTCGCTGACGATGTACAGCACGGTCCCGCTGAGCTGCACTGACGCTGCTCTGGCCGCCTCTGCAGGTTCTTGTTTTCAGGCGTAGTCCTCGGTCAGCTCGGGTAAGTCCCAGCTCGGTCTTGGGATTGCAGCTCTGTGTCCTGTAGCCTGGCCGCATGTCGTCTCTGACCGGCCAATGCTGGTGCTGCAGCCTGTTTCGAAACATCACGGAGATTGAGAAGTTGTCAGAGCTCGGAGTCCTGTTTTTGCTCTTTGAGATGGGACTGGAATTGTCTCTGGACCGTCTGAAGGTGAGCCAGCCTTGGAAGTCGCCTTGCAAGTCGGCGTCGCCCTGCACTCGGCTTCTGCTGCTGACCCGTGCCCCGCCATGCGCGCAGGCCCTGGCCAAATATGCATTTGGTCTCGGACTGCTCCAGATGGTGTTTTCGACAGCTGCTTTCACGCTGTTCTCGCTCCCAGTCGGTGCAGGAATCGGCACCGTCATTCTGGAGAAGGTGATCATCACGCACTCGCCCTCCAACCAATGCCTACCAGAACCTGCCCAGCCTTTAACTTGCATGTCCACCGTCCTCCTGCGCCCGCCTGCCATTTCCAACAAGGCAGACAACATGCTTCCTGGCAAGCAAGTATAGTTGCCGGGCACTCAGGTTCATCTTGCGCACCATCAACTCGTTCACGGCGCTGGGGTGCTGCACGAGCAGGTGTTCCAGGTTCCGCACTACCTGGCGGCGATCCGGTCGGTGGACGAGGCGGTCGTCATCGGCGTCGCGCTGTCGCTGTCGTCGAGCGCCTTCGTGCTGCAGCTGCTCACGGAGCGCGGCGAGCTGACGACCAAGTTCGGCAGCGCCACGCTGGGCATTCTGCTCGCGCAGGTGAGCGCCACATGCCACATGACCAGGACCTTGAAATTGATCACCCACTGGCGGGTCCTGACAGCAGCATGCTGGATGATGCTCTTGGATGCCAGTTGTGCATACCGGGCTACATAACATGCAGGCATCACGCCTGGTCAGTGTACGGTTTGGATTGAGGAGGGCCTGCCGTATGCGTGAGCTCGTGCACGCCCTGGCGAGGCATAATCTCAGTGCTAGGATGGTACAACGGCGCTGATGCCCGGCCATGCTGCTGACCGCAGGACATTGCGGTGGTGCCGTTCCTGGTGTTGCTGCCGCTGGTGGAGCGCACCGACCTGACCAGTACCGGCGCCATGGACCTGCTGTCGCAGCTGGGGCCCACCGCGCTGGAGACGCTCGGCTCCCTCGGCCTCCTCCTGCTCGGCGGCCGTATCATCCTGCGTCGAGTCTTCGAGGTGTGCAGCAACGGGCTACTTCCTTGTGCCAGCTGTGCGTCTGTCTCTCACATCAGACGCATCAGACAGCTGCAGCTTGTCCATTCCACGGGGGAATCTGCTTGTAAGCGTAAAACTCAACGATAGTGTGAAGCATGACATACAGCAGCCGCCGAATGGCTGCGCATTCAAGCCTGCAAAGCGGGTGGTGCGTGATGTCATCTCCTAATCAAACGCTGATCTAAGGTCCCAGATTCGTCGCAGATGGTGGCGGCGTCCCGGAGCGACGAGACGTTCGTGGCGCTGTGCCTGCTGACGGTGACGGGCGCGTCGCTGCTCACCCAGCGCCTGGGCTTCAGCGACACCATGGGCGCCTTCGCCGCCGGCGTCCTGCTCTCGGAGACCAACTTCCGCAGCCAGGTGCGCTGCAGAGCAAACAGGCGGGGCTGCTGCTGCAAAGCGAACCTACAGAGACTAGGACTGATTTGTGGTGAATGCATGTGCCACGTTCATCTAGTTTGATCAGCACAAAATGCTGGTGTAAGTTAGCTGTGCCATGCCATCACATATGTGCAGTGCACACGGCATGGTTTTGGTGTGGTTTATGAAAATATGGCTGGTCACGAGGCTCACTGCACTTGCCACCGGTCCCGCAGGTGGAGGCGGACATCCGGCCGTTCCGGTCGCTGCTGCTGGGCCTGTTCTTCGTGACGACGGGGTCGTCGGTGGACCTGTCCCTGCTGTACGCGCAGTGGCCCATCGTCATCGCCCTCCTCGGCGGCCTCCTGTCCGTCAAGATCGGCATCATCGGCACCATCTCCCAGTGGTTCGGCCTCAACAAGTGCGCGGCTTTGGTTCTGGCCTCGATGTAGATTCGTGATATGTAGCTCCGTCATTGCTCAGTGTGCACCGCATGATCAGATGTTGACAGACCTCTTCGGGGACCGTCGGCAACACTCTCTGTAGCAGTGGTGCCCCGCTGCTGCTGGAACCCGGACGTGAGCTGCGGCGGTCTGTAAGTCTTTCTGCCCTGAGGATCGCCGCCCTGGCGTGCAGGGAGGAGGCGATCCGGACGGCCTTCCTCCTGTCGCAGGGCGGCGAGTTCGCCTTCGTGCTGCTGAGCCTGGCCAAGGAGCTGAAGGTGCTGCCGGACGAGCTCAACCGGCTGCTCATCATCGTCGTGGTGCTGTCCATGGCGCTGACGCCCTTCCTCACGGAGCTCGGCAAGACCGTCGCTGACGCCTCCGCGGCCAAGAACCCCCAGGGACAAGGCCAGGGTGCGAGCGCACGAATTATTCAGCACAGCCATACCTCGTCTTCACGCTTGCCTTGCACCAGGACGGTCATCCTTCACACGACATGCCGATCGGTACGTCACGCGTGACAACGTCTTTGCAGGCGACATGACAGCCGATGCAACATCTGCGACGCTGCGGACGACTGAGTCCGGCAGCGACCAACGGCCCATCGTCATATGCGGGTGCGGCTGCTGTGGAGCGCCGGGCGCTGGCCGTATGCGTGACGCTGGCGTATCGCTCAACGCTGTGCCGCAGCACACCAGTGAACGTGCAGCATTGCTGCTTGCTCAGATTTGGGGAGCTGGGGCAGACCGTGGCCAACATGCTGGAGTCGCCGCTTGCCGTGTCGGCGCAGAGCAGCCCAGCGCGGTACATTGGATTTGACATGCAGCCCGCCCGCATCCAGGTGGCCCTCCTGCGCATGACAGCGCTGCATATTTGATAGCTGCAGTCATCCTCCAACTCTGGCGATGTAGCCATTGACTTCCGTGCAATTGTTGAGCAGGCTGCAAGGGAGGCTGGCTTCAATGTTACGTACGGCGATGCGTCGCGGGCGTCTGTGATTAAGGTGATGCTCGCCATGCCACGGATTAGCTTTAGCACGCAGACATGGTTGCTCCTGTTGTGCGCATTCATGCAAGCTGCTGCATGTGCAGGCTTCTGGCGTCAAGAACCCGCGCGCGATCGCTGTGGTCTACACGGCCCGCGGCCGGTCCGTCAGCACGGTTCGAAACCTGCGGACCCATTTCCCAGACGTCCCCATCTGGGCTCGGGCCCTCGACCTCAGGTGCCCCGTACCTGCTGCTTCCTGGCAAATGCAACATGTAGCAAGTTGGTGAAGCCCTATAAGTACATCCTTCACATGGCCTACACAGACAGGTTGTGACAGCAGACCCTGGGTGGTGCTGGAATCGACGACGCCAATGCTGTGACCAGGCATGCCGCGGACCTGACAGAGGCGGGCGCCACCACGGTGATCGTGAACAACACTGAGGCGGGCACGGCGATGGGCAGCAGCCTGCTGTCCGGCCTCGGCGTGGCGCGGGAGAGCCAACTGGCGTACCTGACCAGCGCCCTGAGGAAACAGATGCAGGCCAGGTGCGACTTTACTGGCGTGGCTTGTAAGGTTTGGGCAACACGCAGTCACTGGCAGCGCTCACTGCTGAGGAAGGTCAGAGCATGCTGAAGCGTCCTGCATGCAGCAGCGGCCTCTGAACGTTGTCAGTTACTGGCCCCGCCGACTACGAACGGCAACAAGGTTGCCTTGCTGAACCCGCGCTGTTGTCTGCAGGACGATTGAGCTGGTTGCACAGTCCAACCAGCACTCTGTGAGCGAGGGCGGCGAGGATGACCTCAGCGTCTTCGTCATCTCGGACACCATGTACGAGGTGCCAGTAGAGCCCGTGGCATCGGCTTCCAGCAGCGTTCCTGCGGCGAGCAGCGCCTCCCTGGCCAGCGTCTCGATCGACGGCGAGTACGGCCTCAAGCAGCTGCAGCCGGAGATCAATGTTGCCGGAAGCAACGGGCAGTCCCCGGCCAGCGTGTCAGCAGATGGCGACCTTGGTCTCAAGCAGCTGCAGCCGGAGATCAATGTCGCCGGAAGCAACGGGCAGGCCACGCAGTCGGCGGATGGCACACACTCAGGGAGCAATGGCGCAGTGGAGGAGCAACAAACATTGGAAGGTGCCAAGCGGTGATGGACGTGGTTGCACTGATATCTTACGTTATCTTTGGACTGAAGCAAGCATCACCTCGTCCCCGACACACCCCAACGTGAGTATGGTGCTGGACACTCACGGTAACAGCAGTCCTGCACTGCGTTGATGTAATTGCCTCAGCGCATTGTAGAATTGCGCTCAGGGCCTCGCACACTTCGCACTGACAGTAGCGGCAGACATGTGGTCGAGTGTCGTTCTGGCCTGCCAGTACTGCATTCGAAGTGAGTCTGCCTGCTTGCAAACGATGGGGTTACCATCAGACACCCAGCAAGGTCAGCTACAGAGCATGCTTGTTTTCATGCCCATGTGCAAGCGTACGAAGAGAGGGCCATTGCTAGCTTACTGTCCAATGACGTTGTCGACTGGCTTATGGCAAGCAGCGCAGTGGCATATTGCTAGAGTGCTGCGCAGTTGCCCACAAAGCTGGCTGCGCTTCGCTGGTGCTTTCTCATCCGTTCAATATGCTCGGCCGGCCGACTGTTACGCTCAAGAGTATCTGCAAATGGCTCGTTCAGTGTACGGTCTGCATCCAAACCTGCAAATGAAACTCAGCTTGCCTACCCTGCGCATGTAGCTCACCTAGCTGCTCCCTAGCTGCTGCCACTGAATCCCAAGAACGAGGGATGCCAACCCCACGGCACCGTTTGCCAGTGAGAGGACCACGACCGTTGCGTGGAACAGACGTCTCCTGCCGCTGCCAACGAAATGCACCTTGTTCAATGCCAGAAAGCCTGCTAGCATGGCGAGGGCGCCCAGCATGGCCGTCTGGCGCCGCTCAGCTGCTGCCTGTGGAGCGCAGTCGGGCTTCTTGATACGTAGGTCAGAGCAGACCGAGTGAGTATTAAAGCATGATGTCGACCGTCATCATAGTAGTGGCGCGAGCAGTGGTGTTGTGCAAGTGATGAAATGGTGCTGCAAATATCTTCCAGGGAATCAACAAAGGTCAGCTCACCAGCCGTTGCCGCAGGGCTGTAACCAATGGGTCATCTGCACGCAGCAGCTGGCCGTCCACTGGCGGCAGTGTGCTGCTTGCGTTGGCAAGGGCCTCCTCCAAATGACTGATGCGCACTGAGGTGGCCGCCAGTGCTGCTGACGCCGCATTGGCGCATGCGATTGCCGCCGCAACCTCGGCCTGCATCTCCAACAATTGCCGCGGGACTGCCTTCTGCTGCACCTTTATCGCTTTCAGCTCCTGAGCGCGATGCATATGTCGGAGTTGGGTGTGCATGGTCATAGCTGGGCTGCGTATGAGGAACCCGTTGTCCTCTGCAATGCTGCACAGACCTCAGAAGCGGGCAATCACGCTATGCATTGTCGCTGCCCTCACTCAGCACAATTAATCAAAGCGCTGCAGCTGCTGCACTGGTCTTGGTGATTGACGCAGGCAGCATGGTGACAGCACTCACCTGCACGAGCACGTCATAGATCCCACCGCCAGACCGGCCGCTGCCAACGGCCAGCTCGGCGAAGTCCAGCTCCGCGCGAGCAGGCGCCCTCGCCGGCGAAGCATCCGAGCTTGCTGCGGCTGGTGGCCTCGGCGGCGCAGGATGACTGTCGGCGGGCATTGGCTTGGCAGGCAGCGGTGGCGCGGGAACAGCCGCGACTACGGGCGTTGGCGACGGCTGGTCGTGACTTGCTGGCACTGCTGCTGCCGGTTTGTGTGCAGCTACGGCCACTGGGGCGGGACTGGGCTTCGCGGTTGCCTTGCTGGCTGGCCCGCTGTTCGGCTGGTCTCCTGCGGTGTCTGATTGGACATGACCTAACGGCTCAGACGATGCAGCTGCGGAGCTGCCGTTGCTGCCGTCCGGTTGGGAGGCCAGCGTTGGCTCCGAGCGCAAAGCTGCTGGTTTCGGTGTGGTTGCAGCTGGCAGCGTGTCACCCACTGCTTTTGAAGCCGCTGCAGCGTCCGTGCGCTGGACAGGGCCTGCTGCGGCATCGACGAGCGCGCTGTCCTGCGCGCCTGTGTGACCACCGGCCCTGGAGCCGTTGCTTGCTGTACGCGCGTCTGCCAGACCAACATCTGCCGCGAGGCCGCCGCCCAGCTCTGGGGCCGCGACTGCATCATTGGCGGGCGCTGCGACGCGCTGCTCCGCCGGCGGCAAAGAGACGGATGGCAGGGGGATGACGGCCGGCGGTTCCGCCTCGCCGTCCGTGGACAGGACCTCCTCGAGGTCCTCGTTGGCGCCGCGCCCGTGCACGATGATGTCGTTGATGGCGCACACCGGCTCCGTGCCGTAGTGCGTCAGAAAGCGCAGCTGCAGGAACTTCACCCAGGGGCTGCCTGTCACCTGCCGCCATGCAGATCAGCAGGCCTTAACACCACAAGAACTGGATTGTTCTGGCAGTTGGCCAAATGACTTACTCCACACAGCAGCCACGCAGGGTTGGCAAGGACTGCACCCAGAACCCGAGCTCGCCTTGAAGGTCTGTGTGCCCTTCGCTTTGGCGGCAGTGAAGTTGCCGAGGAGCTGCCAGCTCGGCGAGTCGAGGCTCTTGGCGTAGTCTGATCCGTCGCTGCGAGGATGTTTCAGACGCGCCCGCAGCTGGAAGTCCTTGACGCGAGAGGAGTACAACTCGAATTGAGATACCTGCGCTCATGCAACTCGCAGTTAAGAACGGTTTCGCACGCGCTCGCACTGCATTTGCCACTTCCGTCAGACGCAAGGCCGCGATGACTGAGCCAGCATCGGGTTAGACCGTCACCAAGGCACGGACATGGCCGGTGTGCTCACCTTGAGCGTGTCAACCTTGACCATTTGGGACAGCTCGAGGACAACCCATTTGTCCGCTTTGCACTCATTCTTGACGAAGGTGTCGCCATCATCGTCCAGCAGGCTGGCCGCTTTCTTCGCCTCCTTATTGGCGGCGACGATCTTGGCGCCGTCCTTGGCGGCCGCGAAGTTCTGGCGCTCCTCATCCTCTGTCTGCTCAGCTGCGGCTTCTGGCGTCGGCAGTGGTTCAACACTGGGCTGCACTTCACTGGCATTCGGAGCCGGGCCGAGTGGAGGGGCTGTCGCTGGGATGTCCTCTAAGGTAGCACCGCCAGCATCATCGTCCGGATGCAGCGGGCAGACCCGGTCTGAGCTCCGCTGCAGCGCCCAGTCGCCTAGCGTGGGCGCGGTGCAGACTGTGTCCGCATCTGGCGCAGGCAAAGGAAGACTGCCGGCAGCCGTCGGCGCCGTTTGAGCGGTTGCTCCTGCCTGCGTGGTGCTGCCTTGCGTGTGGCTGACAGCATTGTCAGCCTCGCCGGCAGCGCCACTGTCGGATGGGGAGACGGTCCCCAGGGGCGGATGGTGCGAAGCAACAATGGGGCGCTGGTCAGGCCCGTCAAGCGCTAGACAGCACTCGTGTTGCTGCAGGAGGATGATCAGGATGACGAGGAACTTCATGCATGGCGCTGTCCGCGCATGGCTAACTAGATCGGATTAGTCACATCGCCACTGTCGGCGACACACTCGTGCAGTGTTCCCCACCAGGTACGTAAGCCACTTCGCTTTTGTCTGCTCATCCCAGCTGGCGCAGCTGGCGTCTATCCTTAGGCATCACGACGTAATTGACTGTCCAGTTAGCCGCAGAACAAGTGTTCGCGCAGTGTCTGTCCGCATCTTCGACTGCCACCTGAAGGCCAGCTTTCCACCGTCTATCCGCCATCTGATCATGGGCGTCAGCGCCGAACAGCTCGCGCTCGCAGAGGTGAGCGGTCCCTGCACAGATTTCAGGACCCCGCCGAAGCCTCTTGCCAATCGCTGTCGCTCTGTCGTTTTACAATGCTTGCTGCGACCGGTTCCTAATCTCCTACTCGCACGTGTTGATCGCGAGCTGCCAAGCGATGTGCCCACGAATTGCTGTATCCTGTTCTGCAGCCGCAGCCGGTGGCGGAGAGCCAGCTCGAAGCATGGTACATGGACGACTCGCCAGCGGATCAGCGGCAGGAGCACAGGCGCGCAGTCGCTTATGATCCCGCAGAGCTCTCGACCTAGTGCAACGTTCTGCTGCCGTGTCTGGCCGCGTCCGGGCGCTGGTTCACGATCTCTGTCTGCGCAGGCAAGAGCCCAATGTGCCAGCGCCTGCGGATGCGCTGCGGAAGCTGGGCGTTCTGTCGTGGAAGCTTAACCAGAAATCCTTCGAGGACGACCCGAAGCTCGAGGCCATCCGCAGCGTGCGTGGGTACAGCTACCAGGTGAAATCGCAAGACCAGCATGTTTTATGCATCTATGGCTTGAGTGTGGTTCATTGCATGAACTTCCAGGTACCCAGCATGTGGCATGGGGTTTCTTGTTGATGCTGGTACTGCACGGATGTTGCATACAAAAGCAATTGACATCGGAGCTGTCATGCAGTCCGTCTGGTCAGTCAATGGGATGACAGCCATCCAAGCCGCTGTGTTTATGTTGC
>JAABUX010009595.1_pt1 | contig 10937 bp, 9 predicted proteins | sample 5561851 | NCBI WGS metagenome assembly JAABUX01 (sample SAMN10711883, study PRJNA513361) | rock metagenome | isolation source: Antarctica rocks | place: Antarctica: Victoria Land, Richard Nunatak red sandstone | collected 2016-01-03 | reverse complement strand
TCTTCGCGCTGTTCGACCTGCTCGGTTTGCGGTTCATCCCACGCCTGAAGGACGCCGGCGACCTACGCTTGCACCGCCTCGGCCAGCCAACCGGACTGCCCGTCGACGCGGTGCTGCGCTCGCGCGCCCGGCCCGAACGCATCCGTGGGCACTACGACGACCTGCTCCGGGCGGCCGCGTCGCTTAAGCGTGGGTGGGTGCCCGCGAGCTTGCTCATCACGCGCCTGAAGAACGCGAGCCCGCAGAGCCCGCTCGCCGCAGCGCTCGCCGAGTACGGACGCATCGTGCGCACCAACTTCCTGCTGTCCTACTGCGCCGACCCCGCCCAGCGCGCCCGCATCGCCGGACAGCTCAACAAGGGCGAGACCCTCCACGCCCTGCGCCGCCACCTCGTCATCGGCTCCCGCGCCCAGGTTCCCGCCGACGAAGACGACCACCGACGCCACGCCCTGTGCCTGACAGCTACTCGTCAACGCCGTGCAGATCTGGAACGCGCGCTACATGACCGCCGCGATCGACCACCTCCACGCCACGCAGCCCGACGTCGTCGCCGACGAGCACGCGCTCGCGCGCGTCGCCCCGATCGCACACGCGCACGTCAACTCCCTCGGCCGCTACAAGCTCAACCGCCAGCCGCCCGCCGCCGGCCACCTCCGACCGCTACGCGTCGACCAGGACCTCGATCGCAGCGTCCCGACGCCGCCGCTCGGCGTCAGGAGCGACACATGGGGCCCCGAAAGCGTCGCGCGACGCTACATCCAGCTGTCCAACGCCGTCGACTACCACGCGATGGCCGACCTCTTCACCGAAGACGCCGAATGGATCCCGATCTCGCCCACCCAGCCGCGCCGCGGCCGCGAAGCGATCCGCGACGGGTATCTGCGCCACGTCAAGGCGACCAACCGCCCGATCGTCAACGACCGCTACTACACAGACGCCAACACCTGCGTGGTCGAGTTTGAGGTTGACCTTGGCGAACAAGGCACCGCAGCGATCGTCGACATCTTCACGATCAACGACCACGACGAGATCACCCGCCTCGCCGTCTATCGCCGCTGAAGCACGCTGGGCCCCTGCAGGATCCGAAACGCGGCGCAGGCCGATTCGCACAAGGGCCAAACGGCGACAAACACTAAGGGCGCGTAGATAAATAACCTCGATGTTGACCCGGCACCCGTCTGGCAGCCTTGGTCGTTGCCCGCGCCGTCAAACCACGAGGTTATTTAGCTACAGCCCCTAAGCGTTGGATTTCGCGCCGATAATGGCGCTACCCCGGACGGTGACCGCCCTTCGGCGCGTCCACGGCCACCGCCGGCGGGTCCGCGTGCGGCGTTGCGCGACCGCCCGGCGCCGGGCCACCCATCACCGCCGCACGCCGACACGTCGGCACAAGCGTTAGCGCGTGCGCGCTGCGGCTGGACAGGCGGTCAGCGTGGCCGGCCGCGAGCCCGGGACGGGGGGGACTCTGGTATCGTTGTATGTACAACGATACGTCGGCCCGGAAGGCAGGCGCCATGCATCTGGACGGGATTCACCACGTCACCGCCATCACCGGAGATGCCCCGGGCAACGTGGACTTCTACACACGGGTGCTGGGCCTGCGCCTGACGGCCAAGACGGTCAACCAGGACGACCCCAGCGTCTACCACCTGTTCTACGGCGACGAGCTGGCGCGGCCCGGGGCCGATCTCACATTCTTCGAGTACCCGGGCGCCGGTCCGGGCCGCTCCGGCGCCGGCATGGTGCACCGCGTGGCCTGGCGGCTGGGCTCGAGCGATGCGCTGGACTTCTGGGCCGACCGACTGAGCGCCGAGGGGGTGGCCGCCGAGAGCCGAGAGGCGACCCTGCGCTTCGCCGACCCCGAGGGCCTGGGCCACGAGCTGGCCGTCAGCGCCGTGGAGGATCCGCCGCTGATCGCCGATCATCCCGAGATCCCGGCCGAGCTGGCGCTCCAGGGCTTTGATGGGGTGCGGGCCTACAGCCAGGACCCCGGGGCCACCGCTGCCGTCCTGGAGCGGCTGATGGGCGCCCAGCCCGATGCCGACGGGGGATGGGAGCTGCGCGGCGAGCGGCGCGGCGGGTGGATCGCCCTCGACCCCCCGCCGCCCGAGCAGCCCGCGCGCCAGAGCGCCGGCACGGTGCACCACGTCGCCTGGGCCACGACCGACGCCGAGCAGCCGCGCTGGCTGGAGCGCCTGCGCCAGGCACGCGTGCCCAACAGCGGCATCATCGACCGCCACTACTTCCACTCGGTGTACTTCCGCGAGCCCGGCGGCGTCCTGTTCGAGCTGGCCACCGAGGAGCCGGGGTTCACCGTCGACGGCCCGGTGGAGGAGCTGGGCCGCCGCATCATCCTCCCGCCCTGGCTGGAGGCCCAACGCGCAACGGCCGAGGCGCGCCTGACGCCCCTGCCCGATCCGCGCGCCGACTGGGTCTCGAGCGGGTAGCGGCGGGGCGGTGCGTCGTGAAGACGGTGAGAATCGAACCCATCTCCGCGGCTTCACGCTACCTCGAGGTCAAGGACCCGTGCCCCGTCCATGACGGCCGGCAGTGGCACCTGTACGGGAGCGGGATCACCGGACCAAACCGGTTCGAGATCCTGCACGCCACCGGCCCGTCGCTGGACGGGCCGTGGCGCCTGGGCAATCCCGTGGCACTGGCCGCCGGGCTCTCGGGCGGCTGCCTGGCCGCGCCGGGGGTGATCGTGGAGGGCTCGACCCACCATATGTTCCTGCAGACGGAGTACAACGTCTTCGACGGGTCCATCGAGCACCTGGTCTCGGGCGACGGCGGCGAGACCTTCTCTCACGCCGGCACCGCGTTGAGGTCGCTGGCGAGGACCGAGGAGGCGGGAATCTACGACCCCCATCCGGCCGAGATCCATGGCGAGCGCTACCTCGTCTACTCGGCTTTCAGCGCCGTCGGCGAGGCAGACCTCCACCTGGCCCACAGCCGCACCGGCGACTGGCACGGCCCATGGGGCCGACTCGGGCCAATCCTGCGTCACGAGGACGTCGAGTTCCACAACCAGCGCGGCGACGACGGCTACGAGTGGGGCCTGGAGGGTGCGCAGCTGCTCGAGCTGCCCGACGGTCGCGTCCTGCTCAACGCCGTGTGCTTCCTGCCCGAGGGTAGCCCCGGTTCCCGCCAGCGCGTCTTCTTTGGGATCGCGCCCGACATCCGCGGCCCCTATGCGCTGCGCGGCCCGCTCATTCCGCCCGGCGGCGGTGAAGGATCTGGTGAGAACGGACACGCCAGTGCCGTCATCGCCGGCAGCTCAGTTGTGCTGTTCTTCCAAGAGCGCGACGCCGGCGGTGGAGTCTGGCGCTACGCCCTCACCCGGATCCCGCTTGCCGAGCTGGGGGCCTGAGCGACCCCAAGCATGTGAGGCGCAAGACGACCGCGCGGCGCCGCACCGCGCTCAGTCTTCCCGGCTCAAGGGGCCGAGTACTACTGCCTTGGAGTGGAGACGGTGGGAATCGAACCCACGTCCGCGATCGCGTATGGAACAGCGTCTACGAGCGTAGCCGGCGCTCTGTTCTCGCCCTCCGCTCGCCTCGCCGGCGGGGTTGCGGAGGGCCAGCCCCCTGGAGATGTCCCCGGATCGGCGAGGGCTGACCTCACCGGGTGAGCCCGCTATCTGATTCGGCGATCCCCGCCGCGGGCTGCGGGGGACCGAACCTCACGGCTTAGCTACTGCTAAGCGGCGAGGGCGTACTCGTGAGAGTCCGCACGTATGGTTTTCCGGCGGATTTACGAGGCCAGCCGGAACCTCGGCTCGCAACTGCCCCCACGGTTCGATCACGTCGAAGCCTGTCGTCCCCTGGAAGCAGCCCTCATTCTACTCGGCCCGGCGCAGGCACGTGCGCAGCCGGGCGCGGAGGCTTCCCGCCGCGCCCGGGGACGCGCCCTGCGACAATTCAGACATGACCCCCGATCCCGAATGGGTCAGCCCGTTGGGTTCGCCGCCCGCCCCCTCGGGTTCCGGGAGCCCTGTCCCCACGGGCCTTCCCGGTCCGTCGCCGAGCGGGATGCCCCGAGGCGAGCCCGACGGCTCACCGTTCGCGCCCCCGCGGCGGCCGCTGCGCAACCGGATCACCGGGGGTCTGGCCGTCATCGGGGTGACCATCGCCAAGTTCAAGGCGCTGCTGCTGCTGCTGCCCAAGGTCAAGCTGCTGGCCACGTCCGGGTCAGCGCTGGTCTCGATCGCCGCCTACAGCTTCATCTTCGGCTGGCCGTTCGCGGTGGGCTTCGTCGCCCTGCTCTTCGTGCACGAGATGGGCCACGTCTTCGAGCTGCGGCGGCAGGGGATCCGCGCGACGGCCCCGATGTTCATCCCCTTCCTCGGCGCCTACATCGGCGCCAAGTCGCTGGGCGACAACGCGCTGACCGAGGCGAAGGTCGGTCTGGCCGGACCGATCCTGGGCTCGCTGGCCGCCGGAGCCGTCGCGGTGCTGGGCGACGTCGAGCACTCGGACCTCCTGTTGGCCCTGGGCTACACCGGCCTGTTCCTCAACCTGTTCAACCTGGTGCCCGTCAGCCCGCTGGACGGGGGACGGGCGATGGCGGCCATGGCTCCGGCCATGTGGATCGTCGGGCTGCTGATGCTCGTCGCCTTCGCCATCATCTTCCCCAACCCGATCATCCTGCTGTTCATCCTGGTGGGCTTCTTCCACGTCCGCCGACGGCTGCGGGCCCGGCGGGAGGGCGGCCCCGAGCAGGAGGCCTACTACCGGGTGCGTCCGCGCGACAGGCTGCTCGTCGGCGCCGTCTACCTCGGGCTGATCGCCGCGCTGGCCATCGGTATGCACGCGGCCTACGTGACCCGGACCTTCTAGCCGCGGCCAGCCCGTCTCGACGGAGATCGCGTTCAGAGCAGGCGTCGAGCGCTCCGGGATCGGCCCGCGCTTGTGGGCGACTGACTCGGCCTTCGCGGTTCCGCGCCAGCGACCGCGGCACGCCATACGCTGTGCGCCATGGCCCAGTCCGCCGGACGTCCCTATCCGCCGCCCGCCCGCAGCGAGCCGGCGGTCTACGCGCAGGCCGCGGTGCTGGTCGCCATCGCCCTCCAGCTGCTGCTGCCCGAGCGGCTCACGGTTGGACCGGCCTGGTTGCTGCCGGTGCTCGAGGGGGCCCTGCTGATCGGGCTGCTGGTCGCCACCCCGCGGCGGCTGGAGTCCGAGCATCCCGTTCGCCGGCGGGCGGCCCTGGGAATGACCGCGATGGTCAGCGCGGCGAACATCACCTCGCTCATCCTCCTCAGCCACGAGCTGCTGCGGCACAGCTCCCCCAACGGCCATGAGCTGATCACCTCGGGGGCCCTCATCTGGCTCACCAACGTCATCATCTTCGGTCTCTGGTACTGGGAGACCGACCGCGGCGGGCCGGGCAAACGGGCCGCCGGAAAGGACGAGCCCCCCGACTTTTTGTTTCCCCAGATGAGCGACGACCGCATCGAGCCGGCGGCATGGCGCCCTGCGTTCGTCGACTACCTCTACGTGTCCTTCACCAACGCCACGGCATTCAGCCCGACCGACACGATGCCGCTGTCCCCCATCGCCAAGAGCATCATGACCGTGCAAGCGCTCGTCTCGCTGGTCACCATCGGCCTCGTCGTCTCCCGGGCGGTGAACATCCTGGGATAGGCCGCCTCCGGACTCAGCGCCCGACGTCGCGCAACGCCCGCTGGATCTCGCGCTGCTGGTCCTTGGCCTTGAGCGACTGGCGCTTGTCGTAGGCGTCCTTGCCCCGGGCCAGCGCAACCTCGACCTTGGCGCGGCCGCCGGAGAAGTACATCCGGGTTGGGACCAGGGTGAAGCCGCGCTCGTTGACCTTGGCCGCCAGGCGCTCGAGCTCCCGGCGGTGGGCCAACAGCTTGCGCGGACGTTCGGGCTCGTGGTTCTCGCGGGACGCTGGCGCATAGGCAGGGATGTGGACGTTGTGCAGCCACAGCTCGCCGTCGCTGAGCGACGCGTAGGCGTCCATGAGCTGCACGCGCCCCTCCCGCAGCGACTTGACCTCGCTGCCCTGCAGCGCCATCCCGCACTCCAGACGGTCGAGCAGGTGATAGCGGTGGGCCGCGCGTCGGTTGCTGGCCACGTCACCGGAGGCGGCCTTGCGCTTGGCGGTCTTGGCCATAGGCCGAGCCTAGAGCCCGGCGTCCCGCCTCACCCGCGACTTCCTGCGCAGCGTCCCGCTCGCGCTGACCCCGAGGGACAGTGGTGGCGAACGCGTGACAGTCGTGCGCTCCGTCCCGGAGCGGGTCGCCCGGAGCGCGAGTGGGACCCAGAGCATGACTCCGACCCGCGGAGACCCTCACCCGCCCGCCGGATACAGATCCACCCGCCCCCGCGGTGCGTCGACGCGTCCGACCTCGACCTCCACGCCATCCCCCAGCCGCACCGTTTCCCCACCCCGGGCCCCACGCAGCACCGTCCCCTCCTCGTTGAGCTCCCACCAGTCGCCGCGCAGCCGACGCACGGGGAGGAACCCCTCGAACCCGCCCTCGGCGCCAAAGGCGACGAACGCCCCGGCCCCGATCAGCCCGACCACCTCGCCCTCCCAGCTCCGGCGCCAGTCCCCGGTGGCCAGGCGGCGCTCCAGCAGCAGGCAGCGGGCGACGTCGTCGGCGTCGCGCTCGACGAGGGCGGCCTCGCGCTCGCGCTGGGACGCCCACGCGCCGCCCTCGGCCAGGGCGGAGGCCTCGGGCGCCAGCTCCCCGCCCCCCACGGCGGAGAGCAGCGCGCGATGGCAGACCAGATCCGGGTAGCGGCGAATGGGCGAGGTGAAGTGGCAGTAGCGCGGTGATCGCAGCCCGGCGTGGCCGAGGTTGCGCGGCTCATAGCGCGCCTGCTTGAGCGAGCGAAGGACAAGGCTGGTCAGGGCCCGGCGGCCCCGTCCGGTCCGGCGGACGTGGGCGTCCACGGCCTGGGAGAGCTCGCCGGCCGCCTCCTCGGCCTGGGAGGGCGACAGGGTCTCGGGGAGCGGCGGGGTGACCACCTCCAGGGATGCAAGCTGGGCGGCAAGGCGCTGCATGGCCGCCGGCTCGGGGCGCTCGTGGACCCGGTAGAGCGCCGGGATCCCGCGCTGCTCGAGCAGGGTGGCCACCTGTTCGTTGGCGGTGATCATGAGCTGCTCGATGAGGCTGTGCGACTCGGTCGCCGCGGCCGCCGCCAGGCCGACCACCGCACCGGCGTCATCGAACTGGAACTCCGGCTCAGAGCTCTCGACGGTCAGGGCACCGCGGGCCCGGCGCGAGGCGGCCAGGGCCGCCGCCGCCTCGCGGGCCACGACCAACGGGGTCGCCCAGGGCTCCTCGGCGCGCTCGGCACCCGAGAAGATCCGGTCCACCCGGTCGTAGTCCAAACGGACGTCGGAGACGATCAGCGACCGATGAAAGGCGGCGCGGAGCACTGAAGCCCCCTTCAACACCATCTCCACCGTCACCGCCGGACGCTCGCGTCCGGGCACCAGCGAGCACGCCTCGTTGCTCAGCGGGCCCGGGAGCATCGGCTCCACGAGTCCCGGCACGTAGACGCTGGTGCCGCGACGGGAGCCCTCCTCATCGACCGGGGAGCCGGGAGCCACGTGGGCGGCGACATCGGCGATGTGCACCCAGACGCGCCATCCATCCTCCCCCTCCAGCGCCTCGGCCGAGATGGCGTCGTCGAAGTCGCCGGCGCTGGGCGGATCGATGGTGAAGGTGGCCAGCCACCGCAGGTCGTGCCGGTCGCCGGGATCCTCGGCCATCCGCTCGGCGGCAGCGCGGGCGGCGTGCTCGACCTGGGGCTCGAAGCGGCGGGCCAGGCCCCGGTCCAACAGCAGGCCCTCGAGCAGGTCGAGCGCCACGGCGGGATCCCCGATCGACCGCAGGACCCGCGCGCCCCCGCCGCCGCCACGCGCCGGCTCCACCAGCACCAGCGCACCAGCGCCGGCGTCGCGGGGCCGGGCCACGGTCACCCGCCCGGAGCGCTGGAAGATCGGGGTCACCGACCAGAACCGGCCTCGCCGCTCGAGCACCCCGACCCAGCGACGGGTCAGCGGCTCGTGGGGGGCGCGACCGCCCGCGGGGCTCACCGCAGCTTGGAGGCGACCGCGCGCAGGGCAGCGTCCAACGCCGGATCGTGGCCCCCGGAGGGGACGGCGCCGACCACCACGTCGGGCTGGACGCCGGCCCCCTGCTTGACCCCACCGCCACCGAGATTGCGTCCGTTGGGGGTGAAGTACTCACCCACGGTGATGTCCATGGCCCCCCCGTTGGAGAGGGGAACGACCTCCTGGAAGACCCCCTTGCCGAACGTGTGGGTGCCCACCACGGTGGCTCGGTGGTGGTCCTGCAGCGCGGCGGTGACGATCTCCGAGGCCGACGCGGTGTTGGCATCGACCAGCACGGCGACCGGGATCGAGGTGGGGATGGCATCGCCGACCGCGGTGTAGACGTGGCGAGGGCGGGTGCGCCCGTCGGTGGTGACGATCGTGCCCTCGGGGATGAAGGTCGAGGCGACGAGCACCGCCTCGTCCAGCAGCCCGCCACCGTTGTGGCGTAGGTCCAGGACGATGCCCCGGGCGCCCTCCGAGAGCCGACGGTCGATCGCCTCACGCAGCTGGCCGTGGATTCCATCGGCGTTGAACGTGCTCAGCTCCACCCAGGCCAGCTTGTGGCCGGCGACCGTGCGCACCTCGGACTGGACGAGCGGGACCGCGACCTCGGCCCGGCGGAGGGTGACCGTGCGCTGGTGGGCACCCGAGGCCACGGTGAGGGTCACCGGGGTGTCGGCTGGGCCCTTGACCAGTCCTGTGTCCTGGGCGGCGGTCTTGCCCTTCAGGACTGCGCCGTTGACGGCCACGATCAGGTCGCCGTCGTGGATCCCGGCCCGGGCGGCCGGCGTGTTGGCGTAGACGTCGAGCACCCGCAGCCCCAGGGGGTCGGCTCCGACGGCCACCCCGACGCCGGCGAAGCGGCCGTGGCCGTGCAGGGGATCGTTGAATGCCTTGAAGTCCGCCGGGCTGAAGTAGTTGGAGAAGCGGTCGCCCAGACTGGCCACCACCCCGGAGAGCGATGCATCGCTGAGCGCCCTGGGATCGAGCTTGCGGAAGTAGTCGCGCTCGAGCAGGGCCAACCCCTCCTCGTAGGTCGGGTTGGCCGGCTTCTGCACGAGCGCGTCACGCAACGGTCCGGGCAGCGCGTCGGGGTGGCCCCCGAGGAGGATGCCGACCACCAGCAGGACCGGCAGCAGCACGACGAGCAGGGTGGTGAATGGATCGAGAGGCCGGCGGGTCATGGGGTGCGCGCGGAATCTGGGCGCGGAGGAACCCGGGCCACCGGCCTAGCCTAACGAGGCCCGGCGGCCGTTCCGGAGCCCGAGCGCGCGGACGCCGGGACTCAGACGCGCAGGAAGCGGCGCAGCGACAGGCCCGAGCCCGCGGCCGACACGCCGACGCTGGCGGTGGCCAGGATGGCCACCAGGATGCCGAAGTTGACGGTCTTGGGCGTGGCGATGAGCCGGAAGCTCGAGGCCAGCGGATCGATGAGCGCGAACTTGCCCGCCGCGAGCAGGACGATGGCCAGCAGGCCACCCACCGCTCCCACGGCCACTCCCTCGATGATGAACGGCCAGCGGATGAACCAGTCGGTGGCCCCGACCAGCTTCATGACCTCGACCTCCCGGCGCCGAGAGAACAGCGACAGGCGGATGGTGTTGGCCACCAACAGGATCGAGGCGATGACCAGCAGCCCGGCGAGCAGGCCCATGCTGAGCTTGATCACCCGGGTCGCCGAGACGATCTTCGTCGTTTCGTCGCGGCGGTTGCGCACCTGGTCGATCGACGGGTCGGCTGCCGTTGTCCCGCCTCCGGCACTGGCCAGGAGGAGGCTGCTGCGGATGGCGTCGATGTTGGCGGCGCTGTCGGGGGTGACGTGGAAGGTGTCGGGCAGCGGGTTGGAGCCCAGCAGCTGGAAGGCACCCGGGTTGCGCTGCTCCTCCTGCTTGAGGGCTGAGTCCTTGGAGACGAACTGGACGTGTCTGACGTGGGCCACCTTCCGCGGGTTGGTGAGCAGCCCGTAGACGCGCTGGACGTCGCGTGGGCTGTCGTTCGGCTTTAGGTAGACGTCGAGCAGGAGCTTGCCCCGAACCTCGTTGGCCGCCCCGTTGGTGGCTTGCACCACGGGGATGAAGACGCCAAGCACGAGGGTGGTGACCAGGATGGTGGCCAGGGCGGCGAACGACGGCGCGGCGTTGCGCCGCAGAGAGCGCGATGCCTCGCGCAGGAAGAAGCCGGGGTTCACCGGTCGGGCCGGGGAGGCCGGATGGTGGGCGTCGAGCTGCCCCTCGCGGTCCGCGAGCGATCGTGGCGCCCCCGGGGGCCGGGAGCGGGTCGCGGGGCGGGGCGGGGCTCGACGGGACCCGACGCGGGCGCTCGCGGCGGGATCGGCGGGCGGGCCATCGCCGCTGCCCGATCGACGTCGGGCCGCGAGGCCAGGTCGGCGCGCAGACGGGCCGCGAACTCGCGCGTCGTCTCGTCGCGGGCGGCGTAGAGCCCCGTCGCCTCGTCGCGGACGATCCGCCCGGCGTCGAGCTCGATGACCCGGCGTCGCATCTTGTCCACCATCCCAGAGTCATGGGTGGCGACCACCACCGTGCTGCCCGTGCGGTTGATGCGGTAGAGCAGCTGCATGATCCCGATCGAGGTCTCGGGGTCGAGGTTGCCGGTGGGCTCGTCGGCCAGCAGCAGCGGCGGGTGGTTGACGAAGGCGCGCGCCACCGAGACGCGCTGCTGCTCGCCACCGGAGAGCTGGTCGGGATAGTGGTGGAGCTTGGTCGACAGCCCGGTCAGGCGCAGGACGTCGGGAACCTTCGTACGGATCTGGCGGCGTGACTGCCCGGTCACCGACAATGCGTAGGCGACGTTGTCGTAGACCGTCCGGTTGGGCAGCAGCT
>JAABUX010009594.1_pt1 | contig 10938 bp, 8 predicted proteins | sample 5561851 | NCBI WGS metagenome assembly JAABUX01 (sample SAMN10711883, study PRJNA513361) | rock metagenome | isolation source: Antarctica rocks | place: Antarctica: Victoria Land, Richard Nunatak red sandstone | collected 2016-01-03 | reverse complement strand
CCCGAATCCTGGCGAGCCGCCCTGCTCGACGAGTTTTCCCGGCCGTACTACGCACAACTCCAAGCCTTCGTCGCCCAGGAACGCGCTGAGCACCCGGTGTATCCGCCCGAGGAAGACGTCTTCAACGCTTTCAAACTGGCCCCATACGATCAGGTCAAGGTGTTGCTCTTGGGGCAAGACCCCTACCACGGGACCGGCCAGGCGCACGGGCTTTGCTTCTCGGTCAAGCCCGGGGTCAAGCCGCCCCCCTCGCTGGCCAACATGTTCCGCGAGCTCAAGACCGACCTCGGCTGCAAGATCCCCAACAACGGCGACCTCGTCCCCTGGGCCGAGCAGGGGGTGATGCTGTTGAACGCCGTCCTGACCGTCCGTGCCCACGAGGCCAACTCGCACAAGGACCAAGGCTGGGAGAAGTTCACCGACGCCGCGATCATGGCCCTCAACGAACGCCCCGAACCGGTCGTCTTCGCCCTCTGGGGGGCCTACGCCCAGAAAAAAGCCAAGCTGATCAACCCCACCAAGAACCCGATCCTCACCGCCGCGCACCCCTCGCCCCTGTCGGCGATCAAGTTTTTCGGCAGCAAGCCGTTCTCGAAAATCAACACCGCCCTGGAGTCGATTGGCCAGACCCCAATCCACTGGCAACTGCCGGACCTCTGAATTCTGGCTGGGCCGGCAATGATGGAGAATCACTTCTTCTGGGTCTTGAAGTACCAGGTGAGCAGGGGCTCCGCCTTCCTCGCGATCTCGGCGTCGTTGAAGGCGAAGTCAAGGTGGGGTGCCTCGGGGTGATGGTCGCGGAGAACCTTGACCAGGCACCATCGGGCCGACCAGTTCGGGTCTTCCGCCAGCATGATCCAGTCATCAAGCGAGTCTCCGCCCGCGCCTCCTAAGAGAAGAATCGCGAGTTGACCGCGAACTCCTGAGTCGGCCTCATGATGAAGCAACTCCCAGAGCTTCGCCCGTTCCCGCTTCGTCCAAGGCGCTCCCCAAGCTGATGCGGCAGCCTTCCTGACCATAACGGCCCTGTCTTCAAGCAAGCGAGCGAAGATCGGGCGAAGCTCGCCATCCCCCGCTCGGAAAAACGACTCGGGATGTCGGGCAAGCGCGGAAACGGCGAGTGCCCGTTCCACCTCGTCGTTCGAGTCGAGCGATCGGATTGGATCAGATATGGTGACCGGTGGTGGCAACACGGGCCAGGGGGGAATAACGGAGCGCTCTGTCAGGCTCCGCAGCGATCGGGCCGCGTTGACCCGAACACCGGGGCGTCGGCTTTCGGGAATCGGGTCTCCGGAAGCAATCAAGGTTTGCTTCAACGTCATCGCGTCGGCATCGGGGAAGCGAGCGGCCAGGAGAGCGACCAACCCGGCGACCTGGGCACTGGCGGAACTGGTCCCGCCAAAGTAGCCAACCGCACCTTCGGGGGTCTGGTAGTTCGGCACGAGGTATTTCGGAGCCAGGACGTCGGGTCGGATGTGACCGTCGCTGTTCCGACCCCAGGGTTCGTCGCGATTCTCCCGGTGAAATTTCGGGGCAGCGTGGCCGGAGTCATCGTAGGCCCCAACGGCGAGCCAATCCGCCGGCGGCATGTTGTTCATCGTGCTCGTGTTTCCGTTGCCGTTAACCACGAGAATCCCTCCTTTGACCGCCGGTTCGAGCGCCCGAACGAGCGGATAATGCTTACAATTTTCGATTAGGAGATCGCGAATCCCGTCCTTTGAAGGGTTGATCGGATATTCAAACCTTGTTTCGAGCAGGATCACGCGGATGTTCCACCGCACTCGATTCGACACCACCCAGTCGATCACCCGGTCAAACCGCCCATCATATTGGGGTTCCCCTCGTGGGCCGTTTCCTCGTGGCTCGGGCAGGTAGGGCACCACGAAGTACGTCGCCCCCGGCGCCACCCCGCCGTAGGCTTGGTCGCCCACCCGAAACGGTGCCCCGGCCATCTGGAGCAACGCCTGAACCCCATGAGTCGGTTCCTGAGTCGCGATCACCCGGCCACCCTGGAGCGGCTCGACTACCAACACATCCCCCGACGGCTCGACGATCAGGTGCTTGAGGCGCTCTCCCAGAGGGATGAGAGCCGGGTGAAGACTGTTGTCATCAAGCAAAACGATTCCCACCCCTCGACCCGCCTCCAAGTCTGGCTGTGCTGGCAAACCCAACCGCCGCCAGACTGGGTCAGGCGATATTGGTGGTGTTTGCTCCGACGCGGCTTCGCCACCGAGGACGACCGCGCCAAGGAGCACCACCAAGACCCGGAGCCTGAACCAACCTCCTCCAGGCAAGCTCGGTCGCATCATCGGCTCCTGTCCAGGATCAAAGATGGCCTGCGATTCAATTAGGTTCGCCAACCAGAGAAGCCGCCACCCTGCGCCTTCCCCGGTAAACCAGAAATGTCAGGTTGATCAACAGCGCCGTGACGGCGAACAGTAGGCTGACCGCGACCCCTTGCAGCGTCCCGAACAACAGGTCACGCTTCGTCTCGGCAAGCGCCGGCACCCGGACCAGAACGATAAACAGGCAGGCGGCTGTCCCTACCGCGCAGGCGACCGAGGTGTAAATCATTAGGCATTTAATCAACAAATCACGCCGTGATTGCGACTTCATTGCTCCACCTCCGAAAAGAATCCCAACCGAACCATCGACGTTTGTAACAGATCGAGGCATCGCTGGCTAGTGGTTGCGACGAATTTTGAAGCTGCGCCCAAGTCGCCCCGCTCCCGCCAGCCTAAGGCTTGAGCGTGATCCGGTGGTTCGACAAGGTCTCGAAGCCCGAGTCGGTAATCAGGTAGTCACGCTCGACGCGGATGCCGCCGATCCCTTCGACGTAGAGGCCGGGTTCGATTGTGATGACGTCACCGACGACGAGAACCTCGTCGCTGTTCGGGACGAAATAGGGGGGTTCGGGGTGGCCGAGGCCGATCCCGTGGCCGGTGTGGTGGGGAAAGGCGTCGAGCTGGCCGAAGGAGTCGAAGTGGGCGCGGACGGCGGCGTCCACTTCCTTGGCGACCGTGCCCGGCTTGAGGAGGGCTTCAGCCACGCTGAGAGCATGAGAGCAGACCGAGAATAGCCGGATTCGCTCGGCGGTCGGCTCGCCGCCGACGACGAAGGTGTTGGTGAAGTCGCTCCGGTAGCCGCCTGAGACGACCGAGAAGTCGAGCAGGAGGAGGTCGCCGGGTTCGATCACGCGGTCGGTGGGAGGTCCCCCCTTGTCGGTCGCGGTTCGGGGGCCGGAGGCGACGTCGCCGTAGACGATCGCCCGCTCGCCGAGGGACCGGATCGCAGCGTTCTGGACGACGAGGTAGGCGTCCAGCTCGGTCATCCCTGACTTGATCTCGGCCAAGGCGGCGGCGTGCCCGGCTTCGCCCGCTCGCATGACGCGGCGGAGGGTCTCGATCTCGTCGGCGTCCTTGGCCCGGCGCAGTGGGCGGATGATGCCCGATAGATCCACGATCTCGACCCCGGGTCGGGCCGCCCGCAACCCCTCGACCACGCCCGCCGGGACGCTCGCCAGCTCGATCCCAAACTTATTGCCGCCGACCCTCGCCAGCCGTTCCAGCGTGGCTTCGACTAACCGCTCGGGTCGGGGTTCGGTCGGCTGCTGGCCGTCGTACCAGGTGAAGCGGTCGACCGCCTCGACGTGGGCCTCGCTCGTGTACGGGTCGAGCAAGCCGTCGGCAACCAGCGTCGCCCCGCTCGGTTCCAGGACGAGCAATGCGGCCGACTCATTCGTCCGAAACTCGAACGGCGAGGGGAGATAGTTGGCGAGGTAAACGAGATGCGCGGGATGACCCACAACCAAGGCCGAGCAACCCCGGGCCGCCTCGGTGTTCCAGAGCCGCTGGCGACGAGCGGCGCACCCTTCGGAGGTCAGCATGGCGAGGACGGCTCCGGCTCGATGAATCGAAAAAGGAACAACTTCACGGGGTAGGTTTCGAGAGCGTGGCTCGCTTGATGGCTTCGTCAACCACGACGCGAGCGATTCGATTGATTCGTTCGTCCAACTCGGCGGACGTTTCCGGCTGACGTCGGCTGAGTGCCCCCCTGATCTCGCTCATCTGCGCTTCGACGTTCTTGAGTTGGTTTTCGACAACCACGAGTCGCCCAAAGATGTTGAGGATGCCGTACAAAGCCGCCAGGGCGAAGATGCTCCCGAGCCACTTTCCCGCCCCAACTAACCAGGCGAGGCGAGCATCCACAATTCCAAGGCGAGCGTCCAAAGCTCCCGCTCGCGCGTCCAAAGATCCCATGCGAACATCCAACGCCGTCAGGCCGGTCGTATTGGCTCGGACATCCTCATCAAAGGCGTCAAGCCTCGCGTCCAGCCGCGCCAAAATGACTTTGATATCATGCATATCTTCGCGGAGCGACCGGTAATCTTCGTCAAGGCGTTCAGTCGTCGGCCCAGGCATCGAAAGACCTCACAATGCGAGAAGACGACCAGGCGACAAGTCCGTTTCGTTCTTCCAGCCTATCCGACCAGAACGCTAGGACGCCAACAGTCGCCGCTCGCCGATCCAGATCATCACGGGAGCCCACGGACCGGAATCTTCGAAACTCTGATCCGTGTTCATCCGTGGCTGGATTCCTCGGATCACCGCTGGACGCGCGCCGATCCGCCCTTGGCGAAGGCTTCCACCTCTTCGAGCCTGGCCATCGTCGTGTCGCCGGGGAAGGTGGTGAGCAGGGCGCCATGCGCCCAGCCGAGCTTGAGGGCGGTCTCGGGGTCTTTGCCGGCAAGTAGGCCGTAGATCAGGCCGGCGGCGAAGCCGTCGCCGCCGCCGATCCGGTCGATGACGTCGAGGTGCGCCGTCGGGCTGACGTAGTTCTGGCCGTCGACGTGGAGGACCGCCGCCCACTCGTGGCGGTTGGTCGACTGGACTTCCCGCAGGGTGGTGGCGACGAGGTTGACGTTCGGATGCCGCTGGCGGACCTCGTCGATCATCTTGAAGAAGTTGCGCGGGTCGAGCTTCGACTGCGCGTGGACGTTCTGCCCGGGGAGGCCAAGCCCCATTTGCAGGTCTTCCTCGTTGCCGATCAAGGCGTCGACGTGCTCGACGATTTTGCGGATCGTTTGGACCCCTTTTTCCGCCCCGCCGACCGACGCCCAGAGCTTGGCCCGGTAATTGAGGTCGAACGAGGTCACCGCCCCCGCCGCCTTGGCCGCCTTCATCCCCTCGATGATCACCTCGGCGGTCGTCTCCGACAGCGCGGCGAAGATCCCGCCCGAGTGGAACCACTTCACCCCGCCGCTGAAAATCTTGGCCCAGTCGAAGTCGCCCGGCTTGAGTATCGCCGCGGCCTCGTTCGACCGGTTGTAGAACACCACCGGGGCGCGGACGCCATGCCCCCGGTCGCTGTAGACCGTGGCGATGTTCGGACCGCGCACGCCGTCATGCTCGAACCACTTGTAGAACGGCTTGACCCCCATCTCGCGGACCCGGGCTTGCACCAACTCGCCGATCCCGTAGCGGACCATCGCGGTGGCGACGCCGGTCTTGAGGCCGAAGCAGTCGGCGAGGTTGGCGGCGACGTTGTACTCACCCCCCGAAACGTGGATTTCGAGCGTCTTCGCCTTCCGGAACGGGATCACCCCCGGGTCGAGCCGGTTGACCAAAGCCCCCAGGGCCAAGAAGTCGAGTTCGCTGTCACCCTGGCGCACGTTCAAGCCGCTCATGGCAAGTCCCCGGTTCACGGATGGTTCGGTTCGAGGGTCAAAGGGTCGAGGGCGGAAGTCTGGTCTGGCTTACTTGGCGATGTTGACAAAGACCTTGAGGGCTTCTTTGTCTTCAAGCTGATGCATCATGGCGGCGGAGTGGTCAAACCCGTCGATCGGGTTGGTCAAGATCCGGCCGATGACGCCCGGATAGGTATGTTCGCCGAGCGACATCGCCTGGATTCCGAGCTCGAAGTGGCGGCGGTTGCCGTTGACACTCCCGACGAGGAGCTTGTTCCCCAACACCCACTCCAGGTTGATCTTGGCGCCGTCGAGCGTCACATCGTACTGGCCGCCGGTGATGCTCGTCCAGATGAGGACGCCGTTGTGGGCCAAGGCCCCCATCGCCCCGAAGCAGACGCTGGCGTTGCCGGTCGCCTCGAAGATCAGGTCGGGCTTACCCACTTGTCGGGTCAGATCGAGGAGCGACGTTTGCTTGGTCGCAACGTAGGTCGCGCCGAAGGCTTCGACGATCGCCGACTTGAGGTGCGGCCCGGGTCGGGTGGCGAGGGTGTAAACCTCGATCCCCCGGAGCTTGAGCATCATCGTCGCCAGCAGGCCAATCTGCCCGGCCCCCATGACGAACGCCCGCTTCGGCTCCCAGACCTGCAACCGCTGCTGAGCGAGGTACGCCTGCTCGATCGCCTTGGCGCAGACCGAGGCCGGTTCGGACAGGACGCCCAGGTGCCGCAAATTCTGGGGGACCTTGACCATGTACTCGGCGTCATCGACGAACCGCTCGGTCATGTACCCGTGGCACAGGTTGATCCCGCGCTCATAGTACGTCTCGTCACTGGTGACGTCGTTCCGGCCGATCTTGTCAAAGAGCGACCCCCCCGGGCGCCGGACGGTGCAACTGACGAAGTCCCCCGGGACCAGCGTTTTGACCGCCGAGCCTACCTCCAGGACCCGGCCAAAACTCTCGTGGCCGATGACGAGGTAATCCTCCCCCGGCGGGGCGGCGCCGTACAGGGCCTCGTTGATCTCGCGGTCGGTGGCATCCACCCCGACCTGCAACACCTCCACCAAGACCCCACGCCCCGCGGGGATCAAGGTCACATGCGGGTGCGGCTGAGTGTCCAGCTTCGGCTCGGGGATCTCGCGCTGGTGGACGCTCCGCGGCTTTCCTGGGGTAACGGCGACGGCTTTCATCCGAAGACAACTCATCGGGCCAACGATCGATGGTCAAGGAACGAAGCGGACCCCCGTTGAAGTCCACAACCCCGCCGACCCGAAGATTCTACCCGCCTCGGTTCGCCCTCGCCATCAAAGTTCGCACAAGTCAGCCGGAGAACCCAACGGTCTCGACCGTCCAACCGGAAGCCACCGTTCCTGCGCATGGCCCTCCAGATCTTCGTCTCTATCGACCCGTATCCACGCAGCTTGAATCAAAACCGAATCATCCGCAGGCTGCTGCCAGATTAAGTCATTGAGAGATTCTGGACAAATTCTGGACAAAATTTCTTGACTAATCGGCTCTCAAGCCGACAATGTAGGAGTTACCTAGCTGAACACTCAGAGGGGGTGAATCTTGAGCACTGCAACTCTTAATACAAAAGCCGTGGGTCATCCTCGCGTCGGTACGCAACGAAGCCCAAATTACCCATTCATTGACCTGCCCACAGCGATTGAGCGGGCCGGGGTGATGCTGAAGGACTTTAAGAGGCACCCAATCGGCAAGGGGCCATTAGGCGAAAAGTGGGGCTTGAGTCCCAAGAGCAGTTCGGTTCGGCTCACGTTTGCAGCGCTACGATCTTTTGGGCTTACCAACGATGCCCCAAGCAAGGGGGAATCATTAGTCAAGCTGTCAGACCTCGGTTTGGACATCCTGGTGGACCTTCGGGAAGACGATCCACGCCACCTCGATGCGATCCGCCAAGCCGCGCTCAAACCTAACATCTACTCTGAACTGTACACCAAGTGGGGCGGCGACTTGCCCGACGAGTCCGAAGTTCGGCGTTACCTCGTCCGTGAAAGGAATTTCAACGACAATACTGTCGACGCATTTATCAAGGGATATAAAAACACGTTGGAGTTCGCGCGGCTTGTTGGGGACCATACAACCAAACCTAGCTCCTCCTCGGTACTACCTCTAGCCGGGCAGGCGACCCTCGGCGTTCTCGGCGTTGGCGATTTTGTCCAGTGGACATCTCAGGGTGTTGACCAGTTCTCTGTGCCGACTCAAATCGCTGGACTTTCTGAGGATGGCACCTATGCCTTTTTCGAGGGCAGCCTAACAGGCGTGCCCGTTTGTGAGCTTTCTGCCGTCCCTGTTAACCCTGGATCGACCAATAATCCCTCTACAGGTGGGGCGACCAACCCGGTTCCTCTTCCTCCTGTGCCGTCGGGCTTTTTTGAGGATGTCTCTACTCTGAACGAGGGGCGGGTAATTGTTCGGATTCCCGATCATCTCAGCGCTTTCAGTTTCGAAATCTTGGAGGATTTCCTTCATCAGGCGCTCCGGAAAGCCTGGCACTCTGTCACCGACGACCAGAAGCCTTCTCGTCCGGTTAAACCGGAGCGCAAATAGTCTGGGCGAAACTCGATGTTAATTCTGGTGGCTCATGATGGATTCCGGGGTGGTGGCGGTTTCGGCTTTGGGGTGACGCCCGGGGCCGCTGGTCATCGGGTTGAACGCGGCCCGTTTTCGGCGGTTCTGGCCGTCCGCCCGCCTGGCCGGTCCGAAGCCTTCCGAGTCGAGCAAGCTATCAACCCGGAATCCATCATGAGCCTCCAGTTTTTGAGATTGGAGAGCAATTAGATCAAGCGAAGATCCGATCGAGCGTCAGGTGCCACCCCGGCACGGCGGGTTCGGCGTCGGCGATCTGGCCGAGGGCAAAGATGAGGGCACTGTCGGGAGTTGCCGCTCGGTACGACCTAACGACTTGGGTTTGCGGGTCCACGTCCCAGACGACCGCCGTGCCAGCCTCGAAGTAGTCGGCCCTTTTGGCGGCTATCTCAGCTTCGGCGGCGGGGCAGTCATCGGTCTTGCTGCGAACCTCGACGGCCAGGGTGGGGGGGCCTTCGAGGAAATCCATCCCGTTGGCGGGTAGGGGACCAAGATAGTAGGAGGCGTCGGGAGAGAAGGACTGGCGGCCGGAACTGAGTTCCGGGACGGCGAACCCTACGTTGTCGTTATAGGCCAGACCTTGGCCCGTCGCTTCGGCGTGGTCGTCGAGGCTCCGGAAGATCCGCGACGCGATCCGGCTGGGGAGATGCCCAGTGGCCATGAATGTCACGATCCTTCCGCCGATCAATTCCGCTTTGCCGGGGGTCCGCATCAGGTCGGCCAGCGTGGCTCGGGGTGGGGCGGTGGGTGGCGCTTGGTTCATGAGATCGTCCTCCCGGTCTTGGTTTGTCCCCGATCGAGCGGAACGCCTCCCCGGCCAGAACGCGCGGGGGAGGCGAGATTGGGTGATTCTAACCGACTTCGCCTTGACCGGTCATCAAGATGCCGACGGTTGGCAATCGGACCGCCTTCCCTCGACCAGCCCGGACCCACGCTCAGAACCGGATGATCAGGTCCGTGTTAAAGGTGAACATCTCGCGTTTGGTCCCGTTGTCGTAACCCTTTTGGCCCGAGGTGTAGTCGAGCCGGATTTCGGGGCGGAGGATGGCCCACGAGGTGAGGTGGCGGACGTAGCCGAGGGTGTGCTCGAAGTAGGCCCCCGGGATGCCGGTCCGCTGGCCGTTGAAGTCGGCCAGGCAGTCGCTCCGGAAGACGAGGAGCGACTTGTCGTCGAGGATGTACGAGGTGTAGTTCACGATCCCGAACGACTGCGACAGACCAGGCAGGAGCTTGCCGGGTCCCACTCCGGGGAAGTAGGGGTGCGGGTTGCCCAAGGTGACCGTTCCCCCTTGGAGGGCTTGGCGCTGCCAGATGTAATATTGCTCGGTCATGGTCGTGAACTTGTCGTTGAACTTGTGGCTCCAGGTGAAGCCGAAGACTTGCAAGTTGTCGTGACCGTTCTTGTAGTAACCGTGCCCGATCGAGTCGATCCCGCCGTAGAGCGAATCCTTGTTATTGGGGGCCACCCACTTCAAGAGGATCTCCCCGTTGACCTGCGAGGAGGTCGTCCAAACCGCCATGTCGTTGCCGGCATGGACGCCAAGCTGGAACCAGAAGTTATCGTTGATCCGGTTAATCGACTGGATACCCGAGAAGGTGTACGGGTCGTAGGTGTACATGAGCGAGTGGGTATACAGGAAGTTGTCGGGCGAGAACTGCGCCTCGATGTCGAGCGGCGAGATATAACGACCGATCCGGAGGATGGAGCCTTGGAAGATTTTGGGGAAGTAGAAGTCCACGAACAACTGAATGGGGTCGTAACCGTACAGGTGATTACGCTTGAGGAGTTGGTCGCTGAAATAGCCCTTGCCCAGGGTGTAGCGGTAGTCGATTCCGTAAAGGCTGTTGAACTTGAACCCCCACTGGAAGCGGTCCTGCTGGACGGTGTCGATCGTCCGCTCCAGGCTCAGGATGACCTGCGAGAGTTCGAGCTTGTTGGGGACAATATTGTAGGCGAGCGGAATGTTCGAGTTCCGCGAAGTGCTGGCGTTGTACGAGGGGTCGAACCAGCCGGAAATCTTGAGCCGACTGTTCTTCCAGAACTGGCCGTTGGGACCTTTGTAGAACGCATCCATGATCGGGAAGACCGAGGTGTCGTTGACACCAAGGGTCGGGCCGATGAAGTCGGAGAACGGCATCGGGGGAGCCTGGAACGGGGCGGGCAGCCCGCGCCTCGAAGGGGGCGCGTTGGGGTTTTCCGGCTCAGGCTCCGTCGGCTCGTCGCGGTAGGAGTTGATCAGGCGGCGGAGGTAGCTCAGGTCCGCCTCCGACCCGACATCGACGTTTCCTTGATTCAGGTAGCTCACCTGGTTTTGAAGTCCCCCCTGGGTCCGGACGATCGCGGAGTCGGCCAGGGCCGGCTTGGCATCCCCCTTGGGCAGCGGGGGTAGACCCGCGGGAGGTCCGCTCGGCTCGGGGGCCGGTGCTGGTGCTGGTGCTGGGGAGGTGACCGGCGCTACCGACGGGGCGGTCCTGGGTGCGACCTGTCGTCCGGACAACCGTGAGCGTTGCGACGCCTGGCCAACCGAGGCGGTGGGCGCCTGTTTCGAGTCGTCCTGACCGCGCGCTTCGGTCGCCGCGATCATCCCAACCATCAAGATCAACCCGGACTTTAGGGGACCACTGGGGATCAGCGAACCCTGAC
>JAABUX010009593.1_pt1 | contig 10938 bp, 12 predicted proteins | sample 5561851 | NCBI WGS metagenome assembly JAABUX01 (sample SAMN10711883, study PRJNA513361) | rock metagenome | isolation source: Antarctica rocks | place: Antarctica: Victoria Land, Richard Nunatak red sandstone | collected 2016-01-03 | reverse complement strand
GCAACGAATCATGGCGATGACCGCATCAGCTCCTCGAGGCTGGGCCGTGGCTTCCCCAGCGAGAAAGGAACGCGCTGCTGCTTCAGCATCGATGAGGTCCGACTTCCCGCGATTGCGACGGTGTTGCCGCGAGGGGCGTGACACCTCGACGACCCGAATGCCTTGCCGCCGCAACAGGGCGCACAGTGCACTCCCGTACGAGCCCGTGCCCTCCATCGCGACCGCGGCCACATCGCCGAGCGCGCATGCCCATGTCGTGAAACGCTCGTACCCAGCCGGCGATACTGGAACACTCATGCTGCCACAGCGTCGCCCCATGTGATCCACCGCGACGGCAACGTGGACGAGGTCGTGCGTGTCGACCCCGATGACAATCGGTTGTGCCAAGCTCTGCTCGGTCACCTGTTCCTCCCGGATGGGTGGCTGCGTCGCCGGCGGCCGGACAGACCTGTGACGGGACGTCTGGGTCAAGCTCCTATGGAGTCACGGCCGTTTGGCGACGCCCCTTTCTGATGCTCCCGTCCGTGGACAGATCCCGGGAAAGGCAACCTCCGGTGCCAGGCGGTTCAGGGGTCACACGGGCGAGAGCGGGACCCGCATATCCTCACAGGCGGTTCAATCACCCACACTCCGTTTGCGCGACGCGGACCCGGCACCGCATGTGCGTGAGGCGTACGCCGCCGCGCGCGAGGCAGGGGGAGCGAGGCGGTTCCATGAGGTGGGCGTGACCCGTTTCGAGGGCCAAGCCCCTAGCCCCGGAGGGCCGGCTTGACGAGAGGACGGCTGCGGGCTGGATGCCTACGCGGGTTCGCTTTCTTATGTCCGATCGGCACCCCGAAGCGTCGGTTATGTAATGGGCTGGCGTCCACACCATCGCATCCGCGCCGACCGACGTGCTGTTTCGGGGAGGGGGCGAAGACGCCCTCGCGGCACCCATTTACCCTCACCTTCCGCGGGCATCCAAACAGATCCCATCGGCATTCGCTTTCAGGTTTGACAAGGATTCGGACGGACGGGTAGCGGGCTTGCTACCAGACGAATGGGATGAGTTTCTTTGTGTGGTCGCTGTAGGCGGAATAGCCGGGCAACTCCCGCCGCAGCAGCGCCTCCTCGGCGGCGATGCGGCGCCGGTAGGCCCAGCCCAGTAGTCCGGTGACGAGCGCAATGGCTGGGACACTCCGGGAGGCGAGGGCGAATCCGCTCCAGGTCAGCAAGGAACCTGCGTACCCTGGGTGGCGAACCAGTCGGTAGGGCCAGGCGTCGACGACGCGTTGATGTTCTTCGGCACGCAGCGTCCGGGTGTACGAGGCGCCCAACGTACGCATTGACAATGCTCGCACGGTGAGTCCGCTTGCTTGCAAGATCAGCCCGGCCGGGCCTGCTAGCGGTGGCAGCTCGGGCACGTCAAGACGCCGCAGAAGCAGGGGCAGGTCCGCCGCCAGTCCGTAGGCTGTGACGATCATGCGCGTCGTGCCCTGATCGTCCCGGGAGGCCTGCATGCTCGATGCGGTGCCGCGCTGGCGGGTGAGCGCCTCCAGGACGAAGAAACCAGCGAGACCGCCGTATCCGGCGAGAAACCAGCTTGTATCAACATAGGACCGGCGTCGAGTTCGCGATGTCATGGCCGTCACGTTATCAAGTCCGCAATCCGGCCGGCCCGCCGCCTCATGGCTACCGCACGGCTCTTGGCAGGCGGTTCGCCGCGCTGATTGGGGCGCCGGAGGCGGGATTCCGAATACGAGCAGAAATGGGCCCTTGGTGACCTTGGTCCGGTGCCCGACCGTAGCGAAGGTCAACTCGATGGGGTTGGACCTTCCATAAACGCGGTGACGTGATCGGCGACCCACCGGCGAAACGATCGCGGCGCCGATCCGAGGATGTCGAACACCGTAGAGCTGATGAACGCCGGCGGTCCAATCGTTGCGCCCCACGCGGCGAGCAGCATGTCCACGGCCGGGCGCGGCCAGCTTCCCTCGGTCTCGCTTCGAAACTCGTCCGGCGACAGCTCCTCAAATGTGAGCCGACGCCCCAAGACGTCACCGATGATGCTCACCTGCTCTGCCTGACTCAGTGATTCGGGACCCGTGAGGACGTAGTCACCTCCAGCATGTCCGTCCGGATACAGGGTCCGCGCCGCGACGGCTGCCACGTCGCGGTCATCGACGGGTGCCGTCTCGGCAGCGCCGTACGGCCACCGGACCACACCGTCGGCGCGAATCGCGGTCGCCCACCAAGACACCACGTGACGCGAACATCGCCGGCCGGATGATCGTCGACTCGAGCCCGGCGGCCGCGATGAGCCGCTCAATATCGGCGTGGAGCACCGCCATCGGATTCGGTTGCTGGAAGAAAGGGTGCGGATGTCACCTGCTGCAGCGAACGCGAACCACAGCGCGGACGAGGGAACAGCGACAGGGAGCATTGGGAGGCGAGGTGGATGATGAAACGCGGTCGGGCGGGACGGGGTACGCGCGGAAGACGCCGTCGGCGCACGGTGGTGAGGTTCGCCATGTGGTCCGGGGCGGGCGGCGACGGCGGGAAGCGCCGCCGTACTCCCCCGCGTCGGCCTCGCCGCCACCGCGCTCGCCGCGACGATCCTGCGTTGCCGGCGATCGCCGAGCTCCACGCTGCCGCCGAGCACCTGGTCGCCCAGCTCCGCCGCCGCGAGGAGCACCAGCAGCCTCGACGCGCGACGCGACTCGCCGGAGCCGCTGACCACACCACGTCGGCCGAGCGCTCCAGACGCGTGCCATCCTGCCGGCTGAGCGGCCCGGATCCGACCGGCCTCGACCTGGGAGACGACCACCACCCTCGCGCGTCGCGTCACTCTGTGAGCCAAGCCTCACGACGTTCTCCGCTCCCGACTACTGGCCTCCTCGTGCTCTTGTTGATCCCCTCGACTCCCTGCTGTGGTTTCGCGTTCGCTGCAGCAGTGCCTACCGTACGCGCGTCCCTCCGGCAGGGTGGCCACCCGACGTTGATACTCGATCACTTTGCGCGCCACCTCGTGCAGCTCCGCACCGGTCATCGTCAGGAGCGCAAAGCGGAGGTCTGTCCCCGGGATCCACCGGAGGACCATGAATGCCCACGGAGCCAGTGCCGTGCTCCTGAAGTAGCTTGTACTTTGGGATGACGTAGGACGTCGGCGGGAGATTTCACCCACGAGAAGGGATGCTTGTGCTCGTCCCAGCTGTCAAGGAACCGCTTGATGGCGTCCATCAGGCCGCGGACGCTGCGAAAGACACCTCTCTCAATCGCTTGGCGGTGGAGGATCGAAAACCATGTCTCCACCTGGTTCATCCAACTCGCGCTGGTGGGGGTGAAATGGAGCTGGAAGCGCGGGTTGTCGGCCAACCACTCCTTCACGACGGGGTGCTTGTGGGTGCGGTAGTTATCGAGCACGAGGTGAATCTCGATGTCGGGGTAGCGCTGGGCGATCACCTTGAGAACGCAAGGAACTCCTGGTGGCGGTGCCGTGCGTACACGCGGCCGGTCACTGTTCCGGTCGCGACATCGAAGGCCGCGAACAGGGTTGCCGTGCCGTGGCGGACGTAGTCGTGCGTCCTGCGCTCCGGCTGGGCAGGGCGCATCGGCAGCAGCGGCTGGGTGCGGTCCAGCGCTTGGATCTGGCTCTTCTCGTCGACACAGAGCACCAGCGCCTGCTCGGGCGGGTGCAGGTAGAGCCCGATCACGTCGGTCACCTTGGCTTCCAGCTCGGGATCGGTGCTGTACTTGAAACCGCGAGTCCGGTGCGGTTGCAGACCCCGCTCCTGCCAGACGCGGTGCAAGGTGGTGGCACCGACGCCGAGCTTGTCGGCGACCAGTCGGGTACTCCAGTGGGTCACCCCACGAGGCGGTTTGCCCAGCGTGAGACTGATGATCTTGGCGGCGACATCGTCGCCATGAACCTTGGGCCGGCCTCGGCCCGGCTTGTCGATCTCCAACGCCGCCACGCCACCGGACTGGTAGCGCGCCCGCCACAACTGGACGGTGGGCTGCGAGGTGCCCAGTCGCTGCGCGATCTGCCGATTGGCAACGCCCTCTGCGCGAGAAGCACGATGCGCGCGCGCAGCACGAGGCGTTGGGGCAAGGCTCGGCTGCGCGACCAGGTGGTCAGGATGGTGCGATCGTCATCGGCGAGATGGAGCGGTGGAACGGGACGATTGGCCATGCCGGCAAGCATGATGCCATCCCGTCATATGTACAAGCTCTTTCGGGAGCGCGGCACTAGCGTTTGACCGACGTCTACGGCCAGGACCTGGGGCACGGGAAGATCGAGGTGGCGCATGGCGTCGATGTTCTCAGCCGTGAAGGAGAAGGCACGCGGATCGCTGTTCATCCGAATTACGACCGTCGCGCTCGACATCCGGACCGTGTAGGAGACGCTGCGGTGGCCGAACGCGTTGGTGATGGTGCGGGGCGTCTCGTTGAAGTGCGCCGCGACAATGGCGCGCAGGGCCAATGCGTGGTCAGCCGGTATGGCCGCCCACGGAGCTGACTCCTCCTCCTCACCCGTCACGTTGCTCGCGTTCCGTCCATCGCTTGGGCACGCGGCGCACTCGGCCTCACGACCGCAGCCACCGCAGCCTCATGCGGCACCGAGGCTTACGACGGCGTGTAGGGTGAGACCGGCATCGCCAATGAGGCTGGCACGCCGGCCGCTACGATCGATGATGCAGAGCACGTGAGCAACGACCGCGCCCTCGTTGCGGAGCCCGGCGACGGATTCGACCACCTGCCCACCGGTGGTGATCACGTCCTCTACGATCAGTACCTGCCGGCCTGCGACGTCGGCCCCCTCCGCCAGACGTTCTGTGCCGTACTTCTTTCGGGCCTTGCGCACGAAGGCGGCGGGCAGACCCGTCTGCAGCGAGAGCGCTGTGGCGATGGGGATGCCGCCGAGCTCGAGCCCGGCGAGGACCTCCGTGCCCGGCGGGATGAGACGTGCCGCTGCCGCAGCCACCTCGCGCAGGAGGTCCGGCCTAGCTTCGAACAGGTACTTGTCGAAGTATTGGTCCGCGATGGTTCCCGACCGCAGCGTGAACCGCCCGTGGAGCGAGCAGACACTGAGAAGGCGGTCCGCCAGGGACGCGCGCGGGGTCTCGTCAGCGCCTTTCGAGGAATCTCGGGGGCCGGGCTGCATCGACCTGAGAATACGGAAGGCCAGGGTCCCCCCACCCGGGTTGCACCTCCCGAACCCCGCGTATCTTGTCTACGTCGGCGGCCTGGCCCTGGCAGGGCCCGAATCTGTGGTGGCCGGACGACCGGGCCTGGTTCGTCACCTCCGAGATTGTGAAGTCCTGCCCGTCACCGCCTCGGCTGGGATCACGGCGCTGGCGGACCGGCTGAACCATTGAGTACCGCCGCGGCCCCCATCCTCCATCGAGGCGCACCGTACGGGGGCAGTGGGTCGAGCGGCTATGGATGACGGCGATCTACAACGAGGACAGCCGTCGCGTGGCACGGCAGCTGCGGACGGTGTCCCAGACGTCGAGGGTGGGCTGGGTCCGTCCGCGGCGTAGGACGTCTCGGTAGCGGATCCCATCGGCGGGGTTGAGGAGCGGTGGATCGCGCTTTCGGATCGACACGACCGCAGCCGCGCACGATGGCGGTGGATGAAAGGACCGGGGCTCCAAGCGGCGCATGAGGACCAGCTCGTACCAGGGCAACCACTCCAAAGCGAGGCGGCTTTGCGGATAGACCTGGATCAGGCCCACCGCCTGGCCCCAGGACATCACGAGGTCTGCGCGCTGGAGGAGCGCGGTGGGGGTGAGGAGATGGCGCAGCAGCGCAGTCGTGATGTGGAACGGCGGGTTGCTCACGACTACGAACGGTTCGTCTGGAAGCGGGGTGTCGAGGATGTCGGCCTCGACGACCTCCACGGTGGGCGACGCGTCGAAACGGCGCCGCAGCCCGCGCGCCAAGGTGGCATCGGACTCCACTGCGATGACCCGTGAGGCACGACGCACGAGCAGCGAGGTCAGGACGCCGGTGCCCGCACCAATGTCGAGGACAATGTGCGCTGGCGCGATGCCGGCATCGCGCACCAACTCACCCGCGACTGTCGCCGCGAGGTAGTGCTGGGATCTAGCGCTCTGCTCCGAGCGCCATCGGCGGCGCGCCACGGAGGCGGATGCAGCAGCAGGTGGTCACAGTCGCGCAGTCTACAACGACGGGCACCGTCCGAATACGGGAGGGTATACGCGGCTCCCATGCAGACCGCTGTGACAACGTATCGCCGGTCGCAGCCGGGTCTCAGCGGGCGTCCCCCACGCGGGTTTCCGACCGGAGTGAAGGCGCGGAGGAGGTGCCCCGTCCCGATCGGCTGCCGCCCGTGCAATTCCCCCCTCGGGTTACCTGAACAACCCGAGCGCCGCGTCACACCTTCGGTCGAGCCTTGACGCCGCCTGCGGGCGCGCCCGCAGCGTGGATCACCGAGGACGTCACGCCTCAACCCAGGAACATCTATGGTGCGACCAAGACCGCGTCCGAGGACCTCTGCGAACTGGTTCACCGAGACAGCGGCCTACCATGTGTGATCCTGCGCACCTCGCGGTTCTTCCCCGAACCCGACGACGCCACGAGCTCCGAGCCGTGCACGACGACCCCAACCTGAAGGTCAATGAGCTGCTGTACCGCCGGGTCCACCTCGATGATGTCGTGAACGCACGTCGTCTTGCTCTGACGCACGCTCCGGCACTCGGATTCGGGCGGTACATCATCAGCGCGACCACACCGTTCACACCCGACGACCTCCCGGCTCTGCGAGCGGACGCCCCGCGCGTCGTGCGACGGCTGTTCCCCGACTACGAGAACGTCTACGCGCAGCGCGACTGGACAAATGCTCCCGAGCATCGAGCGGGTATACGTGAACGGTCGCGCGCGCAATGCCCTGGGTTGGTCGCCTCGCGACGACTTCCGTCACTCCCGCGACCGCCTCGGCGCCGACGAAGATCCCCGGAGCCACTGGCGGTCGCCGTCGGAGCGAAGGGCTACCACCGTGAAGCGACCACACGAGTCGCGCAGCCACGGCCGGCTTTCAGCCCACGGAAACGCTCCCAATTTTCGCCTGCACGACTGGCCAACGTCCGCCTCGACGTGGACCCGCGGCGACCCTCGTGGGCAGCTTCTCAGGCCGCTACGAGGCGGTGGTAATTTTGGCGTTTTTGGGGACTGACCGCGGGAAGACCCTTATCCAGCAGCGTTTCTGGCGACGTCTTTTCTTCCAAGCTGGATGTCGAGGGTTCGAGTCCCTTCTCCCGCTCCACGCGCTCCTTTGAGGACATCCGCCGTCTCCTCCTGGCCTTCGACGTCTACCAGCGACTCGTGTTCGACACCCTCGACGCCGTCCGCGGCCGGATCAACGATGACTTGCCTCCCCGACTCTCCCTCGGAGGAAGCGATCGCCGCTGGCGTCGGCGCGTCGTTGGCGTCTCTTAGCCCGACCCCAGCCCTCAGCCCGGTGCGAGCCGCCGCAACAACGCCTCGGTGACGCGCGGGCCGCTGTCGAAGACCTGATGCAAGAGGTAGTACTCGGTGAGCGGGTGATCGTCGGTGATGATGGTCCCGGCACCCACGAAGCGGTCGACTTGCGCGTCCTGCAGCCATGCCATCCGGTGGATGCGCTCGGTCCAGGAGCCGGGGGGAAGGTACGGGGCGTCGGGCGCGCTCTCGACGTCGGCGACGGCCTGTGGGGAGCCGAGGAACCGGGACGCACTGGCGTCGGTCCAGGTGATCGGGTCATCCGATCCCAGCATGTAGACGCCACCGCTCCGCGCGCTGAAGAGCACGAGCACCTGCGGGAAGACGGACCTGAACGTGCGCAGATGCTCCCGGAACTGGTCCAGGTCGACGCCGAAGTACAGCCATTGCAGCATCAGGCCGCCCGGGCTCAGGGCGTGGTGCGCATCGGCGTAGAACTGCTGCGTGTAGAGCACCGCGGCGCCGGCCGCATCGATGGGCGGCGGCGGATCCACCGTGATAAGGTCGTAGCGGCGCGACGTGAGCTTGACGTAGTTGCGCCCGTCGTTGGTGATGATGTGCGCGAGTGGGCTGTGCAAGTACTTCTGTGCGTCGGCGTAGAACACGGGCATCTGCAACGGTACCGACGGGGACAGGTCGACGGCGTCCGTGCGCAGCCCGAGTTGCAGCGCGGAACGGAACGTCGTGCCCATGCCGAAGCAGATGTCGAGAAGCGTGGAGGCACCGGGCCGCATGATCTTGGGGATGTACGCCATCAGCTTGGTGTCGACGCTGAGCGCCGTCATCGCCGTGCCGCTGACAAACAGACGGCGCCTGGAGGGTGGGCCGCCCAACGCATCGACCGTGGAGAGGAGATCCTCGGTATGGACAAAGGGCAGCCCGTTGCCGGCGAGGCGATGCTGGGTGGCGGTGAGCACCACCGGGGAGGCGGTGATCACCAGGCTCGGAGGCACGATGACCGCCACGGCGGTCATCAGTGACAACTGCAGCGGGAAGGTCCGCCGCACCCAGCTGCCGGCAATGATCAAGGCACCCGCGACCGCCGCATCCGTGGCGCCGAGCATGAGGATCGAGGCGTTGGTGCCGAGAGTGCCCGCTAGGATGAAGGCCGCGGCGAGCGAACCGAGAATGCATCCGAAGGTGTTCCACGCGTAGAGCACGCCGATGCTGCGCGATCCATCGGCGGGTTCGCGCGTCAACAGGCGTGCAGACAGCGGGAATGCGTAGCCCATGAAGACGGTCGCAGGGAGAAGGATCAGAGCGCGCGCGATGTTGATGGTGGGCAGCCACAGGGTGGCAAGAGGCACGCTCAAGACGGTGAAGACTGCGACACCGAAGAACGTGACGGCGAGCGTCTGAGGTGTATCGCGCCCCGCGTTGCTGCGTCGCCGGTAGATCCGGCCGCCGCTCGCGATGCCGAGGAGGTAGATGGCGAGGATGAGGACGAAGTTGTAGATCTGTGACCCCGTGCCCTCCGCGAGCATGCGCGTCCAGAGGACCTCGAGGCTCAGTGTTACGAAGCCGGAGATGAACGAGGCGCCGTACAGCAACGCACGCCATCGTGGTGTCATCGTCGCCACATCGCGGTTGGTGCCGGGTACCAGGACTCGAACCGGTGGGGCGTTGCGCAGCGTGGACGCCAGGAACATCGCCGTGATCCCCGCCAGAAGGTTGAGTGCCACCGCCACGTGCGTGGTCGCCGAAAGCCCGAGCAGTTCGATGAGCACGAAGCCGGCCACCAGCGCACCGGCCATGGCGCCGAAGGTGTTGGCGCTGTAGAGCAGTCCCATCTGCGCCCCGGCCGTGCGCATCGACGTGACCAGGTGGCGGGTGAGGAGTGGCAGCGTCAGGCCCATGAGAAAGGTCACCGGGGTAACCGCCGCCAGCGTCAGCAGCAGCCGGACGAGCGTCAGCTGAACCGCCGACGTGGTGTCGTAGGCGGAGCCGTAGACGCCGTCGATAGCCTGGAAGCCCACGGGCACGAACAGCGCGGCGGCACCGACAGTCAGCTCGACGGCGCCGTAGATCCACAACGGGCGGCGCAGCCGCGGTGCGATGAGACCCCCCACCAGCCCGCCGAGGCCGAGGCCCGCGAGAAACGCGGTGACGATGGTGCCGATCGCCTGAGTGGTATTGCCGAAGATGACCACCAGCTGGCTCGACCACACGACCTGGTACATGAGACCGGCGGCACCCGAGGCGATGAACACGCCGACGACGAGACGATTCGACGGCCGCGAAGACGAGGGCTCGGCGGTGGCGCTGCTGAGCGCCGTTGTCTCGGGTTGAACCCCGCTGACGGTGGCAACGGCCTCCCCGCTCGGCGCCCGACCATGGCGTGGCTGCTCGATCGCGGCTTCTCCTAGCTTCGGCTTGGGCCGCGTAGTGTAGGCGCCGACGTGGCAAAGTCTCACGCTGGAATGACCGGGGAGGGCGCAGCACCAGCCCGCCAGCCAGCGCCTGAGTTGCGGCGCGCATCATGCGCCCCGGGGCATTCAGCCCAGCCATCATGACCGGCCTGTGTCGGAGATGGAACGATCGCCTCAGGCTGAGCCCAGAAGCGATGGTGGGGGAGAGCACTCGAACCTCGTATCTGCGGCTTAGCGCTGTCGCACCGAGGGCGCCTCTAGCGAGCCAAGTTCACGGGCGCGGTCGCTTGATTCTCCCGTGTGAGTCGAACCCATCACTCCCCCCCAACTGCAGCCACAGGCCGATCCGTTCCTCGTCACGACGAAGAGCTCGGACGATGGAACCGGCGGCCTCCTGGGAAAGCCGGCGATGGATCCCAGGTCGGTGAAACGCTGCCAGGTGGTCTTGTAGGGCGGCACCCTCTCAAACCCCCACTCCTTCCACAAGAGGAGGTCGTCGCAGATCGAGTTCCACCAGGGCTGAATGTTCGGGCGCCGGCTGATGCTGAAGACAAGGTAGGCGAGGACCCAGCTTCCCGCCATGCGGGCGGGCCGGGACTCGCCGGTCTTGGCGACCTTCTTTTCCAGCTCGGCGAGGATGCCGCCCGGCAAGGTCTTCACTGCGTTGGTGAGCCACCGAGGAGTAGCTATAGATACCCTAGGGCAGGTACCGAAGGGAACGTCGACGCTATCTCTTGAGGCTGACGAACGCCTTGAACCCAACGGACCGGCCTACTGGTCAGGGGTAGCGACCCAATCAATGAACAAGGCATAGCACCATGGACAGCGAATCGGTGGTTCCGGATCAAAGTGGTCGGGCGATGGCATGTATCCAAACCTCCATGGCGTGGGCATGACCCAAGAAGACTGACCACCATCATGTGGGGTCCAACCCCGCGAAGGAGAGTTCGCACCCGCTGAGCGGAACCTGTCAAGCGCGTTGAGACACCTGTTCTCGGATATCACTGAGCAGTCGCCGCAGCAGCAGGCCGGTTGATCCAGGCTGCCGTGGGCAGCGTCGGCGGTTGTGGCGGCTTCTGCACAAAGC
>JAABUX010009592.1_pt1 | contig 10939 bp, 23 predicted proteins | sample 5561851 | NCBI WGS metagenome assembly JAABUX01 (sample SAMN10711883, study PRJNA513361) | rock metagenome | isolation source: Antarctica rocks | place: Antarctica: Victoria Land, Richard Nunatak red sandstone | collected 2016-01-03 | reverse complement strand
CTGGCTGACTGCCGACAACACTGTGTGACGCGCACCTGGCGGGTCAGGCCGACGGTGTTGGGCGGCAGCACCGTCGCGACGCAGCCGTAGTGCGCGCGGCCGAGGAACAGCGCCGAGGCGCCTTCCACCAGCTGCGGGCTGGCGAGGCCGGCCGCCAACGCGGCGTCCGTGCGCGGGTCCGGGGACGGGTTGCGCCGCAGGGTGACCTGCGTATAGGAACGTATCTCTCGACTTACGCGGGGTATGACCAAACTGTGCTTGCACGTGAGTAGACACGAGCGACGCAAGCCCAGCACATACTGGCTTGCAATGCTGGGTTAGCTGCGACGATCATGTATAGACCTGCCTCCGTGAGATCTGCCTGCCGCATTGTACTCAGCGACTGCAAGTTACACGGACGACGGTGGTCTATATGATCGCCGCAGGCCGAGCAGCACGGAAGCCCAACGCGCGGATCGGCGACACCTGGCTGCACGGGATGCAAAGATGTCCATCCACGCAAACATGCTCACAGCCCACCTGCAGCGGGACCAGGAGCTCCTTCTTGGCGAAGCGCTTCTCGACGGTGCCGTCGATCTGCCGCACCAGGCCCTCGCACGGCCGCACGTGCAGCACCAGGTCCACGTCGCCCACGTCTATGCCCTGCGTGGCATGCGCATCAAAGAGGGTCAAGGCTTGTACAATGATCTCGAGCAGTCAGGTGCTGATTAAGCTCACCACAAACCAATTGCTTTACAGATATGTTGCGTCTGCATATCAGCTGGTCAGCTGCCGCAAGGTCCAAGGATTCAAGCGACGCTGGCCTGACAGTGGGCCTCGTTTTGAGATCAGGTTTGCATGCCGACAGTCCATTGCGACGAAAACAAGTGCTGTGTGATGTCAGGCTGCTGACTGAGGAAGGCGTCTCGGCAGCAGCCAGTGTGCGTGCAAACCTGTTTGGTGGCGAACTCCGCGACATCATGCACTACTCGAGCTGTCGAAGAAAGGCTTCGCGCTTCGTCAGCATGGTGCCGAGACATTGAATTCCGAGAAACTGTGGGAGCCGCAGTTTGTCAACAGTTGCAAAATGATATCCCGATAAAGCATGAGCCGCAATAGCCGCAGCTGCTCGGCTCCGGAACGCATGCTCCGAGGAAGGCTGTCGGAAACGTACATCCTGCTCAGCCAGAGTGGCGTCGCTTTCGCATGCTTCTGCTTATCCTGACTGATGTCAGTTGACGGATGTGGATCTATGAACAGCTTCACCAGCAAAGAGGCCGCAGCACGCGCATTGGAAGCCAGACTGCGCGAGATATCAAAGCACGCCCGAAACTTCTACGATCAGCCCGTGCGGCAATTGCGGACACGCCTACGCGATGCCTACGCGGATGTATTGCTGGAGGACCCAGTGTTGGCGCAGGTCCGCAGCTGCCTGAAACGCATGCAAAATGTTATGTGCCTGCGCAAGCCCGCAAATTTCGTGCCGCTGCAAGGCGAACATGTCAAGTTCACGAAGTGGCCTGCAGGCGCGTGAAATCGAGACAGCACTCTGGAAGTGGGTGTTCTACAAGCCCATCGAGGAGTTTCGGCACCGGGTGCGCTATGCAGCAGATGCCGGTGAGAAGGGAGAGGAGCCTTTGCGAAAGGTGTGGCGGCATGCAGTTGCGCTACTGAGAAAGGGTTCCTGTCTGCAGAGCTGATATGGTACAACTGCCTTGCTCAAACATAACGCACAACGTGGTAATCACTGCGTGTGCATAGGTGAAAGCCGCGCTGCTGAAATTTTTGGACGAGGCCACCACCTTCTACCTTCAGTTGATCAATGATCTTCAAGCAACACATGGGGATATCGGTCTGCGTATGGGTGACGGACAGAGCGCAGCGCGCCTAGAGCGGCATGCGGATCCGCCTCTCTCGACCAGACACTCAGCATCCGCGGTTTCCATCTACAGATGTCTGATCTGCCTCGGGGACCTCGCCAGGTAGCCGTCGTGAGCTGTTGTTGACGTGTGCACATCACAGTCAGCCTCTTCTCCTTTTCACTGCCATGCGCGAGCATGCCAGGTACCAGACAAATGTGCCTTCAGCCAAAGCCGTCAAGGATTGGACCGGTGCTGAACAGTACTACCGGACAGCAGCACGCATACATCCTGCTGGTGGGAATGCTCACAACCAGCTGGCTGTTCTGGCGACCTACCGCAACGACGAGCTCAGCGCTGTGTACCACTACTTCCGATCACTGGCAGTCGCGGAGCCATTTTTGATTGCAAGGGAGAACCTCCTCCTCCTCTTCGAGCAAAACCGCCAACGGTAGGTGCAAGCCACAAGCCGTTGGAAGGGCAGAGGCACTCGGGCCCGCAGGTGTCCACCTCATGTTGAGGTCTGACCATGCAGGTTGGAAGGCCTCAGCAATGGCACCGCCTCAACCCGCCGCCTGGTGCAGGGTCGCGATGCGCTTCAGCATGTGCAGGGTGCCCAAGCGGGCGAGCAGCTCACCATGCTTCTAACTCGCTTCGTAAGGCTCCAGGGTAAGCCTTGATTGCTTAAGTACAGATGCATTCGGTGTGAACAGCATCTGCGCTGATACTGGACGATCCACAGGTATCCTCTTCACAAAGATCAACTTGGACACCTTCGGAGCAGTCTATGACGAGGTTGTTTCGGAGCTGGCGGCGGCCTTAGATGATGCTCACTCGCGGCTTGCCCTCCTTACTCCGGGCAGGCATGGGGCAGAGTCAGCAATCCTGCAGATAGCAATCATGGTTGTCTTCAGTCTGCATGAGGCGGATCACGAGCTTGATGGATCGCAAGACAGGTATGCCGATGCCGGCTGGTCATACACCTTTGCAGAGATGCTGACGATGTGACACTTTACATACCAATCGCAGATATGCAGAAGCGTTGCAGCAGGCTGAGGTGCTGCGGTATGCAAGTATGACAGCGTGCAGCATGGCAGCACAGCTCATGCAATGCCTCGTCATGCCAGCAATGCAAGATGTGGGTTTGCAACAGCAGCAGCTGATGGCTGTGTTGCAGCTATTGCTGTCTTGGTTTGCAGACCGCAATACACTTGGGTACGAGCTCAAAACAACAAGGATCCCACACTTGCTGCAGTCACTGCGCTGAGTGGAGCAGCTCCTCCTGAGCAGGACGACTGAACTTAAAGAGAGTCGAGAAGTAACTGCATTCCGCCATTTCTTGGAAGCGGCTGTGGAGTACCTCCAGTGGGCTCGCCGCCAGGATGCGCCAAAAGCGAATGCGGCTGCACCCGAACTCGATCCTGTTCTGGGCCCGGCTGTAGCACAAGACCTGCAGCTGGTTGGGTTCACCCCGCTTGAGCAGGGTCACAGCGGTGCAGGGAACCCGATGTCCTCTGACGAGGTGAGGCGAGTTGATCATATGTACGTACTTGACTAGCACCTTGACTCGGTTTGCAACCCATGAGCGGAGCTGATGAGGCACGTGCCGGATGATACAACAGGCTGGCAGCACACAGCCGGCCACGCGCGTCATAGAGGCTTTGCTGCGGTGCCAGCCGCTGGCAGATCGTTGTGCAGCAATGAGTGGCGGTGGTGATGGGCGGGCAGCGCTGACGGCAGTCGCGCAGCAGTTTGGCACCGTCTGCGACGAGGTTGTGCATGCCGTCGCTGGCACAGACCTGCGGCCTGCGTCGCCGCTGACTGGGGCCGGCGAAGCCTCGCCTGCCCATTGCGATGATGACGATGACAACATGGACAGCGAAGAGGTAAGAGCAATCTTAGGGCGCAGTATTGTCGCCTGCGTGAATGTGAAGCATGAGGACTTTTTGAAAACTGCAGGTCATTGTGTACGTTCCACCCGCGACTGTGCCCCAGTCTGCTCGAGGACAGGCTCAGGTGTCACCAGCAGCCGTGCCCAGTACGGACGATGAGCTTCGAGAACCCGATATGGCAGAGGGCGAAGCAGAGGCGCAGGCAGACCTGATGCACCTCTGTGCCCAGGCTGAACATGATCTTCCGCTGGGTATGCCTCCAAACCATTGGCTTCAGGACATATCCAGCACCTGACAGCGTGGTCAGGCTGTACCTTCAATCTCAAGATGACAGCCACCGCTGTGCCGCAATGCAGGTGACACTGGCATTGTGAGTCTCCGGCATGAAGGAGGCAGGATGCAAGAGCATGGTGATCGTGGGGTGGATGCGCAGGGTATGGCAATGCAGTTTGCGGATGGTTTGGCGCAGCCCTGACCGTGTACGTCGCAAGAGCGCGGCAAGCTGCTGTTGCGCTGCATGCAGGCGAGACCACCTCCGGTGTGTCGCAACAACATCCAAGCATGATGCCGCAGCATGATGCTGGTAATGCTGATGCCCCAGCTGCCACATTCTTCGGAGGCATGCGCAGCCCAGCACAGGCGTCCACTGCTCAGCCGCCTGACAGGCCTCACGGCATGCTGGGTGAGCGATACTTAGGATGCATATGTGCTCGCAAAGCTAAGCTTTATACAACAGCGCTGACAGCGCTGTTATAGTGACAGAGCTGGCATGCCACATGCTAAACTCGCTCGCTCGCTGACGTTGCTCTGCGCCTGACCAGGTTGGGACCTCTTCGAAAATGCCAGAGCCTCTACAGGCTTCTCAGCATTCTTTGGTGGAAGCTCAGCCGGCACAGCAGCAGCTGCTGACCAGGGAGACGGTCACAGGGCTGCTGAACGACCGCAGGGCGGTGCAACTGGCCAGGACTGGAGCTGGCTGGACGATCTGGCTGAGCAGACATGACGGCAGCAACCGATCCTCAAGCGTGTGTGATCTCGTCATGTCTACGCCGCCTGCATGTATAACGTGGCGTCGTCGCCTGCAGCATGCCAAGGAGACACAAGTGCAGAGTATCAGAGCTGCGCTGGTCGAAGTGAGCTGATCTGCTCCGGGTCCACGAGAAGTTTGTCTGGGGCGTCAGGGTCTACATCGGCGATGGGTCGCTCTCGCGTGCAGGTGCAACATGGTTTCATAACGCTGTGAATTTGCATACAGCTGTGAACCATGAGCTGGACCTCCTGGAAGACCGCACTCAAGGGGGCCGCTCATCAGGCCAGCACCGCTGCAAAGGATTCTATCGCGCAGGTTTGCTTGCTTTGTTTCCGTTGTGCCATCGCTGCCCGGATGCCCAGTCCATTGTTGGAGCCAAAGCTTTCCGACATGCGCATGGCTAGCGCATCAGCTTCACGAGAGTACCTCGCTGGACAATATCAACACGGTGACCGCAGGTCACGGGCGGAGCAAAGGTGCTCCGCGACTACACTGTTGGAGCAGGGCAGGTCGCCACAGGCGGGACAGGCGGGCTCTGGAAGATCCATGATGCACGTAGCAAGAGAGATGGCACGCCATCGGTGCTGGTCAGCGTGTGGGTGCTGGAGAAGAAACATCCAGCGAACATGCGTGACACGCAGCTGACATGGGACGCCGTACTGGAATTGTGCCGCAAGTGCGACGCGGCCTACTGACCATCTGAGCGACATGCTTGTTGATTCACGGTAGCGTGAGGTGAATGACATCAAGCTCGCCGTGGCGCAGGGACGTAGCACAGCTTGGCAAGCTGAAGCATCCGGGGATTGTGAAGCTAGTCGAGCCCTTCGAGGAGACGCGCACGCAGGTGAGCCCTCACCTTGGATAACAAGCCCAGTGCTTCAGGTGGTCAATTTGTCACATACTGAAGGCAGCTGACTCATCGGGCCGCTTCTGCTGCAGATGGTCATCGTGACGGAGCGCGTGTTTGCTTCACTGGCGAACGTGTTGACAGACTTTGCCGGGTTGCCACGTGAGGTTCAGCGCATGAATGAGGACATTCAGATGTCCGACCTCGAGCGGAAGCATGGCTTGTTGCAGGTCACACACAATCCGCAGCTCTACTCAGAGTGCTTGTTCTGACGTGCTCTGAAGCTCATTGCCTGACATCTGTGCGCACGCGACTCACAGGTAGCAGACACCCTGCAGTTCCTGCGTGGGGACTGTAACCTTGTGCACCGGGCTATCAGCCCTGAGAGCATCATCATTGTTGGCGGTGCCTGGAAGCTGGCATCGATGGGCTGGTCCATGCTGGCGGTGCGCCTGCCAGTGTGGCTAGCTGTGTCCCGTGACCTTGGCTCAACACCGTGCTTGCTGCCCTACACGACTCTGATTGTGCTTCCGCTTCGCTATCACATGTACATGTAGCACTGGTGCAGGAGTTCAGCGCCGACAACACGACCAACGTCCATGTGTTCAACTACGATGCGAGCGACAGCGAATCGAAGCGGCTCCTGGTGCCGCCTTTGAACTATGTGGCGCCTGAGCTGATAGCTGGAACCAGGGCAACTGGCGCACTGACCTCAGCGACAGACACATATTCGTTCGGTGAGTTGCAAAGCTTTGACCGTGCAGTTACGCCGACCGCATTGCGGTCAGTTGTTATCTGGAACCTCGTGAGCATGGACTGCTGCTGACGTCCTGTGTTGGTCTGTGCAGCGGTTGTGGCTTTTGAAGTGTTGGCTCGCAAACCGTTTATGGCGCCCCGCAGCACGCCATCAGAGGTTGCAGGACGGCTGGCGGGACTTAATTTCATGGACATGCCTGAGATCGACTTGCAGCTGCAGCCGGTTCTGAAAGCAATGCTGTCTACGAACATATCTCAGCGGCCGCCCATCAGCAGCTTCACAGGCGCATCATACTTTCAGGTGTTCCTGCATTGACGAATGTGTTGCCTAGGGACTGCTTCTGGATTTGCCGCCTGGATCTGAAATTTGCCACCGTATGTGCAGGAGGACACTCTCGTCCGGGCACTTCGATTCATGGACACTCTGCTGCAGCGCGACAATTTGCAGAAGGCAGCGTTCCTGAAGGATCTGACCAGCTTCTGGACGCGGTTCGACACACGCATCCTCTGTTACAAGGTGAGCACACGGCCGTGCTCTGTCATAACACGCTGCAATGTGCGTGCAGTTGCCGTGGAATGGCCATGCAGAATGCTCCAATTCAGCTTGACACGGTGCTGGTGTGAGACACACAGGTTCTGCCGGCGCTGCTCGAGGAGCTGCGCAATGAGGCAGTGCAGGCCCTTGCTTTGCCGCTCGTCCTGCGGATCATTGCTCAGCAACCGCCGAAGGACTTCATGGATGTCACACTCCCGGCACTGCTGCCTGTTGCTACAACAGTGAAGGTATGTGCGTGGCCAGACGACTCGGAATTTTGGCTTGTGTCGCTGCATAGTCGTGTTCACACCAGCGCCTTTGCCATCAACACAGGGCGAGGCACTGGCTTTGTTTACGGCTGGCGCCATACTCCTCGCCCCCAGTCTGCCCCCGGAGGCAGTTGGCTCTCTCGTTGTGCCGCTGCTTGCCCGTGCGGCTGATCACGGTGCGCCTAGCGCACTGTGTCGGCACCTCATGCCAACTTCTTGTATGAAATCCAGCATGAAGAGCTTCGCTCAGCAACTCTGTCTCCTCGCAGGTGACTCGCGAGCACAGGAGGAGATGCTGAAGGCTGTGCCGGCTCTCGCCGAGCTAGGCTCGCTCAGCAAGGATGAGCTCGCGATCGAGCTTTTGCCTCGCGTCTGCGGCGTGTGCCTGGCAACGACGTCCGCGCCTGTGCGCACGGCCGCTGTGCAGGCCATGGGTCGGCTCGTGAAACTCGTCGACGACGAGCAGGCCGCCAAGATGCTGGCGACATGCCAGCAGGCAAGTTACCCCGACCATGACGACGGAGATTATAATATGTCCAGCCAATCCGTCAGGAATTGACAGTGTCGCTCCGAAGTTGGTGGCGTTGCGGACTGACATGAGGGAAGTGGCAGCAGGTGACCGTTGTGGACAAGACGCCGGGCACCGTGATGTGCGTCCTAGGCCTCGGTGGCGCCGTCGCCAAGCGCTGGGGCCCAGAGCTGGCTGCTACAAACGTGCTTCCGGTGCTGACGCCGCTGCTCGTGGCGCCTGCACTGACGCAGCAGCAGTTCAACACAGCCATGCGGTGCGTTCCGAGGAGCATGAGCACAATACTGGATGCGCAATTGACGTCATGCGAGGCTTCACTTTGCCGCAGGCCAACATGGTTATGCTGCGCTGCAGGGCTGTGCGCGAGATGCTTTCGTCTGTGGAAGCCTTCCGTGGCAACAGCAGCAACGCGCAGCAGTCTGAGGCGCGACCTTCAGTGCCAGCGGCCTCAGCCGTTCCAATTCATGACTTCCCCAGCGATTTTGGCATGAGTGCAGCGGCGCCGAGGCCTGCTGTGAGCCAGACTGGCCCGTCTGGGCCATCAGCAGGGCCGTCCCATGATCCCTTCAACATGCTGGGTATGCCAGCACCCGCACCAAAGCCAATGCAGTCGGACACGGGCTTCGCAGACTTCGTGGGCGCCAGTACTGCCAGCAGGCCTACTCACACCGGACACGACTCTTTGATTTGAGCAATGATGCCGTCCCATCCTTGGCTGACTGCAGTACCGCCTATGATGGGCTTTGTACAACTTGTACATTTTTGATGATGGATTATTTTATTTGCTGAGCGACTGTAACTCGTATCCAACGTCACTAAGAAAGCAAGGAATGCACGACCGTTTATTATTTTCGACATGCAGTGAAGCATGCGCAGCAGCTCAGGGCGCTTGCCGCTTTGTCAGTTCTGATACAGCGTATCCGTCCCGTCCTTCCTTCAGGGCTCGAGCCCGTGCCGGGCCGATGCGTTTCAGGAGCATCATAGCCAAGGAAGGAAAGATTTGCATGATGTATCCTGCAGCAGTTGGCCTCTCGATTTCAGCTGTGCTACAAGGTGCTCTGCTGGTGAGATGGTCAATACATTCCAGGGTATGCGGTGCATGGCGAGGCTTTTGTCTCACCAAGCGACAACACGGGCTGCTTAGATATCCATGTGCGGTCGACTCCGTGATGAGTAGCTGCTGCGACCCAGGCAGCAGCGGCATCTACAGTGAGGCGCCCCTTCGTGCTGTCTATAGTGGGCTCCAGGCTGCTGGCTCCGTACACATAACGTGGCTGGCCTGGCGTGCCCGTCGTGATCGGACCGAGGCAGCAGACGGTCACGCCTAGCCCTCTGCGGTGTGCGATGGTATGGTTTGGATGACTCCTGATCAGGTAGGTGCTAGACTGAATTTATGGTCGTCAAACATGCGATGCGACAAGCAAACTTGCGCACCTGTCATGCATCTCCGTGAGCAGAGTCGAGCAATAGGCATTCAGGCCCGCCTTGCAAGCGGCGTACACTGCCTGCCCAGGGCTCGGTATCACCCCTGCCATGTCAGACATGATTTCGTGTGAGAGGTTTCCGTCCAGTCAACCACGGCAGAGGCGGAGCTGTACGAAGGTGAGCGTGTGCTACCTGCCATGGAAGATATGGCTACAACCCGACCGCTGCCATTCTTCAGCAGGAGGGGCAGGGCCAACCGAGTCAGATTTATGGGCGCCACGGTGTTCAACAAGAACATGCGCTCCACAACAGCAGGTTCAGTCTCCTCAGCCAGCGCGCGCTGACTCGCGCCTGCATGGCAAGGCGACTTAGCGCTTGCATGTCGGAGATCAGCGACGGTCGCTGCATAAGCCAGCGGCGACTGCAGCGAACCTGCATTGTGGATCAGGACGTCGATACTGCCATCTGAAGCGGCCTGAGCTGCTTGAACAGCTGCCGGCAGGGACCCAGAGCAGAGGTCCACTGGGATAACACATGCGGCACTCGCGCCGTTGCTGAGACACTCCGTTTGCACCGCCTGGCCACAAAGCAGTAGACCGCATATAGACCCTGTACTCGCTGTGGGCGAGCGAAGCAGCCAGCAAATGCAGCCTGACGATGGAGCAGAGAAACGCGAAGTCGTACTTTCAGTGCCGCCTCGTTGCGCGCTGACAGGATGATGCGCGAGCCGTGGCGACTGAAATACAAAGCCAGCGCTCTCCCCAGTCCCTGCTCTGGACCCACGGAAATGTGTTGTGGCTCGTAGAGCTGCCAGGAACACGAGCACTTTGCCAGTAGAAAACCACAGGACACATTTGGCCTACTTTACCTGGCTAGCGCCAGTTATCCATATTGTCTTGCCTCGGAACCCCCCAACCGGCGCGTGGCCTTTTGCAGCTAGTGACACATCCACGTCCGATCTGTCCACGAATCAACCAACTCTCATGGCAACACTCCGCCAGCCTCGGCGTGCAGCTTACAGATGTGTGCATGCAGATGCAGGGACTGCATTTTGTAGCACTCACTTGATGAACCGGACAAGCTTGTACAGGATCCATATTGCGGCTGCAGCCCCAGCCCACGCCGCCCAGTTGTGCATTGCAGCGGGTCCTATGTTGCCCACACTATTGCACTGCACACCAGTCCGCCCCTTGACCCTACCGACGCTGCGCTGCCGTGCACGCAACCTGTTAGGCGGGGTGCACCCTCTGCAGTTCCCTGTGCGTGAGCGAGAACCGAGGCAAGCCGAAACTGGCGAGGAAGGGCTCAGCCGCACAATGCCTTGTGACACACCGTTTGTGCTCGAGACAATGACCATCCACAGCAATCGACTGCTGGGCGCCCGACAAAAGCACCCGAAGGAAGCTAAAGCCCTGCCGTTTGCCTGTGGCTCACGTAGCATGCAGCTCGCCTTCCAAAAAGATCGCGCTGCACAATCAAAGATGCAGACCGACCGGCTTGTTCCGAACATGCTCCACGTTGCCGGCAACACCACCATCCTGCGCTCCACCGGTGGCGGGCACTTGTCCGGTCTGCGAACGACGCTTCAGAACCACAGCGATTTGGAAGGTGAATGACCTCCCGCAGCCTGCACTACTCACGGGCGCTACCTGGCCAGAATGTGCGGACCACCAGAGAGCGAACCCGCACGGAGGGGCTGAGTTTACGCGTTTGGTTGTGCTGCAGTGCCCGGCAGCGCACAGGTGCCCAGCCCACACGCAGCAGTCCCGCAAGTGCGGGCCATCCCGTCGAACGGCCTGACGAAAGCGCAGCAGTCGG
>JAABUX010009590.1_pt1 | contig 10941 bp, 7 predicted proteins | sample 5561851 | NCBI WGS metagenome assembly JAABUX01 (sample SAMN10711883, study PRJNA513361) | rock metagenome | isolation source: Antarctica rocks | place: Antarctica: Victoria Land, Richard Nunatak red sandstone | collected 2016-01-03 | reverse complement strand
CAACGGCCGCCGATGCAGACATGCAGGCTAGCGCCGTTATGCTGGCTTTCGCACCTCCGGTCGCCCATGATACGCCCATTTCGTGGTGTCCTACCTGCCAGCAAGCTCACCGAATCGACGCTCACGGACGGCGTCTGTGCCTGCGCCACCGCTATGTGCGCACCCTCGTGCGCCGACTGAACGACGCACTCATCGATGGCAGTTCGCCCACGGTCGACGACATCGTCCGGCGCGTCGCGCCTCCCGCCTGTCTCCGCGATGGTGGCGACGACGAGCGCGCCACGCGCGCGTGGGGGCTCGCCTGTTTGCGGGCGTATCGCGATTTCCTGCGCGGCCAGCAGTTCGCGTGCATCATCGATTCCAGGCGCCATGTGCAGAGGCTTGCTCGTCCTCTGGCCAACCATAGCTCTGCGATCGCTTTCGCCGGTTCTATCGATTTGGCCGCGATACGGGTAGACGGCACGGTCTCCTGCCTATCGTTGACGTTAGACCCCCTGCTGATCGTGTCCTCCGACCAGTACGAGGCCGCGTCGGCCTTACGCTGCCGTGCTGCTCACGTCTATGGAACCGATAGCGTCGAGGTGATCGTTATGACACTGCCATTCGGTCGTTGGTGGAGCACGCGCAGTGTGGGTGGGCCACGCTAGGCCAGGGGGGATTGGGGTAGGGGAATAGCGGTTGTTGTGGCGTGTGAGAGCAGGTCAGAGAGAGTCCCCTGTATGGATGGAGGTGCCGCGTGTGCCGGACTAGAAAAAGCAAGTAAGCGTCCCAGCCTCCTATCGCAGCGGAGATCGCCACGATGCGACGCCGGAACCGGATAACCAAACCATGACAGGTGTCACTGGTGACCTATGTTATCGCTTAGCCACAGCCCCAGTTTGGGCAGGTCGATGCCGAGATCAACACGTGGCTTATGGGCTACACCCGGCTCGCACGCATCGTCCTGCGGCTGTGGCCCGGCCTCACCGGACCACACGGCATTATCGGTCAGGCCAGCGACTGTGTCGTCAGGGTCGCGGTCGCCCTGCACAGGCTGAACGGCGCAGTTCGGCATTGCTTGAGATACCGACCGCTCGGCCGACTCGATGACGTGCTTCCTGAGCCCAGGGGCGTGGAGCAGCCTCTGTCGCAGTGCGCCGAAGGACTGGTCGCGCGGGTATCGCCGCAGGACACGCTCTGCGTAGGACAAGTAAATCTCGTAGTTGTGGGGAGTGTCCTGGTGCCAGCCCCTGACCAGTGCGGGAAACCAATCGGTGACAGCGCGCAGGAGCACGCGAAACTCGGGCAACGACGCGGCTTTGGCGCTAACTTGCCAGGCCACACACGCTGCCTCGAATGCGTCCAGCGTCGTTGCCTTGTATATGCTCATGAACTTCACGGCAAGGTCATACGCCGCTGACAAGCGAGGGATGCCCTGTATGTACGGCTCAATAGACGGTGGCTGCCGCGGTGTCGAGAACAGCCAGCATTCGCGCTCTACTATGATATACATGATTTGCCATGCCATGTTCCGCACAGCCTTGCTCGAGTCGTCACAGAACGCGGCTGCGATATCTCTCAACGCATCGTCAATGACTCGTGTGAGGCCACCGGTGGTGTACGTTAGGGTGAGGGCAAGGTGTGTGTAGGGCAGTTTGCATTGAACAACGGCCTCGTATTCCATCGCATGGACGCCGACATACGCGTGTGTGATGCGATCGCGGTCCGGTAGGCGCTCTAGCCAATCCCGCAGACGATCGATACTTGTGTCCGGCAGGATATCGAGGAGCGTGCAGGCGCCGACGTTGGTCAGCAGCCATCGATCGTGACCGTGGATGTGCGCTACCTCGATGCCAAGGGTAGCGGGGGTACGCAATCCAGCCAGCATGCGGGCATCATCACGTTCTCGCTGGTCCTTAGCGATGTTGCGGATCGTCCGCTCGCTCAACCCGACCTCGGCGGCGATAGCGATATTTGTCTGGCGCACCAATTTGGCCAGGATGTACATGAGCAGACGGCGCGTCACGCCGCGCCCCCGCTGACTTGGGCCCTCCCCGGCCGCCAGGTGGACGTTTGCGTCTTGCCAGGGCAAAGGGTGGAAAACGGGTTCGCCGCACGCGCCGCATTTGGAGATCCGACGCAGGGTGAGGGACACGTGCTTGCCGGCACATGGACAGTCCTGGAACGTCCACGCCCCACTGCTCAAAAGCGACCACGGTCCCCGTGCCCGGCACGATGGGCACACGACAGGAGGCTTACAAGGCACCAGCACCCGGCGAAGCGTGGCGCCGGCCTCCTTTTCCGACCACACATACCAGCCCGGATAGTCCGGGTCCACCGATAACGCTCGGCTAGAGGACACGCTCATATCTCACTCCGTCCGCACCGCCATTCGACCTGTGCGGAGTCACGTTCCCCATCGACGCCTGGCTTCCGGCCAACGCGCCGCCCACTTGTGCCGCAGCATAGAGGTCGGCGTACGGCTTGCCCCCAAAGCATCCGCATGAAAGCGCCTCTTATTTCAGTCGATTCCGAGGGACCAAACTCCGCGCGATGTCGAATCGTCCTCGGCGCGATCCATGGCGTCGCGCCCCATGTCATCGTCCCGTATAGTCGGTGTCACGACGGGGCAATGGGGGGGCTGATTGTCTAGATACGAAAATCCGACCGACCAAACTCATTTTGTGGCGACGAAAGGAGCACATTCGATTCGTTGCTATGGCGTCACATTTTATCAAGGTTGACGTTGAATAAATGGAGAGCGACGGCTGCGAAGGCGCTGGGAATATGCTAGAGTGGGTTAACAGATCTGCCAGTGGGGCACATCGACGTGGAAGGAGGTCAGGGCGCGACGAGACGATAGCTGAGAAACACGAAGACGCGGACACTCATATTGCATGTGCAACAGAGCCGTCCGCCCCGGGACGTCGCCGCGCCAACGGCGAGTGCCCCGAGTATCACGGGACCTCGGTCCCGCGAGATCCGCACGACGACCGAACCGCCATGCGCATCATCTACCATGATACGCATGCGCTCACCAACGATCAACCGCCCGAATGGGCGAGGAGAGCGTATGACATTCACTAAATCTGTGACGTGCGCAGAGCCCGTCAACGCACTTGAGGCAACGCCTCGTGCTGCTCCCTTACGCCGCGTACACATTCCTACATTCCTCTGGTACCCCCTCCAGTCGCCTCGCCTAGACGATGGTCTCGCTGGCGTTATCACATGAACTGGCTCTTGAGCGACCACTGATTGCGGCACTGGCATCATGTCGCCGCTGCGATCATCCGGCCCGTCGGCGATGAACGCTGCGCCTAACACCCCGCTACTAGGTTGACGTAGAGAGACCATAGATACCTTCGAGGCTTTCCATCTTTGCTTACCACCGGATAGCTGCGGGGGCCAGGGGCGGAGAGCTGGGACTACGAGTCTCCACCCGATGGAAGCGGGGTAAACCGCCGCTGTGACGATGCGCTTGACCATGCTGCTAGGACGCCGAATATCGGGTATTGGCACATTTGCGTCAATCGAGAGTGGACACGAACGTCGTTTGCTTACCCAGACCACTGATAATCCCGGAGCGGTATAAGGGCACAAGCGAAAGCGGACCCCAGCAGAAACGACCGTTGTAGGTGAGATTCGGTTATTGATGTGGGCGCGGGGGATGAGGATACAAGGGCGTGAACATTGCCACCAGCGCGAGGCATCCTCGATGACGAGCGTTTGTCGCCTACGACGCGTATGAACCATAACCGGGAAGCGGGGAATACATGAATGACAAGCAACGAGACCAATGTGCAGGGATTAATACCAAGGGAGCCAACTTTTGTCCAGTGAGTCCCTGGCGCAAGGACGTGATTGAGCGCTTCATCTTTTTTGGCTTACATAACCCAGGCGAGCATAACCCAGGCGGGACCAGTGCGGCGCAATCCAGCGCGACCATCACCGTTGACGCTGGGGAGATGTTACCCGTAAGGTCCGACCTTGCGTCGCTCTTGGGTATCGATATCGACCACGGCCATACGACAGATAAGACCCCATCTGAAGGTACAGTGCGATCGGAAGGAGCGGCCAGATTAGGCCCCTGCGCCCTAATACATATCGACAAGGTGGACATCGACATCGTCGATGGTGGCCATGGTCGCTTGGTCTTGCCCGTGACCGAGGATACATAGAACGCATGATGCACAGTATAACACCCGTGCATCCCCTACAGCCACTGCTATCCCTGTGATTGACCAGCCGGAAGGTCAACTGCAAGGACACAGTGCAACACACAGCGATAGAAGGAGACATCGATGGCAGAGCACACTGGCCGGGAGAGGCGACGGGGCCGCCAACGTACGGGCACATTTCCCAGTTACAAGATGGACCGATCAATTCGCTATCGGTCGAGGTACGAGCGCTTGATGTATTTCCTCCTCGAGCTCGACCGCGACGTCATCAGCTATGAGCACGAGCCTTTCAAGATAACGGCGTCGTTCGACGACGGGACGCACCCTTCATATACGCCCGACATCCGAACGCTATGCCGCAAGGGCCGAAATAAGCTATACGAGATAAAAGGCGAAGACTACGTCGACGACGAGCATACGCTGCAGCAGGTGCAGATTGGGCAGGCTTGGTCACTCGAGAACAACCATGTTTTTCTGTTGGTCTCAAGTGCCGACTTGTTCGCCAATCATCTGCTCGAGAATGCCATGACGTTGTGGGACTACCGTTGGCGCCGTTTACCAGCGCCGTTTATTCATGAGTGCCGGACGTTCGTCGTGTCGCGTGGAGAGGGCGTCACGTTTGGTGACCTGGCTGATCATCTCGCCAGGACCCAGCCGTCGCTGCCGGCCTACATCGCGATCTGCAACATGCTCTTTCACCATCATCTCGAAGCCGATCTGGCGACACCTCTTATGCCGTCTCTGCGTCTTTGGGTAGAACGGGACGAAGGGTAGACGCGATGGGGCATGGACCAATTGCCGAGGGGACTGCGTACAAACATGTGCCCACAGGGGACAAGTGGGTTGTGACGCACGTACTACAGGACAATCGCTTTCACGTCGAAAACCAGACGGCCGGCGGCAAACAAACGGTGTCGTTGATGGATCTCGCGCAAGCCTTGGGCCGCGAGGAGATCGAGGTCTTCGGCGCTTATGGCGCTAACGCACGGGTGATGTTCGGAGAGGCGGCCGCCACCGCTTACGTTTTCGCCGACTTCGATTGCGTCGACGCGAAGTATCGTGAGGAGGCGTGGCGCATCTACGAGATGTTACTACCCTACCTGGAACTACCACCGCACGAGCGACGCGCCGCGATTGAGGCCGAGGACAAGCCTATATGTGATGCGGAAGGCGCAATTATCCGCCGCAAACGGGGCAAGATAGGGACAGCCACCAGCGCGCGCACCAAGCGCCGCATGCTCAGTACGTTCCTCAAAAGCGGATACGACCTCCGTTCCCTTGCTCCCGCAGTGACGCATCGGAAACCGGGGAGGAAGGCCATCCATGAAGCAGCGCAGGAGATCGATCAAGAGCCCAATCCTGTGCACACGCTCCTCGATGCGATTCTCTCCAAGCAAAAACTAGGCCTCCCCACGACGATCGGCGCCATCAGGCGTGACCTCTTACGTGAGGTGACGAACGCAAATAAACTACGCGCGCGCGACGGTCAAGAGTTACTAGAGACGCCCAGTGCCAAGACGGTCGGACGCTATATCAGGAAAAAGGAACTGGAGTACATTCTCAGGATACGGCGCAGCAGGGTCGCGGCGCACGGAGATGAGACCGCTGTCATGCCTGGGCCTCGGGCTGATACCATCCTGGGGTGCATCCAACTCGACCAGTCGCCGCTGGACCTCGTCGTCGTCGACGAGGTAGACCGTCTGCCTATCGGCCGACCGGTCATAAGCACTGGTATCGACGAGTACTCCGAGTATCCTTTCGGCCTCTACGTTGGCTTCGAGAGCTATAGCTATCAGGGCATCCGATACGGCCTGCTAGACGGCATGATCGCGGAGCAGCAACCACTTGTTTACGACGAGGTGGAATACCACCGTCTAAGTTGCGGCAACCCACGGATGGTGAAGGTTGACAAAAGTAAGGCATACACGGGCAACAATTTGACCGAGGCGGCCAGGATGCTGGGCATGATTGTAGACGAATGCACGGTGAAGAGTCCGTGGGAAAAAGGCGACATCGAGCGTTTCATCCGTACGAATCAAGACTTCGTGCATACTCTGCGCGGCACGACCTTCAGTACCCTCATGCAATTGCGTGTATCCGACTATGATCCGATGAAAGACGCGTGCATCCCGCTCAGTTCCTTCCGCAAACTCATGCACATTTTTCTGTATGGGATCTATGCGCGCCGTCCACATCGCGGTCTCAACCGACGCGCGCCTGAAGCCGTATGGAAAGAGGGTTGGCAGGCTCATCCGCCCGACTTCCCACACAGCGCCCGAGACGTGAGGCTCTGGCTGTGCAGTTCGGCGGCGCGGACGATCCAGTCGACAGGAATTGAGATCCATTGTCTGCGCTATCAGTCACCGAAACTAACTCCACTCCGCAAAAGCCAGACGGAAGGGATGTTGTTCGCCCTCAAGTATGACGAGAGCGACCTCAGTCATATCTATGTACTCGATCCTACCAAGCCAGAACCGCGGCAAAGGGGGAGTTGGGTCAAAGTGCCGGCCGTCGATCAAGAGTACACGCGTGGGCTCTCTCTCTACCAGCACAACGTCATCCTCGACTATGCCAAGCGCACCGCACAGAAGGATGAGGTCGATGAATATGACCTCGCCGTCGCTGAACATCATATCCGAAAGATTGTAGAGGACGAGTTCCGAATAACGGGTCAGGCGCGAAGGACGCGGGTGACCGCGGCGCGCTTGCTGGGGCGAGATAAAGACGCGCGGGTCTTTAAGGGCGTCGATCTGCCCGGTTCAGTTGATGGGGACATCGAGATGTCGCACGACATTGTCTCCCTCCAACTTTCACGGATGCCGTCCGTAACGGACGGGGAACAGCGGCTCGATCTGACGACCGACGACGATGCGGAAACATCTGCGATTGACCCAAAATCCGCCCGTCGGGAGCGCGTTCCATCCGTCGATCAGTCAGGCGCGTCGGAGGAACCGATCGCCGATGGAACAATCTATCGTTCGCCACGGGAAGGGTGGGACGGTGACCATGGTCTGCCCCGTCCTATCGGACCGACGTAGGGCAGTAGGAATCGAACGCAGAAAAACAAACGAAGCGCTGATGAGTCTCCGATGAGATCAGACCGTCGTCGTCATCACGTCGTTAGGCATGATCTTGTCATCGCCAAGTAGTACCTCAGAACGATCGTGAAGGACGAGGCGTGTCGTCGTGCCGAAGAGTACGTGGAGCGGGTACACGATGCGCGTCCCATGTGCTGTGCCACGGTAGTCGATGTGTCCCCGATACGTATAGCTGTCGAGTGGGCCGTCAATGAACGCACGTTGATTGAACGTGAGGGAGGATAGAATGGTGAAGAAGGACAAAGAGGTGATGTCGTCCGCGGAGATAAATGCCCGAATCCAGGCAGAGCAAGCGGCGCGCATCGCGCGGCATGTCAAACTTCAGAGCGCACGTGTGAAATCTCCATCCTATATCACAACCATGACGGCGCTCGAACTCTGTTACGAGATGCAGCCGATACGTGCGGAGCCTCCATGCGCGTCACTGGCAGGTGCTCTAGGGTGCGGGAAAACCACGTTGGCCGAATCTTTCCAGGCACAACACCCGCCAACCACAACTCTCACAGGCGTGGAACGTCCAGTTGTGTACTGCATGGTTCCGCCTAACGCGACCTATAGCATGCTCGTTTCGGAGTTGCTCAAGGAGATGGGTGACCCCCGGTACGATAAAGGCAACATCGTGGCGCGAACCGCGCGCCTGCGTGATTACCTGAAGCTGTGTAAGACGCGCGTCCTCATTCTGGACGAGATAAACCACTTCGTCTACGCCAAGGACGAGGAAGTGCTGCGGGTCGGCGCCGACTGGCTCAAGAACCTAATCAAACATCGCGATACCAAACTCTCGGTTATCCTCGTCGGGCTCGAGGAGGAGTTGACGGCCTTCGTGCAGGCGAATGGCGGACAGTTAGCCCACTTTTTCCCGGATCCGCACAAGTTCGCTCCCTACACATGGCATCCGAAGGTCCGCGACGAGGACCAGGAATTGTATATCTTCCTTGAGGAACTCGAAAAACTACTGCCTTTCAAAGGCAATAAGTACCTGGCAAACAAGGACATAGCGTGGCGTATCTATTGTGCATCGCACGGTACCCTCAGATATGTCATGATGCTGGTGCGACGAGCCGGGGAGATTGCCATCGATACGGGTATGCCGTATCCTGACCGGAACGCGTTCGCCCAGGCTTTCGACCAGGAACTGGCAGGGGAGCGGCGTGCCATTCCGAATCCGTTTGCCCAAGACGAGCGTCCCTCATTGACGGCGATACCCCCGATCCCGAGTGACGGGCCGGATGAGACGCCCTCGCGCCGTCCTACGCGTGGGGGACTAGGCGTACGGGGCCGAAAGTCCCGCGCGCCGCGCCGCGAGACCGTGCGGTCTGTCCTTCCGCAGCGCGGGCGATAGAGGTGACCGTGGGCAAGCGCGTGCTGTTTCCCCGGCTACCCGCGACTAATGAAAGCCTGGAGCAGCACCTGCATCGCGTGAGGCGAACGTGCAGCTACGAGACCGCGCGCTGGTGGCGAGACCTCGTCCCCCCGAACGCGGGGCCGGCGAATCTTCTACATGGCGATCAACATGTGGCGGCGCTGGCTGAGGCGATTGGGCGCAGCCCCAGCGCGGTAGCCGGGATGACTTTGCACCGTTTCGCCCCGGCTTATCGCGCAGCGGAGGAGGCGCCTGCGTCCCGCTGGAGCTCAACGGACCTATTGGTCTATACGTTAGGGAGCAGCAGGGGGACAGTCGGCAGGGTCTGCCCGCTGTGTCGAGCGGGGCGCCAAACCGTTCTGTTACCCTGGTCGCTGAGGCAGGTCACGACGTGCCCGATACACTTGGTGCGGCTCGTCGATCACTGTTCTCACTGCAATCGCCCGCTGCAAATGAACGTCAGGTCAGGATGCTGCGTCTCGTGTGGTTGCAATGCCGCTCGTTACGCGAGCGAAACGATTGCCACGGATCCTGATGCCGTTGCGATGACGATCGCTGTCTGGACGGCCCTCAATTGCCTCCCCGAGTCTTTTCCGCCTGTTGGCCTCGTTGACGCGAACCATCCACTAGCACGGATGGCTCCCCACGCCCTTCTCCTCTATTTATGGGAATGCGCGCTCTTGCTTGAACGCCGGGACCCGGCCCATCCGCTCTTCGATAATGGCCGGCGAAACTCGAGCGTTTTGTTTAGTACACGTGATGTCAACGACTGGCATGTACTCATGCTCCAGGCCTGGCGATTGCTGGGTAACTGGCCAGGAGAATTCCACGCGGCGCTAGCGCGGATCGCGGCACACGAGGAATCGACACATCAACCGCAATGCCACTTTCCACGCTTTCTCTTCGGACGCCTTGTTGATCCTTCCTTTGTTTGGCTCCACGATGCGTGGGAGTCTTTCATGTATGACGCTCTGGACGTACGGCCGAGTACGCTCCGCTGGTATCCATTCTATCGTGAGTTCCATGACAGGACGGGAAGCACCCGTCCCTCGCTCATCAGTAAGAGCGACACAGCAAGCCGCCTCGGCACCGTCGCACAGACGCTGCATAGGTTTGTCGCGGAGGGGCGCCTGACCCCCCGAGTCATACCGGCGATAGTCAGGGCCAGTGGACCGTGGCAGAGGACGTTCTTCGATGCTGATGAGGTCGATGCGGCGCGACGTGAGCTTGAGAGCGAGACACGGTCTGCGCTGACTATCGAGCAGGTGGCCGATCGGCTGGGCGTGGGTCGTAACAACGTTCAGTCGCTAACCGCTGCGAAACTGATTCCATGCCGACCGAGTCATTCTTCGGGTGGCAACAAGACGCGGTACGGCAGCTACAGCGCGCCCGAGGTTGATGCCGCGCTGGACGGCTTCATCCGACACCTCCCTGTGCGCCCGTACTCGAATGATGATGCGGAGGCCGTTCGCGTCATTGGAGCCTACCATTTGTTGGCACATGTAGGGACATTGCCGGAACTTCTTGTGGCCATTAAGAGCGGAGATCTGCCCGCTTTCCGCGATCCTGACGCACGAGACCTCACCGCCCTGTGGTGCGAACGGGTTGTACTCGTGCAATACCTTGGAACCCTAGCTCCAGATGGGAACTTGCATCGGTACACCGAGCGGGAAGCCTGCATGCTGCTCGATTGCACCCTAACCTCGTTACGCCGCTGGACGACGGCGGGGTTGCTCGCTTCTACCGTTGAGGAGATACCGTCTGGCGGACAGGTCACGTCGTACAGCGGCGACGATGTGAGGGCCTTCGCCGATCGATACGTCGGCCTCCAGACGGCTGCTGCGCTCCTTGGAGTGCAGTATCAGTCCGTGCAACGAGGCATTCGGCGCGGTCAATACGTAGGCGCACGGGTCTACGGTACGCCTAGATATCCCGACTACCTGTTCGATCGACGAGTGTTAGAGGACATCCAAGCCAATCAAATCACAGGTGATGAGGCTGCGGAACTGCTGGGCGTGGGGTGTAAGCATTTCCGACGGCTTGTGCGCTCTGAGCAGATTGCGCCTGTGGTCAAGATCATGGTGCGAGATCGAACGTTCGACCGGCGCGACGTTTTGCGCTTGCGTGTCGAACGCAAACGACCTGCGCATAGCCTGAGTGCGTCATATGTAGGGGCCGCCGAGGCAGCCCGTTATGTTGGTGTGACTGAGCGAACATTTAACAGATGGGTCGGGCGAGGGAGGATAAGGGAGATGAGCGTGGGCGGCGTGCGAAGACACCTCTTCGCATTGGATGATATCGTACGCCTATGCACGACCCAACC
>JAABUX010009589.1_pt1 | contig 10942 bp, 12 predicted proteins | sample 5561851 | NCBI WGS metagenome assembly JAABUX01 (sample SAMN10711883, study PRJNA513361) | rock metagenome | isolation source: Antarctica rocks | place: Antarctica: Victoria Land, Richard Nunatak red sandstone | collected 2016-01-03 | reverse complement strand
TGCGTGCGGGGCCCGCAGGTGCACGCGACGCAGTTCCACCCGGAGAAGAGCGGCGCGGCGGGCCTGGACATGCTGCGCGCGTTCCTGGACGCGAGCGACGCGGCGCTCGCGCCCGAGCCGGCGCTGCCGCCGCACGGTGCGCCGCCTGCATGAGGATGGGCGCTGGCGCATGAGCGGCCGCCGCTGGCTGCGCTGCAGACTGCATGCGCGCAGCGGGGAAGGGACGGGTGGGGAGGGGGTGTTGTGGTCCTGTTGCTATACTGGGGACTTGCATGAATAATAAATTTGCGCTGATCCCAGGCCCCAGCCCCAGCCGTTGCTCTGCAGGTGGGCCCGGCGTGCAACCTTGCAAGGCGAGACGACCCTCAAGCACTCCTTTCCCGCCTCACAAAAATCCAACGCACCTGGAAACATGTTGCGACCGGCCGCGCGCGCGCCGCGGCAGGCCGCCCGCACGGCCTGGCCAAGCGCGTGATCGCGTGCCTGGACGTGCGCGCGAACGACGCGGGCGACCTGGTGGTCACCAAGGGCGACCAGTACGACGTGCGCGAGAGCGCCGGCGGCAACGAGGTGGGCTGGCGCTTGGTTAGGGTTTGTTAGGCTATAAGCATGAGTGAGCATGGCGGCAGGCGTGCCCACAGCTATGCCACATTAGACGGAGGGCCTCTGTCTGCACGTCTTGAGAGCGCCGGCGCGCTGCGCTCGGGCTGCCAGCGGGTGCGTCACAGGGTGGCGCGAGGGGCGCGCGGGGCGCGTGAGCCGGCGACGGCGGGTGCGGCACGGCAGGCTCCGCACAAGGGCCACGCCGCCCGGCGACCCGCGCCGGGCCGCGGGACCCGGCGCGACGCCGCGCTGCGCAGGGGTCGCGCGCGCCGCCGGCCCGTCAGCCCCGCTCCCCAGCTCGCGCGCGGCGCGCCGCGCGCAGGTGCGCAACCTGGGCCAGCCGGTGGAGCTGGCGCAGCGGTACTTTGCCGAGGGCGCGGACGAGGTCACGTTCCTCAACATCACCGGCTTCCGCGACTTCCCGCTCTCCGACCTGCCCATGCTCGAGGCGCGCGCCGGCGCCGCGCGCCTCGTGTCGCCTGTGGAGACTTGCCCATTATATGGAGAGAAGTTTCTGTAAAACATCATTGTGGGCTCGATTGCATGAGTCACAGCCTGTGACCGCCGCGCGTGGCCCTGTGGCGTACTTTGGAGGGCCGCGGTGCATGGGGCTTGAGGAGAGAGACTGCTGCTGCAGGTGCTGCGGCGGGCGTCTGAGGGCGTGTTTGTGCCGCTGACGGTCGGCGGCGGCATCCGCGGCTTCACCGATGCCGACGGCCGGCGGCACAGCGCGCTCGACGTCGCGGCCGAATACTTCCGCTCCGGCGCCGACAAGGCGCGCCGGGCGCCCCGCCGCGCCGCGCGCGCCTCACCCTACCATAACCCTACACCGTGTGCAGGGAGGCGCGCTGCAAGCCTACACAGTGTGTGTTTTGCTCCCTGCAAGCCTGCCCAGCAGCGCCATGCTGACCGCCAGTGCAGCGCGCTCAGCGCCGTCGCGGCGCGCGTCCCCTTGGGCGCTGGCGAGGGCCCGTGTGGCGCAGTGGTGCATGCAGCAGGCTCGTGCCGAGCAGTGCATCAGGCCAGGCGCCCGGCGCGCGGCGCGCCTACCGGTGCCGCGGCCGTGAGCGCCGGCCGCCGCGCGCAGGTCTCCATCGGCACGGAGGCGGTAGACGCCGCGGAGGCGTACCTGCGCTCCGGCGAGCGCACCGGCGAGAGCGCCATCGAGCAGATATCGTGGGTGCGCGCCCGGCTGCGCGCCCGCCGGCGCGCTGCGCTGGCGGCGGCGCCTGGACGTTTGCACTGGCCGCACGGCGCCCATGCCACTCCGCATGCAGGTTCCCATCATCACTGCGTTACTGCGCACCATGTGCAGGCGTGCATCCGCCAGCAAGGGTCAAGCGTGTGCACTCGGACTGCGCTTTGGTGTTTGGAGCACAGCTGGCGTGGGGCCTTTGCAGAAGCCGGCGCCGCTGGCAGCGCCGCCGCGTTCAGGCAGGCTGGCGCCGGCGCTGCCGCCACGCGAGCCGCCCGCCAGGCGCGCCGGGGGCGCGCGCAGGCGTACGGCGCGCAGGCGGTGGTCGTCTCCATCGACCCGCGCCGCGTCTGGGTTGCGGACCCGGCCGACACGCCGCGGCCGGCCACCGCCACCGCCGACTTTGGCCCGCACGGCGAGGCGTACTGCTGGTGGCAGGCGCGGCGCCCGCGCTGCGGCTGCGCGCGCTGCGGTGGCTGGGCTGCCAGCTGCACCCAGACCAGCCTGGAGGTCCCATGACACGCAGACGTGTTGCCTTGCCCATTTTGTGACCAAACCCTACCAAACCCTACTCGACCCCACATGTGGGGCGATTGTCTGATGGCTAGGGCCTGCCGGGCGCGCATGCGGGACGCTGCTGGGCGCCGGCGCCCTGCCCCCGCGCGCGCCCCGAGCCCCCCGGCGCGCTCACCGCGCGCCGCGCCGGGCGCGGCGCGCAGTGCACCGTGCGCGGCGGGCGCGAGGGCCGCGACATCGACGCGGTGGAGCTGGCGCGCGCGGTGGAGGCGCTGGGCGCCGGCGAGATCCTGCTCAACTGCATCGACACCGACGGCCAGTGCGCGGCGCCCCCTGCTCAGCACCCTGCCCGGAACCCTGCCCACCACGGCTTCGACCAGGACACGCATGGCCGTGGTGGCCCCGCTCGGCGAGCCCTCCGACAGTATCGCCGCTCGCCTGCAGTGCCGCATGCTGTCCATGGGAAAGGCACGCGAGCCGCCCGCGGTCCCTCCGGCTCCCAAATGCTCAGCGTAAGTCGGGCAAGGCATGCTCCTCTGCTTACGGTTACAGTAGCAGTCAGGGACTCTGGCCCTGACCTGGAGCTCCGGCGCGCAACCGCCCCTGTTCATGCCTGACGCGCGCAGGAATGCCGGCTTCGACGTGGAGCTGGTGGCGGCGGTGTCGGAGGCCGTGACGATCCCGGTCATCGCGTCGTCCGGCGCGGGCAAGCCGGAGCACTTCTCGGAGGTGTTTGCGCGCACGCGCGCGTCGGCCGCGCTCGCCGCCGGCATCTTCCACCGCCGCGAGGTGCCGATCGCGGCCGTGAAGGCGCACATGGCTGCGGCGGGCATCCCGACGCGCGTATAGGGCCTGTTCAGGAGGTTTGTGAGGCAAAACCTGCGTGTCAAGTGTTTGTTGTGGTGTCGGATCGCGTTTGGCAGCATTCTGCCAAGCAGTAGGCAGCATTGTTGTTTGGCAACGTTAGAGCGGCGCTCCCCTTTGCACAGTGGCGCACCCTTTGCGCCTTAAAAGGGCGAGGGGGGGTGCAATTTTGTGCTTGTGTGAACACTGCTCCTCAAAGAGCAACAACTATCTAGGACTGCTGAGTCTGGCGCATTTTGCGCGAAGTATTCCACATTACCCTTCTGTCTGGTGGAGATTGTGGTAGATCAGTGCATTGCTTGGCCCGTCGTATCTATATCCTGCATGTTGAAGAAGTGCACATGAGCGTCCCTTGACCAGCATCCTCACTGCCCTGTGGAACAACATTGTGGCTGAGGGTAGCAGACCCAGCTCTCTTGCCTGCTTCCAGACAGCGCCCGGCTAGGCCAGTGCCCACCCACTTTCAGTGGCCCCCGGCCACCAGGGTAGGGCACATGGCAGACCCTATCTATTCAAGCATCCTGGACTGCTGATGCCCCTGGTGTGCCACGCGCGACCCTGCATGTGCTACACTCCGCCTGCCTGCTTCGTCTGCACGCACACCACGGGTGGACTTACTAGGCACTGCCAGATAGACGCTTGGCGTCCCGTCAGGCCCCAAGTGTTTCTCCTCATTGTGTTTGCACGCCACCACCTGCCCCACCCCTGTCCCCGCCAGGTGACTGCAGGCCTGGGAGCGCCTTGCTGAGCATGGAGATGTCAGAGAGAGCGCGCCGACAGACACCAGCAGGGCATGAAACGTCGCTGGACAGACAGCTGTGCTAGACGGCGTCCAGGGGCAGGCGGCATGCCCTCCGTTACCCCAGCCCTACGCACACGCTCCGCGCCAGAGCATTCAATGCCATCGTGTAACCTCTTGGCGGACGCGGTGGCGGGCGCCCTCAGGTGCGCCTGCCGCCAGCAGCGAGCGGGCAGCGCAGCCCGGCGCCCGCGGCGGGCCGCCGCGCCGCGCCGCCCCTGCCGGCGCCCTAGCCCTAGCCCCAGCCCTACGCGGCCGCGCCGACCGCGCGCCGGAAGCGCTCGATGTCGCCCAGCGCCTTGGCGAGCGCGGCGTGCGCGCTCTCGCGCGCCGTGGACACCAGCAGCGAGCGGATCGCGACCGCGCGCTCCGCGGCGTCCAGCGCCGGCCGGCGCGCCTGCATGAGCAGGTCGTCCAGCTGCTGCAGCAGCGGGCCCCACTCCTCGTCCAGCTCGTCCAGGTCGTACGCGCGGCCGACCGCCGCCGCCGCCTGCGCTGCAATAGGGTTAGGAAGTACCCTACACCTCGACGGTGACGCCGAGGCGCCGCCAAAGACCATATGAGCGGCATGGAGGCCTCCAGCATGTGTATGCCATGGAGCGGCATCAGAAGGTGAGGCAAGCCGCATGCGGCGTGCCCCCGTACGACGGACTGTCTGGCGCGGACAGGGCGTGGGCGAGCGCCCGCGCCTTGTGCTTGGAGTCCTCGCGCTCGCGGCGCGCCTGCCGCTGCATCCGGGCCGCAGCCATGGCGGCCGCCTGCGTGACCAGGCTGCCCACGTCTCCGCCGCCGCTGCTGTGGCTGGGGGTCGCCCTCCCGCCGCGCACGCCCGCACTGCTTGCCGGCGGCTTGCCGGCCCCCGGCGCCAAGTTTGCCGGCAGCGGCGGCGGCGGCGGCGGCGGCGGCGGCGGCGGCGGGGACGGCGCGGCAGCCGCACGGGCTGGCGGCGCCTGGGCGGGGCGCCCGGCGGGGGGCCCCTGGGTCCCAGCGCCTGCCTCGGGCCGCGCGGCGGCGAGCGGCCCAGGCGGCAGCTGCGACCGCGCCGGCGCGGGCGACAGGTGCTTTGGCAGCGCCGGCGGCACATTGCCTGCCAGCACCAGGAGCGCCCTTGAGCTCATGTTGGTTATCACTCTAATCGCGTCTGAAGCACACGCGACTGGGCCACACGAGGGACGATAATGCAGGGGAACGAGCGTATTGCGATCCGGGATGCGTGGCAGGGCCGGGAGAGCAGAGCTGCCGCGCACTGACGGCGGCCATGGCAGTTCCAGCAAGCAGGGCGGCCTGGTGGCGTCTGGGCAAAGCCCTCCAGTTCAAACAGGGCCTGGCTGGGCGCGCACTACGGCTGGTGCCGCTGCCGGGCAGGTGCAGCGCGGGCACGCCGGGCGGCGGCGGGCGCGCGCGCGCGGCGGCGGCCGCCTCTCGCAGGCTCAGCCCGCCGCTGTCGTCGTCCGAGAAGGCCGTGCTGCTGCGCGTCGCGGCAGGACGGCGCTCGGCATGTGCATGCGGACTGTGCATGTGCCTGGCGATGTGGTGTCATCGTGGCAGCGGCCGCTCTTGACATGGCATAGCATGTACTGGGAGAACTGGTCGTGCATGCGTACTCGAGCAGGTGCAGCTGAAGCCGAAACTGCCTCGACAGGCCTGCATACAGCCATTTTTGGGGTGCATGGACACGCGCATGCGCTCACACGAGGTATGCAGTATGCAGAGTCCATGCCGCGCTTTGTGACAACATGCGGCCCGGGCGTCCCAGGGCATCGGCGCTGCGCAGGGGGCCTTGGCGGACAGGCGGCTACCATCATTCGCTCAAGCAGAGCCTGGCAGGCGCGCCTGCGACCGGCGTCGCTGGGCGAGTATGCAAAGCTGCGCCGCGCGAGCTCGCCGGCCATCCAGCCGGCGCTCGGCCCATACGGGTTGCCCACCCCGATGCCCCCATGCGCAACCCCGGGCGCTCCCCCGGCGGCGCCGCCCGCCCGCTGCTCCGCGCCCGCACGCGCCCCGGCCCACGCCGACGCCTGACCCGCGACGCCCGCCGCGTCGCACCCGTGCGGCGCCGCCGCCGGCTTCGGGGCGCCGGTCCCGTTGCTCCCGCTGTGCACAACCGTGCAGCGCGCGTCCGCCTTGGCAGGGTCGGCGGCTGCCAGGGCGAGGGCTGGGGTCGAGCTCAGGGTCGCCGCAGCCGCAGGCGTGCCCCCGGCCGCCGCCTGGTTGCGGTAGGCCGCCCCGGAGTCGATCAGGCTGCGCACGCGCTCGTGGGCGGCGCCGCCGGGGTTAGGGTTTGGGTTCTGGTTCTGCAGCCCGGCCGCCGCAAGCCCGGCGCGGCTGACGTCGATGTGGCTGGTCCGAACCTGCGCCCAAACGGCATCATGGGCCTGCGCCGCCACTGCGTTTGCATCAAGGACGTCGCAGCGGCTGCGCCTCGCACAGGGCGCACCTTGGGCCCGAGCTCGCCGCTGCGCCGCAGCCCTTGCGCAAGCGCGCCCTCGCCCGCGCCCGCCCCGCCGCCGTCGCCCTCCGCCGCCCCGCCCACGCTCGCGCGGTCCGCCCTGCGCCGGCCAACGGCCGCCGCCCACAGCGCGCGGCCCGCGCCGGCGACAGCCGCGAGCGCGCCGGGGCCCGGCCCCGCCGCCGCCGGGCTCGCGGCAGGCGAGTCGGCCGGCGCGCGCACGTCGGGGCCCTGGCTGCGAGCGGTGAAGGCGCCTGCGGGGCGCGCGTCGCCGCGCTCCGGCAGCAGGGAGTTGGGCGCCGGCTTGCCCGCGGGCTCGAGGTCGATGGTGTCCCAGGCAGGGGCGCCGGGGGCGGCCGCGTGGCCGGCCGGGTCGCCGCGCGCCCGGGAGCTCGCAGGCCGGCTGCCGGCGCCGTCCGCGGGCAGCAGGCCCTCCTTGGGGAGCGGGCCCAGGCCTGCCGCGCGCGGGCAGGGGCGTCAGCGCTGACGGCTGCACTGCTTGACGTCTGCACCCTCCCTGCGTACTCCCTTACCCCTTCAGAGCAGCCCATGCCCTCTGCTGGGCCTGGGAGCCCACTCAAACCCCTGAGTGTCACTAGCATGCATCAGGATGACAGGGTGCTGTGCGTAGCGAGCTTTTCACGGTGTCACAGACCAGGAGGTCGAGGCGGGCGCGCTGCGCACAGGACAGGTGGTTGACGGAGGATGCGAGCGGCCCGGGCTCGGCGCGGCGCGCGCTGATCAGCTCGCGCTCGGCGCCGGGCTGCGGCTCCGGCACGCGGCCCTTGCCGACCTGGCGCGCGCAACCATAGTCTTGCTGGCGTCAGCGCATGCAGCAGTACAGTAGCTGAGCAGCAGTGGTTGAGCAAAGCATGTCCAGTGTTGGCGCTGCAGGGAGAGAAGGCTGCGCTCTACCGAGAACAGCACACAAGGCGCGCGTGCACGCGGTCACAGGCAGGGCGGCTGCAGCTGGACAAGGGCACCCACCTGCGGCGAGGCAGCGTAGCGCGCCGCGTAGGCCTGCCGAGGGCTGGCAGGCTGCAGGTAGCGCAGCTGGCGGCGGTGCCGCCACCACATCAGCCCGGCGCCGGCCGCCGCGCCGAGCGCCGCGCCGATCAGCAGCAGCAGGAACACCGCGAGCGAGGGCGACACGCCGGCCATCACCTGGGCACAGCCTGCTCCCTGTGCGCAGACCGCGAACAGAGGTTGCAGGCATGAGCTCAGAGGAGCATATCGGTGGCACCAGGCCTTGGCGGTGCTCTGGCGGGCGTGGCGCGCGCCCCTGTGGGGCCATGCAAACGCAGGCCGGCATGTGTGCGGCTGCGGGCCAAGCGTGCTTCAGAGGCGGCTGACTCACAGCTTTGACCTCGCTGAGTCAAGGCGAAGCCCCGCAAGACAGGGAGCCGCACACCTGCAGCAGAGCACGCGCTGTCCCCATCACGCGGCTTGAAAGGGGCCTTCAAGCACGCTGTGGTTGTACTGCAATATGCAATATCACTGGCCCCCGGCGGGCATCAGTGAAGGCTTGTTGCTGGCCACGCTGTTGAGCTTGAGGCACGCGCAGCGTGCCAAGTACGCCAAGAATGTAGCTTGAGTGCTGCAGTGTTGAAGTGCACATAACAGCTGCTGCACACGATGGGCCTGCTGCCCATGATCCGCGAAGGAAGCAGCTGGGCGTTCAAACTGCGCTGCGCAGGTTTGAAACAAACCGCGCTAGGTCACGAGATGACTGCCTGCCTTGCACAAGTGGCCGCTCAAGGCGGGGCTCTGGGGGCTGTGTCACGGAGGGGGGCCTGCGCGAGCCCGCATGGAGAACAACCACCAGTGCGCTCCAGCGTCTGACGACTGCTATGCGTCCTATGAGGAGCGGGAGGACCGCGCGGGGGAGCCCAGCACAAGCAGGGTGACCCTTGCAGCACCGACGGGCAGTCACACGGCTAAGCTGCAGGAGTGGCAGCTAACTCCGGTTCATGCTGCCGCCTGCAGGGCAGCAGGCAGGATGGGGACCTGCACAACAACACGCCGGGGGTCACACTGCTGCTGGACTCGGTGCGAGCGCCGCTCCCGAGCTGCGTGCCAGCTTGGCGGGAAATGCGCGCCCGTGCTGACGCGTTGCGGCGGTTGCGGCGCGCAGAAGAACAAGTACCGGTCGCTCAAAGTGCGCACGGCATCCACGCTGGTGCTGATAGGGAGCTTCTTTGCCTTCATCTGGGCCGGGCATGTGCCGCTAATGTTAATGATTTTCGGCATACAGGCGCGTGGGCCCCCTTTCGTGCGGACAACTCCACTGGGAGGTAGAGTGCCTCCAGTGGGAGGCGCTGGAATTGGAGTGACGGAGGCGATAATGGTGGGCTGTTGGGCCACGCTCATGGTGGTCCAGAGCGGCTTTCAAGTCGAGGCGCTACAGCCTGCAGTGGTCTGTCAACAGCAAGCAGTGGCTGGGGTCGTGGGAGAGCAGAAAGCTGGCGCCTTGCCTGCAGCACTGGCAGAAAATGGGAGTCCAACGACGCGGAGCGCGCGGCGCGTGACGCCGAGCGCGGCGGACCTGCCGGCCGCGCTCACCGTGCGGCCGCACTCACCGCGCGGCCGCGCGCGCGCCGCAGTGGCTGATGGTGCGCGAGCTGTTCAAGCTGGCGGAGCACGCGCAGCGGCAGCAGCCCAAGCCGCCGGGCACCGGCCGCGCGGCGCAGTGGTACTTCTTCGGCGTGGCCGCGTTCTGGGTGTACCTGCGCTTCATCCAGGTCCAGCTGACGGTGGAGGTTACGTCCAACGCGCGCCTGGCGCACCTGTTCGGCTGGGTGCTCAAGAAGCACACCATCATCGCCTTCTCGCTGTACACCGCCGGTGTGCCGCGCGGCGCGCATGCGCGGCGGCGCGCAGCCCTTCCGGCGGCGGCGCTTGGTTTTGCGACACGCAGGGGAATGATCAGATGCAGGGAGATCATGAGACTCGCCGCTCGATGCCGCCGGGCACAGCTCCCGGGAGTGCCGTGCTGTGGGAGGGGGCTGCGCGGCGGCGGACTATTTGCTGCGTGGCAGAGGGTGGCCGAAAGGCGTGGCAGTGGGGCGGGCAGGCGCTAGAGCATGTCAGGTCTCAGAATGTCACCGCTTGCTGTCCAGGCGTCCGAGTCCCAGCATGTGGCGCTGGCAGGCGCCCCGCCGCACTGCTGCCCAGGCAGATGCGCCTGCAGGAAGACGATCCGTCTAACGCGCGCGGCGCTGGCCGCTGCCGGCAGGCTTTGTGTCGTTCGTGCTGCGCCTGGAGAAGGGCTGCTACCTGTACCAGTTTGGGCAGTACGCGTGGACGCACCTGATCCTGCTCTTCGTGTTTGTGCCGTCCTCGTTCTTCGTGTCCAACATCTTCGACGGCATCATCTGGTTCCTGCTGCCCTGCTCGCTGGTCATCATCAACGACATCGGCGCCTACCTGGCGGGTGCATACCCTACTCCAATCCTCACCTGTGCTCAAGGCACCGCCAGACTACCCGACCTGGCCCCCGGTCTGCATGTCAACCAGCCTACCACGCTCGTGCATTCCGTGTTACTGCGGTCGGCTGGGTGGGCGCATGGGGCGCTGCACGGCATGTGGTAGTGCCTGTCCAGGCAAGCTGCAGAGCGCGTTGCGGGGCGCGTCCGCCTGTGAACAGCCCTGCCTCGCAGCCCTGCGAGGCAGGGGAACCACGCGCGCCGAGCCAGCGCGCGGCGCTGCAGGCTTCTTCTTCGGGCGCACGCCGCTGATCAAGCTGTCGCCCAAGAAGACCTGGGAGGGCTTCTTCGGCGGCCTGGTGCTGACCATGCTGTGCTCGTGGCTGCTGGCGGACGTCATGTCGCGCGGGTCCTGGATGATCTGCCCGCGCACGGCGCGCCCCCTCGCCAGCGCCAGTTCTGGCTCTGTCACCACAGGGCGCTCCGGCCCGCCAGGTCGCCTGCCGGGCGCGACGTGCGACGTCCCTGCTCCATGACCAAGTGCCAAAAAATTGGTTCACTTAATTATTGGTTGGTATTGGTTATTATATAACATAATTAGTAGTGCAGTGAAGGTGCGAGGCACACAAGCGAGGGTGTGCGCTGGCTTGCTGACATGTGTGCCCGGCGCAGGACCTGTCGCTTGGCAGGTTGCGGTGTGACCCGGACGAGATCTACGTGCCAACGCTCTTTGCCGTGCGCGACCTGACGGACCTGCTGCCAGCGTCGCTGGAGGCCCAGGCGCGCGGCCGGGGTCTACCCAACCCTGCCCTCTGTCACGTGCACTCTGATGCTGGTGGCGTCCTGGCATGCAGCGACGCGTCACCCACACTTTCGGCAGGCGTGACTCTGCAACACACTGTGACCATCGCACATCCGCCCGTGGCCGGCTTGGCAGCCAGCCTGGCGCGCTGCCGCCCGCGCGCCGCACCCGGGCCGCGAGCCCGACCCCGCCGGCGCGCCCGCAGGCGGTCGAGACGTTCACGGAGGCGCCCGCGCCCGCGCGCGCCCTGCTGCAGCGCGTCGCCGACTTCAGCTTCGTGGCGCGGCCC
>JAABUX010009588.1_pt1 | contig 10942 bp, 10 predicted proteins | sample 5561851 | NCBI WGS metagenome assembly JAABUX01 (sample SAMN10711883, study PRJNA513361) | rock metagenome | isolation source: Antarctica rocks | place: Antarctica: Victoria Land, Richard Nunatak red sandstone | collected 2016-01-03 | reverse complement strand
CACGCAGCCGAGATGCTTTGGATCAAGCGATTAGTGATGCCATGAACCTTGTAACAATTAAAGATATACGCAATTGGTTTGCTCATTGCTGCTATTGTACATCACCCAGTTGAAAACCGCTATAAGTAGGATTTGCCCAAGCCGGTATTTACCTTCCTTTGTGAACCCTCCCCGCCCTGGGGCCTCCCACAGTCCTCCCAAACCAAAGCTATTCCAGCGATGAATCGTCTCCCGCACTGTTTGGGGAGCCCAGTTGAGGTAAGCGGCAATCTTTTCAACATCCCATCCGTGCGCACTCAAGCGCAGAGCTTCCGCCCGGTCTTTAACCCGTTGGGGCACAGTGGTGGCTGTTCTCTATTTCATTTAGGGTGCGGTCTTCTTCAGGATTCAGCAGGACTCTGATGCGAGCGCCCATGGAATGTCACTCTTATTGCTGGACTCGGCTTTACTCAACTTTACACGATTTTGTTTTTTGGTGGCTACCTACTTAATTGTTTGATTCAATGCCAGTATCTTACTCAAGGGATTTGCGTTGTCGCGTAATTGCCGCGTGGGAAGCTCATGTTGGCTCTCAACGCCACTTGGCTCAAAGATTCAAGGGTTTGCAAGTCAATTGTACGAAACCTACTGCGTCATTATCGTCAAAATGGAGAAATGGAAGCGAAACAACGCGGGGGACACCAAAAGCCAACAATTCAAAACGAGGATCTAAGCCTGATTCGGTCTTGGCTGGAAGAAAAAAATGACTTGCTCCTCTCAGAATTATGCAATCGCTTTGCGGAAAGTACAGGAATCAGGGTAAGCATTCCCACAATGCACCGCGCCGTAGAAAAATTAGGCTTACGCCATAAAAAAAAAGTCTTTACGCAAGTGAGCAGGATACTCCACGAGTATAGGAATTACGACATGACTATCGTCGGTGGTTAGATAAAATTGACGTGCGAAATCTGGTATTTGTCGATGAAGCTGGACAGAAGAGTGTCAATGTCACGCTTGTTTGCTAGAGCAGTAGACGGCGAACGAGCAGTTGGTAGTATTCCTGGAAGCAAGGGTGGAAACGTTTCTCTGATTGGTGCTTTGAACCTTGATGGGCTTGTTGCTGCAATGACTGTGCCAGGAAGTACAAATACTGAGGTATTTCTTACCTATGTGACTCAGGTCTTAGTACCTCAGTTGTGGAAAGGGGCAATTGTTGTAATGGATAACCTTAAGGTTCATTACGCCCAACGTGTAAGAGCTGCAATCGAGTCAGTCGGTGCACTCGTCAAGTTTTTGCCACCCTATTCTCCTGACTTATCTCCTATAGAGCAATGTTTATCGAAACTAAAGCAATTTCTCCGTTCCTCTGAAGCACGTACCCTTGAATCACGATGGCCTTGCAATGGCTGAGGCGGTAAATTACATTACCGAGGAGGATGCCTTCGGTTGGTTCAATCACTGTCGTCTATTTACCTGAAAATTGCTGTAACCACGGTGCCATGAAATAGGATGTGTGGTGGAACCGAGCACTTTTTCTTCAACTTCCCAGGTATGGAGTGCCCATACAACGCGCGGATGCGCTCACCCTGTATTTCGTGACGCACCTTTTGGGATGTCTTAATCATTTCTAGAAGATGTTCTCGACCGATATCACTAAATAATGGATTTGAGCGTAGTCCCCGCAACAGCTGCTCTAGTGGGGCCCAACCCTCATCATCAAGTTCGAGTTCATACTCCCATAGTGCATGACGCAGAGCGTATGAAACTGTTTTGCTTAACTTCTCAGTGTGCATAAGCAACGGCTTCTTCAGATGTTGGAACAGCATAAGCACAGGTAGACCGATCCAGGTCAATGCGCTTGAAAGCCATCAGCTTTCAAGCACCTTGTCCAATATTTTCTTAATTTTTTCTAGAGAATTAGCGTCTATTGCCTGCTCGAATTCTTCAGCAATTTCGAGAGCGTGAGATTGATACAGTTTCTGGGAAAAAGTCATAGGACTTACGCATTTAATGTGTTGACTCATCTGAATATTAGGGCTAGCATCTTTCGGGCAGCTACCTGATGAAGCAGTTAGCTGGGCTCTGGCGTTGCTATCGTCCTGAGTCCCTGCTTGCTTATGGTTAATGTTGTAGTTCATCAGTATATATCTTGCAAAAGTCGGTTTAGGGTACGCCACTTGAATACTTATACGACCGTGTTTTGGCATTTATGCAAGAAGTCTAGTATGCTCCTGAGATAAAATCTGAAAATTTTGTGCTAAAGCCACAGCTAAAATTATTGACCTCCATTGATTTTTCAGGACTAGAGCCAGCGAATTCGGCAATCAATTACAAAAATTCACATTACATTCAAGGTCAGAAAGCTCGCGAGGTAAAGATAAACCTGGTGCTAGGCTACTTGAATAGTTATAGTTGCTATTAGAAAAATCAACTATCAGAGACCATCGACAATCGGATGGAAATAGAACGCCAGCCCCAAAACCGCATACGCGGCTAAGAGCAATGTGCCTTCCAGCCAGTTTGATCGACCATCGGAACTGACCGAATTGGCAATCAACACTGCCACGCCCACCGCCACCAGTTCAAACGGGTTGAAGTCCAGGTCCATCGGTTGACCGATCGCCCAGCCAGCCAAGACTAAAACGGGAGCGACAAACAGCGCAATTTGCAAGCTCGATCCTACCGCCACGGCAACCGCAAGAGCCATCTGATTTTTCACTGCCACGCTGACTGCCGTAGCGTTTTCAGCTGCACTGCCAATGATGGGAAGGAAGATCACCCCTGTAAATAGTTGCGTCAGACCCAGCGCCGAGGTGACTTCTTCCAACGTATCTACCAGGAATTCTGACTCAACTGCCACCAGCAAGGTTGCTCCCAGCAATACCCCAATCCAGAGCCATAGATTAACCTTGTGTTCTGGGTTATCGGTGGCTAGATTCGCTTCTGCTAGCTCAGTTTGATCTAGCTCGGCTAAAGCCACATCGTAGAGATAGGAGTGGGTTTTTATGGAAAATACCAGCGTCAGGCTGTAAACCACGATTAACACCACAGCTACGCTACCAGAAAGACGCTGCATCGTGGCTTCGTTAATGCCACCCGAGGTAAAATCAACCGCTGTCGGCAGCAGCATGGCAATTACGGCTAGGTTCATTAAGGAAGCATTCACCCGCGCTACAAGCGGCGGAAATTCCTGCTCCTTGTAGCGCAGACCTCCCAACAGCATCGAAAGGCCCATGACCAGGAGTAAGTTGCTGATAATCGAACCCGTGATACTTGCTTTAACGACATTCACCAGCCCCGCTTTGAGGGCTGCTAAGGCAATAATCAATTCCGTAGCATTGCCAAAGGTGGCGTTCAATAGACCGCCCAGTGCGGGGCCAGTCACTACGGCGATTTCTTCTGTGGCGCTGCCTATCCAGGCCGCCAAGGGGATGATCGCTAACGCCGCTGTGATGAAAACAGCCAGCGATCCCCACTTGAAAAAGTAAGCCGCCAGAGAAATCGGGACAAGCAGCAGCAGGACTAGAAAAATCAGGTTTTTGACAGACATTTCTAAATTTGAGCAAGAATGTTGAGCGTTCACAGGGGTCAGTGGTAATAGCGCCCTGTATTTGTAACAGAATATTGACTTTTAGCAGCGATCGCAAAGTCTGATTGCAAAAGTATTAAGCTGCTCTTAACTTAAGGCTACACTTGCGGTTTAATCAAATAAGTTGCGGTTTGTACCTACGGACTGAGGAAAGGCTCGCGAAAGGGTCACTAGAATGGTAACCGTTCACGGGGGGGTACATCATGCGCATAAACGTCAAAGCCTTGCTAAGCAAAAGCTTTGGGTTTTATGCGCATCAAAATATCGTACCTAAAATGTCTAAAAGACAATTTGCAGACCAGTATAGCACTTTTGACTACTCACAATTATCCGGTATAAATCCAATCTAGACTGGTTTTCGTACTGATTACGTGTGATTTCATATTGGACGTTTTTTTGATCCCCCCCTGAACGGTTACCTAGAATGATTGTCAATAGAGATACCCATTGACCGCAACAATCTCTCGCTATCTCCCAATTTTGAAAAGCACCCCATAGCCTTTACCCAAACTTAATTAACCCGGCTTCTGCCCGGATTGGGTTAAAGGATGCTGTATATGGGTTCCAATTACTCATTTGTGGATAATATTGCATGAATTCTGCTGATTCTCTACCAGCTACTGCTGGGTCAAATTTCACGCCGTCCGGCGACGTTAAAGACACGCCAACGCCTGATCCCCTGCATACAGCTACCGGTGTTTATGTGACAGTTCACGGTCATTTCTACCAGCCTCCGCGCGAAAACCCTTACCTAGATGCGATCGAGCGCCAGCCCAGTGCCGCACCCTTCCATGACTGGAATGAGCGGATTCACCACGAGTGCTATCGCCCCAATGCTTTTGCCAGGGTGCTAAATGACCGGGGCGAACTGGTGGGGATCGTGAATAATTATGAGTATTTGAGCTTTAATATTGGCCCAACGCTGATGTCGTGGCTGGAACGCTACGATGTGGAGGTTTATCAGCGGATTTTGGAAGCTGACCGCAAGAGTTGCGATCGCTTGAATGGTCACGGCAATGCGATCGCCCAGGTTTACAACCACATCATCCTACCCCTTGCCAACAAGCGGGATAAATACACCCAAATCCGCTGGGGCAAAGAAGATTTCCGCTCTCGCTTTGGGCGTGATCCCGAAGGGATGTGGCTAGCTGAAACTGCGGTAGACTATGCCACTCTAGAAGCGTTGGTAGCAGAGGGGATGAGGTTTATTATTCTTGCTCCCTCTCAGGCTCAGCGTTGCCGACTCATGTCCACAGAAGATCAGCCCGTAACTGAGTGGCAAGAAGTCGGCGGAAGTCAGATTGATGCCACCCGCCCCTATCGCTGTTTCCTCCCCGGAGGCAATCCAAGGCGCGATTTCATCGACATCTTTTTCTACGATGGTCCGATCTCGCGGGACATGGGCTTTAGTGATGTCCTCTACAATTCCCATCACTTAGCTGGAAGGATTGGGCAGGCGGTGCGCGGGGATCATCGACCCGCTCAATTGATTTCTGTGGCTACAGATGGGGAAACCTTTGGTCATCACAAAGGCGGCACTGAGAAGACCTTAGCTTACGCCTTCCTAAAAGAGTTTCCCCACCGGGATTGGACGGTGACGAACTTTGCCCATTACCTCAGTCTCAATCCTCCTAGTTGGGAAGTGGAACTGAAGCCGGTGACGGCTTGGAGTTGTGCCCACGGTGTAGATCGGTGGCAGGACGACTGTGGTTGCGGTGGCGAAGGCGGTGTCTGGCATCAGAAATGGCGTCGCCCTTTGCGGAATGCCCTCGATTGGCTGCGGGATCAGTTAATCAAAGTCTATGACGAAAGCGGCAGGCAGTTTTTCCGTGATCCCTGGGCAGCGCGGGATGAGTATATCCAGGTGGTGCGCGATCGCTCTCCAGCCAATGTTAGTCGCTTCCTATCCCGCCATCAATCCCACCTCCTTACAGCAGCTCAACAAGTAGACGCCCTGCGCTCATTGGAAATGCAGCGCCACGCTCTGCTGATGTACACCAGCTGTGGTTGGTTTTTTGAAGAACTCTCAAGACCTGAAGGAACGCAGATTCTCCGCTACGCCGCTAGAGCGCTGGAACTGGCTGGGGATGTTGCCGGTTTACAGTTAGAACACGGCTTTCTCAAACGCCTCGCCCAAGCTCCCAGTAATGTCGACTTCTTCAAGCACGGCGGTGAAGTCTATCGCCATCTAGTGGTGACAGCCCAAATTAGCTTCAGGCAATTGGCAGCCCAGTACGCCATCACTTCACTGTTTGGAAGTCACAAGTCAGACGCCTGCAGTCAGAATGATGGCTTAATTCCGCTTTCATGCCTTATTCGTCATCCTTCTTATCGGCGCGTATATTGCTACATGGCAAATCAGCTGGACTACCAGCTACAACGATTGGGAGCCCTCACCCTAGCTGTGGGGCAGCTGAGGCTGGTTTCCGAAATTACCTGGGAAACCGAACATCTGGTCTTTGCCGTTCTCCATCTGGGAGGCTCGGATTTCCACTGCTGCATTCAACCATTCGCCGGACGTCGTGACTACAGCCAGATCAAAGAGCAGTTGTTTGGGGCGTTGCAACAAGCCAGTGCTGCTTATACCATCTCTGCGATGAATCAGTTGTTTGGGGATCAGTCTTTTAGTTTGCAGAATCTGTTTGCCGAGGAACGGCACCGGATCATGCGACTGCTGAGTCAGGAAACGCTGACACGGCTGGATCAGCTCTATACTCAGGTTTACCGAGATAACTACGGAGTTTTGATGGCGTTCCATCGGGATGAGCTGAGTGTGCCACAAGAGTTGCAAGTAGCAGCTGAGATTGCGCTAGGGCACCGATACCTGAGTCTGGTGAGATCGCTCTCGGAAGAAATCGACGAGCCGCAATTAAGTTTGAATCACTTGACAGAACTAGAAGCGATCGCCACCGAAGCCAAGCACCTACATTGTCGGCTGAATATCCCAGAAGCCAAGCAGACATTAGAACAGTTGATTTTGCAATTGCTCTGGCAGCTATTGCATGACAGCAACTTAGTCACACCCTCAGCAGATATCCAACGCTTAGAGCGACTGATTGAGGTGGGGCGCTGTCTGAATCTCAACTTTTCCCTCGAGCGGGCGCAGGAACTATACTTCAGTTGCCTCCACAGTCAAATCGTGCCATGTGTTGATTCAACTCAGTTGCGTCAATTGCTGAAGTTGGGTCAAAAGTTAGCTGTAGATGTCAGCCCTTGGTTGAGTCAGGTGTCGTAAGTCGGTTGCCGGTAGGGGTTGATCTTCCACGCTACCTAGCGAAGGCGATCGCTCTCGCAAAAGCTATGTATGTAGAGGTCAGCCCCTATTTAAATTCACAGTTATATAAGGAACGATATGCATTACTATGCGTAAGTTAGGTTTTACGCTACCTATGTTTGACACCGCCTTTGTTGCTCCTATCGTTGCCCAAAACGAATTAGTTGCTCCAGATCGGGAACAAGTATTTACACCTGAAAAAACTATACCATCTCAATTACCTCAGGTGATGCCCAATCCCGGATTCAAAGTGCTTCCCGCGCCATTACCTCAGTTCCCAGTAGTCAAGCCCCAACCTGGCTCCCCTGCAGACCCTTCTGCACCTATACCCAACCAAGTCGATTAACTACTCCCTTCCTGCTCGAAGGGTACTAGTGAGGCAGCGGGGTGCAGGGGGGCTGTTCTTAGCAGGGGAGAACAGAAAAGTTTACAGACATCGGTAATCTTGTCATCGGAAGGGAGTAACATTATGTTTGTTTATGTTTTTTTGTTAATCCATAGACATATTTTATTCCAAAGTAACTTTATCGAGTCGGCAGGTATAATTTTCCTGGTGAAGCAAAAGAAAAATTTGTAATAAAAGACACAAGCGTAGTCATTGCTTGGTGTTTGTACATTGGCTTTTTATGCCTAGCAGACGTAAAGGTTTTCCTACCATAAGAGTTTGCTTAGTGGGAGGGGAATCGTGCGTAGATACTATTCCCCCTAAGTAAAAGTTGAGACAATTCATTCCACAATTATTTGAATGACAGCTATGGCCCAGATTCGTAAATTAGCCTTGGCAATGTCCACGTTTGGCGCCACCATGGTGGCTCCCATCAGTGCCCAAGCGCAGTCAGTCGCTCCAGATGTGAAACAAGTAATCACACCTCAGCAAAGAGTACCGCCCCAATTGCCGCCGGTAGTGCCCCAGCCCCAATTGCCGCCGTTGGTGGCTCAGCCCCCATTTAAAGTAATTCCCGCTCCATTACCTCAGTTCCCAGTAGTCAAGCCCCAACCTGGCTCCCCAGCAGACTTTCTTGTTCCTGTACCCGACCAAATCGAGAATTCGGACGCTCTGGACAAGCCAAGGCAACCTGCGCTCAAGGATAGCCAATCCCCGCAAGTTAGCTTTGACGGTCCTTCAGGCTCTAATTTGGAACCACCTGATGCCAGTGTAGCCGTGGGACCGAACGACTTAATTTTGGCAACCAATGGCGGGATTCAAACCTACGACAAAACAGGCACCACGCTCACTGTCCCCACCGATCCAAGTACCTTCTTCATGGTACCATCCGACTACAACATCCAGTCTGACCCCAAGTTTGTATATGATGCACCCTCAGGACGGTTTTTTGGGGTATGGATCGGTTATAGCTCTACTACCGGGACTGGTTCCTGGTTCTTAGCCGTCTCGACTTCATCGAGCGCATCGGGCAGCTACAATGTATACACGATTTCTGAGAGCAATCAACTACCAGACTACCCAGGACTTGGAGTCTGTGACCACAAAGTAGTGCTCACTGCTAATAACTTCCTTGGTGGATCAGGTGCCTTTTCCGGCGCGGTTGCCGTGGCGCTCAACAAAGATCAATTGACTGCTGGCGATCCCGTCGTTACCAACTTTTTTAATAACATCCAGTTGAGTAGTGGAGATGCAGCCTTCACGGTACAGCCCACCCAGTCTCTTAGTCCAACCTGCACCTGCAATCTGGTATCCTTAAGTGGGAATACAGGTATCCAGCTGTACCAAATTACAGGTGTGCCTAATGACTACAGTGAAGCCACCCTTACCACCGGGGCTGTGGTACCGCTCACCAACCCCGTGAGCACCCCACCGAATGCCCCACAGCCTAGCACAACAAATTTGCTCGACACTGGTGATACTCGATTGCTAGGGGCCTCCTATCGTAGTGATAACGGGGGCAGTATCTGGACAACATCGACAACGGGTTGCAATGTTTCCGACCTTATGCAAAGCTGTGCCAACTTAGTCGAGATTCAGGGAGTTGATGACACACCCAACTTGAAGCGACAAGTCATCTACGGTGGCCCTAACTTATTCTACTACTATCCTGCTTTAATTACCGATAGCAGCAATAACGGGGCAACAGTGTTCAGCCGCTCAGGCAGCAGTGAGTTTCCTGGTTTGCGCTACGGTATCTGCCCGGCAGCAAGTCCTAGCTGCAACTCAAGCCTGCCACTGGTTGCGGGAAACACTTTCTATCTTGGGAGTCGTTGGGGAGATTTCTTTGGTGCCGCTTTAGATCCTTCAGACAATTCCACCATCTGGCTATACGGCGAATATAAAGGCACATCCTCCAGCCTATGGCAGACCTTCACATCCACAGTAGTTCCTTCCTCAACAAGCACAATAATTCCGTAGGGTGTAGGGTGTCGTACTCCGAGTAAAATCTTAGCAAATAAACCATTTGGAGCGTCAACCGCAGATACACGCAAATGAACATCCAATTAATCTGCGTTTATCCGCGTCTATCTGCGTTTCTATTTAACTCTCCACTTTTACAGCATCCGCCATCCCATTAGATTCAAAAACACCAACACCACCGCGCCTAAAATTGATATCTTCTAATTCAATAGAGACTGGAATCAAATCGGATTGACCAAAATGTGGCAATAAATGCTTAAACAATTGCATCGCCTCCAAACAGCCATTAATACCAGCAACCGTCTGATTATAAGCATCAATATTTTTCTCATATTGACCTTCCAACCGGAGATTCTTAGCAATCTTATCTGCCGCCTCTTTCGATAGCGTTTGCTCTAAATAAGCACGACCACAATTGTATTGCTGCAAAATTTCATCCGCCTGTTGGTCAATAGCTGGCAACAAATGACTCTTAATAGTCATATTCATAGTTTGGCGGAAATTGCGTCGAATAGTTGCAAATACTTTTGGCTCAAAATCCAGCTTAAGCAGCTGTCTAATTTCCGGTTCCGCTTCCACCATAATTTCACAGTCATAGCCTTGGGAAGTTTGAAGCAAAGTTTGACGGAATTGGTAGATAGAAAACGTGCCTTCATCGTAAAATCGGGGGCTTTCCCGCACAAAGCGATCGCACTCTACCCGAGCCGCACTCACCAAAGCGTGCGTGACCTGTTTTTCTAGCACCTTCAGATTTTCCTCAATCTCGCTATCATTGCCCAGCAATCGATAAAGATCGCGGTAATAATCTGACTTGCGCACCCGCTCCATCAAGCGTTGGAAAAAGCTAGCAGTGACTTCTTGGCAAGACTCCACCAATACATCCTCCAGCTGATTTGCCAACTCATAAACCGCCTCCACCAAAACAGCAATCAAAGGAGCAGTGGCATTGCGGCGGTGGCTGAGCGTCGCACGTTCGTAAGCAGCCCGAACAGAAAAGGTATCTAGCAACTCGTCCAAGCGGCTAATCATCCGAGCCTGGAGCCTGCGAAAATCTTGTTCAAACTCTGGACAGCCGTTCGTCGCCAGGTTAACTTCTTTTTCAATATGCTGGCGATATTTCTGTCCGATTTGCTGTAGCTCCTGAGAGAGCCGTTCCAGTTCCCGCGCCTTCATCGCCTCAATTTCGCGGGGCTGACTATCCAAGTCCCGCTGCACAGCCATATAATGTTTCCGCAGGCTAATGCACAATGGTTGGAGGTCATCAGCCAGATTTGCAAACAACTGAGGTCGCTTTTCTTTAGTAAGATAGCGAGTGATAGCGGCGCGAAACTCCTCAATCCCACTATCTTCAATCAGCTGTTCAATCAGTGGCGTTCCCTCTTCCTCTAGAATCCGCACATAGTTGTCATTCGGCGTCTGGAAACCGTTGACAGAAATCCGGAATTTACTAGGAGAAAGCTTGCCAGAAGTCACACAGTAATTGTTAAACGCATAGACGAATTGCGGCGTTTCTTCCTGGATGCCGGTGCCTTTGACGCTCTCGGCAAAGACGAAATCAAGCCCAAAGCGATCGCCCACACAAGTCTTTTTAATCTGACTGCCATAAAAGCCTAGTGCAGCCCGGCAGAAGTAAGCCAGCAGCCACGAAAGGGGTGATAACTGGGGTAAACTTGGAGTAACCGGCATCATATTAACAGAGCAAGTAAGAAAACTTTAGTCCATGCCCAGTCCC
>JAABUX010009585.1_pt1 | contig 10946 bp, 10 predicted proteins | sample 5561851 | NCBI WGS metagenome assembly JAABUX01 (sample SAMN10711883, study PRJNA513361) | rock metagenome | isolation source: Antarctica rocks | place: Antarctica: Victoria Land, Richard Nunatak red sandstone | collected 2016-01-03 | reverse complement strand
CCGGTGCTGGACGTGGTGTTGGACGCCGCGACCCTCCGGTTGCATCAGGCGGGTGTGGGGGCGCGGACGGTGACGGTGCGCCTGCGTGACGGGCAGTTCACCACGATCGGCAGATCAGTGTCCCTCGCGCAGGTTTCCACCCAGCCCGGTGAGCTGCGGGCGGCAGCAGTCACCGCCCTCGCGGTGGCGGTGGAGGCCATGGGGTTGGACGCCAATGAGGAATCCGGGGTCGGGGCCAGGCTGCTGGGAGTGTCCTTCGGTGCGCTGTCCCCTTCCACCCAATTGTCCCTGCTCCCCACAGCGGGCAGTCCCTCTCACTCGTCGGCCACCGATGACGATGTCGAGACGACAAAACCCTCCACGGTCGTTGCTGGTCCATGGGTGCCGGGACAAGACGTCATGCACACCGACCTGGGCCGCGGATGGGTTGTGCGGGTGCTGGACGGTGAGACGTCTCCCTCCGGAGTTGCTGAAGTCGCCGTCCGCTTTGAGGTCACCGGGTCACGCTCAGCGCGGCAGCGGCGATTCCTGGTCGACGACTCCCACTTGGTCGTAGTCGAGCCCCTCCCGGTACAACCGCTGAATCCTTGACGACCGCAGCCACTCGCCAACTCCGTGCTCGCACAGCGGTGAGCCAGGAGTTGCTACTGATGAACGAGCGTTGGGCGCGGGCAGCCTTAGCCGCGCCTGCGGCTAAACAGGGCCAGTGGGCGCCCGCTCGGGGTCTCGACTTCGTGGTCGCCAGGGTGGTGGGCGCTCAACACGCAACGTCGGTTCGTCGTCGCCGCGACCTGAAGCTCGACGTGGCGATCGGCGATGGCCCGTCGAAGATCCTCGCCGCGGACACGGGCAATCGTGCCGACAAAGGGACACCGAGTTTCGTCAGTCACCTTGACAGCATCACCTGGTGCACCGACAACTCAGGGCGATCGTGCGCTTCGACGCCGAGCTGCCCCCGCGACCGGTCAATTCCCCTAAGTCCCGGGGCGGCAACCGTTGTATCAAAAGGTTACGTCAGCTATAGGCGCTGACGGCCAACGTGGGGCGACGCCGAGGGCGCCGTCCCTTTGCGCGGTAGTACCGCTGGTTGTACTGTCGTTGTGTGACCTCAGTCATCAAGCGCACCATTTCGGTTCCGGCTGATGTTTTCGCCGCGGTCGAAGCCGAGGTGGCAGACGGCGAGTCGTTGTCCACACTCTTCTCAGAAGGTGCCCGACTGCTCTTGCGTCAGCGCGCCGGGGAGCGGGCGATCGCAACTTATGAGTCCGAGCACGGCCCGATCTGCCAGGAGGCGCTGGACGAGGCGGACCGTTTGCTCGACGAGGCTGGACTCGGTTGAGCGCGATCATCTATGACGCCGGGGCACTCATCGCCGCCGAAGATGGAGCTGAGCGCATGTGGGCACTTCACAAGCGGGCCTTTGCCCGTGGTGTTCACCCAGTCATCCCCGCCACGGTGCTCGCGGAGGTCTGGCGTGGCGGACGAAGGCAGCACCGGCTAGGCCAGTTCATCCAGAGCTGTGACGTGGAGGTCCTCAGCGAAGAATCCGCCAGGGCTGCCGGCGTTCTGTTGTCCGTCGCGGCACACGGCGTCGTCGACGCCAGCGTCGTGGAATGTGCCCTGCGCCGCGCAAGTCCTTGCGTCACCGGCAACCGCCGTCACCTTGTCGAGCTCGCGGGAACACGTCGAATCAACATCATCGACATCTGACCCGAAGCCAGGGCTCCCCGCGGTGTGTCTCACTGGTGGGGTGAGCAGGGCGGCACAGGCCAGCGTTGCGGACGCGGTCCATGGTGAGTGCTTTAGGGCGCCAATATCGCCTATCATTCGCGTCACTAACGTCTTGTACCGCGCTCCCCACACCGCTCCCCACGCGCTCCCCACACCCTGTGGGGAGCGATTTATGGCACTTGAGCTGCGAGTTTAGCTCGCTCCCCACGCTCCCCACTCAGTTTGGCGATAGGTCGCGCGTACATGATGCGCACTGCTGGTCGCGGTGCCGTTGAGGGTGAGGGACGCCTTGGGCTTTCGGTACAAACCTGTCTTACCGAGCGTTGATTCAGCGCGGCGTCCTGGAGAACTTTGGGATCAGCTGTCACATACCACCGTGGCGGGCACCTTCTGTGAGATATGAGGCCTGGGGTGGTGCGAATGGTGGGCGACGACACGCCGAGCCGCGGTGAGTCCCGATTTCTGGGCCAAATACTGGTTCGATCGGCGGTATGGCCAATCATGGGCGCCCCTCGAAGGGCCCGCGGACGGAGCACACAGTGCGTATCCCGGCCGACCATGACGACCGCTACGTCCACCAGGCCGGGCAATTGGGGTTGTCCTACAGCGACTACCTCGCCCTGGTCCTGGCCCAGGCGCACGATCTGGACGTGCCGGACTACGTCGCTCGACAGCTCTCCCGCAGGGAAGGGGCAGCGCTGGGCGCATGACGATGCTTTAGACAGCGAAAAGCCCCCCTTGTGCTTGGCGGCGTTGGGAGGCTTTTCGTCGAAACTGACATATGAAGTTCGCGCGAACAGCAGTTCGCACGAACGTTTGGAGTTGTGATGGCAAGTCTACCTGACCGCTCGGTGGCTGGCGCCCGCTGGCCTCGCGTGTTGCGGTGGCGCCGATGACGGGGGCCACCGCGCGGCAGCCAGAATCGCGGGGTCTGCGCTGGTCGCTGACCACGGTTCTAGAGGCCGCACAAGGGCGGGGACCGGTGCGACAGAACTCGCAGGACAGCTTCACCGTTCTGTGCCCGGTGCACGATGACACCCATCCCTCGCTGGGGGTGACCTGGAAATCTGGTGACCGCGGTGGGGTGACGCTGCTGTATTGCCAGAGCTGCCAGGCGCCGATCGAGGACATTCTGGATGGCTTGGGCTTGCGGAAGTCCGACTTGTTTGATGAGCCGCCGGCGCCGCGCCCTGGTGACGCATTGGTGGGCCGCTCAGCGCAGCAGCGCACAGCCGGGCGGCGTCGCGGCACGCTGGGGCGGCTGCCGCCGCTGATCGTGCGTGCACCGCCGGAGCCGTTGACTGAGCACGCATGGCAGACGGTGCGCACCTACCCCTATGTCGATGACGCGGGAACGCTCGTGCAGGAGGTCATCCGCAAGGAGTGCGCCAGCTGCGGAGAGCCGCACAAGTCGTTTACCCAGCAGTTTGTTTCCGTTCTGGGCAATCGGATACGGCACAAGCCCTCGGGGTTTCAGTCGGTGCTCTACCGGATGCTCGAGGTGCGCCTGGGGGTCGCCGACGGTCGTCCAGTCTGGGTGCTGGAGGGAGAGAAGGACGCCGACACCGCTGCTGGGCTGGGATTGGTCGGCACGACCAACGCCCAAGGGGCGCGTTCGTTTCCTCCTGAGCTGGCCGAGGTACTGCGCGGCGCGCAGGTTCGGGTGGTCCTCGACCGCGACGCCGACGGCTACGCCCGCGGTGCCGAGTTGGCGGCGGTGTTGGGTGCGGCGGACGCCCAGGTGCAGCTGCTGCTGCCGGGACCCACCGCGCGCAAGGCCGACTTCACCGACCACGTCGAGGCCGGGTTATGGGACCCCGACACCCTGTTTGGTGGCCTGCTGCCGGTGTCCCCGCAGGAGGTCGCTGCCCACGCCGCCTTGGCGAAGGTGCGGGCCAAGCATGCCGCGGTGGAACAGGCTTTCGTGGAGGCGCAGGCCCGGGTACAGGCTGCGGAAGCCGTGAGCGACGCGCAGGGGCAGGGGGAGCAGCGGCACGCCGCGAAGCGGTGGGCGGTGGAGGCGGAACGGCGCTATGAGGCGCTGCTCGAGCTGGTTGACGAGGTGCGTCGACTGGTGGTGGGGGCGGGCACCGACTGGGCGGGCACCGCCATGGACAGCGCCGATGAGTTGTTGCGACATGCTGGTGTTGCCGCTCGCGGGGCACACGATGTGGCTGCGGTGGCGGTGCCGCCGCTGCTGCAGGATCGCGTCGAGCAGGGGCACGCTGCAGCGGAAGACGCAGCCGAGGAGCCGGCGCAGGGGGAGTCCTCCACCTTCGGGCGGCAGGCGCCGCGCACTCGGGCCGGGGTGGACATCGACCAGCCGGTGTACCGCATCGTCGAGGGCACGTTGGTGCACCGCACCCTCGACAAGGACGGCGGGGAGGTGCTCAAGCTCGTCCTGGGGATCGATGCCCGGGTGGTGGAGATGGAGTACCTGGAGGCGCAGGACAACACCGTCGATGTGGACGCCCCCGTGCTGCGGGGACGCGAGAGCATCCTCGGGCAGGAGGAGGTGAACCCGCCGGCACCGGAGGAGTTGTCCGCGGTGGTCATCGGCTACACCCATCCGGCTACGGGGGAGTCGATGCGAATGCGGATCCCGGCCCTGGAGTACCGGGACTGTGCCTGGGTGGATTCCCTGCCCGGCCCGCCGGCCTATGACTCCACCCCGCGGGGCATCGCGAAGCTGCGGGATGCGTTGCGGGCGGTGGGGGGATCACAGATTCGTCGGACCGTGCGTTACCGGTCCACGGGGTGGCGGCGCGGGGAGGATGGGCGATGGTTTTTTGTGCACGCCCGAGGTGCGATCAGTCCTGAAGGGGTGCGGGCGGTTCCGGTGTTGTTGAACGGTCCACTGTCCCGGTATGACCTGCCTGACCCCAGCACTGATGCCGCTCACATTCGGGAGGTGTTCGTGCAGGACTCCGCGGCGATGTTGCACCGGCTGCCGGGCAGGGTCACTGCTCCGTTGCTGGGGCAGGTGTTTCGCTCCGCCCTGGGACCGAACCCGTGGGTGCTGGCGCTGATCGGCTCACCAGGGTCGTACAAGACGTCGGTGGCGTCGCTGGCGATGCACCACTGGGGGGAGCTGTGGGACCGACGCAAGCCGGCGACGTCGATGTCGGGCAACGGCGACACCCTCAATGCGTTGCGCATCAAGCTGAACTCTGCGAAAGACGCCTTGTACTGGGCGGATGATGTGGCACCCACCCGGGATTGGGGGGCGGCGCAGAAGGCGCTGGAGGAGTTCGCGCGGATGGTGCACAACGGGGAGCAGCGGTCGCGGTCCACCCGTGATGGGTTGTCGGTGCTGGATGGCACCCCGCCGCGCTCCAGTGCCATGGTGACCAGCGAGGTCATGCCGCGGCCCGGTTCCGGGGCGCAGCGGATGTTGGTGGTTCCGCTGAACGCGGAGGAGATCAGCCTCGACGAGCTCATCGCGTTGGATCAGGAGGAGTCCCGGCGTGGGCGTGCTCAGCTGATGGCGTCGTTCCTGCAGTGGGTGTCCGGGGACCTCGAGCAGATCCGGGCCAACGCCTTCGCGGAGGGTGCCCGTTACGCGCAAGCCCTGCGTGAGGGCGGGGAGAATGTGCGGCAGGCCGAGGCGATCGGGGCGACCTGGGCCGGGTGGATCGCGTTGTCGGCGTTCCTCCTCGATGTCGGGGCGATTACCGACACCGAGCGCACCGAGCTTCTCGAGCGGGTCGGGGCCGGTCTCGATGATGCGCTGTCCGCGGCCAGTGACCCGGATTTGCCGGCGTCCACGGGGGCGCGGGTGCGGGAACTGATCTGTCACGCCCTGCGTGGGCACCTGGCCTACGTCGATGACATCCGCAGTGGGGATGCCCCGCCGTGGCCGCTGGCCGGGCGGTTGGGGTGGCGGCGCACCAATCTGGGGACCGATCACCACAGCGGGGACGATAAATATCGGTTGGAGCCCAAGGGGATTCGTTTCGGTTACGTGCTGCACAACCCGACCGCGACGGAGCGGGTGGCGCAGCTCATCGTCGATCCTTCCGCTTTGGATCAGGTCCTGAAGGCCACCGCCGCGACCATGGCCGATGCCCCCCATTTGGATCGGGGTACTGCCATGCGGGCGTTGTACGACGAGGGGGTGCTAATCGCGGAACGCAACGGGGCCCGTTCGCCGCGGCTGATGGTCAAGCGCACGTTGCATTGCGAGGGTGGCCGCGAGATTCGCATGGTCGCCCTCCGGTTGGATGAGCTTCTCGGCGACGAGCCTCCCGCTCCCGCCCAGCCCACCGATCCGGACATGCCCCCCGATGGTGGACCCACCGACACTGCGGGCAGCCCGCCAGCGCCGGGTGGGTTGTTCACCCTCCCCACTGTTGACGATTCGCAGCATGAACGGCTAGTGTCGGAGCCTTCAACACCGGGCCCGACCAGCCCAGCAGATTTCCTCGAGGAGAGCCCTATGGGCAGCTACACCGACGCGACCGGGCGCACCGCCACTGCGGAGCATTTCCAACCATCGCAGCCCTGCGCGGGCTGCGGAGTCCTGGCGGGAGTGCGGTTCCTCGGCACCCCGATGCACGTTCCGTGCTGGCAACGCAGCACGCCGGCGAGCCGGAGTACGGCACCCCCCGCGTCGGATCCTCCCGCCGCACCAGCAGCAGCTCGTCAGCCTGCATCGCCAGTACCGACGGCTGCCGCTGCATCACCGGGGCAGCGGGAGCACACCACGCGGACCGCATCAAGCTCGGCGGTTTTCGCCGGCCCGGCAGCGGTGCTGCACACCGACGGGATCTGGATGCCCGATGGCACCCACCGCGACCTGCCCCAGCCCCTGAGTCATGTCGGGCACATCGCGGCACTGGTCGACGAGCTCCACCTGGGTACCCAGGTCACCTCCTACCGCAGTGAACCCGGCCAAATCTGGGTCACCGACGCCATGCTGCGCCAACTCGACATCGACACCACCGACCTCGACAAGGGCGACAGCACCCGGGGTACGCAGCTGCGCGAACGCACCGCCGAATCCGTCCTCGTGACCGCAGCACGGGAGGAGGGGTGGAAGCTCGGCGGCAAGGGCGGAGACCGCCTCGGTACCTGGACAAGGGTGTGGCGGGGAGAAAAACGGGGCGTGTTCGTGGCGCTGATCTCCGGCATGAGCCCCGACCCCTCGGAGACACCGGTCCTCAGCGATGACCCCGCCCCAGCCACGTTGGCTCGGCGGCTGGGGTTGTTCGCCGCCGCCGTGGGGGCTCCCTGGGCGATGAGCGGCTCCACCACCGGCATCGACCTCATGATCAGCCTGCGGGCCAAAGACCGCGACAAGCTGTTCACCCCCCACGAGCCGGTGCCGCCCGCCGCGATGAACACCCTGGAGTCGGACTTCCGGTGGTCCCGCAAGCCCACCGAGGCTGAGGCGGCACACCGCTACGTGCACGGCTATGACCGGGGCGGCTCCTACGCCGCGGGAGTGGCCGGCCTCGAACTCGGCGTCGGCACCCCGACGCATCATCCCGACGGGGTGGCGTTCGACCCGAAGCTCCCCGGGTACTGGAAGGTCGAAATCCCCGACGCCGCGGACTGGCGCTACCCGCACCCACTGAACCCCCGCGGGTCGACCCCGTCGATGTGGGTCACCACACCGACCCTGGCGATGGGCTACGAGCTGGGCTACGAACAGCCCGTGCTGCAGGCCTACACCTGGAGCGAGCACCTGCGGATCCTCGACCCCTGGTATGCCCGAGTCCGCGATGCCCGCACCCAGCTCGACATCGACGACGTCGATGCCCAAGCCGCCCGCGACATGCTCAAGGTGGTCTACGCGCACACCTTCGGGATGATGGGTTCCGAGCTGCACATGCGGAACAGGATGGGATACGCCCCCGACCGACGCCACCACATCGTGGCCAAAGCACGGGCCAACGTGCTGCGCCGAATCCTGCAGATCGGTCGGGACAGTGACCGGTGGCCGGTCGCGGTCACCGCCGACACCGTGCTGTACACCTCCGATGACCCGGACCCCATCAGTGCGTGGCCCGGGAAGTCCAACACCCTCGGACGCGGGTTCGGTCAGTACAAGGCCGAGGCGTCGGGGTTGCTGGTCGAGCAGCTGGCGCATCTCGGTACGGGCAACGGTTACCGCGGCAAGGACCTGCTGGACACCGAGTGGGATCCCGCCGCCGCAGGGGGTGCCTGATGAGCAGGGTGGAATGGATCCAGCGGGAGGGCTACTCGCTGTCCTCGATCATCAACGGGTGCAACTATCACTACCAGTGCCTGACCTGCGGTGTCGCGATCGATGACGACCGCACGGGGACGTGGACCAGTGTACACACCCAGTGGCACAACACTATTCAGCCAGTGGGTGCCGCACGGGGTGAGATCCGATGAAGAAGCAGGGATTTACCGCAGCCCTGCGGGGCACCTTGTTCTCCGCGTTCAGCGGCAACACCGGTGATGTGTCCGGGAGCCCCGACGCCGATGTGCACGGCATGTTGATGGCCATCGGTGGGCCCGGGAAGACCAAGTCGGGCATCGATCTCACCGCGGCCGCGAAGGAGCTCGGTGTCACCCGACGCACTGTGGAGCGCTGGGTCACGACGGCTGGGGAGAGGAACAAGCTGAGGGGGGCGAACCTGTCCAAGGTGGTCGCCAAGTCGCGGCAGGTGGCGACCACGCAGAAGGGGCGGCGGCGGGCCGTGGCCCGGATCCGGGACACCGGGGGGCCCGGGGGTTCCTCGACCGCCCGCTACGGCAGCAAGATCACGTTGAAAGGTACGCAGGGTCCGGCGGCGGCGGGCAAGGACTACCTGCGGGATCGCAGCATCAGCCTGCAGCTGGATCCCGAGTCTGCCCAGGGCATGTTCGACGCCTACGCCGAGGGCGGAGACAAGGGCTTCGTGGGGTGGATGGAGGGCTACGCCGGTGACACCTACGTCGACGGGTGGTCGATCGGCAGCATCGACAGCTTCCAGATCGGGGAGTGATCCCGGTGGGCAGGGTGGCGCGGTCGCCGGGCCCGCGGTGGACGACCTCCCAGCTGGCGGCGGCGTTGGCGGTGCGTTTCGGCATCACCCCCACCGGGACCCCTGACACGGCGGCCGCGGCGGCGGGACTCGGGGTCAGCCGGCGCTCCGTGCAGCGCTGGCTGCATGGAGCCAGCCGCGCCCGGGCCCACATCCCCGGGCACCGGATCACCCAGATCACCTGCCCCGACCCGCAGGTGCTGCGCCAGGAGGACCTCAACGCCACCTACGCCCGCGATGCCATCGACCGCCTCCAGTTGCCCCGCGGCAAAGGTGTTGAAGACTCCTGGCGCACCCAGCGCTGGTTGGAACCTCATCTGGTGGCTGTCCTCGAGGTGCCGATTGCGCAGCTAGGCCGTGTGCGGGTCCGGCAGGCCAGCATCACTCGCGGTGCAGACCGGGCGATGAAAGCCCTGCGCCGGCGGGGAGAGATCGTCGATTTCACCATGGTCCCCACCCGCTTCCACGCCACCGTGCTGGTGCATGAACTGCTCACTCAGGTGCGCCCGTGGCGGTTGCTGCCCCGCGAGGGGTACGTAGCTGTGGGGCGCAGCACCAGCTGGGCGTCGGCTGCGCCGGTGCCCGATCTGGGGCAGCTGGCCAGCACCCTTCACCTTCGCGGCTCGTAGCGGTCACACAGGGGGTGTCGCGTGCACCTTCCCCTGAGAAAGCCCCGAGCACGACCGGAGAGGTGAGCACCGTGGGACGCAAGAGGTACACCGCCAGCCCCGACGGGGCGGGGGCAGTTCTCGATGCCGACCGTGGTTCGGGCAATGCCGGCACCAAACTCGCCAGCGTGCTGGGCCGTGATGAAGCGCAGGAGCGCCAGGAGACACGGGAGGGTGCCCGGGATCTTGATGCCCGGGTGGAAGCGCACCCCGGGCTGAATCGCCAGCAGCGTGACCGGGAGCGGGCGACACCGCGTGACGTCACCGGTGATGTACCCGACCCGCGGATGGAGCGCACCCTGCCGACACCGGATCAGGTCCGGATGCCGATGAGCGCCCGGCAGCGCAGCGCACGCGCAGTCACCAAACGCGCCGTCCAGGACCGGCTTCCGAGCACGCAGTACACCGCGATGAACCGGATGGTCACCGACGACGCCCAGTGGCGCAGCGTCAACGATGCGGTGTCCGACGCCGCTGGTGACGTGCAGCAGCTCGAGGACTTCCAGATCGCCCAGATTCAGCGGGTCGACCGGTCGATCATGGCCTACGAGCGGGCTAATGACCGCGGGCATGTCGTGTACTGCAACGTGCAGATGCCCAGCGCGGTCAACGCGTCCAATCTCAGCGGCTTCCTGCGCAACACGTTCCGGCCCGGGAGCGCGATCGCTTTCGACCGCTTCACCATGGGTGCCCACACCATGCATGAAATCGAACGTGACGACCCGGACGCCCAGCGCACCGCGGTGTTCGAGATCCAGACCCTCCGCGGCGCCTATCTCGGGCGCTCCACCAGCCTCGATGACACCGCCCACCTCCTGCCCCGGGGCCCGCAGTATCAGATCGTTGGCACTCACACCGCGACCTACCAACGCCCGGACGGCAGTACCGGCCGCCGTGAGGTCATCCAGATCACCGACAGCCGGCAATGACCACCAACAGAGGAGAAAACATCATGGGATACACCGACGCACAGGGCCGACCCGAGATCGTCGTGAACGATTCCATCAAACGGGGCAACGCCGCCTACCGGCACGTCGACACCTCGGAGCCCGTCCCGCCACACACACCCCCCGTCGATGAGCACACGGGGCGGCAGGAGGAGAAGACAGCCCCGGACACCCGCAGGCGTTGACGTTTCGCAGCAGTTGGGTTTAGGCTCTGGTCCACCAACACCGAGCCTGACCAGCTCGCCGACCTCCAGGAGTCAGGAGACCTTCATGCACCCTCGACGTGTTCCCTCCACGCTCGTAACCCAGCACAAGACGATGCTGCTCGGCGCCCTCGCCCTCACGACCGCCGCGATCACCGCGTGTGGGCCGGCTACAAACCACACCCCGGTCACCCGCACCCCGGTGGCCAGTGCGGCGGGTACGTCGACCTCCACCGAAAGCTCCTCCCCTGCGCAGCCACAGGCGGGGAACACGCCGGACGCGGGCGCGGCACCCGGTGGCGCCCTACCGATCGGCGACAGCAAATCCCCGATGCCACCGGCTGGTTCCTGTCACGCCGCTAACCGCAACGGCCAACCACTTCCCGACCCCGCATG
>JAABUX010009583.1_pt1 | contig 10947 bp, 19 predicted proteins | sample 5561851 | NCBI WGS metagenome assembly JAABUX01 (sample SAMN10711883, study PRJNA513361) | rock metagenome | isolation source: Antarctica rocks | place: Antarctica: Victoria Land, Richard Nunatak red sandstone | collected 2016-01-03 | reverse complement strand
CATGGTAACAAGTGTTCACTGCACGAACCCTCGAAAGCCTCACGGCCATAGGACTGCTCAGGGAAGGGACGAACAGGGTTGAATCACCTTCACGAACGCAGCGTAGAGGATTCGGTAATGCGGCGACGATCCGTGCTCGGAGCGCGGCAGCGGCGGCTCGACCCAGTGCAGACCCGACGTTGAGGTGTTGCCCTGGCGCGGGGTCTCGGCGCTCAGCGACCACTCCTGCGTAGCTGGCTCCGCAGCGACCCCGTCGCTGCGTGCACGCTTACGACGCTTCAGCAATCGCCACAATGCTCCTTCGTCACTGCTTCATTGATGTGTATGGCTGCAGGTGGCGACATATTACAGGGCAACATGAGCAGCTGAAGCATCCTCGGCGTAGAGCCATGCCTGCCTATGGGTCGCAGAAGGTACGTCGGCTCTTACACAGGATTCGTGCACATACACGCGGTATGGTCAGCAGGCCAAGTTCACATATCAGAACCAATAGGGTTGAAGCATACCTGCCACCACAGCCCTCGTCGACGGCGGGTCGGCGCTGGAAGTCGGCCGGCAGAGATCCGTCGAGGATGGCCTGACCGGCCCAGCGCCGTCGGTGCGCCGGCACGCCAAGTGCCTCCGCCTCCCGACGCAGCCGCAGCGTCGCGCCGTCATCGCGATCCACATCGTCTTCTGCACCGAGCAGATGGCCTGATAGAGACCCTCGTTCCGTGCAGCATGCTCAGGCCGGGCAGCAAGTGCGGGGAATGTCTTGGCTTGGCGTGTCATACCTGGCCTCGGGTTGGCTGCATTGTCTTCCGGAGATACGACATCTCGGCGTCGACGCTGCCATGGTGTCACTGGGCATCAAGCAGGCAACTTGATGGCTCTGATGGTCAGCGACCATATCCATGAAAGACACTCGACGACCATGGCAATTGCTGGTGCACCCTTGGCGTGCGTGCCGCACCGATCAGCAGGTCTGGCAGCTGCGACTCGGCGGAGGTCTCCATGCTGAGCCGCCGGACAGCCGGAGGACGCCGCCTGCTTTGCAAGCCAGCCACCAGCGTCGCGCCTGTGCGCAAGGCCCGCACAGCGAATCATACATAGCGATCCTGTGAGCAGATTGCCATGTAGCCACGCACTGCAAAAGAGTGCCAGTATGAGCCTCTGACTGTAGATGCCTCTTTGGCTCGACACAGGAGGGAGCAGGAGTCGACGCGTCGCCGACAACCATAGAGGCCATGCAGCACCTGCAAGACGCAGTGTTGTGCCAAAGTTGGCGGTGAAATTCTCGCTGCCCGAAACCATGACCCGCAAGCCGGCGAAGACGGTTGAGCGCGCGTTCGGCGCGACCAGCAGGTGCTCGCTGGTCAGAAGCGCCCGGCGCCCTGCCGCCTTGCACGCCTATGCAGCGGCACAGCATCGAGTCGTCGATGGGTGCTCGAGGCACCCGCCTCAGCGTGGTGATTCGATTATGGGAGGTTCAATGTACGCTTTTGGGAGCGGCTGCAGTCTTACCTCCAGCCAAGACACTTTGACGACGGCATGGCCCGCGGCAACTGCGTACACGTACTTCAGCGTCCGCATGGCCCTATCCGACACGACCACGACCTCTGCCGGTGCGTCGCCGCCACCACCCTCCGCTGCCTGCATGATGAGGCAGCGATCGCATTCGCATCTAGCTTCAGCTTGATTCGGACACGGTCGCGTGCTGATGGTGATCCTGTATCATGACTCCTTCGGGTCCAATGCAAGGATTGGAAGGTTGTGTCTGCGCCGAAACTGGCCAAGTCGAGTCTTACCTCGGCAGTGGTTGGCAGGTCCGCAAGCAGGGTGCCACCCAGCTGCTGGACCAGTGTCGCACACCGCTGGCGCGCGTCTGGGTCGACGCCAGTGACAAGAACGCTGACGCCTGTCAGGGCGCAGCTGCCGTTGCGGGGTGGGGTGACACGGCGCTGCAGCAGGTTCACGGCACTCGCGGGCGCCACACGTTCCTGCTCAAAGCATAGCACAAGAGTCGGACCTCGTGTGCTGTACGGATCACAAGAACACGAAAGAAGCGCTGGCGCAGCAGACAAGTAAGGATGCGTAAGGAACTTGTGCGCTACAGTGCGTACAGACAACAGGTCTATACACTGATGGACCAAAAGAGCACCCCGATATGGTACCCACCTGGACAGGACCTGCCACGTCGGGAGACTGGGGAGCCGCAGCAGAGCCTTTGCGCCCCGTCGGACTGGCTCCCAGGCTGGCAACAGGCGGAGAGCCTGCCCCATCTGCGACGCACTCCGTTGCTGTGGGGCCACACGCCGCGGCCCGCTTCGCCGCTGCCTCGCGCAGTACCCGCGCGTTGTTACGCCCCATCTTGCGCTTGATGGCCTCCCGCTCGCGCAATGCATCCTGAAATGCTTTGTCGGCCCGCGACGCGGTCTGCGCAGCGCCCCGCCCAGTGGGCGCGGACAAGCGCCTCCGCTGTGACGCCCCCCGCGTGCCGTGCCCGCCCGTATCATTCGACGGAGAGGCGCTCATCTCGGCGCGCTTGCGCTTGGGCGCCCGTTGCACCGCTGCCGGTGCTGATTTGCGCTGCGTCAGCGCTGCGTCAGACGCACCGGCGTCCATCTCGAGCTTCGCTTCCTGATCGTCCAATCCGCGAGCCTGCAGCGCCAGGAGGCGTGCCGATGGGCATGAGAACAAACAGCTCGCGTTCACAGACATATGAGTTGCCCGGGTGATGCACTGGTCATCCTGCTTGGCAATGATGACATGCTTGCAGCACTCCCTCCTTACACATCATCTGCAATAGCAGCAGTGCAGGCTTGCCTTGAGAGCGGTCCAGCGGTCATTGCGACACTTGCTACAGCCGCGCTTCGCCATGCGGCACTTGGAGCAGCCCAGCGCAGGCACGCCGTGCAGCTGCGCCGCCGACAGCTCCGCCAGTCGAACCACTTTCACAGGCCGCCGTCCAGAGGTGCGTCGCGGCGCATCATTTTCACCCGCATGAGCGTCGTCCGGACCCGCAGGCGCGGCGTCGGAAGCAGCCATGTCCGCGTCGTCGGCGCCGTCCTCCGGCTGGCTGACGAGGCGCTGACGGTTGGCACGCAGGTGCCGTCGACGGAACACCAGCGCAGGCGTCGCACCCTGGGTGTTGTCGTCAGCGGCAGCCTCCGGCCTGCTCCATGCCAGACGCAGTTCGTATGCTGTGCCATAACTGTAGTAGGATATTGGCAAGTGTTGCTGCTCATGCAGGTCCAATAGACGAACGGATCGCTGGCATGCGTCTGGCCCTACCTGGGAGCCATCCGACCGCCAGCAGCCTGTCTGCGCAGCTGAGGTTCAGCAGCCGGCAGAGCAGCTGTGCGCTGGCGCTTGCTCCTGGGAGCGCGCGGCACCGGGACCATAGCAGCAACAGGCACAGCTGATGCAGAGCCGCGCCGCTCCGCTGGCACAGCCGGTCGGGATCGCACGGCGCCGAGTCTTGTGCCCGTGTCAGCCGGATCACTGGGGCTGTCAAACCTGCGGGATGTAGGGCCATTGTCGCAACCTTGCTATGACGTCACATGGCAGCCCACAATATAGCAGCAGATCCAGGCATCAAAGCAGGCACACGTGGGAGCTCGTGCCATGGCTTGGTGCTGCAATCACGGCGTGGGCGTGCTGTGAATGAGCTGTGGCCAGATGCTCTTGCAGGGCCTCCGGCGGAGGAACTGAGGAATCTGACAGTACAGACGGAGTTTCGCCAATAGGCCGGACCTAAACGGGTCGTCCTCAGCGACGCTGTAGAGGCGTGCGCGCGCCAGCTGCGCCACCGCCTGCTGGGGCAGCACCTTGCCGCGGGCGTCCCGGCTGCGCTCCGCCCGGTGCAGCCGCGCGCTCTTGGCGGCACGCTCCCCCGGCGACGCGCGCGGCGACCGCCCCTCCGCCGGCTTCTCTGGCGACGTCGCGGCCCTGCGCCGGCAGCCACAGCCTCTGAGCGAACAGATCTCTTCAGCTCCCTTGGCTTTTGTCAGTACTGCACACACCATGATGCGCATCCCAGCTTGTCAGAGTCTGAAAACGATGTGAGTGTGATCTCCGCAAGGGAGCTGACCCATCTGGGTAAGGTTGCACCAGGGGAGTGACCTCAGCGCGTGTAAGAGTTCCAATGTTGATGACAGCAATCAATTTGCGCACTTGGCAAGGAGCTGCAGGGCCTCGCCGATGGGCGGCAGGGCAGGGGGCGCTGACGCCTTCTGCGCCGGCAGCTGCGCATCGGGACGGGCGTCGAGCCTCCCACCGTGGCGCAGCACTGGCAGCTGCTCGCAGGAGGGCTGAACACCGAGAGGGCCCGCTTGCCTGTCGGACGGTGAACCACCTGTGCACAAACCAAGCACAGCATTTGGTTGTCTTTCTTGTACAGAACAAAGACGGTTACGAGCAGCACACTAGTTGATCAAGACTGGCTCAGGATAGAAGGTAGTTTTTGGACTTGTATAGTGAAGGAGGGTGCAGGCGACGTACCATGTTCCCCGGGATAGCCGCTGACATGCTCCAATTGGCCGCTACCGCTGAGGCGCTTCGTGGCACGCAGGCTGACCATGCGCCGTTGCTGCGGTTGGCTGCCGGACTGCATCTCGGGACGGGTGACCGTTAAAGCCTGCGGCGCTGGCGCCTGACTCGTAGGCTCCCTACGAAGGGCACGCCAAGGTGTTCACGTGTTCACAAATGCGCTCAGCACAGCAAATTCTGGGCAAGAAAGAAGATGAGCACCGTGCGCGTTTGCGACCTCGCCACGGTTTCTCTCCGGGCCGCAAGGCAACCCCACGCTTCGGCGCTGCCAGAGCAGCAGCCATGACCTGCTCATCCGCCATTGCTGATGTCGCATCTGCTGAGTTACACGCGGCAGCTGGCAGCTCATGATGAGCTTTGGCGGCTAGTGTGGCCGTCATCGCAGTGGCTGCAGCAGCGGTCAAGGCAGCTCCCCTGTGGCCCGCTGGCACTGCTGGCGGAGTCGGCCCACGCCTAGTGCTCGCCGCTCCAGCCATGCCCTTCAGCGGGCTGCGCTTGCCGGCACTCCTGTGCACGCAGGTCAGCATATGGGCGTTCAAATGCCGCTGCGAAGCTATTTGGGTTGCAAAGCATCGCAGCTGGGACCGTTCCTGTGTTTCCTAGTCACCCTGCTGCGATTGGTCAAACTCAGCAGAGAAGGGCGCATTTGCATTGGCTTGCCTGTTAGGAGAGCGCAGATTGAGCTGCGTTGGCGAGACGTGTGAGCAGAGAGGGTCAACCGAGGTGTGTCTGCGTTGCGCCGGGGCAGTGGCGGGCGCTGCACCCTCGTTTACCTGCACCGCGGGCACCTGGCACATAGGGGGTGGACAGTTATCAGCACTGTCAAAAAGCCTCGAGCATGCAGTGAAAACATGGGCAGATCCTAGGGTCTGAAAGGCGTGTATAGCATTCAATTGTCATGCAGCAGGTTGTATCATTGCTTCTGATAGCAAATTTACACCTGGCGCGGCAATGACGGCGGGCCCAGGCTTTCGGCCGCGCCTCCGTCTGCTGGCTGGCTGTCGGGGACGGGCGCTGCAATGCTAGCGTCAGCGGCATCATCTGCCACTGCAGCTGATCCCGCCGCCTCCATGTCGCTACCGCAGGCGTGTGTGCCCACGTCACCAGCGCAGACAGCCTGTTCCAGAGAGGCTGAGCGCTGAGCCGGCGGTTGCAGCAGCTCCGCAGCATCCGCTGCAGGTTTGCGTGCAGCGTCGACATGCTGAGCATGTGTGTCTCTGGGCGGATCTGGCCGCACATTTGCCTGCCCATCGTCATGAGCTGAGGAGCTGCGGGGCAGCTTGTCTGGCGAGGTAGTAACCTCCGTCGTCCTGTCGCCGATGCTGTCTGGCTTTGATGCTGCCTCAACCCGCGGTAACCCTGACGAGCCCACCGGCAAGGTGCCTTCCTGGCTCGACTTCTCAGTGGCTGACGCCGGCCCTGACACCGTGCGTTGCGCTGAAGGCTGATCTGCGCTGCCGACCGGCTCGTTTAAACCAGTGGCGACACGTGCTGGCACCATCATATTGCCTTCAACCATCGGCGTGACTGCCACCTCGCTGCCATCTAACTTGCGCCCGCTAAGGCCTGCTGCTATGGACGCTGGTGTTGCTACCTCTGCACATGCTGGCTGATGAGCAGCGCCGTGCTGAGTGTGCATCACAGGAGCCACGCCCAGCGAATCACGCGGTGCATCCATGGCGCATATGACGCCTGGAGCCGCACTGCTTCCGGCGCCGGTGCTGCGTCCGCCGGTTTCACCCCTTGCGCTGCTACCAACGTCCGCGGCCGGCGCGACACGGGCACCCGGCAGACGGTTGGCAGGGCGCTCCGCGGGCGCCGCGGGTCGCTGGTGCCAACCTGAGCTCTGATCCTCAGAGTCCGGCACCAGGCGCAGGGAGCCCGCCGGAACCGCTGACACTGGTGCCTCAGCTTGCGTGTTCGCAGCGGGGGCTGGAGCACCGCCGCCAATCTCAGTCGCTGCCACGTCGGCCTGTGCAGCTCCCAGCTGAGTGTGCAGCACCGGACCCGACTCCAGCAGGGGAGCTGTGGCAGCCGGTCGTTGCGAAGGGGCAGCATCGACGTCGGCATTGCCCTGCGGAGCACCCTCCGAAGCGGCAGGCGTGTTCTGACCAGCCGCATCCTCCCCAGGCCTGAGCTGAGTTTGTGACTGGGGTGCCTCAATGTACTCATCGGGACGCTCGCCTGCCTCAGTCCGCCCTTCCCCGCGGCTTGGGTCGCAGGCGCCTTCCTTGCTTCGGCGGACGTACCCGGCGCAGGCAGTGAAGTCAGCGGGATGGTCCTGTGACACGGCTTCGGTCGGCGCTGCGTGACCAGCAGAGGCGGCGGACAGGCCCAGTGACAGCGCGTCGGGCACGTCGGCGAGCGGGCTCAACTCGCGGGCGGCGCCGTGCAGGGTAGGCGTCTGGCGCGACGCGGCCGCCAGCAGCGGCAGCTGCAGCGATGCCGAGGCAGCTCCGCCGGCTCCGCTGCTCCCCGCGCTCAGGGCCAGCTGCAGCGCAGGGCTCGAGCAGCGGTCGGGGATGCTGCCTCCAGCCGTGGCCTCGCCGTCCGCCGGCTGGACGCTGTCATGCTCCGCCCTGAAGCGCCGTCTCATGCCATCGACATCGCCCTGCGCAGGGTTCGCCTCGAGCCCCATGGACCCTGCGTCTGTGCGCAAGGTCTGAGTGCCCGTCCCCGCACAGCTGCAGGACAACCATGCCCCTCAGGACATGGTGTGATAATGAGTGAGGTCTGCTGACAAAGTAGGGTGTGGCAGCAGTGGTGCAGCCGCAGTACGTCTGCGTACCCCACGGGGACGCCCCATCTTACCCGAGAAGTGCATGTGAGGGTCGCTCTGCCATGCATCGGCATTCTTGACCCCGCCCGCAGCCATGAACTCATGCATCCTGCTGTCAGCTTCTCCGGCGTCGCACAGCAGCTCCTGCAGAAACGCAGTTGATATCAAGCGAGTCTGATCACATACAGACTCGCGTGCCAGAGACCGAGCAGCCCACATTCCACCAACAAGGTTGTCTGCCACAGGACGGCCGTTATTTTAGTTTCACGTGATCCTGGCTGCGTCGAGCAGTGAGAAGGGTGGCATCCAGTGCTTGTGTAGGCTTCCCCACACCTGCACGTCGCTGCCCTCGCCCCCACCAGGCGCCTCGACTGCAGCGCCATTGGAGAAGCTGACGTCGAAGCACCCGAGCTCCATGCGGGCGCGACACAGCTGCCGCTCCCACCGCGTCGCCGTCTGCATCGACACGACGCAGGGCTCGCATGCGGGCTCATATGCCGTCAACCGGGCAGCGAATGAACTAGCTGACACACACATTTGGTTTGGTAGCGATGCGCGGTATTGCGAATGCTATCAAGCTTATCCCATTTGACACATAACAGCCACACCCGAGGTGCGAGCCAGCTCACCTGCGGATCATCCAGGAGGCGCACACCATGCTCCTTGGCCGCGCAGCTGACATCCAGTGTCAGCATGCGGTAGCGCACGGCCGCCTGCTCACAGCCGGCGTCCATGTTCTCGCAGGTGTCGCGCCACAGCTCAACGACCTCCGCGTCGGACGCGCGCTTGCCAGGCGCTGCGCAGCCCTGCGACCCCGCGACGGCAGGGACCGCGCTGAGATCGAGGCCTGCAGCGTCCGGAGGTGGTATACGCATCTGTGGCGCCGTGCAGTGCTGGCCGGGCGCCCAGCAACTGGCCCCGTCTGCAGTTGCCGCTGGGGTCGCCTGACCCAGCAGCGGCGCTGTCGCCAGCTCGGCCAAAACGGGTTCCGAAGTCTGGCTAACGTTCACGGGCGGTCTGCAGCCGAACATCTCCGGCTGTGGATCGACGTGCGGTCGCTCGCTTCCACCCTCATCAGGCACGGCCGGTGCAAGCAGCTGTGCGGCACTTATGCAGCGGTCCGGGCTTGCTGCAGCAGGGCAGGCCTTGCACGGGCTCTCAGCCATATCCGCCGCATCTGAGGGGGTCTCCTCGTCTCGAGCTGGTCCGCCGTGGCTGTCTTCCTGAGCGAGCGCTCCTGCTGCCTCTGACGATGCATGCGCAGGGCTGACGGCTGCCGATGCATGCGCAGGGCTGGCGGCTGCCGATGCCGCAGGCGCATGGTCACCAGCACTGGGTGACGCTGCTGCCTCGGTTGCAGCGCCGCGATCTGGCCCAGCCTTTGGCGTTATCGCCGACCTGTTGATATCGTCGAGACGCTGCTCATTTGCCGCCGCTGATGCTGCTGCTGTGCCGCGGCTCAGCGCAACATCCGCGGATGATGCAGTTACAGCCTCTGGAGGCTGCTCTGCCCCCGCAGCTGCCACCCTTGGTTGCTGCTGAGGTGCCGTGTTTGCTGGTGCTGCTGCTCTGCTCGCGCCATCGTTTGGCTGCTGAGGACCGACGGAACATGCAAGCACCAGTCCGAGCTCCGCTGGCTGAGCAACGCAGTCCGCTGTAACACAAGTATCGACCTGTGTGCTGACGGCAACTTGAGTCGCGAGCAGGACCTCCTCCTGCAGCTGGGTCGGCTCGCACGGTGGAGGTGACTGCTCAGGCTCATCTGCGCGAGGGTGCTGCGGTGGACCAGGTCCGCACTCGCCCAATGTGCGGCTGGGCGATGGGCTGCTGACAGGATGAGCTGCCGCCCCAGACGTAGCATGACTTGCACCGTCTGCATGCTGCGCCTCGCCTTGCGAGGCAGGGAGCGGGTTGTTCGGGCTGCACTGCAAGAGCGCAAGTCGCTGCGGCTGCGAGCTGCTGCGGCGGCGAAGGCCTGGGCTGGTGGGTTGGGGGCTTGGTGCTCCTGTGCTGGGCACCGGACTCTTGCTCTGCTCCAGTGACAACGTACCCCTACTTCTCGGCTCTGCCAACACATAACTCCTCCGTGAGGCCGTCGGGCTGCTGCATCACTCCACTGCAGATGAATACAACCTGTACAGGGGTCGCACTTGGTGGGGTCAGGCTGTTCAGCAGCCTTGCAATGTCTGTGCTGCTGTACGCCTGCGCGAGGACGAGCGACCGGCCGAGTGTGGGGCCTAGCAGCTCCGGAGGGGTGACTGGCGAAGCCCGCTGGGGCGAGACATTCTCGGCCATTCCAGCATGCGGCAGAGCGCCTTCGCTGTGGAATTAGGTGTCGGCGACGGAATGTCGCTGCAATTTCGTATGACCGTGCTGTGCTGCGCTGGGCGTTGCCTACGTCATCCTTCGGGTGACGGCGGGCCGTTGCACTTGTTCGCGTGCGAGAGTCATCACTTTCTTAATCCGCCTGCTGGGCGACTTACGAGACGAGACAAGTGCAGGTTCACAGAAAATGCTCCGCCACACATATGGAGCGGAGGTACCATCGACAGGCGTCACCAATTGCAATTCAGCAGCACCCCCAGGGCTAGCCACCCGCGCACCAAGAAAACTCGTCAGCATGCATAGCCATTGCTTGCCTTACGGGAAGCTTGCCCAGATGTGGATCTCCTTTGAAGCTTGACATGTATAAGGTTGAGTGCTGCATGAGCCACTCGCTATGCCCATCTGGTACACTCTCAACTGGGACGCGTTGCTATGGACTCTCTCTCATGATGTCATCAAAGCGTGTCGACGTCGACAGGCGTTGCCTGCATACGCTGCTCACTTCCCCAAGCCGGGAAGCTCACCGGTGATCTTGCCCTGCGCATCCATGACATTGGTGACAGCCATTCCTAGGCTGCAAAATCGCAATCGACTTGCCATGCACAAATGCATGCCCCGCCTGGCACTGCCACTACCACTTGCAACAGTCCCACCACGATGCACCGCCAGAGCACTCCCATCATCGCATGTCAGCTTGCCAATCATGCAACAAATACTTGCGAAGGAAACTCACCAGGACGTACTCGACGTCCGTGGCCACATCCTCGTTGTCCACAAGGTATCGGATGCCAAAGTACTGCATCGGGGGCTCTCGTGGAGGTCAGCGACTGACAGTGCAAGTGTTAGGGCATCAGAAGCAGCGCAAAGTCAGAGTGTTGCTGTTCAGGCCTCACCGGCAGCAGAAGGAGACCGACGAGCTGGATGGGGAAGCCAAGGAGCACGTTGAAGAGCGGCAAGTGAATCAGATACTCCGAGAACCAAATTGCAATAGCGGCCGCGACGCTGCGTGTCAGAACCACGCATGACGATGAGCAGCAGATCGCACACAGCGGGCACCACGGCTTTGTGGTGAATGTCAGACGAGCACCGATGGAGCTTACCCGTATGCAATGATGGCTGGCTTGTTGTCAGCCTTCTCGAACTTGTCGGCCACCTGCAGAAATGAAGGACGGATCAGAAGATCTCTCCAGCGCAATCGCTCCACCATACGCAGCAGTGTCAACTGATGATACGTTACGTAGTCGACTTACCTTGGCCAGAGCTGAGTCAAAGTCCTCGGCGATATCGTCAGCAGTATCCGCACGGACCACAAG
>JAABUX010009581.1_pt1 | contig 10948 bp, 8 predicted proteins | sample 5561851 | NCBI WGS metagenome assembly JAABUX01 (sample SAMN10711883, study PRJNA513361) | rock metagenome | isolation source: Antarctica rocks | place: Antarctica: Victoria Land, Richard Nunatak red sandstone | collected 2016-01-03 | reverse complement strand
CCACCTCGCTCTCCCTAACAAGTGTTGCAAGCGATAGGGATTGGCATATCCTACTTGTTCTGCCATTTGCCAGCCATTTTTCCGTTCTACCGTACATAGCAAGGCTTGAATATAATCAAAGGCTGCTCCTTTGGCTTCAGAGCGGGCAAAGTATTTGCCGATACGTTGTTGAAATGACTTGAGGTTATCGCTCCATACACACAGAGCTTCTAGTGCCTGCCCACTGGGAAATAGGTTGAACTCAAACCTTTACCTCACACCGCTTATTGAGACTGCTGCAAGATCTGAGTTGAACTCCTCCTGCATTAGTACCCTTCATGTTCACCCTTACCCCTCTCATTCTATCTACAACTGTAGTGCCTCTTTTCACCCCTTTTACTCCTTCTAAAGTAAAGAAGGATGACACTTCCCCAGTGATTCTAGAACTGGCGAGAGTTGACTGGCGTACTCTACTAACTAATTTCTGTTTGCGCTTCAGCATTAAACTTGCACCTAAAGCACCAAATGTTAACATACCCAATGCAGAAGAAGGTTCGGGCACTGGTGTTGTTGTGAGAACAGCATTATTCTGCAGGAGACCAATATAGGTAGAATCTGTAGGATCTTTTAAAGTTAGGTTGATGCTATCCTCACCTTTTGGTACGGGAATATTCACAGTCTGAATGCTCTCTCCAGCAACAAAGTTTAATGGTATGGCAGTGCCATCACTCAGGGCAATAGTGGCACCAGCCGCCTCTTTACTCTCGCCAGTACGAAAAACGGTTACCGCTCCTGTAGTGCTATCTGTGTTGAAGTTGTATTGAGGATGAGCAAAGACTATTGTGCTTGGAAATTCTAGTCCGTACTTATTACCGGCTGCTAATAGTTCTTCAGGGTTAAAGGATGGTGGAGTAAACGGGTCTGTTACTGGTTGGCCCACTGCATCGAAAAAGTTTTCAACTCCCGAGGGCTTATAAAAAAGCACCATTCTTGCTGGAGCGTTTGTGAGGTTTCTAAATGTATGGAGATGGTTTTTGGGACTATAAAGATAGGTTCCAGGGGTTGCGTTTATGACTTCATTTTCCATTTGGATGGAAACATCTCCATCCACTACGTAGAAACCCTCATCTTCGCGAGTATGTAAATGCAGTGGAGGCCCAACCTCCGGTGGAACATATATATCAAATAACGAGTACTGCCCAAGGGTATCTTCGCCGGTTGCTATAGTGGTATTCCGTCCACCCGCTACCCACTGCGTATGATAACCTCCAAAGTCCGGTGCCATCGGTGGAGAATTTTGAGCTTCTGCTAAGTAGTTTATTATCTCAGGTGTCACCTGTGAAGAATCCTGAGCCTGTGTTCTAGAGGTTATCACCAAAGTAAATAGCAACGAGCCAGTTAAGCAAAATAAGGCTGATTTCATTTTAAAAATCTTCTTTCTCTAGTTAGTTAGCAGGTTTTTGTTGTGTTGTGTTGCAAGACATAAAAGTCTCTTGAATAGGCTCAAGCTCTGCAAATAATTCAAGTATTTGAGCCATTAATTGTAACCGTTCACGGGGGCAGCTCATTCGCCTAAATGCCTAAAGTTCTTGTTTAGCAAGGTTTTAGGGGAATTTATGGTACGAGAAGGTCGTACCTAAAATGTCTAAAAGTCAATTGGCAGCCCAATATAGCACTTTTGACTACTCAAAATTATCCGTAAAAAATCAAATCTAGACTGGTTTTCGTACTGATCTCGTGTGATTTCATATCGGACATTTTTTTGCTCACCCCGTGAACGGTTACCATTAATTTAACCCGTTGTGCAACAAAGAGATAGTAAAACCTGGGGATTGAGCAAGAAAAGCTTAAAAAGGCAGAGGTGCAGGGACTGTTACTCCTTTGCTGACGGCAGGTCGAGTAGCAATCCGATCATGCCACGCCACTAGGTTGGGAAACTGTTCAAAGCTAAATCCCATACGTTGGGCAGTATACACCCAGCCGAAATGAGCAATGTCAACTATTGAGTATTGATCGCAAATGAATTTCCGTTCCTTGAGCCGCCCTTCAAGAATACCATAGAGCCGCTCACTTTCCTTAGTGTAACGCTCAATAGCATAGGGAATTTTTTGAGGGGCAAATAAGGCAAAATGTGCCCGCTGACCAAACGTGGGACCAATCGAGGCAGCCTGGAAGAACAGCCACTGGATTGCTTCCCAACGTGCTCTGCCCGATGATGGCACTAATCGCCCTGCCTTATCAGCTAAATACAGCAGGATGGCACAAGATTCAAACACAGTTATTCCAGTATCATGATCGACGATGACTGGAACTTTCGCGTTCGGGTTCAAGGCAAGGAACTCATCATTGAACTGTTCTCCCTGGCGAACATCAACAACTTTGACAGTGTAAGGGATATCGAGTTCATCAAGGCAAATTGAGATCTTGTATCCATTCGGAGTATTATGGGTATATAAGTCAATCATTTGAATGTATCTCCTGCATCAGGTTGCTGTAATTTTTATTTCCCCGCCTAAAACTTTCCCCACCTAAGACCGAAGCCTACCATCTGCTTCGATGATCTGCCCAGTCAACCAAGCTGCATCATCAGGGTTGTGTTGCAAAAACTTTTTGACCACAACAGATCCGCGAGTGTGGGAGCTGTATATGCAGCCCCTCGGAAAATTTGGGCAACAAAGTTAACCTGGGTCACAATGTCGCCCTTTGTCACTCCCTGAATTTGTCCCTTGCGAATCATATTCATTGCTTCGTACCCCGTCAAGGTTTGCCTCGCTTTGTTAAATGAGCCAGATCCCATTCCTTGATTAACTAATCGTTTGATGAATCGATGGTCTTGTTCAAGATGTTATTTAGATATTTGTTTGGCCTCAAGGTACAGGTTTCGACAACCGTTTATTCTGCTTTTAATTCATCAATGGCCTTGGGATAAGCCGCATTTTTATTCACATTCATGACTCGCAGCGACTGGTTATGAGGGTGTGGCTGCAATTTGATGTAAGTAGCTTGGAAAACTTGTGTTTCTTGAAATGTGAGCCTCCACTATTTTTTAGGAACAGCCCTGAAGCAAGTTTGACCAAAATAAGTGTCCTGCTGTTACCTGACGGATGAAAAGGGTCCCATCTTTACATCAAATTGCGACCACACCTGGTTATGAGACCCCTTCAGAGCTTTACGGAAAAGCGCTCTGCTGCCCGTGCATCCCGTTTTGCACTCAACATAAACTCCAGGGTGTTGCCCTCTGAATCAACTGCCGATACAAATACTTCCATTCACCCTTGATTTGGATATACGTCTCGTTAACACGCCAAGAATCGTTAGTCGGCTTCAGGTAAGCTCTGGCTTTTTTGTCGAGTTCTGGAGCATAAGCTTGAACTCAACAATACACTGTGTGTATGGTCCACCGTTAGTCCCCGCTCCAGCATCATCTCTTCCAGGTTGCGATAGCTCAGAGGATAGCGCAAATACCACCGGACGCACAGAAGGATGATTTCTCCTGGGAAGTGATGCCATTTGAACGGGTGCTTGGGGTTCATGAACGGGGATTGGTCAGGCTATCAGAAATCAGCACTAACAACACTTCTTGTAACTGGATTGCTCATAGTTTTTCCTCAGTAAAGAAGGAAAGAATCGCGGGCGCGAGGTAGTCAGGACGCTCTTGGGCGATATAGTGACCGCAATCCTTAACCACGTCCCCGCGGACGTTCTCAGCTACCAACTGCACTGTGTGCAGCATCTGGGGGCCTGCGCTCTTTTCACCGCCTAGCGCTAGGACAGGCATCTTAAGCTTTTGCTTTGTCTTCGTCGCATACTCCTTATTCTGAGTTATGTCGTCATAGGCCGCGCGGTAGTACTCAAAACCGGCCCGCATTTTCCCTGGAGCGGAGTAGGCTTGGACGAACTCATTGATGTCAGCCTCGCTAATTGACTCTGGATGGGCCGCCCTGTTCCGGAAGAACCAAGACAGGAACAGCCGCTCCCGCCCCGCCACAAGCGCCTCCGGCAGTTCAGGGACCTGGTTAAACGCGAATTGCCACGTTTTCAAATTCGACGTAGGCAACAACTGGGACGCTTGAGCTGGCGTGACCCCCGGGATGGCGGCGTCAAGGAGCACCAGCCTGCGCACTTCATCCTGGTGCGCGACGGCATAGGCGTAAGCGACCCACGTGCCTATATCGTGCCCAACCAGGAAGATGCGCTTTATGCCGAGCTTGCCAGCTAAGCCGTAGATGTATGCGGCGACGGTTCGTGCGTCGTAGCTACTTTTCGGCTTGTCGGAGTCGCCTAGGCCTGGCAGGTCGAGGGCAATGACAGTGTAGCGCTGTGCCAGGGCGGGCATGACTTGGCGCCACGCATACCACGTTTCCAACCAGCCATGCAACAGCACGATGGGTTCGCCTTGGCCCCCCATAACATAGTGCAGACGGATGCCGTTGACGCTTGCGGTATGATGAGTAAAGGTTTTTGCAAAACTCGTTGCATCGAAACTCATTGTTTCGTTTGTCGCCTGACCACCCGTTGTATTCCGAGCCAAGAGCGGTTGGGCTGCCAGACTTGCAAGCAACATAACCGTAGGTAGAAGAAAGAGCATTCGCTTCTTCTTGGCACTTTTGGCATAGTTGACGACGACCCTTGCAGCCTCTGCTGTGAGTTGCTTGGCAGCGGCGGCAACGATACCACGGGAGAAACCGGTGACTAGAGCTACTTTCCTAAATAAAATCGGCATCAACTACCCGCCTAGTGCAAGGAACCAGCAACATACACCCAGCCCAGGCGAACAGTGCCTAGAGAAAATCGGAATAGTCCATAGGTTTAGGTTGAGCATCCATACCTCAGTGAGTTACAGGTACGCTTATACATATACTTCAATTTTTTTGAGTAAACAATAATAGAAACGCCTTGATTTATGCTAGTTCGTCCAAGAAGTGAGGGAATTTTACAGGAAGTGTCAAACAGAGGGTTGTGTTGTCTCTATGATGAGTTGTAAGCAGGAGTAGAATCCTTCACCAGAATTTAAGACAATTCAAGTAGTAGTCCAGGAAGGAGGTTGCGATGAATAGCTCGTCAAAGAAACCTTCATACGCTTTGAAAGATGTTTTGCACTACAGTTGTAGATAATTCTAGGGAGCTTGAGCACGCTTGCGATAGTGATGGTAGCGAGCGAGAGCTTGATGATGTCTGCGCCAGAAAGACCAATGAACGATCAACTCTAAAGACCAAGATCGGGGAAACAGCAATCTCCAGACCCATCGGCGGAGTTCGGCGAGACTGAGCCGGACGAGAGCCCACGGACCGCTTTGAACGCAACCAGATTGCCAGCCCCGACGCGAGGAGAAAAAAATGGCGGGACTGAGAGTTCCCCAAGTGGCTCAGCTCGATAACGCAGTACAGACGAAGATTGCCCCTGCTGCTAAAACCAAAGTGACGTGGCGGTGCCAGCCGGCCCACGAGCGAACCTCGTAATCTCCCAAGCCGAGTTGATCCTTGGCGAATTGAAAGCACTCTTCGATTCGCCAACGTTGACCGGCAACCCCAACCATGGTTTCCCACAGAGGTGTCGCTCGGGGCGAAAACCTGATAGTAGCTAATAAAACTGGGGTCATTGGAATGTTCAGGGCAACGGCGGAAGAGAAACCAACGGCTAAATCCTTCGGGATGGCGGCAACTCAGTTCGACACGAGCCCACTCATAGTACCGCTCTCCCTTCGTTCCCGCTCCGGTACTAAGTCGCTGCCAACCTTCGGGTGGGACGGTGCGAGCGAGGTCTTCAGCATAATGAGTTTTGAAGTTAATCGGAGTGGGTTGCCGCTTGTTGACAGTGAGTACATAGGGCTGCCTCACCGTTTGCTCCAGCCATCGCCAGAAAGAGGCATCTCGACTATAAACTTCATCCGCTACGAACCATGCCGGGTGTATCCCAGCTTTGATTGCCGACTGCAACATTCCTTTAGCCAATCCAGTTTTCGTGGCAAACCTCACCTTGCTAGGAATGTGGGCTTTCTGACGCCGTTGGCGAACCTTAGTCCAGGACTTTGGTAGGTAGAGACGGCGGTCGAGCAAGCTCTGTCCCTTCGAGCTGATGTAGGCGAGAAACACCCCAACTTGACAGTTCTCGATCTGCCCTGTCAGACCGCAGTATTGTCTTCCCACCCCAACTGATTCTTCCCCCCTCTTGAGGAAACTGGTTTCGTCAACGGCCAAGATTCCTGCCCCATCATCCAGATGCTCGACTATATAATCTCTCACCTCAGCACACACCTGTTCCTCATCCCACCTCGCTCTCCCTAACAAGTGTTGCAAGCGATAGGGATTGGCATATCCTACTTGTTCTGCCATTTGCCAGCCATTTTTCCGGGTTGTGTTGCAAAAACTGAGGGAGATGGTAAAGTAGGTTTCTTATAATCCCCTGAACCAAGACTTCTTCCCTTGCCTATAACCAAAATCCACCGTCGGCGGCAACAACCTGCCCAGTGACCCAAGCCCCATCGTCAGAGGTCATCTGTGTTTAGACATCATGGCAACAATCCAAAGGCTCGGCCTTCTCTCCTTTGTGGGCATCAAGTACACTCATAGATGTAATCCAATGTTCTTAAACAAACAATAATAGAAACCCCATGCTTCATGGTTATTCATCTAAGAGTAGAGAAGATTTGGTATGGATGCTTTAAGCGAGGTCCTCAAAACTGTTCATCTTGAGAGCGCCGTCTGCCGTCGAATTGAGCTATCAGCTCCTTGGGGTTGGCAGATGGAAAGCTACGATGGTGCGGTCTTCTTCGTGATCACTCGGGGGAGTTGCTGGCTGGAGGCAGACGGTTTAGAGATACCACTTCCACTTGCAGGGGGAGATTTAGTCGTTCTCCCACGAGGACAAAGACATGCCTTACGCGACGACCCAAAAAGTCCAGATGTTGAAGGCCAAGACGGGCTAGTTGCTGCTGACGAAGCTCTGCAAGCTTTCCACCTCGGAGGTTCAGGACGGTCGACAACGCTGGTCTATGGAAGATTCCATTTGGAAGAGCCGACAGTCAACCCCTTACTTACAGCCCTACCACCGCTAATCCTTGTCAGAGGCGAGGAGGGGCAGGCGGTGGAGTGGCTAAACACGACAATGCAGTTCATCGCTGGCGAAATGGCTGCTAATCGACCTGGGGCTCAAACTGTCATCAGTCACCTCTCAGGCATCATCTTTATCCAGGCAGTGCGGGCCTACATCGTTAACAAGGAGTCCTGTGGGAGGTGCTGGCTACGTGCCCTAACTGACCCCCAAATTGGGGTGGCTCTGACTTCGATCCATCGGCATGCAGAAAAACCTTGGACAGTAGCCGCCCTTGCTTCCCAGGTAGGAATGTCGCGCTCGGCTTTTGCCACCCAGTTCCGGGAGATAGTTGGGGAGCCTCCCTTGCAATACTTGACCCGTTGGCGGATGCACAAGGCAGGTGGGTTGCTGCGTCTGGGCAAGAAACCCCTGGCAGAGGTAGCGACTCTTGTTGGTTATGAGTCGGAAGCAGCATTCAGTAATGCTTTCAAGCGGTGGATGAATCAGTCTCCAGGCACCTATCGGCAAGCTGCTCGCGTGGGTTGTGCTGCAAAAACTTTTTAAGGACAGAGCTTTCCTATTAATCAGCTCTCGTTATGCACTGGAGTTTAGACTAAATGGGCGATGTCCAAGAAAAAATAGGGGGTCTGATTGAATAGGGATTGAGCCGAGATGCGATACCGTTGGCGAAATATTTTTTAACAAAAGAACCAGCTCGCAGAGGCATCGGTTTGGTCATAAATAAGTTATTTGGTCTATGAACAAGTTCGCGCTATGTTACCTCAACCCACTCCCCTCACTCCAATTCCAGAACTCACCATCCGGGTTGCCCAAGCTGCCTTCCCCAAAGGCAACACATTCATCCTGATGCGCGACACCTTGGGCACTATCTTCACAGACTTTGATTTTGCCGAACTTTTCCCCGACAGAGGTCAACCCGCCCTATCTCCTTGGCGACTGGCTCTGGTCACTGTCATGCAATTCGTGGCAGGACTGTCAGACCGACAAGCAGCAGAGGCTGTGCGGAGTCGCATCGATTGGAAGTACGCACTATCTTTAGAGTTAACTGATCCAGGCTTTGACTTTTCGGTGTTATGCGAGTTCCGAGGGCGTCTAATTGATGGTAGTGCTGAACAGATGCTACTAAATAATCTACTACAACGTTTCCAGGAACTGGGACTACTCAAAGCCCGTGGTCTAGGGTAAAGGAATGGTTTGACAGAGATAGCGAGAGCCTACCCGTGATCTGCCGATTTCCCAGCAGTGTCTCAATAGCCCAGAGCCTATCCGTTATCTGTGAGTTTCCCCAACAGTGCCTCATTAGCTCAAGCGCATGGCTGTTTACCATTCCCTTCCCATCCCACCGTACGTTCAGTTTTCCCGAATACGGCGGCCCGACAGTCTTCATCGCCAAGCATTCACAGTCCCACTCTCGTACCTGATAAAGCCGCTGCCAATGTAGATGATTCCCATCGCATACAACTTCCGGTTTGGATAAGCCATCCATCCAAACCCTCGCCGCTTGCTGCGGTAGTTCAGGTAGCGTCGAAAGCGAATGTTGATAAATCGTTGTAGGCTCCGAAACGCTTGGCTAGCGTTGGTGTGGCGATAGTAATTCGCCCACCCCAATACAGCCTGGTTCAGTTGCCGCACGAATTCATCCGGCAGGATAGGTGCCCGCCGTTTGGTGAAGGACTTAATCTGCCGACGGATATTGCCTTGTGAGGTTTTGCTGGGGAAAATGTAAATCCCTAGGACTTACGCACTGTACAAATTGCTTATCATGTGCATCAACGGAAATAGGACGTTGCAGGCTTTTCTCAATCACCATTTGATAAGTAGCGATCGCTAAAAAAGCGCCGATAAATCAAGCTTGACTACCTGAAAACCATACCTTCATAATTGGTCTTTCCTGTCAATGCGTAAGTCCTAATCCCATTCTTGCCGGTTTTGGGACTGCGGCGTTTGACGAATTGGAACCCAATGAAATCAAACCCTGCGGTCAATTTCGTGATTCGGGTCTTCTCGTCATTCAGGGTCAGTCCCATCCGCCGGGTTATGGACTCAAATGCTTGCAACACCTGAGTTGCCCCTCGGCGGCATACCACAATTACATCATCGGCGTAGCGGTGCAGGGTAGCTCCTAATTTCTCAGGGTATCCTCTACTGTGCCACACGCGGTCGAGCAGGTTCAGGTAGATGTTGCTGTAGAGCGGTGATATTGGCGACCCTTGCGGGACTCCCACCGTCGTCGGCTCCACTTTCCCTTGGTATTCCACTCCGACTTTGAGACTCTGACTGATGATGTGCAGCAGACTGCCATCAACTACCCGTTCTCGAATCAGCGTTAATAGCTTATCGTGCGGGATAGTCGTGAAGTAGCTTTTGAAGTCAATCTCCACCACGCCCCAAGCTCGGTTGTACAGGTCTGCCTTGATAGCAAGTGATGCCCTCTTGGCATCCCGCTGAGGCCGATAACCGTAGGAACAATCGTGGAAGTCGGCTTCAAAGATGGGCTCAATTACCAGCTTCATTGCAGTTTGGACTACACGGTCCTCTACTGTCGCTATCCCTAGCGGACGCACTCCACCCTTTGGTTTGGGAATGTCTACCCTTCGCACAGGTTGGAAGTGGTAGGTCTTGGTGTGTAGCTTCTCCTGCAAGTCCTGGATCATCTGTGCCTCTCTTTGGGCTGACACAATCGCCTCAATGGACTCTCCATCTACTCCTGGCGCTCCCTGGTTTGCTTTGACTTGTCGCCATGCTTCCCAGAGAACATCCTCTCGATACAACTTGTCGTACAGACTGTAGAACTTTGCCTCCTTTTCCTGTTTGGCCTTGCGATATAGGTTCCTTTGCAGTTGCCGAACTTTATTTGTTTCGTTTCTAGCCATCGGCAATCAAAACTCCTCAACTGCATCGCGAACTATTAACTGAAGTAGGGTTCCTTCCCTCAGGCTGGGGTTTGCTCCCCCTGCCCTCAAGCAGTACTATGAACCCCGCGGACTCCTCATGCGACCTGCTCAGATTTCGGTTTCCCTTATACTGAGCAGTTGCCAGTAGCAACCTGGCATCGCCTGAGGTCTCCCGGCCTAGAGTCGTAAAACTTTCACAGCGTGCCACCTCCAATACCCCGGTGCTTGAGAACGGTTCAAATGTTCGTTGTATCCCCATCCTCTGACAACCTTCCCGCGCAGACGATACGGTCGGCTCACACATTTTCGTATTACGAGGTTGATTTGAGTTCACTTTTGTTGCAGCCCACTGTTTTGCATCTATCGTTCAAGGTCACTTGAGCCAGCAAATCGCTTCGCTAACTTAACCTCCTGCTAGGCTCCCGAACGAACAATTGGAGCCAGGGGACTTTCACCCCATTAGTCTTACGCCTGTACCGGCGTGCCGTCAGCGCACCGACTCGACACATGTACTGGCAGCCATCCGAGACCTCGGGCGATTGGAGTGTATCACTGAAACTCTGCGCTACGCTCTTAATGCTGTAGCGGAGGAAGCTCCAAACTGGTTAACTACCTTAGCCCCACCTGAATGGTACGAGCGTTACGGTAAACGCATTGAGGAATCCCATCTGCCCAGGAAGCCAATTGAGCGAGAAGAATTGGCAGCTCTTGTAGGTGGCGATGGCTTCAAGTTAATGGATGCTATCTATAGTAGTGAGGCACCGATGACGCTGCGACAATTGCCTGCGGTGGAGACTTTGCGCCAACTATGGCTACAGCAGTTCTATGCACCAGAGTCCACAGTCCGTTGGCGTTTACAGGAAGATCGTCCTCCCTGTGTTCAGCAGATTCGCTCACCCTATGATATTGAAGCCCGCTATGGTACCAAGCGGACTACACATTGGTATTCTCTCCAATACTCCAAACTCATTAGCACCTGGTCCTCGACGCTCAGTTTACTGGGTCTCCCAGGCTTCTTCTT
>JAABUX010009580.1_pt1 | contig 10948 bp, 8 predicted proteins | sample 5561851 | NCBI WGS metagenome assembly JAABUX01 (sample SAMN10711883, study PRJNA513361) | rock metagenome | isolation source: Antarctica rocks | place: Antarctica: Victoria Land, Richard Nunatak red sandstone | collected 2016-01-03 | reverse complement strand
GGCGCTCACGCCGGCGTCCGGGGCCATGCACGCTCTGCCAGCTGAGGACGGCCCCCTCCTGACGCGCTCGCGTGGGGGGGCAACCGACAACGGGGGGCTGCGACGGGACGACACGGCACGTAGGTCTGTCAACAAATAACCCATCCCCTCTCTTCTCCCTAAGTAAATGGGTCGTGGGAGGGGGGTGTGGGTGTGCGCGATGCAGCGGTGGGCTGACTAGACACGCGCTACATGGGGGACCGCGCGTGTAAGATGTCACGTATCCTGGTTCTTAGGCACTCTTGATGAGGTCTGTGTGAGAGAAAGTTGTAGACCACAGGCTTAGGAATAGCAAGGCCTCCTTCAACAAGTGCTGTCTTGGCTACTTTGCTCATCCGAGGCTGTTTTTCACGTCGGATGAGCAAAGTAGCCAAGACAGGGCGGTGGCCACGGCGCGGGGCCGGCGTCGGGTGGGGCGCGGCCGCCGGCTGTAAGACGTCAAAGTGCGTGCGCCAAACTCACGCTCAAGGTGCCCCCAAACGTCAGAGTGTCTGCGCCGAAAACATCAGAGTGCGTGCGCCGATCCGTCAGGAACGTCAGAGTGCGTGCGCCAATCCACGCGGGGGTGTGCGTGTGGATCAGCGTCGGCGGCGTCTCGTAGAGGGTCACGTGAGGGTGACAGAGGATGGACGTTTCCAAGGTCGCCTCGGCCACCTTCATGTCGTTGCGGTTGGCCGCGCTGATGGCCGCGCCCCGCGGCGCGCCCCGGCGGTCGGTGAGTACATGGCGCTTGGTGCCCCGCTTGCCCCGGTTGGTGGGGTCCGGGCCGGTCTCGTCGCCGCCCAGGGGGGGAAGGCACCGTCGCGCTGTCCGCCGACGGCCAGTCCCACCCGGTGCCACGCTCCGCGTCGTAGCGGCCCAGTTGGTCCGCCCAGAGCCGCTCCCAGGTCCCGTCCGCGACCCACTCCTGGAAGCGGCGATGGCAGGTCGAGCCGGAGCCGAACTCCTTGAGCACCGCCTTCCATTGGCACCCCGTGCGCAAGACGTGCAGGATGCCGTCGCGCACCCGGCGGAACGGCACCACCGTGCGGCCCGGCGTGCCCGGCGCTTTCTGGGGCGGGAGGATGCCCCGGCACTCCTCCCATAGCTCATCGGGGATGCGCCAGATCGTGGGCTCCGCCGCGGGATCGTCATGGCTTGTCATCGCTCGCCCTCCTTTGCCGGAGGGCTCCCGCATACCCCGTGCCAGTTTTGGGATAGGTTCTTAACAAGCGGTGGGATGGCTCGGGCAGGTAGGGCGCGAGAGACGCCCCTATATTTTACCACGCGACGGACCGGTCTTTAATTACGACGTTGCGGCCGTCGGTGAACCACGGGAGGCTATCCGCGCCCGGCCGCCAGGGCCGTCACGAGTACGCCACGCCGTCGAGGTTGCCACCGCCTCGCTCATGCGCGCGCCACGATGGTGCCGCGGTCGCCCACCCCGTAGCACATGCGCGCGCTCGGACAGGCCACATGGTAGAGGCGTACCGAGACGCCACTGGTCTGATTGCTCCAGGTGCGGCCGCCGTCGAGCGAGGCCAGGACTATGCCGCTGTCCGCCGCGGCGCCGACCGCGTAGCACATCGCCGCGGTGGGGCAGGACATGCCGCGCAGTTCGGCGGCGGTGTCGCTGTAGGGGTTCTTAATGGGGGACCAATGGCGCCCGTCGGCGGCCAGGCGCACGAGCGTGCCGTAGAAACCGGCGGCGAAACACGCGGCGGCGCCCACGCAAGACACGCCGTGCAGCTCCTTGCCGTCGGTCGCGGCGCGGCTACGCCAGGTCCGGCCGCCGCTGGTCGTGCTCGCGGCGGTGCCGTTGGCGCCCACGGCGTAGCAGGTCCGGGTGTTGGGGCACGCCATGTCGTAGAAGTCGTCGCTCGCGTTGCTACTCTGGGGGCGCCAGGTGCGACCGCCATCCGTCGTGGCGACGATCGCGCCCCGGCTGCCCGCGGCGTAGCAGACGCGCGCGCTCGGACAGGCGACGCCGTTGAGGTCCTCCTGGGTCACCGTCGTCACGTTGTCGTCCGCGTCCTTGTGGTAGGCCTGACGCTTCCAGGTGTCGCCCCCGTCGGTCGTGGCCAGGATCGTGCCTTCGTTCCCCGTGGCATAGCAGACACGGAGGGACGGGCAGGCGATGCTCTTCAGGGTGGCATCCGTGCCGCTGGCCTGCCCGTCCCACGTGCGGCCGCCGTCGCGGGTATAGACGATCGTCCCGCCCTCGCCCACCGCGTAGCAGGCCCGCGTGGTGGGGCAGGCCACGCCGTCGAGCACCTGGGTCGTGCCGCTGTCCTGGGATTGCCAGCCGCGGCCGCCCGCGTCCGTCGTGGCCAGGATCATCCCGTCCTCGCCCACGGCGTAGCACGTGCCCGCCGCGGGGCAGGCGACGCTGCGCAGGCCGCTGTTGGTTCCGGTGGTCTGGTCGCGCCAGCCGCGGCCGCCGTCGGTCGTCGTCACGAGCTTGCCGAAGTCTCCGGCGGCATAGCACGCGCGCGCGCCCGTGCAGGCCACCGCGGACAGGGCGTAGATGGCGCTGCTGTGCCCCTTCGTCCAGGAGGCGCCGCCGTCCGTCGTGGTCAGGATGGTCCCGGCTTCGCCCACCGCGTAGCAGGTGGCGACGCCTGGGCAAGCCACGGCACTGAGGATGCCGCGCGTCACGGTCGGGTTGCCGCGGTTCCGCCACGAATGACCGCCGTCGGTCGTAACCAGGAGCGTGCCCGCCGTGCCGACGGCGTAGCAGGTCACAACGGTCGGGCAGGCCACGCCGGTCAGGTTGTTCGTCTGGCCGCTCGGCCGCGCCGTCCAGGAGGCGCCGCCATCCGTCGTGGCCGCGATCGTCCCGTTGTCGCCCACGGCGTAGCAGGTCCCGCTGCCGGGACAGGCCACGGCGGCGAGGCTGTCGTGCCCGGAATACGACTGGCTCGTCCAGGAGGCGCCGCCGTCCCTGGTCGCCACGACGACCCCGGCGGTGGTGCTCTGCCCCACGGCGTAGCACCTGCCGACGGTGGGGCAGGCGATGCCGCCCAGGGACCCGTAGCTGCCGCTCAGGGGGTTGCGCTGCTCGCGCCAGTTGTTACCGCCGTCCGTCGTGCCCACGATCGTCCCGTCGTCGCCCGCGGCGTAGCAGGCGCGCGCCGTCGGGCAGGCCACGGCCTTGAGCGTGTGCCGCACCGAGCTGTTCTGCGTGGCCCAGCCGCTACCCCCCGCGGGGGTCGCCCCATGCGCGACGGGTGCGGCGGGGCCACACAGGGTGGCCAGGACCAGGATGAGAGGGATACATACCGTGCCCGCGCGTCCCCGATGTCTGCTCACACCTATCACCTTTCCTCTTTTCTGCCCGTTCATGTAGCCTCTAGCGCCCCCACGCGGGGTTCTTCGCGTTGGAGAGCACGAGCGTGGGCTGGCCGCCCGTGGCCGGGACGGTGTAGACGCTGCCGGCGCGGCTGAAGGCGATGGCCGTGCCGTCGGGCGCCCAGGCGGGGCGGAAGTCGCTGTCGACATCCGTCGCGATCTCATGCTCGCCGGTCCCGTTGCTCCCGATGACGCGCAGGCTCCCGCGCGCGTGCCGCTGCCCGACGCCCACGCGCACGCAGGCGATGGAGCGGCCGTCGGGCGACACGGCCGCTGAGAGATAGTCGTGCCGGTGGTCGCCCTTGAAAATCATGGGGTAGTCCATGCTCTTGCCCGGAATCTTGAGCAGGGTCAGGGCGATGTAGTCCTTCTTGAGCGGGCTATCGTGTTCGAAGTCGCCGGCGACGATATGCACCCCGTCGGGCATGTAGGTCGGGGAGAAGTACTGCGAGCCGACGGGACAGCCGGAGTAGTCCACTTGTTTGCCGGTCGCCACCGCGTTCACGGCGACCACGAACTCGTACGCGAAGTAACCCGTGCCACCGCTGAGACTGGGGATGTAGCAGTTGTAGTCCAGGTCGTAGGCGATGCGCTGGCCATTGGGGGACCACGACGGGTTCCCCGTGAGGAACCCCTGGGCGACGCTGCGCGCGGTCCCGCCTGTCACCGGCGCGACGTAGATGTGGCTACCCTTGATGTTCTTGCCGTCTTGCCGCGCGTAGGCCAGCATCGTCCCGTCGGACGAGACGGCGGGCTCGATGTCCGGCATCGCGGCCGTGCCGGTGCGCGTGACCTGATGCGTGTTGCTGCCGTCGGCGTTGGCCGCGTAGATATAGACCCCGCGCTGGACGTACAGGTGGCCGGCCGCGCCCGTGGCCGCCCTCCCCCTGGACATGGGTGCGGCGATGGCGACGAGCAGTGCCGTGGCGGCGGCGAGGCGCGCGATCCCTGTGCGATACATGCGGACAGTCCCCCTTGTTGTGCTCTCTATTGGCGACGGGCGACGGGCGACAGGCGACGGGCGACGGGCGATACGCATAGTGTGCGGTTCTCCTCATCGCGCGTGCCCCTAGCATACGTCGCGCCAAGTCATAGCTTGATGTGCCGATGGATAGAGCCCGCTCGTGCCCAAAGGTGCCGGAAGTCATGGACGCCGGCACTACCCGACCTACCTGCTCGCCTATTACACTGTTCTCGGGGGGACGTCGCATGATTCTGCGCCGGGCCGGGCGCCTGTCGTACCTTGTCGCGGCCGCGGGGCTGACGCTGGTCGTCCTGCTGCTCAACGCGCGGCTCTATTACCCGCGGGGCGCGGAGTACGGCCCCGACAGGCTCGGGTCGGATATCGTGCCGGGGCTGCGCTTCGTCGGCGGGTCGCTGCGCGACGGGGCCGGCGAGCGCATGCAGGGCTTGTTCCCCGAAGGCTACTTCTTCGCCCACGCCCTGTATGGCCTGTCGTGGGTCGAGGTCGGTCTGCGCCAGCCTCCCGACTCCCCCGCGCGCGTACAGGCGCTGCGCGAGGCCCGCTGGGCGTTGCAACAGGTCGACTCCCCCGCCGGCCAGGCCCCCTTCGATCCGACGCTCGAGCCTCCGTTCGGCGTGTTCTACCTGGGGTGGAGCAGCTGGCTGCGTGGCGGCGTCCTGGCGCTGGGGCGGGGCGGGCCGGCGCGCGACCGGGCCGAGGTGGCCCGCTTCGAGCGTGACTGCGCGGCGCTGGCCGCGGCTTTCGACCGCGGCGCGACACCTTTCCTGACCGCCTACCCAGGGCAGGCCTGGCCGGTCGACAGCGTCGTCGCCGTCGCGGCCCTGCGCCTGCACGACGCGCTGCTGCCCCCGCGCTTTGCACGGGCGGTGGCGCGCTGGCTGCGGGAGGCGCGCCAGAGGCTCGACCCCGCGACGGGGCTGCTGCCCCACCGCGCGGACCCGTCGACGGGGGCGTCCTTGGAGGGCGCGCGCGGCTCGTCGCAGAGCGTGATCGCGCGCTTCCTGGCCGAGATCGATCCCGTCTGGGCGCGCGCGCAGTATGCCCTGTTCCGCCGCCTGTTCGCGGGCACGGTAGCCGGCGTCCCGGGTATTCGCGAGTACCCGCGCGGCGTCGCGGGTCGGGGTGACGTGGACTCGGGTCCGCTCATCTTTGGCATCAGCGCGTCGGCCACGGTGGTGACGCTAGGCGCGGCGGAGATCTACGGCGACCACGCCCTGGCCGACCCGCTGATGCACCTCTGCGAGGCCGCGGGCCTGCCGGTCGAGTGGGGCGGGACCAAACGCTATACGCTCGGACAGCTGCCGGTCGGCGACGCGTTCCTGCTGTGGGCCAAGGCGGCGCGGCCGATGGTTGGGCCGTCCGGCGGGCTCGCGCTCCCGCCCGTCGCGGGCGCGTGGTGGCGGCTGCCGCTACACGGGTTGTCCCTGGCGCTGCTCGCCCTCGCCTGGCTGCCGCTATGGGTCCGCGCCCGGCGCACAGGGTGGGTGCGGGACATGCGTCGAAGGCTGTAGGGGCGCCCCTGCGACGCCCCTGCGACGCCCCTGCGACGCCCCTGCGACGCCCCTGCCGCGCTCCTTCGGCTACCTTTCTCGCCGCCGCCTGCGCGTGTTAGGGGCGCGAGGGGATGGCGTACTCCGTGACGCGGCCCGCCAGTGTGGCGCGGCCGATGCGCCCCTCCGCCAACTCGGTGAACCAGAGCGCGCCGTCGGGGCCGGTCGCGACGTTCGTCGGCCCGTTCGTCAGGGCCGTCGCCTGCAGGGCGAGCGGCGTCTCGGTGATCGCGCCGCGCGGCGTCACGCGCCCGATCACGCTCCCTCCGGGCCGCGTATACCAGACATTACCGTCCGGCCCCGCCGTGAGATCGTAGAGGTCGACGAGGGCGGTGGGGACCGTATACTGGCTGAAGCGGCCCGCCGGGGTGACGCGCCCGACGACATCTGCGTTGCCGACGGTCTCGCCGAACCATAGATTGCCGTCCGGTCCGGCGACGATGGTGAAAGGGTTGGCGTAGTCGGTCGGCACGGTGTACTCCGTGATGCGGCCAGACGGGGTGACGCGCCCGATGCGGCCGCGCGCCGGATCGGCCGAGCAGCCATCTACGCGTCCGTCGGTGAACCATAGGTTGCCGTCCGGCCCCGCCGCGATGTCCTGCATTCGCAGGTCGCCCCGCGCGGCGGGGAGCGCGAACTCGGCGATGGCGCCGCGCGGGGTGATGCGCCCGACCCGGCGCGCGCCCTCTTCGACGAACCATAGGTTGCCGTCGGGCCCCGCCGCGATGCCGAGCGGCTTGCTGCCCGCCCTGGGCAAGGCGAACTCCGTCGTGCGCCCGGCCGGGGTGATACGCCCGATGCGATTGCCCGCGCGCTCGCTAAACCACACGTTGCCGTCGGGGCCGGCGGCGATAGCCAGCGGCTCACCGCGGGGCGTCGGGATCGAGAAGAGGGTGACGTGGCCGCGCGGCGTGATGCGGCCGACCTTGTTACGCTTGACCACGGTGAACCACATGTTGCCGCCCGGCCCGCGCGCGATGTCCCCTGGGAGCGTCGCGTCCAAGCTGGCAACCCCGGGCATGCGCGTCGTCGCCGACGTGGGAATAGGGGCGAGGGGGACGAGGCCGACCATCAGCGCGACAAGGGCCGACAAGAGGGTGACGCGTTTCATCGCCGTCGCTCAATGGCCCCAGGCCGGGTAACTGGCGTTGGAGAGCAACAGCGTCGGGCGTCCGCCCGAGGCGGGGACGGTGTAGACGTTGCCGGACGCGCCGTAGGCGATCTGCGTACCGTCGGGCAACCAGGCGGGCCGCGTGGGGTCGGCCCCCGCGGCCATCTCGTGCCCGCCTTTGCCGTCCTTGTCCAGCAGCCACAGGCTGCCCTGGCCTTTGTAGCCGAGCGGGCGGCGGACGCAGGCAATGGAGCGCCCGTCGGGCGAGTAGGCGGGGTAGAGATAGTCGTGCGCCGTGTCGCGGGTGAGCGCGCGACCGCGCTGGCTCGCGCTGTCGATCGCCACCAGCGAGATGGAGGCGTGGCTGCCCTGGCCGAACGGCAGCTGGCTCGCCACGATGGTGCGCCCGTCGGGCGACCAGGTGGGCGCGATGCGGGTGGCATCGGCGGCGGCGCGGTCGAACACGGCCAGCGTCTTGCCGGTGTCCGCCGCGTTGATGGCGATGACATCGCCCGGCGCCAGGTCGCCGTAGAGGGTGGTGTGCAGGAATAGGCGGTCGTAGGCCACGCGGCGCCCGTCGGGCGACCACGCCGGGTGGCCCAACTGCTTGTCGTCGGAGGACAGGGACAGGGGCGTACCCCCCGCGGCGGGGACCAGGTAAATGCTTGAGTTCCCTCCTTTGCCCCGCTGCGCGTAGGCCAGCCGCCGGTCGTCCGGGGAGTCGCCGGCGGGGTACCTGGCCGTGCCGGTACGCGTGACCTGCCGCGCGCCGCTCCCGTCGGCGTTGATTTGGTAGATATAGGGGCCACGCCGGACGTAGAGATGCCCGGCCGCCGATGACGCGGCCCACGATCGGACGGGTGCGGCCTCGGGTTGAGCGGGGTGGGCGATGGCCGGGCTGGAGAATGCGCCTGCGATAAGGCATGCAACAAGGGTCCGCTGCATTAATGACACCTACCTCCACAATCAACGCGGTTCGACGCATCATCCCGCTATCCATTTCGTGGGCGGGGACATAGAGGTACTGTAAAGCACGGCCAGTCATGTTGTGATGTGCCTGTAGGTAGAGGCTGCAGACCGGTGAGAGGGTGCCGAAAGTCATGTCATGCCGACGGGAGTCGGAGGGCGACAGGTGGCGCGTCGGCAAAAACTGGGACCGCCGGTTTCCAGCTGGCTGGCGTCGGCAGGCGAATGTGATGTCGACAGCGGATGCCATGGCCGCGACCTTTTGCCGGCTGGAAGTCGGCGGTCCCAGTAAACTCGCCACTCACCACTCGCCACTCCGTCAGATGAGGCCCTGCTCCTTGGCGTGGAGCACGGCCTGCGTGCGGTCGCGCAGGTGCAGCTTGGAGAGGATGGAGGAGACGTGGTTCTTGACGGTGCCCTCGGTGATGTACAGGTGCGCGCCGATCTCGCGGTTGCTCAGGCCCTCGGCCGCCAGCCGCAGCACGTCGACCTCGCGCTCGCTCAGGGCCTCGCGCCCCTGCGCGTCGATGCGCGGCGCCTCGGCGCGCCCGCCCGCACTATCCGGCGGGATCGGCGAGCCTGACGGCTGGGCGGGGACGGGCGGTAAGCTCCCCGGCCCGGGCGCGGTCAGGCGGGCGATGACCTTGCGCGCCACGCTGGGGGAGAGGCTGGCCTCGCCCATGCGCACGGCGTGGAGGTCGCGCGCCAGCTGCTCGGAGGGGGTGTCCTTGAGCACGTAGCCGCTCGCGCCGGCCTGCAGCGCCGCGAAGATCAGCTCGTCGTCGTCGAACGTGGTCAGCATCAACACCTGGACGCCGGGCAGGGCCTCCTTGATCCGCACCGTCGCGATGACCCCGTCCATCTCGGGCATGCGGATGTCCATCAGCACCACGTGCGGGCCCAGCTCGCGCGCCAGCGCCAGCGCCTCGCGGCCGTTGGCGGCCGTGCCCACCACGCGGATCGTCTCGTCCAGGTCGAGCAGCGTGCGCAGGCCCTCGCGCATCAGCGCCTGGTCGTCCACGATGAGCACGCGCGTCGGGGTCGGGGCGCCCTCGCCGGTCATGGCGCGGTCTCCCCCCCGTGCCGCTCAGGCGCAGCTCCCGCGGGGAGGGGTGCGGCGTGGGCGGCGTGGGCGTAGGGCACGCGCAGCGCGACGCGGAACCCGGCGCCCGGCGCGGTGTCGATATCGAGCGTTCCCCCCGCGGCGGCGAGGCGCTCGCCCATCCCCCGCAAGCCAAACCCGGACACGGCCTGTGCCCCTCGCGTCGGCGCCCCCGCTCCCGCCCCCGCGCCGCACCCATCGTCGCGCACATCGACCGTGAGCGCCTCAGCCCCCCACGCCAGGTCGATCCACACCATGCGCGCTGCGGCATGCTTGCGCACGTTGGTCAGCGCCTCCTGGATGGCGCGGTAGACCGTCACCTCGACGGTGGGTGGCAATAGCGCCGGCGCGCCCGCGCCGTTCGTGGAGACATGCACGGTCAGGCCGGTGGCGCGCCGCGTCTCGTCCGCGAGCTGCTGCACCGCGCCCGGGAGGGCACCGCTTTCGAGCGCGAAGGGGCGCAGGGCGGCGACCGAGCGCCGCACCTCGGCCAGGCACTCGCTGGCCAGGCGCTTGGCGGTGGCGACGGCCGCCTGGCCCTTCGCGGGGTCGCGCGCGCCCACCTTCTGCGCCGTCTCGAGCTGCACGCTGATGATGGCCAGGTAGTGGCCCAGCGTGTCGTGGATCTCGCGCGCCAGGCGGTTGCGCTCGCGCGCGACGGCCAACTCCTCGACCCCGTTGACGTACCGCCGCAGCTGCTCGTGCGCCCCGTTGAGCGCGGCGTGCGCCCGGTTGAGCTCCTCCAGCAGGAGCGTCGCCCGGTAGCGCTGCGTCAGCTCGACGACCGCGCTGCGCGTGAAGGCGGCGACGAACACGAAGCCGGCCAGGATCTCCGCCGCCGAGGACGCGAGGTAGGCGCCCGTCCAGGGCTGCTTGCTGCCGAGCATCTGCGCCCCGACGGCGAGCGGCCAGAGCAGGGTGGTCCCGATCAGGGCGGGGCGTAACGGCAAGAGGAACTGCAGCTCGGCCGCCAGGATATAGAAGAGGATGGTCGGCCCGGCGAAGTCGCCGTTCGCGTACTGGATGGCCGTCGCGCAGGCGAACTGCACGCCCATGAGCGCCAGCCGCCCGTCGTAGGCCGGGCGCACCCGCGCGCGCGGCCGGCAGAACAGGTGGTACGACGCCATGAACACGGCCCCGAGCGCGAGGTACAGGCCGGTGTGCCGGGGGTCGCCCAGCACGGCGGTGAGCACGGCCGCGCCGCCCACGACATAGCCGGCGGCGCGCACGAGCAACGGCCACGCGTAGCGGTTGAGCGCCTCGCGCTCGGCGGCCGGGGCCGCGAGGGGCTCGGGGAGCGCCCGTGCGCCGATGGGGGGAGGAGCCACGTCCGTCGCCATAGTTGGCATCTCTATCGCTATCGCCGGCCCGGTTCTATAGAAGATCTACACACGGAATCCCAACCAGTATACGCGCCATCGGGCCATCCAAGATGTGCCGGTCGATAGAGCGCCGGCGGCCGGAGGGGGTGCCGGAAGTCACGACCGGACGGTCCCGTATACTTAGAACCCATCCCAAAATCTGCCTCCGCCACAGGTGTCGCGTTTGCGGCCGGGCAGCCAGTGGGCTACAATGCCCATCATGAAGGAGTGCGCCATGTAGCACGACGCGCGGCCGCTACGGCCGCAAAGATAAGAGGCCCACCGACGACGAATCGGTGAGCCCCTTACCCGCCTGGACTGTTTTAATACTGACCGGCGCTGGTGTACGCACTAACAAAGTAACCACCAGAGCCACGAGACGGAGGCCGCAGCCCCGAGGAGTTACCAGCTCCGAACCGGGTTGCGGGCCTGCATAGGAGGCTTTTATGCTGCAAAGCACGCCCATGCTCTCTCGACAGGATAACGCGGACGCGCGCGCCTGTC
>JAABUX010009579.1_pt1 | contig 10949 bp, 11 predicted proteins | sample 5561851 | NCBI WGS metagenome assembly JAABUX01 (sample SAMN10711883, study PRJNA513361) | rock metagenome | isolation source: Antarctica rocks | place: Antarctica: Victoria Land, Richard Nunatak red sandstone | collected 2016-01-03 | reverse complement strand
TACCCTTTCTCCTGAAAATCGAGAGAAACTTCTGGCATTGCGGCCCGATTGGCTGTACTTCGGCACTCTGCTGCAATTACAACCGCACATCGAGAGCCTCACGCGTAATTTGGCAACAACGCTGCCAAGCTGCAGATGCTTCTATGACATGAATCTTCGCCCGAGGGCCTGGAATCTGCCGCTGGTTGAGCGTTTGTGTGCAATGTCGACAATTCTGAAACGTAACGAAGCGGAGGCGAGGACACTGGCAGCGCTGGACAAGTCCACAAAGGCGGGCGTTTCGCTTGAGGCGTTCTGTAAACATTGGTCGACGAAGCACATGCTCGAGTGCATCTGCGTTACACAAGGCGCTGATGGATGCTCAATTTACCGGGATGGTCAACTTCACAGCGTTGCAGGGTACCCGGCGGTCGTGGAAGACACAATTGGTGCTGGAGACGGATCCGCCGCGGCATTTTTGTACGGCTGCGACCAGATGTGGCCACTTAACGCGATTGGTCGGTTTGCTAATGCCGTCGGTGCCACGATCGCAAGTAGGGCGGGTGCTACTCCGGCATGGTCACTTCAAGAATGCCTTGAACTCGCGTCTATACCGCCGAAACGAACTATCGTGTCAACTAGAATTAGGTGCTCTGCTATGCCCAGACCTCTTTTGTACCGGTTCGGCTACACTTTTCTTGCAGTTCTGCTTTCCGCTGTTGGCGCAATGGCCGCTAAAGCTCAGCTTTCGACATATGACGAGCCTTATCGTCCGCAGTTGCACTTTTCACCGCAGCGGAACTGGACAAATGATCCCAATGGCCTTGTCTATTTCAAAGGCGAGTACCACCTCTTCTTTCAATACAACCCTTTCGGCGATCACTGGGGACATATGAGTTGGGGTCATGCTGTCAGCAGTGACCTGCTGCATTGGCACGAGCTGCCGGTTGCGATTCCTGAGAAGGATGGGCTGATGATCTTCACCGGCAGTGTGGTGGTGGACCACGAAAACCGGAGTGGTCTTTGCAATCCACACGCCGAGTGCCTGGTCGCCATCTACACGGGCAGCCGTGAGTCACCACAGGTGCACAAGCAAACGCAGAATGTGGCGGTCAGTCAGGATGATGGTCGAACATGGACGCCGTTTGCAGGCAATCCGGTTCTCGATCTACAGCTCGGCGACTTTCGCGATCCAAGTGTTTCGTGGAACCAGCAGACCAATCGCTGGGTCATGGCAGTCTCACTGCCAAAGGAGCACAAGGTGCAGTTCTACGCTTCCACTGATCTGAAGCAGTGGTCGCACCTGAGTGACTTCGGACCTGCCGGCGATGTGGCCGGGGATTGGGAGTGTCCTGACCTGCTCCAAATTCCGTCCGCCGGTGCCAAGCAGACAATTTGGGCTCTCAAAGTGGGCCTAAACCCAGGGTCACTGCAGGGCGGCTCGGGCGAGCAGTACTTTCTTGGCAGCTTCGACGGCAAAGGCTTCTCTCCGTCACGGGAACGTGGTTCCCACGGCTGGACCAACTATGGCAAAGACGACTACTGCGCCATCAGCTTTAATGGTCTCGCTCAGGACCGCACGCCCGTCCTGCTTGGGTGGATGAACAATTGGGAATATGCTCAGAAGCTGCCGACCGCACCGTGGCGTGGGCAGATGAGCCTCCCGCGTGAGCTCACTTTCGTCAACGACAGGGGTGGACTTGCTCTGAGGCAACAGCCAGTTATTGAGGCTCTTCGCGTAAAGAAACCGCCGGTCATCTTTCGATCTAACGCCGATCTACAGGGCATCCGCAAAGAGATGTTCCTGGGGCCCACCGAAATTCACGCTCAGTTCCGCGCCGAGCAGGAGGATGCCTTCGGTCTCCGCCTGTACTCCGATTCGACACACTGGACCGAGATCGGCTTCGATCAAGCACGAGGCGAGTTCTACATCGACCGGACCCGGTCTGGGAATGAAGTGGCTCCGGGTTTTCCGGCCAAGACCTCGGCACCTCTCGTTAAAGAACGGCCCTACGATCTCCAACTAATCATCGACCGGTCTTCTGTAGAAGCATACGCGCAGGACGGGACAATCGCGATGACCGATCTGATCTATCCCCCATCACAGGGCAATCACATCGAAGTGTTTTCGTCACACGGGAAATCCGTTTTTGTAGACGGGACGATTTGGGAGCTCACCTCAGTTTGGAAGTAGATGAGTTGGGCAGCTGATGCTGAACGACATCGGCCCGCTGCCACTACTGACCCGCTCCCAAATACGGTCTGTCGTGAGAGCGTCTTCAGCCTTTTCTTAGCGACGCACACAACTTTTTCCCGATCCTAAGTCCGGGACTGCCTCTTCCGGATAAGGACAGAGGGTTTGCGTTCCGGTGTCGTAATCCAGGCCCACGACAGTGATCTTTTCAGGCACGATACCCTGCTCGACCCACGCTCGCAAAGTCGGCAGCAGATCCAAGTGCGCCGGTCCGGTACCGCCACCGCAATGCGCCATACCGGGAACCATGAAGAGCCGAGTCGAGCTCTCGGCAGAATGCTGCACTTTAGTCCATCGCTCCTGCACATGCTCAAGATAGTCGATTGTGCCCTGCGGAGCGATCAGGGGATCGGCCCATCCGTGGTAAAGCAGCAGCTTATGTCCCATTTGTTGGAAGGTCGTGAGATCGGTGTCAGTCGCATTCAGCCATGGTCCGAGTCTCTGATCTACTGTGGTCACATCCGTGTCGAAATCAAAGTCAGTCCACCGCCACGACGGACCAAAGACCCAGCGAAAGATCGAAGCGAACGGAACCTCGCCTGCCTCATCTTGCGCCAGCGGCAGGTACCAATTGGCATCGCTTCCCGAGGCCAGGCCTGGGTAGATCATTTCACCTTGCGAAGTCTTAGGCCCTTCGTACACATGCCGAACGGCCTCGATTTCCACTGAGCTGAAGCAATTCGTAGAAACACCTTGTGTGCAGCGTAGAACCAATGGATCGAATGCGCATGTAGCGGGATTGGTGACGTATACGAGAGAACTTCGGTCCGGATGCATGCCGCATGCGTTAATCACCGCTGACGACAGCAAGGAGAGCTTGGCTGGCGTAAGACCCGCAGCGACTGCTAGGCTAAGATATCGGTAATTCCAAAGGATCGCGGCGTGGAGCCTAGTTCGTGCATAAGCCGGAGCCCCACTGACGATGCCGTCGTAATCGGCAGGATAACGCTGCGCCTCGCTCAACCCCTGCTGGCCGCCCGTAGAGCAACCGCGAAAATAGGAGAACTCCGCTCTGCTCCCGTAGAAGGCAAGTGTTAGTCGCTTCGCGATGCCCGTCATGATATGAGTCGCCCTGTACCCAAAATCCTTCCACTTCTCCGGTTTACCTATCAGCGCGTCAGCCTGCGTCGGCGAAGCTGGCGCGGTGCCCATGTCGGTTGTAGCTGCTACATACCCTCCGCGAAGCGCCTCACTCAATTGGGTATAGTCGATGATTCCGCCAAAGCCTCCGTTGCCTATGCCAACCAGTCGCCGATTCCATGTATGTAAGGGCAGCCAGACCTCAATCTGAACATTTGAACGCGCGGAAGGCTTCGCCCGGACGAACACGCGACAAAATTCAGGCATTCCAATGATCTCTGGCCCGTGGAGGGCTTTAAAGGCGCCTGATGTTTCCAACTGCGAAAGACTCACACGAGCCCCCGGAAGTTTCAACCTGCGGAGGGCCGGGCAGTTCTGTGCAGACGCAAGTTGAACTGATCCGAGGCAAAACACAACGGACAGGAGGAAGCGAGCCTGGACGACGACTCGAAATGCAGGAAAGTCCGATACCCTCATCTGACGAGTCTAAACATCCGATGGCGTGGTCGAGGGAACACCTCCGACGAGCTGTTCAACGGAATCTCGCAAGAGATTGCCCCCCGGCTCCATTGAGAATGGAGTCTGTAGAACCGGTTACGCGGCACGTTTGTGAGAGGCCGGCGCGACGCCCGGAAAAGTCTTTTTGCTAACAAAAGCGCCAATGTTACGTTCCGTTGAGGTATACCGCAGAGCCACACAGGACCACCGCCAGCTTCTTCGTAATATCCCCCTGCGCCACCTCGATTCTCATCGAACTCTCCTCCGTCCCAACCGCCTTCGATGCGCCCCTTCATTCCCACATTCGCTCCGCTCCGTACGGTCAGATCTCAACACGATTCACTTACTCGTAATGTCTGCGGCACGCTCGGACCCGTACTGTTGTCTCGTCCCCACACCTGACTAAACTTCAAAGGCGGAACGCAACAATGGCCACTACCGCACTGACTGGCTCCATGCTTGACCAGAAACTCAAAGACAACCCACCCGCAAAGTGGGGCGTGGCCGCCTTCTCCGTGGTTCTGGTCGCCGGCCTTATCTACATCATCTCCCGCCTATCCGCCGATCTCTCCTCCGTCCACCAGGCCAGCATCCTGCCCTACATTCTGCTGGGTACCGCACTCCTCATCGCGCTCGGCTTCGAGTTCGTCAATGGCTTCCACGACACCGCCAATGCCGTCGCGACCGTCATCTACACCCACTCGCTTGAGCCGCATATCGCCGTCGTCTGGTCCGGCCTCTGGAACTTCGTCGGCGTCCTCACCAGCTCCGGTGCCGTCGCCTTCTCCATCGTCGCCCTGCTCCCGGTCGAGCTCATCCTCAAGGTCTCTAAGGGCTCCGGCTTCTCCATGGTCTACGCCCTTCTCGTCGCGGCCGTCATCTGGAACCTGGCCACCTGGTGGCGCGGCCTGCCGGTCTCAAGCTCCCACACCATGATCGGCTCCATCCTCGGTGTCGGCCTCGCCAATCAGTTCATCAACGGCCACAGCGGCACCTCCGGCGTTGACTGGGAGCAGGTCACCAAGGTCCTCAAAGCCCTCATCTTCTCGCCCGTCATCGGCTTCATCCTGGCCGCCGTCGTCTTCCTCCTGTTCAAGCTCATCGCCAAAGATCCCCGCCTATACAAAGCGCCCGAAGGCACCGCGCCTCCGCCCTTCTACATCCGCGCCCTGCTCATCCTTACCTGCACCGGCGTCTCCTTCGCCCACGGATCAAACGACGGGCAGAAAGGCATGGGCCTCATCATGCTCATCCTCGTCGGCACCGTTCCCACCGCCTACGCCCTCAACCACACCGTCGACAAGGGCTCCGTTGAAACCTTCGCCGCCGTCTCAACCCAGGTCGCCGGGGCACTCGATAGTTACACCGATAAGTCCGCCACCGTGCAGGACGCTGGCCCCGAACTCGAGAAGTTCGTCGCCTCCCATAAACTCCTGCCCTCCACCATGACCGCCCTGCAACAGATGGTCATCAACATCCGCAACGAGGCCGTCAGCTACGGTTCGCTCGGCAACGTCCCCCAGGATATGCAGGCCAACGTCCGCAACCAGATGTATCTCACCAGCGAGACCATGCGCCTGCTTTCCAAGTTCGGTCCCAAGATGTCAGCGGAGGACATCAAACCCCTCACCAACTACAAGGGCTTCCTTGATAAGTCCACCAAGTACATCCCCACCTGGGTCAAGGTCGCCGTAGCCCTCGCACTCGGCCTCGGCACAATGGTCGGTTGGAAGCGCATCGTCATTACCGTCGGCGAGAAAATCGGCAAGACCCACATGACCTACGCCCAGGGCGCCTCGGCCGAGCTCGTCGCCGCCCTCACCATCTACGGCTTCGATCGCATCGGTCTGCCTGTATCCACCACCCACGTCCTCTCCTCGGGCGTCGCCGGAACCATGGCGGCGAGTGGCTCCGGGCTCCAGAAGTCGACCCTCATCAACATCGCCATGGCCTGGGTCTTCACTCTCCCCGCCGCCGCCCTGCTCTCCGGATCGCTCTTCTGGCTCTTCAACCTCGTCGCCAGGTAGGTCGCATCACTCCATCACCTCTAGCTCAGGAGAGACAGCGGTAAGGCAGGCCGATCAGGCCTGCTCTCTCTTTTTGCCGGGCTCGACTTTGGCCCCGCCGCCCGCCATTGCTATCCTTGGGAAATCCACCCCGCACAAAACCATCGTGCAGGGTCAACGGGTTGGCTACCTGCGCGTAAGCAGCCTCGATCAGAACGAAGGGCGGCAACTCGAAGGAATCGAGCTGGACCGTAGCTTTCTCGACAGAGCCTTGGGCAAGGACATAAACCGGCCCCAGCTCGCGGCGCTGCTGGCGTTCGTGCGGGAAGGTGACACGGTGATTTGCCACTCGATGGACCGGCTCGGCCGCAACATCGACGATATGCGGAAACTGGTCTCCGGGCTGACTCAACGCGGGATACAGGTTCAATTTGTGAAAGAGAGCCTGACGTTCACCGGAGAGGAGTCCCCGACGGCGACACAACGCACTTGCAACGTCATGAGCCGGCTTGTCCAGAAAGCGACCGTTTCTGACACAGCTCAGAAGGCTCATACAGAAGGCTCATGCAACTGTCTCTTTTCCCCTCCAAATGTGTCTCAGAAGTTGTCCTGAATTCAATGTCCGACTAACGGTAGGCGTCTTAAGCGACTCATAAGGCTCTTTCAGGCGCTAAACGTACGTAGATTTCCCTTTCTTGAGCTGTCCCCCTTAAGCCCCTGAAGTAGGTCCCGGTAGGCAGTCGGCGCTCCAACGCTGTCCCCTTCCGACGTAGTGCTGGCTTTCAGCTTCTTTACCATGGGTTCTGTGATCAACTCCGACCTACTAAAACACCATTCTCTCCGATGGGCGCCGATCGGCTGAACGAGGCTCTGTAAGGCGTACTCCACTACCGGACCGCTCCGACTTCGCAGAGTAATAGACCGATAGTCGCGCCATCGCCTTGTGTCCGCATTGTGCCATCGATCGCGGCGATGTTCTGCACAGTTCAGAGCCCTTCGGCGAGGATAGATAGCGTTTCAAAGCCGTCTGCGACCGTATACCCGTTGCGTTCACAGAATGCGGAGAATCGATTCCAATCTGGGACTCTGATCCGCAATGTCATAGGCTGAGCCTTGTCTTTCGAAGCGATCCGCCCGCTCTTAAGGAGTTTTCTCGAAACTGGAAGGTTGTCAACTGTAAAGCCTTGGTCCTGAGCTACACGCTCCAACTGCTGAGCTGTTGGAGCAGGCATGACCGGAGATTTCGGCTTCGGAGTAAACACGTCCAGATCGCCGCCAGCGAGATCCTTGAAGGAATTTGTGATTGTCATGCCGCGTTTACCACTTGCTTGCGAAGCAGTTGAACCATCTCAGCGGTCATCTCAACGGCGTTCATTTGAGCCGCTTCGAGGCCATTCGTATCTTTCGCGTTGAGTTCCCCCAGCGCGTTCTTATAGGCGAACATATGAGAGAAGGCAGTGCGTTCATTCAGGCTTGAGGTGAACCGGGGAATTCCGGCAGCCTCAATATTGTTCCGAATCTCCTTCTCTTCCCTGGTAACGATGATTGGACTCGTTCTGATGAAGATTATGGCGTGCGGTATGCTCCGCTTGAACAAGCTTTCCTGAGTGCGGAGCAGCTTGATCGCTCTTGTCGCAACGTCGGCATCAGCGGTCTTGGCCTGCATTGGAATCAGGACCAAGTCTGCCCGCGACATCGCCGCGACCATCTCCTGATTGGCCGTTCCTTGAACGTCAATGAGCACGAACTGGTATTTGGCCTGCAGACGGTCGATGAGATCGGTCAGATCTTCTGTTGCTGAAGGAGTGACGACAATCTCACGAAATGCGCTATTCCCTTAACTCCACCGTGCAAGGGTTCTCTGGGGGTCGGCATCGATGATCCGGACGGAAGCCCCTTGTGAAGCGAGCGTGGTCCCAACTACGATGCAAGTCGTCGACTTCCCACTGCACCTTTCGGATTCGCTGCAACGATAACCGGCATAGTCCTCCCCGTGTCATTCGTAATGTATTACGGATGCGAGGGCGCAATCCCTTGCGCAATGCATGACGAACCAGAGTATGCAATATCTTATGTTCCTGTAATCCATTACGCGCTGCAATACAGGCGGAACGTCAGGAGACAACCGCCATGAGAGTCCTACCCCTTGGCTCCGGCTTGAGCAAACGTTATACGTTACGTAATGCGTCACGTAATGCATTACAGAATGCGCTACCTAATCGCAGGGGCGTCGATTGCGTTCGTGATGGCCCTCTTGAAACCCGCGGTCCGGCCCAGATAACGTTCCGTTGTTTGAATTGAAGCGTGGCCAAGCATCTCCTGAATGTCTTCAAGCGAAGCGTTCGCTGCCCTGCAGAGCCTAGCGCAGGTTCTGCGCGCGTCATGCGGCCGAAAGCTCCCCAAGTTGTGGGGAAGTGCATACCTCGTCAGAAGAAGCTTGACCGCTTCATCCGACAAGTTCGCAATGCCAAGCTGACCGTGTCGCGTGATGCTTCGAAAGAGCGCCCCCTGAACAATCTTTGAAGCTTGCAACCACTCAAACAAAGCATCTGTCACCCAAAGCGGGAGGCTGACGCTCCGAACTTTGCGTCCCTTGCCCCGGAGGTCGATTAGACCCCATTGCCCATCGCGTTGCTGAACCGTGGAAACGGACAGCTCGACGAGTTCACGGCGCCTTATTCCGGTCGAGAAGAGCACGGACAAGAGGGCGTAGTCCCGCTTGCCGCGCAACGTAGACCGGTCCGGCGTGAGGAGAATGCGGTCGAGTTCTTCCTTCGAGATCCACATGCCCATCCGTGATCCCGAGACACGCTCGCCCCGTACCCGCCTAATCGCGGCGGCCTCGGCCTGATCGAGCAGACCCTGATCGGCAGCCTCCTGCGCCAGCGCCCGAACGGCGGCCAGGCGCAGGTTGACGGTGGCCGAAGAGAAGATCCGCTTCGAGCCTTCGGATGTCTCGCGCGCGCCGCCGATCAACGCGTCCTTATATTGCAAGACAGCCATCCGCGAGAAGGTGGCCGAGCCCTGGTTCGCCCGGCACCAGGCGAAGAACTGCAGCAGGGAAGTGCGGTAGGCACGGCGGGAGTTGTCGGAGGTGAGGCTCCGCTCGACGCCCTCCATGAGGCGGAGGATCGCCGGCGGTAGTTCCAGGTTGTCGGCCGGATCGGCCGGGCGCGTCTGCGGGATGAGGAGGGCAAGTTCCATGTTTTCTGCGTTCCATCATCCCATACTTTGGATAACGTGCATTATCAAAGTCAGAAGGGGCGGTTTTGAGCTTAGGGGAATAGTGCGCTTACGAGCACAAACCGCTATACGCCTCTTGACTGTAGCCTGATACATCTCCATGATAGCTAGCAGGTGGTGACCCATGCAGCAGACCGATAAAGCCCGCGTTTTCCAGAACGGCCGCAGCCAGGCCGTCCGCATCCCCGCCGAGTACCGCTTCAAGTCGAGCGAGGTGTACATCCATCGCGATCCCCAAAGCGGGGTGGTGAGTCTCTCAGAGAAGCCCTTCCGCCGGCCCATCGAGGAGATCTTCGCCGAGTTCGACGCGGCGGGCGGCGCCGCCTTCGAAGTGGAGCGCGATCTGTCGTTGCCCCCGGAACGCGAGCTCCTCTAGTGGCTCGGGTGCTCTACCTGCTGGACACCAACACCGTCTCTTTCCTCGTCAACGCCCGATCGCCCGCGGTGCGGACGCATTACGTGGAAGCCGAGAACGGGGGTGCCGGCATCGCGATCTCCGCGATCACGGAGGCCGAACTTCTGTTCGGTCTGGCCAAGCGGCCCGAAGCCACCCGGCTCCGGGCCAACTTCGATCGCTTCTTCGCCGCGGTTGACCTCCTCCCGTGGGATTCAACGGTCGCTCGAGCCTACGGTGCTTTGCGAGGGGAATTGAGTGGCGCAGGGAAGAGTCTCGGTCTGATGGACCTACTGATCGCTTCGCATGCGATCGCAGCCGGAGCTACGCTGGTGACGCACGACAAAGCTTTTCTCGGCGCCAGCCCTTCGCTCCAGGTCGTCGACTGGGCAACCGACCTCTAAGGAACCCGCCATGCCTCGGTCCCTCTCCTGGCTCGACCGCATCGTCCCGATCTCCCGGACCGTCGCGGAGTCGGCGCGATCGCACTACGACCGCAAGGAACTGCAGCGCCTCTTCGAGTTGCAGCCCCGCGCCGCGCAACAACTCATGGCGGCACTCCCCAACATCTCGATCGGTCGCGCCCGGCTGGTCGAGCGGGAAGCCCTGAGCGACTTCCTTCGTCGGCTGAACGAGTCCGAGAACCCGGGCGAGACCTTCGCCCGCATACGGGCGGCGACCGGCAAGGCGGTGCGGCGGCAGTTGCGGGAGTTCTCGCTCCAGGACTACCCCGCGTCGGTCGACGCGCCGCCTCGCATGATGACGATCAACCGGGGAGACCTCAGAGTTCAGTTCCAAACGCTCGAAGAGCTCGCCGAGGCCATGCTCTACTGGCCACCGTCTTCACCCGTGACCTGGAAGGGTTTGCAAAACGATATGAGCCGATCATAGAGAGCAGCGGCACAGAATACGAAGAGGCTGAACTACTACATGCCGATGCAGAATACTTGCGCGGATACACCGAGTAGCCTTGTGTAAGAGTGTATGACTCTCATACCTGATTTAGGCCACTATCAACTGGGAAGATGGTGGTAAGGTGCAGAATGGCAATGCGCTGTTTCACAGGAGGTGCGTGTGAGTGAACTCCTCCTCGCGCGAAAAGCGCGAGATTACGCAAAAGAACGAAAGTCTGCGATGGACAGTAGTGTCGACCGCGTCGTTGCGCTGCGAGACGATCGAGACACTGGAGCACTCGGAGATGAGGTCATAAAGATGGCCCAGGCACTCATTTTGTGCACGCTTCCCTATCGCCCCACGGAGGAGCGCCAGGTTGTGCGCAGTGCTCGGCTGAGTGATGGGTCGACGCTGCGTGTGACCTTTACCGCAGGCATCACAGGTATCGGGATGGCATACGGGAATGACCACCACCCGCTACCGCATCACACGCCTCGTCTACGTGGAACAATACCAATACGTCGGCAATGCCATAGCTCGCGAGAAATCTCTCAAACACTTCACCCGCGCCGAAAAAGTGACCCTTATCGCCCAGTCCAAC
>JAABUX010009575.1_pt1 | contig 10952 bp, 8 predicted proteins | sample 5561851 | NCBI WGS metagenome assembly JAABUX01 (sample SAMN10711883, study PRJNA513361) | rock metagenome | isolation source: Antarctica rocks | place: Antarctica: Victoria Land, Richard Nunatak red sandstone | collected 2016-01-03 | reverse complement strand
TGGTTTGCCTTGGTCCCGGTGTTCCTGATGGTGGGCGACCCCCGCCCCCGCAGGTCGATCCCGCTCGCCGCGCTGCTGGGTGGGTTCACCTTCTGGTTGTTGGCCGTCCAGTGGGTTTTGGCGACCGATTCGTCCGCCTGGGTCGGCTGGCTGGCGATGGCCCTGGTCTTGTCCTTATTCTGGGTTGTGTTCGTTTTGATCAGCCGGTCGATCCTGCGCCGGACTGGTTTGCCGATCCTGCTCGTTCTGCCCATCGGTTGGGTGGGCTTGGAGTACCTCCGGGCCTATGTGCTCACCGGCTTCCCCTGGTACTACCTGGCTCACAGCCAGTACCGCCAGATCTACTGGACCCAGATCGCCGACTTCGCGGGTTCGCTGGGCCTCAGCCTGCTGATCGCTTTGGTCAACGCGGTGATCGTGGAATGGCTGATCCCGATCTTTTATCCTTCAATCTCAGTCGCAAGTGCCGATAAGTCATCGGGTTGGCGGCGCCTCCTGACTCCCCGATGGGTTCGTTTGGGATTGGTGATCGCCAGCGTGTTCGGGACGCTCGGCTATGGGGTGTTCCGGGTCAAAACGGCCAAGTTCCGCGATGGTCCCCGAGTGGCGATGCTTCAGTCCAGCGAGGCTCAGCATTACAACCCCGCCGAGCGCAAGTCGCCGAACTCGTTGCACCAGCTTTACCTCGGGATGGTCGAGAATGCCGTCGCCGGTCCGTTGAAGCCCGACCTGGTCGTTTGGCCCGAGACCGCGTTCCCGTTCGGTCGGTTCGCGATCGACCCCGACCTGGCCGCGCCGGTGCTCGACGAGCAGGCCAAGCAGTACGGGACGGACTTCATCGGCGCGGATCTGAAACTGCGGCAAGAGAGGAACAACGCCGAGTTCCGGCGGATCATCGACCGCTACCGGGTGCCGATGATGATCGGCGTCACGACGCATGACTTCCGGGTTTCGGGTTACTCGCGGTACAACTCGGCGGTCCTGTTCCGCCCTGGGGTCGACCCGCAGAGTTACCACAAGCTCCACCTGGTCCCGTTCGGCGAATACGTCCCGTTGATCGACCTATTCCCCTGGCTGATCAAGTTGACCCCGTTCACCGCCGACCAGATGCCGAGCCTCAAGTTCGGCGACACCCCCACCTGGTTCCACTTCGGCCCCTATCGCCTGGCGACGGCGATCTGCTTTGAGGACACCGTGCCGCACGTTGTCCGACGGTTCTTCGCCGAGGCTCCCGACGCCGCTCAACCCGACCTGATCGTCAACCTGTCGAACGACGGCTGGTTCCACGACACGTCAGAGCACGAGATGCACCTGGCCGTCAGCACCTTTCGGTGCGTCGAGAATCGGGTCCCGATGGCCCGGGCGGTCAACACCGGGATCTCGGCGCTGATCGACGGCAACGGGTCGATCGTCCGGTCGGTCCCCCAAAACAAGCAGGAAGTCTTGACCGTGGTCGCTCCCCTCGACGACCGAACCTCACTCTACTCGCGGTGGGGCGACTGGCTGGGTCAGTTGACGCTCGCGGGAACGGTTGGTCTCCTCGTCCTGGGCTGGGTCGCCCCGAGGCGCTCCCCGCCCCTCAACCCGCAACCAGATGTGGCTTAACCAGCCGACCGGCGGAGCGCGTACTAAGATTCAAAGATTCTCCAGTATCGCCAGACCTCCTTGCTTGTCCATTGCCCGGATGTGGTGTAAGTTAAGGTCAAGTTCCTCGAGGGACGATCGATCCAACCCTGATTGGATTTACCTCGCTGTTTTGCGGCCATGGCTTGCCTGGTCAACTTGGCGGGCGTTATCTTGAACAGGGTCTCCCGGTGGCCGTCTGCAGATTTCTGCCCAAGCTCGGGCTGACCCTGAGTGCCGTTATCCACGGACCGAGCATCTCAATTCCGTCCCGACCTGTCACGTCGGGCCAGGCGATGATCGGCCGTCTTACACTGATTGGTGGGATGGGACCATGACGTTTGTCGGCAAGATCCTCGTCATCCTGATCATGGCGTTTTCGCTCGTCTTCCTCGGGGTGTCGACGGTGGTCTTCTCCACCGCGACGAACTGGAAGACCGTCGCCGAGAAGTCGAAGGCGGATCTGGCGAAGGCTCAGTCCAAGGTCAGCGATACCGAAAACCGCCGCAAAGACGCGGATAGCAAGCTGGAAGCCGCCAAGGCCGATCACCTCAAGCTGGTGACCGAGCGCGATAACCGAATCAAGGAACTCGACCGAAAGATCCTGGACTCGGATAACCAAGCTACCGCCGCGCGGGGCCAACTGGAGCTAGCCCAGAAGAACGCTCAGGTTGCCTTGGTCGAGGCGACCGCTCGCAAGGGGGAGACCGACACCCTCAACGACACATTGACCAAGGCCCAAACCCAAGGCAATCAGTACCTGGCCCAGAACCTGGAGTTGACCGACAAAATCCGGATTCTCGAGCGCGCGAAGACGACCGCCGAGCAGAACGCCAAGGATCTGCGGACCTTCAAGGCCAAGGCCATCTCGATCATGCAGACCAAGGGGATCTCGACCAACAACATCGACGAGGCCGATGGCAACGCCTCGCTCCCGCAAGTTCAAGGTCGAGTCAAAGCGGTCAATGGAACAAACCGGTCGGTCGAAATCACGATCGGCTCGAATGATGGCTTGAAGAATGGGCACATCCTTCAGATGTACCGGACTTCGCCTCGGGTCGAGTTCCTCGGCAGGGTCAAGATCGTCAACGTCGAACCCAACAAGGCCGTCGCCGACGTTATTGGTGGCACCGTGAGCGGCAAGAAAATCCTGGAGGGTGACAATGTCGCGTCTTCGTTCAACGCCCAGTAAAGCGCCGGCCAAGAAGACGACCCGCCCCACGGGTCGCCCTGGTGTGTACGTCGCCACTCCCAAGAGCGACGTTTATGTCGCCTTGCTCGGGGTGTCGCTCGGAGCGATGATCTTGGCTACCTTGCTCCTGACCTTGCTCCTCAACGGTTACGAGTTCCAGTTGAAGGCTTGAGTTTTCTCAATTTTCTGAAAATTTGTTCAGTGATCGCTTGACCACCAGAGCGGCACTTGATATCTTTGAACCATCTGGCCGACTTCCTCGTATTTGAGGGGGTGGGTCAGGTGGTTTTTTCGTCCGGTCAGCTTCGGCGGCGCCGGGCTTCATCGAGTCTGGCCGCGACCTTGTCGCGGGTTCAGGCTCAGCCGCGTGTTTTCCACATCTGGGGTCTCGCAACGACCGGCCTGGCGATCGGGTCAGGGGTCGCAGGGGTATGCACATGACTCAGTTTCCCGAGCTGTTCGCCGCGTTGGGTGCTTCGTTCGAGCCGCAGATGGTTCGGGTCCGCTCGCAGGCGGGTCGGCAGTTGCACTACATCACCGCCCGGACCGCGATGAACCGGCTGGATAGCGTGCTCGGGCCGGAGAACTGGTGGGATGAGTACGTTCCCGGCGAGAACTCGGTTGTCTGTCGGCTCACGGTCCGCCTCCCGGATGGATCGACCCTGACCAAGTCCGACGCGGGTGGGTACGCCGGGATGGCCGACCAGGGGGACGACGACAAGAGCGGCTTCTCCGACGCCTTCAAGCGAGCCGCGGTGAAGTTCGGCGTTGGCCGCTATCTGTACCGCGATGGCGTCCCCTCCTTCCTGATCGAACGCGAACCGGTCCTGAACAATCCTGCCCCCGCCGCTCCCGAAGCCGCGGCTCCGGCCCAGCGGTCCGCTCCGGCACCTGCCGCCGGCGAAACACCGACTCCCGAGTCGTCCGCTCCCCAAGCTTCGTCGACCCCGCGGTCGGCGGCGAACTCGGCGGTCGGCTCGCCCCCTCGGAGCGGTCGGGCTTTGTTCGCCTGGACCAAGGACCAAGAGCAGCGCCACCAGGTCGGCCTCTTGAAGTACCTCAATGGCTGGGCCAAGCTCCAGGATTACCCCGGGCGGATGGTCGACTGGGACAACGACCAGGTTAACCATGCCTACGGCGAAGCCTGCCGGAAGTTGCAGTCGATCCCGACCGGTCGGGTCGAGGAGTACGAGGAAGCGCTGGCCAACTGACCTCGCAGACTTCTGTCAGTCGTGCGGTATCAAGCCCACCCCCAATCGCCGGAGGGTGGGTTTTTTTGCGCCCGGACCGATCGGACGGACCCCGGGCGTGCGTTCGCCGGGCGAAGATGGTACGCTCGAACCACCCTCAAAGTAGCGACCGGCGCGGGTCGCGCCGGGTGGGCGGGGTTTCGAGGGGATCGCGATGCCGGAACTGCGGAAAGACCCGATCGTCGGCCGCTGGGTCATCATCGCGATCGAACGAGCCAAACGCCCGCACGACTTCAAGCACCAGGAGCAATCCCTGGTCGAGACCGGGATCTGCCCGTTTTGCGAAGGGAACGAGGACAAGACGCCCCCCGAGGTCGTCGCCTACCGCGACCGCGGCGGTCGGCCCAACGGACCAGGCTGGCGGGTCCGGGTCATCCCCAACAAGTTCCCCGCGCTCAAGATCGAGGGGAACCTGAACAAGCGCGGCGAGGGGATGTACGACCTGATGGCCGGCGTCGGTGCCCACGAGGTCATCGTCGAAAGCCCCCAGCACCACCTGAGCATGGCGACGTTGCCCGAAAGCAACATCCGCGAGGTCTTGTGGGTCTACCGCGACCGCCTGATCGACCTCAAGAAGGACAACCGGCTCGTCCACGGCCTGATCTTCAAGAACGTCGGCCCCGCCGCCGGCGCCAGCCTAGAACACACCCACAGCCAGTTGATCGTCACCCCCACGGTCCCGATCTCGGTCGCCGAGGAGATGGCCGGCGGCCTGGAGTTCTACAACTACCGCGGCCGGTGCATCTACTGCGACATGATCCAGCAAGAACTCGCCACCGAAACTCGGATCGTCTATGACTCGGCGCACTTCACCGCGTTCTGCCCGTTCGCGAGCCGGTTCCCGTTCGAGACCTGGATCGTCCCCAAGGCTCATTCGAGCCACTTCGAGAACATCCCCAAGCAAGGGGTGGACGACCTCGGCGGCGTGATCCGCCAGGTCCTCGGTCGGCTGGAACAGGCGCTCGACAACCCCCCTTATAATTACATCATCCACACCGCGTCATTTGACCGGGCCGAGATGCCGCACTACCACTGGCACATCGAGATCATCCCCCGGTTGACCAAGGTGGCCGGTTTCGAGTGGGGGTCGGGGTTCTACATCAACCCGACCCCACCCGAGGACGCCGCTCGGTTCCTCCGCGAAGTGACCTTGCAACCGACCTCCCCGCACTAGCCCGACTCTTCCGTCGATCGCCCCCGAGGAACCGCTCAATGGCCGGAGTCCGCTTGATCCTGGCGCTGCACAACCATCAGCCGGTGGGCAACTTCGACGGCGTGTTCGCGGCGAGCTATCGCGACAGCTACCTGCCATTCCTGGAAGTGATGGAAGCTTACCCGACGATCCCGTTCGCCCTCCACACCTCGGGGCCGCTCCTCGAATGGCTGGTCGAGCACCACCCCGAGTACGTCACCCGGGTCCGGGCGCTGGTCGAGTCGGGCCGGGTCGAGATCCTCGGCGGCGGCTTCTTCGAGCCGATCCTGACGATGATCCCACACCGCGACCGGGTCGGGCAGATCCGCGAATACACCCGCTTCCTCGGCGAAACCTTCGGGACCAAGGTCCGCGGCGTCTGGCTGGCCGAGCGGGTCTGGGAGCAGCAACTCGTTGCGGCCTTGGTCGAGGCGGGAGTCGAATACACAGTGCTCGACGACTTCCATTTCCAGCGGGCGGGAGTCGATGAGCATGACCTCCGGGGCTACTATCTGACCGAGGAGGAAGGCAAGCTCCTCAAGGTCTTCCCGATCGCCGAACGGCTCCGCTACCAGATCCCGTTTCAGGAGCCGCACGCGGTCTACGAGTTCCTCCGAGGGGTCGCGGCCGACCGCCCCGACTCGACCGTCGTCTTCGCCGACGACGGCGAGAAGTTCGGCGCCTGGCCCGAGACGTATCAGCATGTCTACGCGAACGGCTGGCTCCGGCGGTTCTGCGACATGCTGGTTGGCAACCAGGATTGGCTCCAGGCGACCACGTTCGCGCAGGCCCTCGACGCAACCTTGCCAATGGGCAAGATTTATCTCCCCGACTCGTCCTACCGCGAGATGACCGAGTGGGTCTTGCCTCCCCGGAAGCTCCTCGAATATGAGGCCGCCGTCCAGCCGCTCGGCAAAGCCCTCGACGGTTCGCACCCGAGCGGCAGCCCGGTGCTCGACCGGCTCCGCCCGTTCGTCCGGGCGGGGGGTAATTGGCGGAACTTCAAGACCAAATACGCCGAGACCGACGAGATGTACGCCCGGATGCTCGGCGTGTCGAATCGGCTCGACGAGCTGACCCGGTTCGGCCGCGCCGACCCCGACTACCTCGAAGCCGCCCGGATGGACCTGTATCGCGGCCAGTGCAACTGCCCCTACTGGCATGGGGCGTTCGGCGGCCTTTATCTCCCCCACCTCCGGAACGCGGTCTACCGCCACCTAATCAGCGCCCATACCGCCCTCGACGAGGCCGAAGGGTTGTCCGGTCCGAGAGTTGCGCTCGAAGTGGGGGACTTCAACTTCGACGGCCGCCAGGAGGTCCGGATCGAGAACGACCGTCTGATCGCCTTCATTCGCCCCGCTCAAGGGGGCCACCTCTACGAACTCGACGAGCGACAAGCCGACATCAACCTCCTCGCTACCCTCGACCGTCGCCCCGAAGCGTACCACGCGACGGTTCGCGCCGCGTCGACGGACGCCAAGGCCCATAACAGCCAGCCGAGTATCCTCGATCGGGTCGTCTTGAAGCAGGACCATCTCGACCAGCGCCTGGTTTACGACCGGCACCCCCGGAAGGCCCTGGTGGACCACTTCTACACCCCCAACACAACCTTGGACGACCTCATCGCCTGCCGCGAGGTCGACCTCGGCGACTTCGCGGCCGGAACTTACCTTTCGCGGACCCAGCGCTTGGCCGGTCAGGTCGCCCTCGTCATGGAGCGCCCGGGGATGGCTGACGGGCACCCGATTCAGGTCCGGAAGTCGATCACCATCGAGGCGGATAGCGGGACTCTGGACATCCACTACGTCCTCGATGATCTTCCCGTTGGGGTCGCGTTGCTGTTCGCGGTCGAGATCAACCTGGCCGGGATGGCGGGTCATGCCCACGACCGCTACTACGCCGACCCGACCGGCCTCCGGCTCGGGATGCTCGACGCCCGGCTCGACCTGGCGCGGGTGGATGGTGTCTCGCTCGTGGATGAGTGGCTTGACCTGGCCGTTGGCCTCCGATGGTCGGAGACCGCCGCGCTCTGGGCCTTCCCGATCGAGACGGTCAGCCAGAGCGAAGGGGGGTTCGAGGGGGTCTACCAGAGTTCGGCCGTGATCCCGCGCTGGGCGATCACCGCCGACTCAACCCGTCGCTGGGCGGTCCGGATTCGCTGGACAATGGAACCGGTGAAGGGGGCCGAACCCCTCCGCCCCGAGGCCCTGAGCAATCCGCAATGGTCGATGACCGATGGCTGACGAGCGGCCCACCCGGCGAGTCTTGACGCTCCGCTGGCTGTTCCGGGTCCTCGGTCCGGCCGACGCCGCGCTCCCGGCTCAGGTGGACATCGCGGCGATCCTCCGGAAAGCCCGACGGCTCCGGTTCCGGGTCCGTCGAGGGGTCGTCGCCGACCTGGTCGGAGCTTACGCCGGTGCCAAGGCCGGCTCGGGCCTAACGTTCGCCGACCTCCGCCCGTATGAGCCGGGGGACGATGTCCGGCACCTCGACTGGAACGTGACCGCCCGGCAGGATCGGCCGTATGTCCGGACCTTCACCGAGGAGCGGGCGCTGACGGTCTGGCTCCTGGTCGACGTGTCGGCGAGCCTCCGGTTCGGTCCCGACGGTGCGACCAAGGCCGACCGCGCGGTCCAGGCCGCGGCGCTCCTGGCCACGGCGGCGATCCGGGCCGGCGACCGGGTGGGCCTGGCCTTGGTGAGCGACCGGGTCGAGGCCGAAATCGCGCCGGGGGCGGGGGCGAGCCATCTGAGCCGCTTGATCCGGGCCTTGGTGGCCACGCCGTCGCGGTCGCGGCGGACTGCGCTGGAGGTCGGCCTCCGGGGGCTGACCCGGTCGCGGCGGCGGGCCTTGCTCGTGGTGTTCAGCGACTTCCTGACCGTCGAAGCCCCTCCCGCCTGGAAGGTGGCCGCCGCCCGCCATGATGTCGTCGCCGTCCGGGTGGTCGAGCCTCGCGAGCAGTCGATCCCCCCCGCCGGGCTGGTCAGCCTGGTCGACGCCGAAACCGGGGTCAGGCGAACGGCCGACTTTGGCTCGAAGCGGGTCCGCGCGGCCTATGCCAAAGCCAGCGACGACCGCGACCGCGATTTCCGCCGCTGGTGCGCGACGTCGGGCGTGGTCGGGGTGGACCTGCCCACGACGAGCGACCCGATCTCGCCTTTGGTCCGCTTCTTCGCCGACCGGGCGCGGCGGAAGAGTCCGTCATGAGCCGAACCGACGATCCCACCCCGCCGACCCCGCCCGAGTCGGCAATCGTTCTCCCACGGCCCAACCTCGGACCCGAACCTTGGTCCGAACCCCCACCCCGGTGGGGTCCGACCGAGCTGATCCTCGGCGCGGTCCTGATCCTGGCCGCCGGGGTGCTCGCGGTTTGGCAGCGACGACTCCGGCAAGCTCGGCGGCGAGCGATGGCGGGCGGGTCGGCCGAGGCGGGGCCGGAGTCGGGAGCCGAGGCGACCCCGAATCACCGCTTGATCGCCTCGTCGCAAACGGTCCGAGCCGCCCTGATCGCCGCGTTCGGTCCGGCCTGGAGTTCGCGGACCACCGAGGAGATCGCCCGCGACCCGGCCCTGGTTGACCGCCTCGGCGCGGAGTCGGCCCAGGCGGTCATTGCCTATCTCCAGCGGGTCGACCTGGCCAAATTCGCCGGCGAAGAGTTTTCGGATGTGGACGAGTGGATCACGACGGCGCAAACGTTCGTCAGCCAGGTAGCCCGTCCTGGCCCGCCAAGAAATCGGCCGATCTGACCTCGATCAAGGGTTCGCGACTCCAGGGAGGCGTACCCCCACCTCGGCGGTCCGATCCTGGCCGGCTCGATCACCGGTCCCCGTCCGGAGCTTGATCCGCCAGGTCGCGGGGAGGCGCTCGATGTCGGCCGGAGCGTTCGGTTCGGTGGCGAATGTGACCTCGCGGGACTCGCCTGGGCGGAGGTCGGCGAAGCTTTCCCCCACCACCGTCCACTCGCTGTTGACCGCCAAGGGGTCGGGATACACTTTTCGCCCGTCATCGAGTTCCAGCAACGTCTCATAAACGTCGTCCGAGCGGCCACGCACGAACGATGGGTCAACCGGAGCGAACACGCGGTCTGGGGATCGGTTCTGGAGGCGGACCCGGAGGAAGACCGCGCGCTTGCCCCCATCGCGGCGCTCGGTCTTACCGGCGAGGTTGACTCGTTCCAAGGTCAAATTCCGCCGCTCAACGGCGATCGGCTCGACGAGCAAACTGTCGATCTGCCGCGACTCGCCAAGCCCAATCAGCCGATCGACCGGAATCGGCTTGAGTTCCGCCACCAGCCGCGACCGGTCGCCGAGTTGCCCGGACTCCGACCCAATCGTGGGAGCGGCGTCTTCCTTCAAAGCGACCAGCGAGCGACCAGGGCGACGATCCTGCCGGTTTTGGTAGAGCGTCCAGCCGAGGGCCAACGTCACCGCACTGGCGTAGCTGACCAGGAGGACGTTTCGCCAGGAGGAACCCGGCGCCGCTTCGTCGGTTTCGGCCTGGCCAGGCAAGCGGGGTCGGGTCGATCGGGCTGCCGTGGTGAGGTCGAGATCCAGACCGGAAAACCCGGAACTCGAATGGGACAGATCAGGATTGGGACTGCGCGTCGAGTCGCCCGGGGCGGTGGCCGAAGTGGTGGACGTCCCAATCAATCCTTTCGACGCGGAGCCGATCGGCAAGTCGTCATCCGAATTGAGCAGGACGTTCGAGGCATCCGACCGCTGCGAGCTCCCCCGACCTGGCACCGGTCGAGGCGTCTGGGCCAGATTGATCCAGTGGCCCGCCTCGGGTCCGACTGGCACCCGGTCGGCGGCTGGGTCGTATCCCCAGTCGGCGAGGATCGGGATGCTCGGGAGGATTCCGGCCAGCTCGGCGGCGTTAGTATTCTCGGCGAGCGGGTCACTGGTCGGACGAGTCGCGTTGAGGATGATCCCGGCAATTCGCAATCCGCGCGACCGGGCGGCCTCCACGGTAAGCAAGGTGTGGTTGAGCGTCCCGAGACCGCGGTGGGCGACGATCAGGATCGGGTAGCTGAGGTGAGCGGCCAGGTCGGCCAAGGTGTACCCCCCCTCGGCGACCGGGCAAAGCAAGCCGCCGACCCCTTCCAGGACGATGAACTCGGCCTGGCCCACCTCGGTCCACCAGCGGATCGAGTCGTCCACGGCATCGGTCAAATGATCGGGCAAAAGCAAGTCCCCCGCCTGGCGCGCCGCCACCGGCGGGGCGAGCGGAGCCTCGTAAACCAGGGGTCCGACCAGTTCCGAGGGGGGCGGCGGGAATGGCGAGCCAGGGGTCGAGATGGCCGCGATCAATGCGGTGACGTCGGCGGACTGCCACCGGCCGTCGACTTGCAGGCCACCGGTGCTGACCGGTTTGATTACACCGACTCGCCGACCGATCCGCATCCAGGTCCGAGCAATCGCCGCGGCGACGCGGGTTTTGCCGACGCCGGTATCGGTCCCAACGACGAAGATTCCGGGGGGCCAGGAGGTCATGGCATCGGCTCCAGCGGCGCGAGGGGCAAGGTGGCGTGGATGCTCGCCACGATCGCATCGAGCATCGCGTCGAGCTGGTCGATCGTGATCGACAACGGCGGCAGCACCACGATGACGTCGCCGAGCGGCCGGATCAACAACCCCAAGGCCCGAGCGTGGCGGCAAACCGTCGCCCCTACTTGCTCCGACCACGCGAACGGGGT
>JAABUX010009574.1_pt1 | contig 10953 bp, 15 predicted proteins | sample 5561851 | NCBI WGS metagenome assembly JAABUX01 (sample SAMN10711883, study PRJNA513361) | rock metagenome | isolation source: Antarctica rocks | place: Antarctica: Victoria Land, Richard Nunatak red sandstone | collected 2016-01-03 | reverse complement strand
CGAAAAACATCTCGACGGACCGCAGTGCGTTTGAGACAACGGCGTCATCGGGAGGCAGCCCCATGAATCTTTTGGCGAATTTCTCGAATCCGATTCGACCTGCAGGATCGGCGAAGTAGAGCATTTCCACGCACTGCGCCTGGTCGAACAGCGCCCCGGCTTCGACGTCGGAGGCGGGGGGTAGGAGTGGGAAGGAGTACTTCGTTGCGAGGTATTTGCAGATTGCGCGACTCTCGTAGAGAGTGAACCCCTCGGCGGAAGTTATGACGGGTATTTTACCCCACGGGTGACGGTTCTTGTGTTCTTGGGACTGGGTGCAACGGCGTTAGCTCCCACGAGAATCGAACGTTGCAGTCAGGGGAACCAATATTTGAGTGAGTGAGTGAGAAGAAATAGAAATCTTGAAGCTCGGTACGATATACAATTTGCTCACGCAAGGAGAAGCCGCATCGTCTTCCAAGAGAAACGGGTCACCAACCTTCTGCTCCCCTTTTTGAAGGTTGAGAAGCACGAGTTCGTAATCGGTGAAGCCAGCTTCAGCAAGAGTCAGGCGGACACGATCTGTGTTGGTCGAACCGCGAGAGCCATACAGAGTAAAAGCTGGCATTTTCGAGCTGTACAGTAGTTTCGACGCGAATCCGGGGCTATTCGTGAGCCTCGACATTGTATACTAAAGTAAGTACTCATTTCGAGAGAGATGGGGCCAACCACTCGGTATTTAAGCCGAAGACATCTCGCTGAGAGCAGGAACTAGCGGTATCTACAGATGCCTTCACTTCTCGGAACGCAGCCACACCTCAGCGTGTGCTAGATGAAAGAATAAAGCCCTTCCAACAGCATGTATGGAGTATGGTTGGTGGGTTCGCTTTCGCTACCCGATCGAGCTAGCGCCAACGCCTCCTCGGGCCTCAACTATTCACCTATTCAAAGCGAGTCCAACTCGCCTTCCTCATGGTCCCGGTGATGAATCCATGCTGCATCATTTCATTCGTCTGCTCGGACTTCTTGCTTGCTACGATTCTTCCCCTCGTCTGAAGGGTGTTGCGCGACAAGCGTGATGAACGATGGCCGGAAGCGTTGTCGCCCGCAAACGGAACATTGAATGTAGAACCAAGGTGAAGACTGGTTGTACAACCTGCAGGTCAGTCATAGCGGACAGATCCTATCACCGGTCTACACCCCAAGACTGTGAATTGAGACGAGAGGTCAGCTCTGCAGTGATTGTGCTCAATTAGCAATAGAACTAGGAAGGTCAAATGCGACGAGAATAAGCCGTGTTGCCAAAAATGTGTCAACACTGGTCGTACTTGCGACGGCTACGAGTCCCCCTTTAGATCTTTTACCAGTCAACCCATCAACAGCGCTCAGGCTGGCGGCATCAAGTCAGACGTTGATTTGCAACCCATCCAGCCCACCTTCACTAAGATCGCCCCTGAGGACATCGACCTTCTCAATCGTTACTTCTCAACCAAAACCCTGTTCGACGTGAAGCTGGGCTGTAACGAAGAAGCCAGGCAAGTCCTCCAAGCCAGCTTGACTGATCCGCCTACACGACACGCAGTCTTGTCTCTCAGAGCTCTTCGGGAAGATCTCGAGACGTCCGGAGACGGTCCAGCGTCTATCGCGCAGCAGACCCCGAGCCATCACTATGGCCTCCAGCAATACAGTATGGCTTTGGGGGGTCTTGCGTCTAAGTTGTCATCTCCGGGCTCCAACGGGTTGAAGTCGGCATTACTTTGCTGTCAGATCTTCATCAGCATTGAGCAAGTGCAGAAGAATTACGCTGCTATGGCCCAGCATATCATTCGAGGACTCAGGATCATGCACGAGTACCGGGCAAGGCCAGCTTTGGTCGCCGCGAACAAATTGGTGCCAGCACACCATGACCAACTACCCTTCCTGGATGTTTTCATCATCAAGCTATTTGCTGCACCGTGTAAATTTGCGGAGCCTCCAGCAACAGCCGACGTAAGCGGGACGACGTCGTCTGTGTGTTTGATTTCGCCTCATCAACAGCCTGTTGAATCTCGCGATCTTCGCACGATTGCACCCGACATGCGGACACAGCTTACAAGGATCGCTGCGTCGACGCTTGAATTCCTCGGCAAAGTGTCGCAAGTCGAGTCGGTAGGAATCGCTCTTCGACTACTATCCGAGAAAGCAGCTCTGCTGGACTCCTTACAATCGTGGCTCATTGATCTTGACTTCGTTCAGACGGAGATCGGATCTCCTGGCCCTGAGCCTATTTCAGTGTCTTTCTTGCGTTTCTTCCATCTGATACTGAAAATCGTTCTCTTGGGGGCACTAGACTCCTCACCAGATCTTCATGCCGAGCTGCGGACCGAGAACGACCGATTGCAGGGCGTAGCCAACAACGTGGGTGAAAGAGTCAGGGCTTATAGAACGTGCAGTGGTCGAGGGGAGCGCTCCACAGCGCGCTGATATTCATGGCAAAGTGGCGTAATCTTTCCTAGCCACGCACCTGATTCTTATCTTTTCACAATCAATGGAATCCGCGAACTCCATTGCCAGCAAGTCGAGCGGGAGAAGGCCGGCGGCACTATCAAACGCGGCCCAGTGCAGTTCAAGCTAGAAAGAGAAGAAAAACGAGTTGGTCGGCGTGCGTGCGTAAGATTTCATGCGGCTTGCAGTTGCAGTATACAGACCGAACAAACCAATTAGCGGCTGACTCTGTCTCTGAACCGCCCCCCCTCACCGACCATGGTTGTCTGCTCTGGAGGACTGGTCAACTTCATAAATGGATCCGCAACCCCGTCGCGCATTTGTAACGAAGCCTCTTCGTCTCCCCACTAGCTCAAGCAGACGAGTACTCAACGGCACCTCTCATTGTCGAAAGCCATGCACTTCCTCCTCCTCGGCGCCAGTGGACGGACCGGCCAGCACGTCGTATCTGAATTGCTCTCTCAGGGTCACACAGCGGTAGCCCTCGTGCGTACCTCTGGCAGCCTCACCCCTCGTCCTGGTCTCACCATCGTCACTGGCTCGCCACTATCGAAATCCGACATACGCAGCGCTCTCCTCGCGGCGCCTCCATACACCTTCTGCAGCGATCCTGACATTGAACACAGTCCGCAAGTCCGACAGCCCTCTCGCGGCTCAGATCTCACCTCCTCGCTTCCTGGCCGACTCGTGCGCCAGTGTTTGCGAGGTTCTGGAGCATGCCGGCTTTTATCGCGTTGTAGCGATGTCGACAGCAGGTGTCGGGGATTCATGGGGTAACCTACCGTGGTTGAGCAAGGCATTCTTGAGGTGGACCAACGTCAAGTACGCGCTCGAGGATCACGGCCTCGTGGACAAGAAGATTCGGCTGACGAAGATGGATTGGACTCTTGTGAGGGTTGTGAGGCTGCAATTCGACGATCGGAAGCCGACCGACACGAATACGGACGTGAAAACGTTGGGCAGTAAGGGCGATGGAATGAGCGTGACCGACAGCGTGAGTGTTACTAGTGTGGCGAGCTTCCTGGTCAAGGTTGCGGTCGAAGGACTCTTCGTCCAAAGCGCAGTGGTTATGGCCATTTGACGCGGCCGAGGAAGTCGTAGATTTTATTAATATCGCTCTACCATGCAGGAAGACTTCCTGACCGATTTTGCCTTGATTGTTCTGCGTATTACCACTTAATAGAATCAGTTCCACCCCCAATTTTTCCGAGCTTGGACCAAAAAGAAAAGAATTGAAGACCTCAGGATCAAATGACCGACTCTACTAGAGTAAAGTGACCACACTGACACAACAGTTGATCTAGAGATATCCTCGCCGCTTTCCCGGGAAGTTAAATAACCTGAACGTTTCCGAGCAGGAACCCGACGGGGGTCGAACCGAATCGATCTCAACACCGGAATGGGAAGTGACATCTTCGAATCAACCGTTGCCGGATGATGCAGCAAGCTTGCCACTAGGCCATTCCACCTGTTGCCTCGTTGAAGAGGTAGGGCTTGTTTTGGTATCTATATTCTTTTGCTGACGGACACACATTATTCTCGGTGGCAAGGAGATCTACCTTTCCGTATACTTCGTAGCTGAGTGTCAATATGGACGGCGATAAAAAGGCCGGTGAGTCACTTTCCTCCTCCGTTGAATGTTCCTGCGGGAATGTCCTTAAGTTTCGAGCTCCAGGTCGGTGCAATGGATTCCACCAGAATGAGAGCCAGATTGGCTTGGCGGCTAGTCATAGTTATCTAGGTTTGTGTACCCAGACCGTGAGAAGTAAGGTAGATAGCGCGTAGAATCCCCGCTGTATATTGACATGATCCACAGCCAGACTTGTCTAAACTATGCAGTCCCAGCTCACCCTAGTGTACCTTACTCCTTGTGGATTGAACAAAGGTATAAAGCGTCCCTGACTCCCCCACGCAGGTACGCAATTTGTCTCGCACATGTAACCAACACATACAGGTTCATGCCTCAGGAACCATACCACCCCGTCATCCCTACCCCGTCGGAGATGCTCTCTTCCATACGATGTCCCATCAATAGCCTTCTGATTCTGAAAGTGTCGATAATGGCCTATTAGTCATCAAAGTCGAGTCCCAATCAGGGCTTGAAACCCCTGTGCGTTGCGAGATGTATCAACAACAGCCTGCTCTTCGTTCCTGGCATTTGTTGCCGCTGTCGAAAGTTAGCTGCGAGTGTCGACGACAGATATACACAAAACTGACCAGCTTAACGGAAAGATGGTTATTCCGTCACTGTCGAATTCGATACCGACATGCCCATCCTTCTTCAGGAAAGACACATAGAACAGTTTCTCCACCGTCTAACCAAACGACTTTGGATTTGACCGTAAAGTGGAATAGTGATGCGCCCCCGTTATTGAGAATGTCATTTGTCTCCTGCACGGCATCGAGCAGTCACTCGTCTTCCGTCTCTTCAGCAGCGTAGACCCTCGTTCAGCAGCTTGTTAAGAGTGGGGTTGATGGTCTTGCACATCTGCGTCACTCCAGTTTTGTCTTACTGCTGGAAAGTCAGCCACCTCCGGTTCGCGAGGCCGTACACTCTGATTCGGGTCGAGTCTTTCCTGGCGAGCAGCGACGCTGTGTCACCGCGCGAATGCGTTTCTGCACAGACAGGGGGCCCAGAAGGAAGCCAGGAAGGCAAAGCCGCTTTGTGACCGCGAAGCAAGCGCGCGAGCCTAGCCACGCCCAGTTGTGCGCGTCGCCATGATTTGCCTCGTCGTCTTCGCCGTCACGGTCCAGTCAAGTTCGGCGAGGGCGTTGGCTCTGCGTGGCGGGCCTTGAGGAACGTACGGGATTTTGACTCTAGCAGCGCTTCATCGCCCTTATTCTACGCATGAAACTGATGCAATTGCTGATGAAGTCGTGCACTGCGCGAGTCAATGGATCATTTTTCGGTAGGAGTCCGCCACACGCAGCCACACGCTCAGCAGCCACAGGTTTTACTATGTAAGATAAAATACGCTATAATTACTATAAGATTGGAGGTACCAACCCATGTGACGACGTCGCATGACATTTTGATGCGTTCACAGAATCAGAGATACTTTATTTCCCCAGCGATCATCTTGCTTTCGAAAAAGTGGAAGCGATTTGGGTGCTATTTTCTAGATAGCGAATGGTTTTGGAGCTTGATTGATTCTATCATGGCTTTCATGTAGAGTGGTAGGGTAGAGTGCATCCAGAGCTGTCTCTCAGGGAAGTGCTCTTAATATGAAAGCCCCGTTGACAGGACACCATGACGGCCGTAATGCATACTATCATCATCATCATCATCATCGCTCATCCCAGCAAAAACCCCCTTCACGGATCAACATCCTCGACCCCCAACCTCGGAAACGAATCCTTGCTCCAAGTATACACCACCTGCTCCTCCCTCTCCCCATCCTCCGTCACCTTCCTCTCAATCTCCCTCACAGCATCCCTCACCGCATCCCGCGCCCTTAAGCCCAGGAACCAGCGACCGAGGCCCCACACATATGCATAGACGGCATAGATCGTGTTGACGAGCTGCTCGCCCGGAGAGTCGATGACCTCGTACATGAGTCCTCTAGAGTCTACGCTCTGGGCCGAGGGTGCTGGTGACGGAGGTGGGCGAGGTGACGGGTTCACGATGTGCGCGTTGCGAGCTTGAAGTGCCTTCTCATCATCGACGAGAACGAGCGCAGCACTACTCCATCCCGCGGCTGCGATCTTGAGGACGAAATATGCTCCCATCTCGCCCTCTTTTGTGACACCCTCCTCCCACTTCGCCCCTTCCTTTTCGAAATGATCGGCGTAGGCTTTCCTTATCCTCCCATCCTCTGATCGAACGATGGCGTCGTAATCTATCTCCTTATCTTGGACGCTGCTGCTCCACATATATTCCAGCCATTTTCTCATCATCGGCTCGAACCAAACCGTTCTTCCCTCTCCCTCAGGAAGCTGGTTGTTTCCCCAGTGCCCTGCATCACTTCGGACGCCTCGCAATCGTGCTTCGGAGGCGTCGCCTAGTCCGAGAGCGCCGCGACGCTGCAGGTCTAAGCCGTACGAAGTGATAGAGCCGTTGTTATGAAGAGCAAGGTAGTGGTGGTCGCCGAAGGCGAGGGAAATGATTGTTTGAGCCTGAAGTGAAGGGACGAGAGCTGGGGAAGGCAAAATTTGGAGTACCTCCAGTGAGGGATTTCGAGCTGCATCCCGGAAAGCGTGAAGAAGATCAACGGACGCAGTGAAGACACGCCCACTGTGAGTGAATATAGCGAAACGAGAAAACGACCCCTGAAGATCCTGGATTTTAAACGGCTCGGATGGGAAAGCGGTATAGTAGGTCGTCAGCTCGATGGGTTCCGGAACGTTCAAGGCAGGCATTGGGAAGATCGTAGGGTAGCAAAATACTTTGTTAAGATCTGTAGTGAAGACGATATACTCTGCGAGGACGATGTGCCCTGTCACCTCACCGATCCGTGATTCGAGACTGTCACCAACAAAGCGCTCATTCTTCTTTCGACGATAGCCCGTTCCTGGAATAGTAACAGAATCGATGAGCATCATGTCCGCTACTGTAAGTGTCTCCTGGCGGCCACCTCGAACAACATCGCTGTCTTGGACAGAGGTCCAGTAGACAATGCCGACTTTTTCAACGTACATAGAGTTGCGGTCCCAGCCTGCTCTCGATCAGTAATAATCGATACCACATACACTATGATCTCGTATCTCGGCCTACCTGCTACTACCCTAACAACTCTGTTCTCAACTAGGTCAACATGTATAGGCTTAACCTGGAAGCCCAGGAGTGATTCCCACATCCACACTTTACCATCATCTGCAAGTCCCAGGACGCTCGTACGGCCAGTCGAAAATTGTTGAATGGCTGTACTGGGCTCATATCTGTCATTCGTAGTTTGCGGATATGCTGGTGGAAAGTCGAGTCTATTAAGGCTATGAGATCCCACGTGGGAGCCGTTCCTCAATCCGTTGAAGGTGCCAAACATGTATATGCCTCCGTTAGAGTTGAGTATAGTAGTCGACCAGCCTCTAACGCCACATCAGCCATTAAACGCAGTGATTATAATACCGTGTCCGTTTCCTACCCACACTGGACATCGGCCACGATACCCACCCGATCGTCAATAGCCGCTTTCTTTGGCCATCCCGAGTCCCTAGTGAATCTTCGTCGTCTCGGGAGGGTACGTCGCGCCATTAAACTGGCTGGTGCGTTAGGATGCAGTTCGCCCGTCTGCCCTGATGGCTCCCGTTCTGGTCCTTCGTGACCAAGGTTCCCACTGCCATTGCTCCCCCAAGTGTAGATACGTGTCTGCGTGAGCAGCTTCTTGTAGAGCCAATGCCATCGTTTTTCCTGTAGGAGAGGCTGATCAGGAATGCGGAAGGTGGTGCGAGTCAGGGCACGCCAGAACGTTGGGTCTTCACGGTAGGGAACAAAGGCTTTCTGCGTCACTCCCACATCAATTTGGCACGCTAAGAAACGAAACCTAGCTCTCTTGATAACAACGAGAGGTAGGGCTCACAGTGCAATTGGTGACTTTAAGGTAGTCGGCAGCACTGAGATATGGGAAAATGAGATAGAGGATGTCCGAAGCTAGCTCACCAGTCAGCTTTCTGGCCGAGTTATAGACTTTATTTACGCGCATACGCAGATCCGTGAGCTTGGTTGTTTGTGGCATGTGGGCATCTCACGTGCTGGTGCGCCAGATACTTTGTACTAATTCAGAGTCAAGGTACTTTATGGTGCTTTGGCCAAGCTGATGGATTCGATCTTTCAGGGACTGAGGCGGCTCATATTTCGGCCCGGACGACGCCGGGCTGCATGGAGCTAAGGTACATTAATGATGGGAGCACGGGAGATAACGATGTAGGGCTGATGAAACTCCCGAAAACGCCGTCACTCCTCCTTTCTTATTCCTCGCGACTGATGTCTATCAAGCAAACCATGAAACCGTTACAACGGCTAATTTGTACCAAAGCAGCTTCCCCCTTTGCTGCACCTGCAGTCCGACGCTATATCACTACATCCCAGCGCCCCCTGCATCCAGCTGCCGCTCAAATCAAACCTCTCCTCTCGCGTTCAGTATTTCGAAAGGAATCTAAGCGTTCATATGCCGATATAGCGACACCGAAAACGAAGAGAAGGGGCAGAAAGCTGTTGAGATGGACATGGAGATTCACATATCTGGGTGCAATTGGCGGTATCTTGTACATGGGCTATGGGATTTATCAACTGCGGACACCACAAGAGCAGCTGGAAAGTGGCAATGATCCAACAAAGAAAACCTTAGTGATTCTGGGTACAGACCCCCCGTCCAAAATCAGATGACTGCCATTGAATCTTTCTAGGTACTGGTTGGGGAGCTGTCTCCCTCCTCAAGAAACTTGATACCGAGAATTACAATGTCATTGTCGTCTCCCCTCGCAATTACTTCCTCTTCACCCCTTTGCTCCCATCATGTACGACTGGGACCATTGAGCATCGGTCTATCATGGAGCCTATTCGAAATATCCTGCGACACAAGAAAGCCACAGTAAAATACTACGAGGCGGAAGCTACGAAGATTGATTATGAGAGGAGGGTGGTTTCCATTGATGATTTTTCGGACGTCAAAGGTGACACTACTTCGACCGAAGTGCCATTCGATATGTTGGTAGTTGGCGTCGGAGCCGAGAATGCTACCTTTGGTATACCTGGCGTCAAGGAGCATTCCTGTTTCTTGAAGGAGGTCGGAGATGCCCAACAGATCCGCAAAAGGATCATGGATTGCGTCGAAACCGCCACTTTCAAAGACCAATCTCCCGAGGAGCGCAAACGGCTCCTCCATATGGTGGTCGTAGGCGGCGGTCCCACAGGCGTCGAATTTGCCGGCGAACTTCAAGACTTCTTCGAGCAAGACCTCAAAAAATGGGTCCCAGAAATCGTCGATAACTTCCACGTCACCCTCGTCGAAGCGCTACCCAACGTCCTACCCATGTTCTCCAAGCAGCTGATCGACTACACCGAGAAATCATTCAAGGAAGAGAGCATCACCATCCGCACAAAGACCATGGTGAAAAACGTCACAGACAAGCACATCGAAGCCGAATTCACGAAACCGGACGGCACCAAAGAAAAAGAAATCATGCCATACGGCCTGCTAGTCTGGGCCACCGGCAACGCCCTCCGCCCCGTCGTCAAAGACCTCATGGCGCAGATCCCCGCGCAAAAGGACTCCCGCCGCGGTCTCGCCGTCAACGAATACCTTGTCGTCAACGGCACCGAAAACATCTGGGCCGTCGGCGACTGCGCCATAGCCAACTACGCCCCCACCGCCCAAGTAGCCTCCCAAGAAGGCGCCTTCCTCGCCCGCCTCTTCAACTCCCTCGCCAAGACGGAGACTATCAACAAAGAACTCACAAACCTTTCCGAAGCGCAGGCCAAAGCTAGCGGCGAGGCACGGACCGAGATCTTCGCGTCCATCAAGAATTTGCAACGACAGCTCAGGAGGGTCAAGCAGATCGGGCCGTTTGAGTATAGTCATCAGGGCAGCCTGGCGTATATCGGTCACGACAAGGCCGTGGCGGATATCAGCTGGTTGAGTGGGAACTTTGCAAGCGGAGGAACCGTCACTTATTGGTATGTCACCCATTCATTTCAGCAAACCCCCCCCCTTTCCCCCCAAAATAGAAATATAAGCTAACACTTCCACACCCCAGGTTTTGGAAAAGCGCCTACGTAAACATGTGCTTCAGCACCCGCAACCGCTTGCTCGTCATGGTCGACTGGCTCAAATCCTACGTCTTTGGCCGCGACGTCAGCAGGGAGTAAATCCAACAAATGCCCTTAATTAAACCTCTCTAAAAAAATAAGACCATCAAGCGTATCAAAACGTCAAGAGATCCATAATCCTTTATACATCACAATACATCCTTTTCACCAAGCGAGAGAGCGAGCGAGCCCCAAGAGCTAGAGAAAGCAGGCTGGGCAGCATAGGGAGCTGTAAGGTAGATGGGAAATAGGAGATGGGAGTCGTAACTCTGGGGGATTCTGTCGTATGAGATGTAAATAATCGGAATAGTCCTATCGTCGCCGAGTATTCTACTCATCAAACATATATGAACACATTCCTCTCTCCTCTCTCTCATGAACCATTGCCAAAACTTCCTCCGCCCGCTACATGCGAGCAGTCCTCAAACAATCTCTATTCGAGCTCCTGGAATAGCCAAGTGATCTTTGGAGTCGACACTATCGACCATATATATTATATATACACTAGAAAGCTCCTTCGCCCCCACCACTTTCCCTTCCCCCTCCTTCTCCTGCTTGCTTAAAGCATTATCTCGGATATCCCAGTGTTTGACAACAACCAACGCCAAATCCCCCTCTTACTCCCAATCCCACCCCTCGCAATGCTGCTTAAAATCCCCATCCTCCCGTTTCAATCCGACTCCACATCCCGTCGTAAAATTAAGAAAACCCTGACAATTCTTCCACCCCAATCATCTCATCTCGCC
>JAABUX010009570.1_pt1 | contig 10956 bp, 8 predicted proteins | sample 5561851 | NCBI WGS metagenome assembly JAABUX01 (sample SAMN10711883, study PRJNA513361) | rock metagenome | isolation source: Antarctica rocks | place: Antarctica: Victoria Land, Richard Nunatak red sandstone | collected 2016-01-03 | reverse complement strand
GCGCTATATATAGTACGACGCGTAGCCCCAACCGGATCACATTCCCGGAAGCCCGCTTCTTGCGACGCGTCGTACGAGCGTGTCAATCCCGAATGGGAGAGTTGAGCGGACGGGGAGCGCGGGCCGGGGTAGGACAAGCAGCGGAACAGAAAGCAACGCTAAGCCGTTCAGTTTGCTGAACACGCTGGTCGAAAGGTTACGCCCCTCCTGTTCTACTCGGGTGGCAGCCCCACGTCGGCACGCAAGGCTGCCCGTTCGTCGCGCACGCTCCGTCCGCGTGACGCGCGGATCGGCCCGCCTATCCTGATAAAAGTAGCTCACGTAGCGTGACAACATGCCCCCTTCTAGGTGTGCGCCCCGCCCATGTATCCTGAAAACTTACAAGAGCGTCGTATACTGCACCTATGAGCAACGCGATCCCGACCGACCGCCGCATCATGGACGCGGCCCAGCGCCTGATGCAGGTGCGCGGCTACAACGCCTTCAGCTACGCCGACATCGCGGAGGAGGTTGGCGTGCGTACCGCGACCATCCACTACCACTTCCCGAGCAAGGGCGCGCTCGGGCGCGACGTCGTCGCCCGCTACCGGGCCGACACGCGCGCCGAGCTGGCGGCGATCGACCGAGAGGGCGCCGGTGCGCGCCGCAAGCTGGAGCGGTACATCGACCTCTACGGCGCCATGGTGCGCGAGGGGTCGCGCATCTGCCTGTGCGCCCTCCTGGCGGCCGAGCTGCCGACCTTGCCCACGGGGGTGCATGCCGAGGTGCGCGGCTACTACGCCGACCACGAGGTCTGGTTGAGCCGCGTGCTGGAGGACGGCGTCGCGACCGGCGCGCTACGGATAGCCGATCCAGCCCCGATGACGGCACAGATATTGCTTTCCGGAATCGACGGAGCGATGTTGACCGCCCGCGCGCACGGCGACCCCGCGCGGTTCGACGCCATCGCCTCTCGCCTCCTCGACACCATCGCCCCCTCCGCGTAAGGTTCTGTTTGGGAAAGCGTTCTATCTACTACTAGATATAGGTCGGACAAGGAGACAAACAGTATGGCCGCTACCCGCCGCGCAACCGTCACCTGGGAGGGCGACCTCGCCCACGGCAAGGGACTGGTCGACGCCGACACCAGCAAGGCCTTCACTGGCCTGCCCGTCACCTGGGCCTCGCGCGTCGAGCGCGCCGACGGGCGCACCAGCCCCGAGGAGTTGCTCGCCGCCGCCCACGCCAGCTGCTACTCCATGGCCCTCTCGCATATCCTTGGCCAGGGCAAGACGCCGCCGCAGCGACTGCGGGTGGAGGCGGTTGTGACCTTTGAGCAGGCCGGCGAGGGCTTCCGGGTCGCCTCCAGCGCGCTGACCGTGCGCGGGACCGTGCCCGGCGTCGACGCCGCCGGCTTCCAGCAGGCGGCCGAGGCGGCCAAGGAGAACTGCCCCATTTCGTTAGCCCTGCACGGCAACGTCGCGTTGAGCGTCGAGGCCACGCTGGACGGCTAACGCCTCCATCGTCGCGCAGCCGTCGTCCGGGTTTCCCGCCCTCATCATCGACACGCGTCAGGCCGGCGCCGCCTCCAGGCCGCCTTATCATCATCGTTCATCTGCTTTCGAGGAGGAACAATCATCATGGATCATACGCACACCACCGAGACGCCAACCGGCCCGACGCGCCGGGGCATCCTGCGCGCCGGAGCGGGCATCGCGGCCGGCATCGCCGCCGCCGACCTCGTGACGCCGGTCCTGGCCCGCGTGGGCGGAGCGTTGGGGGCTCCGAACGTCGTCGGCATGTCGACCGGACGACCGGACCCACAAATGCAGGCCGTGCTCGACCAATTTGTCGCGCTCCACCCGCTGCCGCTGCCGACGGTCACGCCCGAGGTCGCGCGCCAACTGCCCACCATCGCCGATGCGGTGCAGGGCGTCATCTCGGTGCGGGGCGGCCGGCCCGTGCAGCCCGTCGGGTCGGTCAACCACATCCTGATTCCCGGGCCGGGCGGCCGCATCCTGGTGCGCGTCTACACTCCGATCGGCGCCGGGCCGTTCCCGGTGGCCGTCTACTTCCACGGCGGCGGCTTCGTCATCGCCAACCTCGACACCTACGACGCGTCCTGTCGCGCCCTGGTCAACGCGGCGGGCTGCATCGTGCTGTCCGTGGCCTATCGCCAGGCGCCCGAGCATAAGTTCCCCGCCGCGCCGATGGACGCCTACGCCGCCCTGCGCTGGGCGCAGGCCAACGCGGCGAGCGTCAACGGCAACCCGCGCAAGATCGCCGTGGTCGGCGAGAGCGCGGGCGGCAACCTGGCCACGGTGGCCTGTTTGATGGCCAGGGCGCACGGCACGCCCCAGCCGGTCTACCAGGCGCTGGTCTACCCGTTGGTCAGCAACTCGACGAGCCTGCCGTCGTACCGGCAGGAGGCCAACGCCAAGCCGCTCGACACGCCCTCGGTCAAGTGGTTCGCCAAATACTACTTCAACACGCCGGCCGACGCGCTGAGCCCCTATGCCGCGCCCTTGCAGCGGGCCAGGAATCTGCATGGACTGCCGCCGGCGACCGTCATCACTGCCGAGCTCGACCCGTTGCGCAGCGAGGGCGAGGCCTACGCTATGCGCCTGGCTCAGGCTGGCATCCCGGTGCAGGCCACGCGCTACAACGGCGTCACGCACGAGTTCTTCGGCACGTCGGCGGTCGTGGACAAGGCTAAGCAGGCCGTGGACGAGGCGGCCGCGGGTCTGCTCTCGGTCTTTAGCAAGTAGGGCACGATCTACACAAGATAAAGGATGAAGGAGACACGATGAAAGCCGTCGTCTACAAAGAGCCGTGCCAGGTCGCCGTGGAGAACGTCGACGACCCGCGTATCGAAGCGCCCGGCGACGCCGTGGTCCGGATCACCTCGGCCGCGATCTGCGGCAGCGACCTGCACATGTACGAGGGGCGCACCGGCGCGCGGCCGGGCACGGTGTTCGGGCACGAGAACATGGGCGTGGTCGAGGAGGTTGGCCCCGGCGTGACCAGCATCAAGGTGGGCGACCGCGTGGTGCTGCCCTTCAACATCGGCTGCGGCTTCTGCTTCAACTGCCTGCGCGGCTTCACCAGCGCCTGCCTGACCGTCAACGCGGCGGCCCCGCACGCCGCGTACGGCTACGCGGACATGGGACCCTTCAAGGGTGGCCAGGCCCAGTACCTGCGCGTGCCGTACGTCGACTTCAACGCGCTCAAGCTGCCGGGGACGCCGGGTGACCAGTGGGAGGACGACTTCGTCACGCTCGCGGACATCTGGCCGACGGGCCACCACGGCGTGGAGTTAGCCGGCGTGCGCGAGGGCGGAACGGTCGCCGTCTTCGGCGCGGGGCCGGTCGGCCTCATGGCCGTGTTAAGCTCCGCGATCAAAGGCGCCAGCGAGATCTACTGCGTCGACCGCGACCCGGGGCGGCTCAAGCTGGCCGAGCAGGCCGGCGCGATCCCGATCAACTTTACGCAGGGCGATCCGGTCGAGCAAATTAAGGAGATGCGGCGCAAGAACACCGGCTGGCGCGCGTCGCTCCGTCCTGGCGAGGAGAAGATGGACGGCGTGATGCACGGGATCGACGCCGTGGGCTACCAGGCGCGCGACGACAAGGACCCCTCCCATGAGAACCCGATGCAGGTCTTCGACGACCTTATCCGCGTGGTCAACCCCACCGGCCAGATCGGCATGGTCGGCGTCTACATGCCCCAGGACCCGGGTGGCGTAGACGAGAAGGCCAAGCAGGGAATCTTCGAGATCCCCTGGGGGCAGGTCTTCAACAAGGGGCTGACCATCGGCATGGGTCAGGCGCCCGTGAAGCGGTACAACGAGTACCTGCGCGACCTGATCGTCGCCGGGAAGGCCAAGCCGAGCTTTATCGTCAGCCACCGCCTCCCGCTCGACGCGGCCCCCGACGCCTACAAGAACTTCGACGCGCGCGGCGACGAGTACACCAAAGTCATCCTCAAGCCAGAGATGGCCGCGACCGGAACCGCATCGTAAGAGGATCTAGGTGGAGTTCGCCGTCGGACTGATCGCGCCCGCTCGCGGGTAAGCTCCCTCCCCCGCGGGTGGGCGCGATCGCATCATGTCTCCCGCCCATCACTCATGGAGCGGATCACAATGTATGGCATATGCACGCGCGTATTGCCGGCCGCCCCTCACTCCCCACCCCGCGCCGTCTGCTGCTCATGGCACACAGCACACGAGGGAGGGCCTGGCGGTCGAGGTGACTGGCGCTGCGCGCTCAGGAAACGTTTATGTCTGAATGTGTATGTATGTCTGAATATATGGATCAAGGAGAAAGGATAGGACGCATGCGCGGTTTGCATATTCGCGCCAGGCTCGTCACCGGCTTCTGCCTCGCCGTCATGGTGGGAGTTGCCGGCCCCGCCGCCCACCACGGCGCTATCGCGACAGCGGCGGGAGGACCCTCGAATGGGGCAGGCCTCCACCTGGTCGCGCAGTTCCCGCACCAGGTGACCGGAGTCGCGGTCGCGCGCGACGGGCGCATCTTCGTCAACTTCCCGCGCTGGACCGAGGACGCGCCGGTGTCCGTCGCCGAGCTCGAGCGCGACGGACACCTCACGCCCTACCCCAACGCGGAGTGGAATGCCTGGCGCAACACCAAGCAGGATATCCTCTCGGCCTCCAACCACTTCGTCTGCGTACAGGCCCTCACCGTCGACAATCAGAATCACCTCTGGGTGCTCGACCCGGCCGCGCCCGCGAACGCTTTCGAGGTACCGGGCGGTCCCAAGCTCGTGGAGATCGACCTGGCGACCAACGCGGTGATGCGGACGATCCTCTTCGACCTGGCGGTCGCGCCGCAGGGCAGCTACCTGAACGACGTGCGCTTCAGCCCCGACGGGCGCCACGCCTATATCACCGACTCAGGCGTGCGCGGCGCGCTCGTCGTGGTCGACCTGCGGAGCGGCGCGGCCCGTCGCGTCCTCGATGGCGACCCGCGCACGCAGCGGGAGTTGGGGGTGGTCGTGACGGCCGACGGCCACCCGCTGCGCCAGCCCGATGGGCGCGGGGTGCAGTTCTCCGCCGACGGCATCGCGCTCTCGCCCGATGGGCGCACGCTCTACTGGCAGGCGCTCACCGGCACGACCTTGTATAGCATCCCGACGGCGGCGCTGGACGACCCGACGCTGGCGCTGGGCGCGCTCGCGGCGCGCGTAGCGCGCGTCGGCGTGAATGGCGTGGCCGACGGTTTGCTCATCTCCAAGGTGTCCAACCCCGGCCGCATGTACGTCACCCAGCCGGAGTTGGACGCGGTCAAAGTGCGCGACGGCGCCCGGCTGTCGATCCTCGTGCGGGACAGCCGGCTGCGCTGGCCCGACACGTTCGCCGAGGGGCCCGACGGGTCGGTCTTCGTCACCACGTCGCACATCCAGGACATGTCCTGGTACAAGCCGCGGAACCCCTCGCGGCTAACCACGCAGCTCTGGCGCATCGCGGGGCCGGGCGGTCGGTAGCCCACAACACCGGCGCGCGCCTACGTCCTGGGCATGGACGTCGTCGGCCCCCTGGCGGCACTCCTCTCTCAACGGGACGAGATGGCTTGACGGCGCCACGCTTCCAACAAAGCCGGTTCAGCCACCAAACGAGATAAAGGAGAAAAGCGATGAATGTGGTCGATAAGGTGGCTTCTATCGCCGTGGACGTCGGGCGCGCGGCGGGCGTGGGACGGGCGCGTGAGCCCGTCGGCGCCGTCCATGTCGTCGATCCGAGCCGGCTCAATTGGCTCTACATCACCTACAACACCGTCGAGGAGTTGGTCCGCGTCAACACCCTGGGCAAGATCCGGACGGCGGCGATGCGCCGCTACCGCTGGGTGGACGACCACACGCTCGAGGTCGATGTCCGCCAGGGCGATCGCTTTCCCGACGGCGAGCCACTCACCGCCGCGTCGGTCAAGCGCAGCTTCGACGAGCAAATCCGCTGGGCGGCCCCGCACCCGCCGGGCACCCACTTCAACATCGACCCCCGCACCCGCTGCGAGGTGACGGGCGAGCGTAGCGTGCGCTTCCACCTCCCCGCCCCCGACGGGCTCGCGCTCGGCAAGCTGCGGGCGACGCACATTATGAGCACGCGCTTCTGGGACGAGCTTGGCTTCGGGTACGCCCGCAACGGCACGGGCGAGGGACGCTGGTGAAGCATTGACGCGCCGGGCCCGTGGGGCACCGGACCATTCACCCTCGTCGAGGGACACTCCACGCTCGATACAGAGCTAGCAACCATCGGCGACGAGCCGTTCGCCGCCACCTGGCTGTGGCGCGAGGACCGCACCCCGCGCGTGCGTCTCGTCGCCAACACGGACTATTGGGACAAGGCGCGCGGCCCGCGCCTACAGGAGATCGTCTTCCGCAACGATATCTCGCCAGAGCAGGCGCTCGACCTGGTCTGCACGACCGAGGGTGAGGTCGACATCGTGACGGAGATCGCGCCTGCCGACGCCGCGCGCGTCGAGCGATCTGACCACGCCAGGCTCGTCTCGATCGATTCCATGCGCGCCATCATCGGGATCATCAACAGCGACGCCGAGGGCTTGCCGCTCGCGGACCGACGCGCGCGACGAGCGCTAAATCTGGCCGTCGACCGGGAGGCGCTGGTGCGAGATGTCATGTTCGGGCGCGCCCGCCCGCTCGCCGGGCTCACCCCGCCGACGCCGCTGACCCTCGCACAGCTGTTCCCGGATCGCCTCAAGCCGTACCCGCACGACGCCAGCCGCGCGGCCGCGCTGTGGCGTGAGGCTGGCGGCGCGGAAAGCCGGCCGTTGCGCGTCGCGGCCATGGAGGGGCTCGAGCCGGTGGCGCACGCGGTCGCCGCAGATCTGCGCGCGGCGCTTGGCGTCGAGGTCGAGGTGGCCGTCTACCGGGGCGAGGAGCAGTTGCAAGCCCGACGCCGTCTGGCGGAGAAGGAGCGTCCGTGGGAGTGGGACGTGTTCATCTTGGAGCAGGGCACGCAGACGGCGGACGCGCCGACGCTCGAGTTACACCGCGCCATCGTCGGTGAAACCGGCGAGTACCGCGCCGGCGCCGTCATCCCGGCCTTCGAATCGCTGTACGCGGAGTTCGCCCGCCAGACCTCCCAGGTGCGGCTAGCTTTAATGGCCAACCGCATCGACCGCTTCGTTTCCAACCAGGACCTGGCGCTCTTCCTGTGCGCGCCGCGGGCGCTCTACGCGGTCAACAAGCAGGTCGACTTCACGGCGTACCGCACGACATTCGAGCTTGCCCAGTGCCAGGTGAGCGACGCCCACTGGTCGCGCCGCTCATGATCGTGAGCCGCCCAGCGTCCCAGGCCCACGATAGAGCTGGGCTTGGCCACAACGCCATGTCGCGACCAGGAAGAATGCGGAATTTGGACACATGTCACCACAGTGCGGTACGATGCTCGTCAGGGGGAACGACCATGGCTAGCAGTACCATTAACATCCGTATCGACGATAGCAAGCGCGAGGAACTAGACGTCCTGGCTAAGACAAGGTTCGTAGGTACTTTACAGTGTGCCTGTAGGATTCCAGGTGAGGTGCGCCGTTGTCCATGAAAGCTGCGCGGATTGTCCCACGAACCCTGCGCTGATCCGACACTGCGTGCTCCTTCCGGGCCTCGTCGGGTTCTCCCACGCCTGTGTCCCCCCATCGACACGCCCCACCTATCCCCCCATCTGTGTGGATCGGCGCAGGGTTTCTGGGACAATCCGCGCATCTCGCGTGGAACAGCGCCCTCCTTCACACCTGCGGGTGACACATGGCACCTGGAATCCTACAGGCGGTACACAACCCTCGCAGAGGCCGCCTCACAGTCTCGTCCCACGCCGATAGCCTGAACGGGCCAGCCCGTTCGGGCCTTGTCTTTGACGCTCGAGCATGTCACGCTGAAAAAAGAGGCGGGAGCAACGGCGTCCCCCATCGCGCTCCATCGCGCTCCATTGGCGACGGGAGGGCGGCGTCCCGCCCCCTCATCCGATGTAGCAAGAAGGAGGTGCGGCAACGGGACAGACGCGCGCCGGCGCCGCACGGTGTGCAGAAGGACCATCCATCATCCACCATCCAGTGGCGAAAGGAACGATCGCACATGCCCACGTCATCCGCGCATCACTCGCCCCTCCTCCGGCGGCACAAAGCCGTCGCACGCCCCGCATCCTCCGCGCACCTGGCGCGCGCTCTGACGCTTGTCGCCCTGCCCGTCCTGGGCCTGCTCGCGCCGTGGGCCGCGCGGCCCATAGCCACCGGGGCGACCGGCTACGACTGGACGCAGTTCGACGGCAACGCCCAGCATAGCGGCAACAACACCATGGAGACGATGATCACGCCGGCCAACGTCCAGACGCTGACGCGGCTGTTCCAGGTCTCGCTGCCCGCCGTGGCCGACGGGCCACCCGCTTACCTCAGCGGTGTCGCCACGGCCAACGGGACGCAGGACCTGCTCTTCCTGACCACCAAGGACGGCCAGATCCTGGCGCGCGACGCCCACACCGGCGCGCAACTCTGGAGCCACCAGTACGGCCCTAACGGCTGCAAGATCAACAACGGCTCCAGTGACTGCTACACCACCTCCGCGCCGGCGGTTGACCCCACCCGGCAGTACGTCTACAGCTACGGCCTCGACGGCAAGGCGCACAAGTACGCCGTTGACGACGGGACCGAGGTCGCGACGGGCGGCTGGCCGGAGATGACGACGCTCAAGGGCTACGACGAGAAGGGTTCCTCCGACCTGACCGTGGCCACCACGGGCGGCGGGGCGAACGCCATCCCCTACCTCTATGTGACCCATGGCGGCTATCCCGGAGATCGGGGCGACTACCAGGGTCACGTGACCTCGATCAATCTCAACACAGGGTCACAGACCGTCTTCAACGCCGACTGCAGCACCCTGACCACGCACCTCACCACCCAGGCAAACAACGACTGCTCCAACGTGCAGAACGCCATCTGGGCGCGGGCAGGCGTGACCTACGACGCGCAGACAAACCGCGTGTACATGTCCACCGGCAATGGGACCTTCGACCCCACCCACGATACCTGGGGCGATACCCTCTTCGCGCTCAACCCCGACGGTACGGGTCAGGGCAACGGCAACCCGCTGCTGACCTACACGCCGGTCAACTACCAGGACTTGAAGAACCGGGACGCGGATCTGGGCAGCACGGCGCCGGTCATCCTGCCGCCGCCGGCGGGCAGCGCGGTGACGCACCTCGGGCTGCAGAGCGACAAGGACGCCAAGCTGCGCCTGCTCAACCTCGACACCCTGAGCGGGGGGACGGGCAACACAGGCGGCGAGATCGCCATCACCGGCGTGCCGCAGGGCGGCGAGGTGCTGACCCAGCCCGCTGTGTGGACCAATCCCGCCGATGGGAGTACGTGGACCTTCGTGGCCAACGATCAAGGCCTCTCGGCGCTGAAGGTGACGCTGGGCAGCGGCGGGCAGCCGGGCCTGTCCACGATGTGGCAGACCACGAGCGGCGGCACCTCGCCCATCATCGCCAACAACGTGCTGTACTACGTGGGCGGTGGTGGCCTGCGCGCGCTCGACTCGACAACCGGCAATCAGCTATGGGCGGACACCAGCATCAGCCGTATCCACTGGGAGAGCCCCATCGTGGCCAACGGCGTGCTCTACACCACGGATGACAGCGGGACCTTGACCGCCTACGGTCTGCCGGGCGCACCGACATCGACCCCGACGACCGTGCCGGCGCCCACGGCCACCAACACGCCGCTCCCGCCCACGGCCACCAACACGCCGCTCCCGCCCACGGCCACCAACACGCCGCTCCCGCCCACGGCCACCAACACGCCGCTCCCGCCCACCGCGACGGCCACGGCGACGTCTGGCGCGGTCGGGGGGGTAGCGATCGACTCCGGCGGCGGGGCCAGTGGCCCCTTCGTCGCGGACACCGACGTCAGCGGCGGCAACACCTACGCCAATGGGACCGTCGTCGACGCGCACGCGGTGACCAACCCCGCGCCGCAGGCCGTCTACCAGAGCGAGCGCTACGGCGCCTTCACCTACACCGTGCCCCATCTGACGCCGGGCGCGGCCTACACGGTGCGCCTGCACTTCGCCGAGATCTACTGGACCGCGGCGGGCAAGCGCGTCTTCAACGTGGCCATCAACGGCGCGCCGGTCCTGCGCAACTTCGACATCGTCGCCGCCACGGGCGGAGCCAACCGCGCAACGGTGCGTGAGTTCCAGGCGACGGCGGACAGCGGGGGCACGATCACCATCGCCTACACCACCGTGCGCGACAACGCCAAGAGCAGCGGCATCGAGATCGTGCCGCACACGGGGCTCGACGCCGGGCTGGTCGGCCGCTGGCAGTTCGACGAGGGCGTCGGCGCGACGACCGCGGACGCCTCGGGCAGCGGCGACAACGGGACGCTCCAGGGCGGCGCCGGCTGGGCCGCCGGGAAATACGGCGACGCCCTCGCCCTCGACGGGGCGACCGGCTATGTGGCGGCCGGTGTGAACCTGCTCCCCGCGGCCAACGCCGCGCAGAGCATCTCCTGGTGGCTCAACGTCCCGGCCATCCCCGGCGGCGTCGCCAACGTGCTCTCGCTGACCAACGACGCGCACGCGTCGGCGGTGCAGCCCGGCTTCCGCGGTGGCCAGGTCGGCGTCTGGAAGTATGGCGGGACGTGGCTCGTCTCCGCCCCGCCCCCCACGGCGGGATCCTGGCACCACTACGCCTACACGTTCGATGGCGCGACGCATCGGCTGTACATCGACGGCGCGCTTGCGGCCAATTCGACCGTCCTGCCACAGACAGCAGGACCGACGACGCTGGAGTTCGGGCGCTGGACCGGTGGCTCCGAGTACCTCACGGGCAGCGTCGACGACGTGCGGATCTACAACCGCGCGCTCAGCGCAAGCGACGTGCTGGCGCTGGCCAGCCAGCCCTAAACGCGACAGGAGCGAAGACAGGAGGCGCCGACGGGCCTCAGG
>JAABUX010009569.1_pt1 | contig 10957 bp, 11 predicted proteins | sample 5561851 | NCBI WGS metagenome assembly JAABUX01 (sample SAMN10711883, study PRJNA513361) | rock metagenome | isolation source: Antarctica rocks | place: Antarctica: Victoria Land, Richard Nunatak red sandstone | collected 2016-01-03 | reverse complement strand
CGATTGGCTGCTGTACCGGCTCAGCGGTGCGCAGGTCACGGAGCCCTCTAACGCCTGCACGAGCCTGCTGTTCGATGTTGCGGCGCGCTGCTGGTCGCAGCCGCTCGTCGCCTCACTGGGCTTCGATGGGTCGCTGTTTCCGCCCGTGGTCGAATCGGGCACGGTGGTCGGCGAGCTCGGTGCCGTCGCCGCCGAGGCGATGGGGTTGCGCCCCGGCATTCCGATTGTCGCCGGCGGCGGGGACGCGCAGTGCGGCCTCCTCGGGATCGGTGCGGCGCGGCCCGAGACGATCGGCGCGGTGGCCGGCACGACGACGCCGGTGCTGGTGACGACCGCGTTGTGCCGGTTCGATCCGACGCGACGGACCGCGACCCGCTGCCATGTACTGCCGGGACGATGGAACTTGGAAGCGAACGCCGGCATCACCGGGCTCAGCTTGCGCTGGCTCCGCGACGTTCTCTTCCCGGCCCACGGACGGGCGACGAGTTACGACGCGATGGTCGCGGTCGCGACAATGGCCCCGGTGGGAGCGGGCGGGGTGATGAGTCTCATCGGGCCGTCCGTCGCGGGCAGTCGCCGAACGCGCATGGGCGGTGGGAGAGGCGCGTTCGTCAATCTCGATATCGGCAAGAGCGGAGAAGAGACGCGCGCGGCGCTCGTGCGCGCACTTCTGGAGGGGGTCTGCTTCGCCGTCGCGGCGAACGGCCGACTGCTGGGCGAGGCGGTGGGGGTGCCATTGACGACGCTGTACCTCGGCGGCGGGCAGGCGCGCAGCCCGTTCTGGTGCCAGATCCAGGCCGACGTGCTCGACGCGCCCGTGTACGCCGCGACCGTTGGTGAAGCGAGCGCGTACGGGGCGGCAATCTGCGCCGGCGCGGGCATCGGGATGTATGCGGACCTCGCATCGTGGGAGCCGACGCGCACGTCGTATCGTTGCTATGAGCCAAGGCCGGAAGTCGTACGCGCCTACGCGCCGGTCTACGGACAATGGCTCGATGAATATCGCCATCTGGCGGCATAGGAGGAACCAATGCTCGGAGCAGCGCGGCGCACGGCACGCATCACGGCGTCCGACGGACGAACGTTGATCGTCGCCTTCGACCACGGCCTCGGCGGCGCGAACGTCGCTGGCATGAAGCATCCCGGCCGGACGATCCGCGATTTGATCGCTGCGGGGGCGGACGCGTTTCTCACCTCCCCCGGCCTCGCGATGACGTACGCGACTCCGCTCGACCGCGTCGGCCTGATCCTCAATCTCGACATGAGCACCGGAAACGAGGAAGTGGCGGTCCGGGAAGCGCTGGCACTCGGGGCCGAAATGGGCAAATTCATCCTCACGCCGGGGAACCCCGCCCTCCCCGACAGCGTCGCGCGCACACGCACCCTCGTCGCGGTCTGCCACGCATGGAGTTTGCCGCTGATGGTCGAACCGATCCCCGTTTCGTTCGAGGCGACGGAACACCATACGCCGGAAAACATCGCGCGCGGGGCGAAGATCGCGTGTGAGGTGGGCGCGGACATCGTCAAAATGCAGTATCCGGGCAACGCGGAGAATTTCCGTGAGACGATGGGCACCCTGTACCGCCCGGTCGTCATCCTTGGCGGCCCGCAGCGCGACAACGACCAAGGTCTCCTGCAGTCCATCCGGGATGCGATGGATGCCGGTGCGATCGGGGTCGCGATCGGCCGCAACATCTGGTCGCACGCGCGCCCCGCACAGATGGTCGCTGCCCTCGGCGCGGTCATTCACGGCAATGCGTCGTCGACGGAGGCGATGCGAGAATTGGCTCCTGCGCCTCGCTGAGTGTTGGGGTGACCTATATCAGTTCATTCGTGGGACGCAAGTGCCGACGCCGGTACCGCATCGTGTTGGCGCAGCGCCAAGAGCGCGCGTGGGGGGCGCGAGAGGGAAGCAAAGGGAGCAGCCTTGGTGCCGCCATCCGCAGATGGTGGCACATCCGTTGTCGTGAGGCAGGCACAACGGAGGTATAACCACAGGGTGTCTCAAAAAGGGTGACGAGGGTGCCACGCAACCGGACCCGTCGCCCCGGCGCGTGCGTCCCGGCACATCCCCGCCAAAGGAGGGCAGACATGGTATCCGTCCCGCAGATTTCTCGGAGCGGTCAGGCGATTGTCAATATCGATGCAGTGCGTGCCAATAGCATGGGCCTGGCGTCTGCCGGATTCATGATGGCGTTTTTCGGCGCGGCATGGTGGGCGTGGGGCGTCGGGGGCATTCGGGGGACATTCCCCGGGGAGACGGCGGTGTTCTTTCTGGTACTGGCAGGCGCGACCATCATCTTGGTCGGCGGGGGTATCCTGCTGTCGCGCGCCGCGAGTCGTTTGCCGCACGATCCATCGCCCGCAAATCGGGCTCGCAGCCAGGCGGAAGGGAAGCGGTATGGCGTGACATTCGGGCTGGTCTTTGGCCTTGAGATGGCGATCATCGCGCTCGGCAGTATACTACTCAATCGGTCCCATCATCCCGCGTTCCTCTTGCCGTTCGTCGCCATCGTCGTCGGAGTACACTTCTTCCCGCTCGCACGGCTCTTCGAGGTGCACCTGTACTACGTGACCGGGGCGCTGTTAGTCCTGGTGGGTGTGACCGTCATGCTCGCGGTACCCGTACACACAATGATCGGCAATCTGCGCGCGTGGAATGCCCTTGTGGGGTCACTCTGTGCCGTTATTCTCTGGCTCACCGGGATCGCCGCGTTGCTCAGAGGCAGGAGTTTCCTCAAGCAGGCGCAAGGACAGGGGTGAGCGATCACCCCCGATCCTCCCTCATCCCTGCGACAGCGGTCGACACCGCCGTGAATACCTGTGGAGTGTCGCCAGCCCGAACAGCAGGCCGCCGACCAGCCACCACGGGTCCCAGAAGACGAGATGCCAGTACGCCGATCTCCTGCCCAACCCCGCCGGGATATCGATCACCCCCGCCACCATCAGCGCGTGCTGGACCCAACTCGCCGCGCCTTCGTAGACCCCCATGATCGCCACCGCAATCCCCCCGGCGATGAGCAGCAGCCGACGCGGAATCTTCCGGCCCCAGTGCTGGACAAGGGCGAGGGCGAGCACCCCGGCGATCACTTTCAGCGCGCCGGTCGCCCACATGGTCGCCACCGCAGTCGGCTCCCGCGCCAGGAGGGGCGTCACCAGCGCGGGAGGGAAGGTAGCCGCGCCGACGGTACCCCCAACGGCGTAGTAGAAGCTCTGCAGGGAGAAGACGAACGCCCATGCAGCGGCCGCGTAACCCGCCCACGGACGTGATCGCGATTGCATCGTGCCCACCGAGGGGATAGCCATGTTGCACCTCCCTTCTCGGCCATGGTAGCAGACTCGGTCCAGTGACCGACAACGCTAGCGCCGCGCCGAAGGACGCGAGAATGCCGAATCGCTCCTGTCCAGCGGCTTGCCAAGACGGTGCGTGAACGGCGCTCACAGGCAGCTTGACAGATTTGCTCATCCGTGCTATTATTTGCTTATGAAAGCAAGAAGCGATGCAACCGAGAGTATTCAACGTACATTTACCGAGACCGCCCGGCGCGCCCAGATCGTCGCGGCGGCGATCCAGACCATCGCCGAACTCGGCTATGCCCGTGCGTCGTTCGCCCAGATCGCTAAGCGGGCCGGACTAAGCAGTACCGGCCTGATCTCCTACCATTTCGCTGGCAAGGATGAGCTGATCGCGCAGGTCGTCGCTGCGGTCTACACCGCGATCGCACAATTCATGACCGGGCACATGGCGCAGCAGTCCACCGCGACGGGGGCGCTCCAGACTTATATCCGGGCGAACGTCGCGTTCATCGCGAGCCACCGCACGCAGATGAAGGCACTGCTCGACATTTTCCTGAACGGCGGGATCCACTACGACGCCACGATGGAGTTGGTGGTCACCTCTCCCGTCGAGCAGCTCCTCCATTGGGGGCAGGAGAGCGGCGACTTCCGGGCGTTCGACACCCGGGTAATGGCGTCGGTCATCCAGCGGGCGATCGATGGGTTGCCCTTCCTGCTGGAGACCGCCCCCGACCTCGACTTGGACGCCTACGCCCGGGAAGTGGCGACCTTGTTCGACCTGGCCACCCGGCGGACCGCATGATGACGCCACAGCCCGCGCGGGACGACACGGCGCGCACCGGCGGTCACCGAGCGGCCGTCACGGCGCTCAATCTGGTGGCTCCCATCGCCCTGTACTACGGTCTGCGCGTGGCAGGGGTCGGCGACCTCCGCGCGCTGCTCATCGGAGCGTTGGCGCCCGGGCTGAGCGTCGCCTTCACGCTCATCCGGCACCGCCGGATCGACGGCCTCGCCCTGTTCATGATCGCCACGCTGCTGCTGACCGGCGGTGTCTCGCTGCTCACGGGGAGTCCCCGCTTCCTGCTGGCGAAGGACGGCCTGCTCACCGCCGTCTGGGGCGCCTGGTTTTTCGTCAGCCTGCTCGGCGGGCGGCCCGTGACCTTCACCTTCACCCGCCCGCTGCTGGAGGGGCGGCGGGTCTTCGCCGCCGCCTCGCGGAGGTGGGAGAAGCCCTCCGGGGAGTCCTGGGATGCCCTGTGGGAGCGCCTCCCACGGTTCCGCCGGGTGTGGCGGGTCTCCGCCGTCATCTGGGGCGGCGCTACGCTCCTCGACGCGGCGATCCGCGTGGCCATGGCCTATACCCTGCCGGTCGACCGCGTGCCCGCACTGGGCGGGGCGCTGTGGCCGGTCACCTTCCTGGTGCTGCAGGTGATCACCAACGTCTACTTCTTCCGTGCGGGGCTGTGGGAGATGCTCCGTGGCGAGATCGACGCTCCCGGACGGCCCGCCGATCCCGCCGTCGGCTTGGCCCGCCCCGCCCCCCACCCGATGCCACGTATCCACTGAGCGTATCGCGCTCTTTCGTTCAGCGTCTATCGGCCAGCATCAGTCCGAGACGACCGGCAAGCCCTCATGGAATGCACATAGAGCGGAGAAACTACGCGTAACACCGCTGCGTGTTGAAAAACTCTTCGAGTTGGTCAGAGCAAGGCGTATACGACCCAATCCATAGGCAATTTTGCCCGTTTCTGCGTCGTTTCAGTACCCATTTGGCGCCCGTATCAGGGCAGTGCCGCCTTTTTCAACAGGCAGAGGCCCTACAGGGACACTTCGGTGGTTGGGCGTGCCAAGGCATCCACGATGCGCTGCCACAGCCCTTGGTCGCACCAGAGCCGATCCCGCTTGCCGTATTCCTTTGGTATCCCTCGCCACGACAAGCTGGTGCCCACCACTGCCAGGATCCCGTTCAACACTGTGCGGTGGTCAGCTTCCTGGCGGGGGCTCCGCCTACATCCTGCCGGTACCGGCAGGCGTGGCACTGGTGGAGCGGCGGCGCGGCGCGCGGTCGGACTACCACGCGTGACCCAAGCCTGCCGCCAGCTTTCGTTGCCATAATCCGCTCTCTCGACCGAGCGTTGTCTCGCCTTGATCGCCAAAAGTGGCATTGCGCGCGTTATTGGTGGTCCCTGCCTGTGCCATTCGTTCGCCGAGCGGCGAAGTGCCGTATCGCCCCACTCAACAGGGATTCCCAATCCGTGGATAAACGGACCCTGAATCTCGCTTCAATTGGGTGCCATAATGTCATCAGCACCGCGCAACGGCGCGGCAATGCATCCCGCTGGGGGCGATCCAACGCGGGCATCTCTACAATGAATGAGGAGGCATCTGATGCAGCTCGGTATCCACTACGCCAACTTCACTCTCCCGGGTGGCCCCGAGGCCATCGGCGCGACCCTCGCCGCGACCGCCAAAGCTGCGGAAGCGGGCGGCTGTACGTCGTTCACGCTGATGGATCACTGGTTCCAGATGGAGCAGTTCGCCACCGCGCAGGACCCGATGCTGGAGGGTTACACGTCGCTCGGCTTCCTGGCCGGTCAGACACGCCGCATGACCCTGGGCCTGATGGTCACGGGCGTCACCTACCGCCACCCGGGCCTGCTCGCCAAGATCGTCACGACGCTCGACGTGCTCTCCGGCGGGCGCGCCATGCTGGGCATCGGCGCCGCCTGGTATGAGCGCGAGCACAAGGGCCTCGGCGTGCCGTATCCGCCGGTCGGCGAGCGGTTCGAACGACTGGAGGAAACGCTGCAGATCTGCGAGCAGATGTGGAGCGACAACGACGGCCCCTACCAGGGCAGGCACTATCAACTCGCCGAGACGATCTGCGTGCCCCGCCCGATCCAGCAACCCCGGCCCAGGATCCTCATCGGCGGCGGCGGCGAGCGCAAGACGCTGATGCTGGTCGCCAAGTACGGCGACGCCTGCAACCTTTTCGCGACGGGACCCGCCGAGGTGGCGCACAAACTCGCGGTGCTCGCCCGCCACTGCGAGACCGTGGGCCGCGACCCGAAGACGATCCAGAAGACGATCCTCGGCGGTGGCGACCCGATCGGCGACCCAGACGCCTTCCTCGCCAGCATGGAGGAGTACGCCAAGCTCGGCATCGATCTCGTTGAGATCGTGCCGAGGACAGCCGACCCGGTCGCCTTGGTCAGCGAACTCGGCGAGAAGATGGTTTCGCGACTGGCCGAAATCGGCACGAACTAACCGGCAGGCACGGGTCTCATCCGGCCACACAATCAGCAGAAGGGTTCGCATGGCACGCACAAAACCGGACGTTACCGTTCCCGACCTGACTGGAAAACTCGCCGTCGTCACCGGAGCGAGCGACGGCCTCGGCTTCGGTCTCGCTGCTCGGCTCGCGCGCGCTGGCGCCGAGGTGATCATGCCCGTCCGCAACGCCGAGAAGGGGGCGGCGGCGGCGGCGCGCATTCACACGGCGACGCCGGGAGCGACGGTCTCTACCCGTCCGCTCGATCTGGCATCGCTCGATTCGGTCGCGACATTAGGCCGTGCCCTGAACGATGAAGGGCGACCAATCGACATTTGGATCAACAACGCGGGCGTCATGATGCCGCCCACGCGCCATGTCTCCGAAGACAGTTTCGAGCTACAGTTCGCTATCAACTACCTCGGTCATTTCGCCCTTGTCGCACAGGTGCTCCCGCTGCTTCGCGCGGGACACGCGCGGGTGACGACGATGACCAGCATCGCGGCGCGGGCCGGTCGCCTCAGATTCGATGACTTGCAGAGCGAGCAGCGATACGCGCCTGTGCAGGCGTATAATCAGTCGAAGCTTGCGGTCATGATGTTCGCCCTCGAACTGGATCGGCGCAGCCGCGCCAGTGGCTGGGGCATCACGAGTAACGCCGCGCACCCGGGTCTGACCGTGACCAATTTGCAGAGTGCCGGTCCGAACATGGGTCGCGCCAGCGCCTCACCGATGTCCCGCTGGTTCCCCCTGATGGCGCGCTTCCCGTTCCTCGTTCAACACGTCGGCACGGGCCTCCTGCCCGCCCTATTCGCCGCGACCAGCCCGGATGCGAAGGGCGGCGCCTTCTATGGCCCGGACGGCTGGGCTCACCTCACAGGCGGCGCCACCGAGCAGGAGATCTACCGGACGGCCCACGACGAGGTGGCAACGCGACGCATCTGGGAGTTGTCTGAGCGGCTGGCACAAGTGACATTCCCCGCACCGGCGGAACGCAATGAGCGAGCGAGGATACCGACATGATGGATCGCGCGCAACTGGCCGACTTCCTGCGCAGGCACCGCGCGGCGTTGCAGCCGAAAGACGTCGGGCTCCCGAACGGAGCGCGGCGACGGACCGACGGACTGCGGCGCGAAGAAGTCGCGGCCCTGTGCGGGATGTCCGTCGACTATTACAGCCGTCTCGAACAGCAGCGCGGCCCGCAACCCTCCGAGCAGATGCTCGCCGCGATCGCCCGTGGCCTCCACCTGTCGCTGGATGAACGGGATCACCTGTTCCGCCTCTGCGGGCACAGCGCGCCGCAGCGCACGCTACGCACCGACCACGTCAATCCGGGGCTGATGCGCGTCCTCGACCGGCTGACCGATACGCCGGCCCAGGTCATGAGCGGCCTGGGCGAAACGCTCGTGCAGACCCGCCTCGCCGTCGCGCTGCTCGGGGACGAGACGCGGTTCTCGGGCATGGCGCGCAGCGCGCTCTACCGTTGGTTCACTGACCCGGTAGCGCGGCGCATCTACCCGGACAATGACCATGCGATGCATAGCCGGGTGTTCGCCGCTGATCTGCGCTACGCCTTCTCCCGCGACGGGACCGGGTCGCGGGCGAGCGCAATCGTAGATCGCTTGCTCGCGGAGAGCGCCGAGTTTGCGCGGCTCTGGAGCGCACACGAAATCGGCATTCGCCGCAACGATCGCAAGCGGATCGTGCATCCCGAACTCGGCATGCTCGCACTCCACTGCCAAGCCCTGTACGACCTCGACCAGTCGCAGGCATTACTCGTCTTCACCGCGACACCAGGCACCGAGGACTACGAAAAACTGCAACTCCTGTCGGTGTTCGGCGAGCAGCGCCTGAACATCTGATACTCTTTCACAAGCACTTTGTCGCGATGCGCTGAGGGGGCGTATTGATCGCATCGGGGCGTCGGGCCACTGCCGTTGCCGAAGACCTCGACCGCGACCGCCTCGCCGGCGGGGCGTGCCACCACCCCGACGGCCCGCTCCGCGCCGCCGGGCGCGAAGGCGGGGTCGGCAACGACGGCGAGCCGGAGGACCCCCGGCTCGCCTTCATAGGCAGCGGGCGCGAAGCCTTCCAGGACCGCCGTGCTCGCCGCGAGCGCGTTGGGGTCGCGGGGGTGGAGCGTGAAGCGGCTCATCGGCCGGCCGCACCCCCGTGGACCGTCAGGGTGTAGCCGTCCGGGTCCACGAAGGCGAACTGGCGACCGAAGGCGCCATCCTGGGGTCGCTGCGCGATGGTGACGCCGGCCCGACCTGTTGCGAGCGGTCGCCAGCCTCTGTACGCCGGCTCACGACGTTGGTCCCGCGCATGCGCGGCGCATGGTAGCTCTGCTTGTAGACGGGCTACGCTACGGCCCTGGCCCATCAGCAAACACGCGCTCTTAGAGTCCCAAGTTGGGAGAGCACGAAAATCTCGGGGGTAGCCCGTAGCCACGATCGGTGGCAGGGGGAAGATGACGGTTGAGATAGGCCCTGGACGAACCGGCGCAGATGGTGGCTACGAGCTTACCGATGATCACGGACGAGCGACTCACAGGCGTTACCCCCGAGATTTTCGTGCTCTCCTACTAGGCCGATGCGGTGATGAACTCGTTGGTGACCCACCGTGCGACGTTTTCCGGATAGGGGGCGGGCACGATCAAGACGATGTGCGGGAAGTCGGCAGCGAGGGCTTCGGCGATCGCGTCCCGGGTGGCGCGGGGCTGGTCGTAGGAGACCGGCAGGGCAATCGAGCGGGTGATCGAGGCGGGGTCGCGTCCGATCTCCGCGCAGTAGCGGTCCAGCAGGGCGCTGCGAGCGACGGCGTCTGCGATGTCGCCGCCCGGGATGTTCCACACGTCCGCATGCGCTGCGACCACCCGCAGCGTGCTCGCGGAGCGTCCACCGATGACGATCGGCGGATGGGGGCGCTGGACGGGTTTGGGGTTGCAGAATGCTCCGGTGAGGTGGTGGTAGGTGCCGTGGAAGTCGAACGGCTCGGTCTCGGTCCACAATCGCCGGATCACCGTGCACGCTTCGGCGAGGCTTCCCACTGCGTAAGCGGAGTCGTGGAAGGGCAGGCCGTGCGCCTCGTACTCGCGCCGGGCCAGCGGGTGGCTGGGCCGTGAGCCTGCGCCGATGCCGAATTCGAGCCGTCCGCCGGAGACGATGTCGACGGTCGCGGCGATCTTGGCCAGCATCGCGGGCGGTCGGAAGCGGTTGCTGGTCACGAGCAGGCCGAGGCGCAGCCGTTCGGTCTGTGCGGCGAGGGCGGAGAGCAGCGTCCAGCCTTCGAAGATCGGTCCGTTCGGGTCGCCGCCGATCGGCATGAGGTGATCGAACAGCCACGCATGCTCGATCGCCGGGATCGTGTCCGCCTCTTGCCAGACGCGCAGAACGTCGTGGTAGCCGACCTGCGATGGAGGGGTCATGATTCCGAAACGAGGCCGGGTCGTGTGCGTCATGAGCCGTTCGTCCTTTCGTTCTGTCCATCGATACGTGCCAGCCGCGTAGCTGGGCGAGTCTCACACCCCACCGTGCGGAATGCCACGGTCCAATAGGGGCGCATTCGCGCGTGCGCCGTCAGCCCGACTTCCGCGTCGCCGATCTCCAGATGGAGCGGTCCTATGAACCTGCCGGTCTCGTCGCTCACCACGCCCCCGCGCTCCGCCAGCAGTTCCGCGACATCGCGCAGGCTGAGGGCGAACCGCAGGTAGAGCCGGACCGCGTGCGCGATCACCTCTGCCGGGAAGCGGTAGCCACGGAAGAGGCGGGCGCGGTCGGGCACGGGACCTCGGCTCAGGCGGCGAAACGGTCGAAGCTACACGGAGGGGCCCAAGTTGACAGAGCCCCCGACCCTGCGCCTCTCAGAGCTTCATTTGCATTCGACCCGGCCCAGCGGTTTGGGGCTGTCCATCAACGCGGCACACGCTGCGGGCCAGGCGGGGTCTTCGGGGTAGAGGGCGGTGCGGAGGTAGGCCCAGGTAAGCCGCTGGACCGCAGCCACTCGCTCGGGGTTCTCGTCCGTCGTCTCAGCCGCGTCGTACCCGGAAACCCCGCCAAGCCCGTGTTCTGCGCCAAACAAAGTAAGCAAGCACTTGGGGCCGGTGCTCAGGAAGTACGAATCAGCACGCCAGTCTGCACCCCGAGACATAAAACGGGGGGAGACGTCTTTATCGCCCGCGACCACGAGGGCTGGCGTCATCATCTCAACAAAGCTGGGGTTCAGTAAAAATGAATAATGCTCAGCCGCGAACGCGCTGAGATCAGCACCGCCCCTGCCAGGCGCGGCAAGCAGCACACCCGCTTTGATCCGGGAATCGACTATATCCACTTCCGTTCCGTCTTCGGGATCGGTAAGCCGCGCGCCCAACAGCATACCTGCCGTATGCCC
>JAABUX010009566.1_pt1 | contig 10959 bp, 14 predicted proteins | sample 5561851 | NCBI WGS metagenome assembly JAABUX01 (sample SAMN10711883, study PRJNA513361) | rock metagenome | isolation source: Antarctica rocks | place: Antarctica: Victoria Land, Richard Nunatak red sandstone | collected 2016-01-03 | reverse complement strand
TCGTCGCGTTCTCTTGTGAAATGGGCGTCGTCGCCGGCACATGCCGTGTAGCGCCCTCCGGCCCCGACCAGGCGGTCAAGCAGGTACCAGCTGTCCGGTCGATCGTTCAGCCCGGCGGAGGTCGCGTTCCAGGTCTCGACGGCGTGGATTGGGCCGAGTGATTCGATCTCCTCCTGACCGGCGCGATACCAGCTGGGGTGAGCGGCGGCCACAAAAGCGCCCGCCGCCAACGCCCGAGCCGCCATCGAGGGGCCCGACTCTCCGGGGCTGGGCGGCGCGAAATCGGCCGGGAGCCCGATACCGAGCAGGTGCCACGGCTCTCCCGACTCGATCCGGCCGGCGTGGAGCTCCGCTCCGCGAATCGTCACGAAGGTTTCCGTGTCGAACCGCGTCGCATCTGTCAGCGGATACCCGAACCGCTCCATGAAATGATCGGAGATACAGAGGAAGTCGTAGCCGGCATTCTTGTAGACGGCGCAGACCGCTTCGGGCGAAAGGCAGCCGTCGGAGGCCGTCGAATGAGTGTGGATGTTGCCCCGCCAGAACCGCCCCGGCGACTGGAATGGGTTCTCCCAACTCACGGGCGCGCCGCGTCGGGGTCGGCGACCTGCCTGCTGGGCACCGCCGACTCCAGGGTGAAGGCTCTCGCTGCCCCCGGCTTGACCAACAGGTTGACCTCTTGGCCCATGTCGAGCCTCCGGTCCTTGTCTAGCCTGAGGCGCCACTGCGTCCTGCTGGCGAGCTCGAGAGTGTATTCCGTGCAATCGCCGAGAAACGATGCCCGCATCACCCTGGCGGGCAGCGCTCCTGCTTCCTGCTCGGAGTGGCCGCCGGCGACCTGGAGGTCTTCGGGACGCACGAAGACCACGGCCGCCTCGCCGGGTGACGGAGGCTGGGCGTCGGTGGAGCATGAGATCCGCGTGGGCCCCGTCTCCACGACCGCGGTTCCATCACCGGCCGACACGCACTTGCCATCGAACCGGTTGGGGTTGCCGACGAATTCGGCGACGAAGGCTGTCTTCGGGGCCGCGTAGATCTCGGCCGGGGTGCCGACCTGGTGGATGATCCCGCCTTGCATGACGGCTATCCGATCGGAGAGGCTCAGCGCCTCTTCCTGGTCGTGGGTGACGTAGATGGCAGTGAAGCCCAGTCGCGTCTTGAGCGCCGCGACCTCGGCTCGCATCTCCAGGCGCAGCCTGGCGTCCAGATTTGAAAGCGGCTCGTCGAACAGCAGGACGCTCGGTCGGTCTCAAGGGACTCGACTCTCGCTTCCCGCGTGAGCTATCAGGGGGCTAGTATGGCGATGGGTCGACGCCGACGCCTCCAACCCCTGTACCGCGCTCGGCGCCAGCCTCCACGACGAACTCGCACTGCTGGTTCAGTGCGGCGTAGAGTCCCGCCGAAGCGCTCACCGGCGCCACCGAGGCGCCTGCGGAGGCCTTCGGCCTGACCACCGCGGTTGCATCGTCCCCGGCCTGCGCGCCGACCTGGTTCTCGTCGGTGGCGACCCCAGCCGAGACATCACCGCAATCCGAGGCATCAGCAACGTGTGACGGGACGGACATCCCGCAGCGAGGTGGTCCCCGATCGCCACTGTGTCCCATAACAATCGTCTATCGGGGTGGGCCACGCTGTGCGGCCGCTACAGGGTCAGCCCTGGGCCCAATACGAAGGTGCGGACTAGCACCAGCACGACCAGGACCACCACGCCACCGACCGGCCAGCCCAAAGATCGGACGCTCTCGGCGTACATCCTGGTTGCGCATGAACACTCTGACGAAGATCAGGAAGATCCCCACCGCGACGGTGCCGAGTGCCTCGAACAGGCCGACGACGGAGAAGTCAAAGCTGGGCAGGCTGACGATGATGGCGATCGCGGCCCCGAGCAACCAGGCGAACAGACCCAGATCACGTAGCTGAGGGGCGACCTCGGCTGAGGCGTCCGTCAGCTGCAGCAGCCTGCGGGTGGCAACCCGCCCGGTCAGGTAGGTCAGTGACCAACCGGCGAGGAAGACCAGGAACCGGACCCAGGTCGGGGTTCCCCACAGGCCGAAACTGGACCCGACGTCCCCGACATTGGTGAAGAGACCGGTGATCAGATACCCGGAGAACTCCTGGACGCTGATCAGACCGAACCACAAGATGGCCAAACGCCAGAACCCGTGCCGGGCACGAAGCTGCGGCAGGGAAAGGACGACGACACCGGACACCAGGCTGAAGACGGACCACCCAGCGCGATGAAGACCTTGGCGCCGACGGTGGCTGCGTTGTTGAGCTCGAAGAACGGGTGCACGATCGGCCGCAGGCCCTGGACCAACGCCGCAATGCCATGGGCGAGCTCGTGCACGGTGATCACCGCCAGCAGCGCCACCGCGAAGGCGATCGTGGAGTAACCAAGGCCATCCGATGTGTCACCACCGTAAGGTAGCAGCGCCAACGACGGGGCCGATCAACACGGGACGCTAAGACCTGGCACGCCACCTCGGCAGGCGTATTACTCAACCAAAGATGGGAGTCCCCCTGACGGAAGGGTCTGCGGGGAGCCTCGGCCCAAGGGGTAGGCGATGCCCGCAAGCCGATCGGCTTGCGAGACGCGTCGGCCTTATCAGCGAACGGTGATGGCCACTGTCGTTCTCAGGCGTCCGTGTGGGCGTCGTAGACGCGCTGGAGCAGCGCGTTGAGCCGCCGGCGCTCCTCCAGGCTCAGTGGGGCGAGGAACGCGTCGCGACCGGTCTCGGCGCTCGCCGCCAGTGCGCGGAGGAGCGCGTCACCGGCCGCGGTCAGCCGCAGCTCGCGGCGTCGGGCGTCCGTCGGGTCGACTGTGCGGGCGACGAGCCCACGGCGCTGCAGGACGTTCAGTACGGCGACGAGGTTGCGCCTGTCGACGCCCGTCAGGCGCGCCAACCGGCCCTGCCCGAGGGCGCCATGGCCGGCCAAGACGACGAGCACCACGTACTGCGTCGGCGTGATGTCGTGCTCGGAGAGCAGCGCCGACCAGCCACGTTCGGCGAGGGTGCCGAGCCGGCTGAGCAGGAACCCCGTGCCGCGTTCGAAGGCCGGACGCTCGGATTCCATCCAGGCGGATCCTACCACCCGGTATACATGAGATATGCCTAACTCAACCGACGAACTACACGCCCATGACGTGGACCTCGGCGACGGCGAGCAACTGCACGTGATTGAGGCGGGCGACCCCGACGCGTCACCCTTTCTGCTGCTGCACGGCTTCCCGCAGTCGGCCGCTGAGTGGCACGGCGTGATGGCCGCCGCGGCGGGCCAGGCGCGCATGATCGCCGTCGACCTCCCGGGCATCGGCGGCTCTCCGTCCGCGGCCGGCGGCGGCGCGAAGGTCGCGCTGGCCGACATCGTGCACCGGCTGGTCGGCGCGCTCGAGCTCGACGGCATGACACTCGTCGGCCACGACGCCGGCGGCATGGTCGCCTACGCCTACCTGCGCCGGCACGCCGACGTCGACCGCGTCGCCATCCTCGAGACCGTGATCCCGGGCGTCGACCCCTGGGAAGAGATCATCCGCAACCCCTACATCTGGCACTTCGCGTTCCACTCCATCCCCGAACTGCCCGAGCTCCTCGTGCAGGGCCACCAGGGCCGCTACTTCGACTTCTTCTTCGACGTCCTCTCGGCCGACGCCTCGCGGATCGCCCCCGACGCGCGCGCCACCTACGCCACCGCATACGCGACCGACGCGGCGCTGACCGCCGGCTTCGATTTCTACCGGGCGTTCACGCGGGACGCCAAGGACAACGCCGAGAGCGCCGCCGGCGAGCCGGTGGCCACGCCGCTGCTCTATGTGCGCGGCGCGGCTAGCCTTGGGGCCGACGTGGACGCCTACGTCGAAGGCTTCCACCGCGCCGGCGTCGAGCACGTGCGCAGCAGCGTCATCCCCGACGCCGGGCACTTCATCGCCGACGAGCAGCCCCAGGCGCTGTGGGCGGTGCTCAAGGACTTCGCGACATCGTGACAACGCTCTCGCGCATCACTGGCAAGCCACCGGCACAGCGTCCTGCACGAGGATCGCCTTACGAGGTGGGTCTCCTCGACGCGAGTGTTGAGCCTCGTTGGGCAAGTAGGCTGCTGTTACCGATGCCCTGGAAAGGTCCGACATGATGACGACAGCACGCGGATCGAGACCCCGCCGGGTGCTGTCGACGCTGACCATGGTGGGTTTGATCGCGACAGGCATCGGCTTCGTGGGCGCCAGCGTGAACCCTGGCCCGGGTCCGCTCACGGTGCACGGTTCCATGAGCGTTGGAATCTTTTACCTGCCACCGTTGCTGGTTGGGCTGGTGACGCTGGGGATCGCAGGACTCATGGCCACCCACATCCGATGGATGCCTACGGTCGGGGCCGCACTTGCGGTCATCTTGCTAATCGGGTCCGCGACACTCGGGTCTGACGCGGTGTCCTACCGGCTGACTCATCCCGGCGGGGGCATCGGCTTCGCCGAGGACTGGCTCCAGATCCCCGGCGAAGCGCTGGCCGCCGTGGCCGGTTTCGCGGCGACCGTGCAACTCCTCCGACCCGCTCCGAGGCAGGACAGGGCGGGACGCACACCTGACCGCTGAGAAGGCGAACGTCGCGTATCCGTTCGACCATCCGGACGCCCAGGCGGCCCGCTTAGTCACGTTGGCCGTAGTCGTTACGAGTCGCGCTGACGGCAAGACCGTCAAGTTCCTCCGCCTGCGTCCCCGAACAAACGGTCTCCGCGCGCCCTTATCGAGTGGGGTCCCGGAACGCTCACGAATTCCCGCAGGAGGATCGCTGAGCGACACTGAATGTTGGGGCGCTCGGGGGGTGCGACCGAAGGTCGGTCGTCCCGGCGGCGCGTCGGCCTGGTTGGCGACGATAGCGCCACATTCATTCCACGGCGAGTGGAGCAAACACGGCGGTAGGAGGCTGATGCGGTAGTTTCGACTGGCACGAGTTATGACGACGCAATGGACGGTCTCTCGAAACTCGACCATCCTCCGAGACGCGATCGGGACACTGTGGGTGACTACAGCGGGCACCATGGGGGCTCTCGGGGCCGCTGCAATGCTCAGTACCGACCTGCTCACCTCTGTCGTGCCGATTGCGGTCATCGCCGCGGCCTGTGGGCTGTTGTACCCGCCCAGTATTGCCACGTTGCGCGCGGCTCGCCGGCTGCCCAGGTCGGAGTCCCCCGCGATCGCCGCGGCCCGGAAGAGCCTGAGTCGCCGTTTCGGGATGGTCGTCGGCGTCGAAGTGTTCTTCTTCGTGCTCGCCAACGTCATCTTGCTCCTGACTCACCAGTACGAGTACCTCGTACCGGTGATCCTGCTGATCGTCGGCGTTCATTTCTTTCCGGTCGCTGCGTTGTTCAAGATGTGGCCGTACTACCTGGCCGGTGCACTGTTTTCGCTGGCTTCGATTGGCACCCTGTTCGCCACGTCGTCGACAATGGAGATCGGCCGGGTCAAGGCCTGGATCGCGCTCCCGACCGTGAGTTGCGCGATCGTCGCCTGGCTCACCGCCGGCTGTCTCCTGATCATCCAGCGCAAACGGTTGGCGCAACAGGTGGTCGAGTGATCGGGCTCGTCGATCTGTCCTGGCAGGCTCTCCTTGTTTGCGGCATCAATGCGGGGCAGCTCCTCCGGTGGCGGGCCGCCAGGTATCAGATACTGTCGGAACCCGCTACCGCCACCACGCGGCGCACATCATTCCGGTGACTCCGTCCAGACCCTCCCCGGATCGACACGCTGTCAACGACATCCCGCTATCCGAACCTCGTCCGGCACCGTGCGCCTGCTTGATCGCCTCGTCACGGATGGCTACGTGAAGCGGGGGCCGGGGCCGGACGACCGCACGATCTCGGTCTCGCTGACCGCCGCCGGACGCCGCGCCGCCACGAAAGTGTCTGCGGCGCGGGCGGCGGTCACTGGAGCAGGCGATGCGCTCACTGAGCGAAGGATGAGCGCAGGACCCTGGAGGCGCTGGCCTCGAAGATGCTCGTGAGCCAGATGCGCGGGCCTGACGCGGTCCGCTGGATGTGCCGCATGTGTGACACCGGCGCCTGCCGAGCCGAAGTCGGCTGCCCGGTGACGAACGTGGTTCGTGAGCGGTCTGGTTAGCCGACGCTGTCAGACTCGTACGACGGGGTGACGACCTATCGTCCGGATGCCTACGCCATCCTCAGGACGCAATGGCACCGACGCACGGCCAGCTCAGCTCGGGGAGGTGGCCATGGACACGCCCAGACGCCAAAGGTCGGGACTTGAAAAACAGCCGTGGGGCAAACCCACCGGGCGTTCGTTGACCCAGCTGCAACGCCAGAGCTCTTCGTCCACAGCTCACGCGCTTCCTTCACCCGGCGATCCAAGTCCGGTCGGTGGAATCGGGTTCAAATTGGCTCGCCTATTTACTCAATTGCGCTGGTTCGAGAAGCCTGCCGTTTTTTGATAGGTTGGGGTCGGTGCATCCGGCAAGGTCGAAACAGCAGGGCCGTCGCTTCCCGCTGTTCATCTTCGAGATAGATACTTCGACTCGTCGTTTGCGCGTGTCAGGGCTCTTGGTTGCATTTACCCACCGAACCCATTCCCAACGTGCCATGGGCGTAATGTCTTTCCATAGGTTTTGGATCTTCTGAGGGGCAGCTGCCAGAGCTGTCTCAAGATCCTGTGGCACGCTCGGCTCCGGCCAGTCTTTGGTTGAATCAATTTCGAGCGTCGCGGTGTCACCCGCGCTTATGCCAGCGGTCTGTTGCAGCTTTTCATCAACCCTCATCCAGTGGCCGGAATAGCCGTCCGGTTCCAGCACCGTCTGGAACTCATGGCCATTGATCGTTCCTTGTACTGCCACCTGCCCGCGCGACGGCAGTTTCTCGCTCGCTTCCTCAGGCAACCGCAAAATGGTGCATTTGTCGATCGTGTACAGCGTCGCGTCAAAACGAATTGTCGGCACCTTTGTGCGCTGAGTCAGCGTAGGCATATACATACCATAGCCAAGTTCCGCTACGCTGCGCTACCGACTCTTCGGCCTGCCGGGCCGGCTGGTGCGCTCCGGACGTCGGCTGCGCTTACGCCTGCCCTCCGACTGGCCGAACTCACGACCGCATTGAGGCGACTGCGCGCCATTCCGCCACCATCAAAAGGCCTGACCTCTCACCGCTGCGCATAAGCCCAGCCGCCTCCAGGCCGAAGCACGCGCCCACGGCCCTACACGGCATCGTCTGGCTGACGTCTTCGCCACCCAACCCGCCCTCCGAGACGTGGCAGCAGCGTCAGGACGCTCGCGGAGACCTCCCTCGCTGCCGTCGGTCCGTCGCGCCGGGGCCCGGTCGGTGGAATCGGGCTTGGGGGAGGGGCTCTGTCCTTTGTCTCCCGAGTCGGGGGCACCCCCGAACCCCCCAAGCAGCCTGACGGAAGGACGGACGGGCCTTCTGACCGACCGCCAGCAGCCGGAAGCTGGCTTGACCCTCCGCCCAAGCACAGGTTGACCGCAATCCTGACCGCAGATGCAGCGGACTGATACACCACATGCCGACTCTCAGCGACGGCTTCCTCCTGCCTCACGAACTCCGACGGACTGCCACGGCGACGCGTAACAGGCCGATACAGGCTTATCCAGCCGCGATCTCAGCCGGCGTGGCGGAGACCTAGCGATTGACGCGGGGCGTCAGGGAATGCTCCTGATAGCAGTGCAATCACCCTCGCTTGGCGTCGGGGCCGAAGAGGTCGGCACCAAATGGTCGCCGCCCGTAAGAGGATCCCCATACGGCGAGAGCCCGTGGGGGCTGACGGTCACGTGACCGTCCGCTGACCGTTGGTATGAGAACCGTCGACGGTTAACGTTTGTGACCGCGAACGACCAGCCAGTTCCGAGTACCTTCAGTCGAGACTAAGGGTAAGAGAACCCTGTGGGTCAGCGACGAAGTCACCACTGCCGGTGGCGCGTTCGAGTTGAGCGGTGCCCGACAGGATGGTAAGGGACGCGGTGGCGGCTCCATCCCTAAAGGTTCCGACGTGCTGCAGTACCAGGCTGCCCTTCAGGCCCCCGAGGGTGCCCTTGATCCGTTCGATTCCGACGAAACTAGCGCTGCCGTCCGCGGCGTACGCCATGAGCCATTCTGTGGCGGATGTTCCCGTGATGTCGCCCGAATAGTGCTTCTTGACGCTGGCTCGGGTGAGTTTCGCGACATCGGGACCCTCGTCGAAGGTTACTTCATCCCACGCCTTGATCTCGAACGAGGCACTGATCTTCTTGCTCATGTGGCCATCCCTACCTGACGCCCTGACATATGACTCAGTCATATCATCAACCGGAGTCCTAATCTTGAATCGTGCCCGACGCACGAGACCGGCGCCTGGTGAACCTGCTCGGTGCGCTGTCGTTGGTCCAGACCGATCAGATGATCGAAGCCGCAGAGGCGGCCTGTGATCTCACCGGCGCGGGGCCCGCAGCGCTCGTGGCGCTTCATGAGTCCAGATCGGGCAGGTCCATCGGTGATCTGCGACAGTTGGTCGGCCTCACACACTCCGGCGCAGTGCGGCTGGTCGACAGGCTCGTCTCCGCGGGCTACGTCGAGCGCCGCAGCGGGCAAAACGGTCGATCGGTAGGCCTGAGGCTCACCCGCCGCGGTATCGCGGCGGCACGCGCGGTTCGCGCTGCCCGCCACGACGCGATGGCCCGATCGGTGGACGCTCTCGACGACGCCGACCGGGCGAGCCTAGCCAAGTTGTGCGCATCACTTCTAAGCAGCCTGACCGAGCAGCGTCTGCTTAAACGCGAAAAGGGCGAGCAACCAGCCGGGGGCGCGCTCTGCCGCTTATGCGACTTCGTCTCTTGCGGTCGCCGAAACGGACATTGCCCCGCCGCGCAAGCCGCCGCCGAACACCGAGCGCGGCCGCAAGCAGGCCTGCGCGGCGCGGTGGGGTCCTGACCGAGAGACCGTACGCTGCCACATCCACAACTGCTGCGTCCCCACCGGACCTCTCGCCGAACGCGCCGTTAGCCCAACGGCTGGCGGCCAGGCGCTGAGCCGCTGGGAACGCCCCTAACATCGGCAACCGGAAGCGGTAAGCGTGTCCCGCAAGCCGATTGGTGACTGGGATGCACAATGGCTCTGACCGGGCACTGCCAAGTTCGGCTCTGTGTCGGGCGGATCGCTTACGCTGCATGGAAGTGCACGGACAGCACACGAGACCATGAGCCAGCCGGTCCTGAATCAGCTGAATCTGATCGTCAGGGATATGGACACCACCGTTGCCTTGCCACCGCGACGTGCTGTCGCACCTGCCTGGCGCGCTGGCACGACATCCCCGCCGGGCGTGCGCTCGACGACGCCGAGCGAGGCTACGTCGTGGAAGCGATCTGCCGATGGATCGTGGGGCAGTACGCCCCCCACGTGCTGGGGACCGGCGCCCCGACACCCGCCATCATGGGCTCTCTGGTTTGGCTGGGAGGGCTCAGTATCACGGCTATCGCCGTCGCTACCCTCCTGGGAGGCCTGACCCGGACCGGAGGGGCCGTCATCATCGTCGTCTACGCCGCCTTCCTGGCCTTCCTGCTCAGGACCGCACTGACCTGACCGAGGGGTGGCCGGGGCCCATACGGAAGCCGACTGTGGCCGTTCGGGCCGACGAAGAGACTCCCGACTCGCAGGGCACCACTATTACGGACGTGCGGATCAACCGAACACAGGCGCTCGTGCTCGGATTTTTCCTGGCCGCGTGGGTCAGCTTGGTCGGCATCCTCATCGCTGCGCCGGACATCTTCGCGGGCGCCCTGAAGCTTCCGGCCGGCGACACTCGCCCGGCAGAGTTGGCATTCCTGGTCGCGATCTCGTCCTTCATCGGGTTGCTCGGAGTCGGAGTGGTTCGTCGCTGGCGGTGGATGTTCTGGCTCGTCCTGGTGGCCTTCCTCGCTGGCCTGCTCCGAGTTCCCGCCTCACTACTGGAACTCATGGGCCTGCTGCCCGCGAGTGAGCCGACCTGGTATGTGCTGATGCAGGCGGCGATTGGGCTGGTGCAGTTCGCAATCGGGCTGGCGATGTTGTCCGGCTTCCGCAGGGCCGGGGTTTGGGGGGCGTTCGGGCGGCGCGAGAGGTGACGTTCGTCGAGAGGGGTCATGCGCGATAAGGCGGCCTCCCGGGCCTTGGCGTTGTTTTCTAGCGGCGATCAGTGCGTGACGGTCTCGGGGGCAGCTGCTGCAGCGACCACGTGTTGCCGTCGGGGTCGGCGAAAGTCACGAAGGAGCCCCACGGCTGTACGTCGACTTCGCTTGGTTCGACCCCACGGGCGATCAGCTCCCGCCGCGCCTGCTCGACATCTTCGACGACGACCTGTAGGCCTTGCTGCGAGCCCGGCGCCATCTGCGTGATGCCGGTTCCCAGCACGACCGAGCAGGCCGATCCCGGGGGGGTGAGCTGCACGAACCGCAGCGCGTCGTGGACCTGGTGGTCGTGGTCGGCGTGAAAACCCACCTGCTCCACGTAGAAGGCCTTCGCGCGGTCGACGTCGGTCACGGGAACGGACACGAGCTCGAGCTTCCAGTCCATGCCCGCAGACAATACATGGAGGCTGACAGACTGGCTACACGTGCCGTCCTGACGGCCCGCCGCCGGATGGGCCCCGGACGATCACGGCAAGCGGAACCTCCCGCGGGACACCGAGGGTCCGCGCGCGGCTGGTGTCTCGGCTTCTTAGACCGCGGGCATTCCGGTAAGAGCGACCGGGATCGCTAGAGCTCTACCAAGCCTTTGCGAACGGCGTAGAGAACCGCCTGCACGCGGTCGAAGATCTGCAGCTTCTCGTACATGTTGCTGACGTGGTTGCGGACCGTCTTCTCGCTGATCCGCAGCTTGTACGCGATCTGCTTGTTGGCCAGGCCGCTCGCCAGCAGCTTCAGGATCTCGATCTCCCGCACCGTCAGCCCGTCGTAGACCTCACGGGGAGGGGTGTTGCCGGTCAGCATGTCGAGCAC
>JAABUX010009563.1_pt1 | contig 10961 bp, 20 predicted proteins | sample 5561851 | NCBI WGS metagenome assembly JAABUX01 (sample SAMN10711883, study PRJNA513361) | rock metagenome | isolation source: Antarctica rocks | place: Antarctica: Victoria Land, Richard Nunatak red sandstone | collected 2016-01-03 | reverse complement strand
CTGCCAGGAGGATTTGGCACAGCAATGACCCACAGCTGCAAGCCCAGGCGTCAATGGATGAGCATCCGGTAGCAAGGACTCAGGTTACGGAGTAAGGAGGCCCCGAGACACGCCTTGCGACACCGACATTGGCAGGTAGCCCGCTGCGCCCCCACACATCGCACACCGTCTGCCCTGCCGTCAGCTGGCTGCTGGTCTCCACGTCTACCCGCATGCGCTGCACCTGCATTAGTAACCGATGAACGTTGGGACGCAACATCCGCCATCCCGTGCTCAGTCGGCGAGGACCAAGGATGGCACACAAGCAGGCACCGAACTCCGTAATGCACATGGTGACGGCTCAGATCACTTGCTCGAGCTGCGCCCGTGCGCCATGCATGTCTACACCTAGCGGTCTCGCACAGACCTGCCGCGCAGTCCTCAACAGCTTAGGCATCACCGACCCCTACCTCAAAAAGCTGGGGGTTGATGATGTAGGCGACCGCGCAGGGGTCGTGCAGCGGCGGGTGATCGAAGCTGAACACGTCCTGTGCTGCGCGGCAGCATGCATCTCAGTCATTGGCGACCACTGCTACACTGTGCGCTGCAAGTCTGTTGCAATGACATGCAGGAATAATCGATCAGGAAGCCTATGCACGTGCAGTCTGGACGGCAGCGCAAGAGGGATAACGTTTGGCTGCTCACCCTGTAGGTGTGCTCGAAGAACAGCAGCAGGTCCCGGATGAGCCGCCGGAAGGGCGTCGCCGCGGGACTCGCCCCCTCCGGCAGGGATCCTGCTGGGCAGATGCGGTCCAGCTGCTCCGGCATCACCAGCACCGTGTGCGTCACCTGTGGTGGCACATTCGTGAAGCGCTGAGGTGTGCATATCACGGCTAAGTGCACCGAGCATGTCCGCAAAGCAAGCCAGATGCCGGATCCCGCTGGGTGACGTTGACATATCGAACAAGCCGTAGTCAAATTGGGGGCCTGCTTGACGAGCTCATGATGACGGGGTTCTGTTGGTTGCGCTTGCGCTGGGTCCGATGGCGCGTTGCGGGTGAGCCAAATACGGGCTACCATTGGACCGACAAGCGCACCTCCAAAGGTACCATCGTGACCGGCACGCCGGACTCGAAGACGGCCTTGGCTGCCTCGGGATCTGTCTGCGGCGGGGCACGGGCGGTCAGCGGAGGCATTTATCTTGTCAGGCGATTATGACATCGATAGTATACTTCGTTCTGTAGCACCCGCAATGTCTGCGCTGGAATTGGGTTGATATTCATTTCAGATGTTGAGGGTAGAACCGAGACAAGTGACCACAGCTGACCCCCTGTCTCAGCTGTGTATGCTCGGCGGCATGCCTTGCACCAGTCAGCTGACTGTGTGCCACCATGGGGCGTGCGGAACATGCAACATGCGGCAGTTCAAAACCTGCGGCGGCGGCGCAAATGGCAAGCGCTGCAGGCAGTAGCCAGCATGTTGGGCGCGCACCACGATATTGAACTCCGCGACCGGGTGGGTGTTGCCGACGCCTAGGCAGCCGCCCATGAGGGTGACCTCGATCATCGGCATGACCTCCGGGAACAGCATCAGCAGTAGCGCCGCGTTGGATAGCGCACCGGTACACACCAGCTGCACTTTCTGGCTGCTACCCCTGCAGCAGCATCGCAATGCGGCCGTCAGCCTGTGACTGCACCGCAGTAAGCGGGCAGACATGAGGCCTTTGGCTGAGCACCTGAACCGCACGGAGGGATCGTTTAACCCACTGGAAGCACAGTCCATGAGCACGCATCTGCTGCCTTACGGGGCCGATCACCTTGACCTCCGTTTGATCCTTGTGTCAACACTCCACCTCTGACCCTGACATTGACCTCGGGCATGGAGCAACAGCCAGAAAGCATTCATGCAGAAGGCAGCTGCGCCAGACGGGTGAAGTGACATGTCGCAGGGGGGTGGGGATCCTGGACTAGGTTCGTCTTCTCATCAACCCTGAGCCTCACCCAAGTTATTACCCTTTATGGACCGCGCACCATGCTGCAAAGGCCGTGCTGATGCGCTCGAACATGAGCAGCACCGCCTTGCGCGGCACCGCGGCCCGCTGCGGCGCGGGCATACCGCGGGCGCCAGACTCGCTGTCCAGCCCGGTCTCCCCGTGGATCTCCGGCGACAGCGGCGCCTGCGAGGGAACAACAGGGCTGATGCCAGGGTGCAGGCGCGATGGTGGGCTGACCGTCGCGGCGCCGTACTGTCTGTACGTCACGGTCGATTGATCACAGCACAGGAACGCGTGCAGCGTGGACACGACTACATGCAGAACTTGCTAGGGCGCCCGACACCCTGCAAGGCCTACTTGAGCATTAGCATCGTCCGCACCTTCGCCTGCAGGATCGGCTTTGCTTGACCCTTCACTATATCTGCAACACAAGCAGCTCTTCCTGAGTGCCACAGCAGCCGCGGCACAATCTGAAGTGCGCATGAAACGGGGCCTCGACTGTGAATATGGCGAGCACAAAGCTAGGGACGCTTGGCGTGTGCGTCACCACTGATCGCACAGGTTTGCAGCAAGGCAGGTGCGCACCGATGTGGGCCAAGCCAGCAGCTTCGCAGATGCGCAGGGCGTTGTCGGTGACTTTGTCCACCGTCTGGTTGGCCGCCACCGTGCTAATGCCCAGCAGCTGCAAGCGCTTGCTGAAGCCTGCCGCATGCCAGCACGCTGAGTCAAGCCCTCTTGCAGTGGTGCAGGCGCCAACACGGCATGTGCGTAGCGTCTTGGCGCTTGATGGGGCCAAGCGGGAAGATGCCCTCGACGGACCACAGCACCCTCTGTGCCGTCGACATCTGGGTCAGGGTGGAGGTGGGGTTGGGATCCGGCATCGTGCGCGGACGGGTCAACCGGGAGCGAAAGCACTATCGCACCTGCCAGGATGATTGCTATCGCATCGTCATGACCGGGGTCGCAGTCGAGCCACATAGGTATCCTCGCGGTGTCGGCGCTGCCCATAGTGGACCGACTGCCTCTCTTTTCGCACTGTAGACTCACTCGGCGATGTCGCAGGTCAGCCGCGAGCGGCCCCGCCAAACAACAGATCGTCGTTGATGGATGAAGTTTGTGAGCCCAGGATGATTTGCATGCGCAGTTGCTTACCGATACAGATGCCGACACGGGCTAGGCTCCAGGATTGATCGTACTGCGGGATCTGATGCTGTGATGGATCCGGTTCTCGGCTGTGTCGCAATGCGGTCGCAACACATCGCACAGGACACCCCCTCCGTGCTGACAGCCTCTGAGGGTCCCTTGGAAAGTCCCACCATGCCCCGCACTGCGCGGCTTTGGTTCGACGACACAGAGGAGTGCCGGTACGAGGCGATGTTTAGTAGCTACCAAGGGCTAGTAGCGACACTCAGCAGATTCAGCTCAGTCGGGATCATCGTCGTCGTGCTTTTGCACAAGACGAAAAGGCTTCTCTCCCCCGCGTCGATGCCCCTCGGCACGGGCCCGGTAGACCTGTATCTGCAGCCGGCACCAGGTGATCTCGCAGCACTTTGTTTGGAGCTTGAAGATGCTGCCATGCTCACTCAGCGTCAGAGCCATGGGCATGTTTCGCTCCATGGCATTTGAGCACAGTTGCTCACTGCACGTGAGTTGCGGTGCTTGCATGGTAGTTGCAACGCACTTAATATGACCTTGACAACCTGCTGTTGCTGCCACAGCAAGCATCCAACCCGTGAACTACCAGCGGTCTTCGGACGCTTCAATGCAGGGTGTGGTGACTCGGCCCGGACCAAGCCTTGTGCCGCATGCTATGGCCTGCATTGGGGGCCTGATACCCCAACCTTTCGCGACGTATCCGTTTGCACGCAGTGCATGCAGTTGCTCATTGATCGTGTCGTTGTAGGTCGCAAAGTGTGCTGATACTCAGTCTCAGCTTATGGTGTGCAGGTCTGCCAGCGGCCAACAGTGCACAGTATGAGCAGCTGCTAGAACAGCTGCGACGTGATTTGCTCACACACATGCAGCTGATGATGCTCGAGGCGCAGCTGAACCGCTCAGCCGGATGGCAAGACCCCACTTTCATGGTCCCCGACCTGTGCCCGGGCACCTCAGCGTGTGGTATAGTTGAAGCTGAGGAGCTCCTGGCGCCACAGCTGCCTGACAACCGCAGCTGGGTGGGAGAGCTCGCAGAACGCGAGCTGACAGGGCGACAGGGGGGCAGCAGGCAGCGGCGGCGGCAGCGCAGCTGGTGCGCAAGCGAACACATGGCGTCCCTGGGTGGGACAGACTTGGCTGAGTGACGAGGCACACCGGCTGGACAACCAACAGAACGTCCTCAGACAGCGTCCATCGCAGCACTCTTGCAGCCTCGTCGAAGCCGCTGAGGATGCTCTTAGCTGAAATTAATGAACCGGCAGACGGCAGCATGGATGCCACCTCCCGGAAGCTCTCTTCAGGTGCAGTCCAGCGCCGCTACCACCTCGCGCCACTCAAGTCTTCCGAGTAGGCGTGCGGAAGGGCGCGAAGCCACACTTCCTCGAGCTGGCGCGCACGGAGGTTACCGATGATGAGGTGAGAAGTCATGTTTCGTGGCGCTGTGTAGCGTATGTGTTTGCTTTGCCCTATGGACGTCCGTATGCCACTGGCTTTGCCAGTGTTGATGACATACTGTGGTGTTGCGACCCTGGTCTCAAGATCATGTTCGCCCTGTTGCAGGGTCGGATGCTGGCAAACATGGCGATCACGAAGAACGACATTTTCGTTGTGGATGTCTTTCACAACGGCCCCACCCGAGGAGGCAGGAGCAGAAGAGCTTCCTTCTCATACAGCCAATTCCCGCGCAAGCGTTGTTATTTAAAACTGTAGTGCATACAGGACCTAATTGCAGCATGATGTTGCGTGGAATTCCTAGCGGTGCCTTGTCAAGGTACTCAGCACTTGCATGCTGCCAAAGAACGATCAAGTTGTCTTTCAAGTCGCCTTGCTTGCCCAAGAATCATACACGACAGGCGATAGCCAGACACTACACAGGCCGCGGCCAGAAGCTTCACGCCTGGTCAGGAACTGCACGGCCGCATGCAGTGGCCCGACGCAGCTCAGCATCACATACACGCCACTGCTGGCAAGATATTACTTCGCCTGGCTGATACAGCAGGACGACACACGTGACGATGGGGTTCCAGCGAGGGCTACAACAACATTCATTGGCAATTGAGTGCTCAGCTGGCAGCTCACACTGGATCAATGCAGGCGTCGCTTTGCCGTGTCGGCTGCAGATGCACTGAGGTTCACCGCTCCTGCATTGCGGTTCGGCTAATCTGCTGGCTGCTGTGCACCCGAGTGTGCCTCACTCCCTGATCTTGAAGTCGGTACCGAGCAAGTCTTCTGAGAGGCGGCCGCGGTGCGGCGCTGATTGTGAGACGGCCCTGGGGTTCAAAGGAGGCTTCGGCCGTTCGGACGCGCCTGCATCGCAGAGACTACGAGATTCAGAACATGCCAGGCGACCGATACAGACTTGTTTGACCACCTCGCAGCCACTTGCAAGCGTCTCTTGCCCAACAGGGCCCAGCACTTTGCAGAGACACAACTGAGCAGTGTCCAGATGTGGGCCAACGCCGACAAGTGCTTGACCTAAGTCTCCCATAGCTATGCTGTCGGGTCTATACGTTGGCAGTGAGCATACATACAGAGCGCCGATCCAGCGCCAGCATTATCACAGTGCACCTGAGACCTTTTGCGACTTTGATCTGCGATGATGGAGCGGCTTGCGGGCCATCGTACGAGTCGTGGTCCGTGTCATAGTTCGCGTCACCGTCCGCTGGATCTTCGTAGCCATCCGCATGAGCAGCGACGACGGCTGTGCCGCGTGGAGCATCGCCCTCGGGCTGAATGCCTGCAAGGCACTGGCGCATGGTCGGCAGAGCACCACGGCTGGCCAGCTCACAGTGCTTATGGCTTCAGTGGGTGTTGCGTCAATAGACTGGAGCTGACCACGCTTGCGTACAGGGGGCCAAACGCTTAACCCTAGCCCCAACCCCCAAACCCCAACCAGACTGCGACCCCTTTTCCTGAACCAATCCCTGATCCAGAGCACTGACAAGCAGCTGCAGCAACGCCACCCGTCAGCAGACTTGAGCCTTGAAGCGCCCTCGCCCTCCCTCTGGCCCATACCTGGATGCCCAGGTGATCGGGCTTCGCAAAGATGTACTCTCCGCGCGCCTCCGCGGCCGCCTTCGCCCCCTGCAGGTGGCTCCGCCCCATCGGTCCCGCGTCGTGCATGCTGCTCGTGCCCTCTGGATCGCCGTCATACCGGGCGTGCAGCTCCCTGTAGCCCCGCGTCGCCTCCATGGCATGCTCCACTGCTGCAGCCACCACCTGCGGCAACACGGGTCTGCTTTGACACTCAGCGGTCACTGAATCACACAGGCAAACGAAGGGTCCTTCCGCTTGGGCCGTGGCTGAGCCTGCCGAACCACACGTTCATTTGCTGAGCTGAGCGAGCCCTGAGCATAAGTACCCATGCCATTTGCTCAAGGGCGCGGGTCGACATCAGCGTGCCTGTTGGATGTCGCCCTTCGCCGCGGCTTTCCCCACGGCGTCGCCGAGCTTGGCGGCCTTCAGGACCGGCAGCTGCGCAAGTCCCAAAACATGCGTATCAACAAGCATGCAGACTTTTCATGTCAACGGTTGCGAGCAACATAACACAGGCATTGCAGAGTTCGCAGAGAAGGGTCTGCTTTTGCGCTGTGCAGAGCAACGCCTGTACAGTGTGCAGCTTTACGAAAACACGTCCTATAATTGCGCAGCTTTTGCGACAGCCCCGGCACTACCGTCGCTCACCCGCTCGCTGATTTGCGCGCTCAGCTTCGGGTCGTCCACCGCGATGTCGTGCCACGACTTGTTGGACAGCACCCGCATGTTCATGCTGACCCGCAGCACCTGGGGCGGGCCGGCCTGCAGCACATAGCAGCGCTCTCAGCTCGGACAAGCCGTCGGACACCTCCAAACACTACAAGTCTGCTTACTACTCTCGAAGTTTGACAGCATTAGTCGGCTGCGAGGTCAAGCCCAAGCTGTCTAGAAAGTGCGAGCACTGGTAGCTCATCCTGAGTGAGCTTCCGGTGATGGCCGCCCTCAGGAGCCGCTCAGCACTGTGGAGATGTCACTGGCCTGAGTAAGGTCCTCTTGACTTAGTGGCGGACTGGGCGGGTTCCAGCAGGGTTCCTCATGGTATCATAGGCTGTGTATACAGTCACTGGCGCGCCTGCACGGGATCCAGGGTGTCCCACAGGCCATCAGACGCCATCAGGAAGCAGTCGTCCGGCCGCGCCGCCATCATGCCGAACTGGAGGTTCATGTTGGACCGGTACGTCAGCGGCTCGTACTTGTCCGCGGCCACTCTGCCGATCGCGCCTGCGTCCAGAGGCCCTGACTCACTTTGAGGTGTTTGGGCATTCGTCACGTAGACTCATGACGCGATGTCATGACGCGGCAGATCCACGCAGTAGCTGAGCGCTGGAGTGGCTCCTGAGCCCGGCTGAATCATCATCAGCACATGCAGACATGCGATGTGGCTGCTACACCCCATCACAACACAGCACAGCCCTGGGCGGTGTTGTGACCGGCTTGCACGTCGATGGCACGAGAGTCAGTCAGCCAACCGTATGGGTGGCGATGAGAGGGACGCGACGTCAAACGGCCATGGAAGAATAGCCTGCTCGCCTGGCATTTGGGAGGAGTCGGTGCGCAGACCGCCGCCAGTGGCAAAGCTGGGCTCCACCAGATACCGCCACTTGCTCCTCGCCGAGTCGTACCACATGACCTGCACCCATTACAGGACAGCCATTGCACAAATCGAGAAACTGCGCATGAGAGCCACGAAAGGACGGAACCCGGAAGCAGTGGCAGCTCGCAGCGAGTCAGCTTCATGGGCTCTGCTGAGCGAAGTGTGCGATGCACAGCAAGCATGCTCCGGAGTGCTGCCCGCCTGAGCTGTGCACGGGATGGTCTGGGTCACGAGTGCACGCCTCTGTGTCGCCGAGGCAGGCGAAGAAGAACAGGAACTGCTCCTCCGAGACCTTCACGCAGAGATGCAGCAGCGCCGTCGCCGAGCCCTTCTCGTCGTGCTGTGCACAGACTGGTCCTCGGCTCAGATCCTCAACACCATGTTGCCGAGCCGGCGTGAATGCACACATGCTTGCGTAAGCGCGGCGGGACTTTGTGGCCCACATTGTTGCAGTAATGGGAGATGCAGCGATGGTAGCATGCGTGACTGGTGTGGGACACACTGGTTTGCTGCTTGGGGCGACCACGCACCGTCATGAGCTGCCGGTGGCTCTCCTGGAGCGCCCGCTCCAGCAGGCGGCAGGCGTCCTGGCTGCTGTGGACGCCCGGCACGCCCGCGTCCAGCACCCGCATCGCCGTCGCCATGCCCAGGTGCGCGCCCAGCCATGCCTGTCGCAGGACGGTGACGTCCTGACTGACAGCTCGATGTGGCATCAGAACAGCACGGGGCGATGATGGCGGTTCGTGCCGGAATAAGTGCATGAGCATGACGGCTCCCGGCCAACTGATCATGACCTCGGTGACATGACTCGGCCGACAGGCTGGCATCGACTTGCTCAGCAAAGGCACCCAGGCAGCACTGGGAGCCGCCAACGTTGCAGCTAGTGAATGGCGTGGCGTGGGGTGGGGTTAGGTCTTTGGCTCGGGTGACCCGGAATCTGGGTTCCACCGCACCTCCGCAGGGCCCGTGCCGCCGCAGCCGTCGAACGTGCCGCCGTAAGCGACGTGGCTGTAGACTTTGTGAAATACGCATCTGCACCCAAGGCAGACTACAGTAAGGGACGGCGCTCAATAGGCTTGTAATACAATTGGCAGAAAAGACCAGAAGCCGGGCACCTCATCGCATGCCTTTCGACGTAATAAAGCCAGGGACTGACCCCCAGCGTCAGCAACGCACCCTGGTTGGGGTAGTTGGTGATCACGCGCCGGCCGTGCTGCGGGTCGAAGACCTCAGGGTACGTCGCGGTCAGCTCGCCCGCCAGGTGCGGGTTGGCCGGGTGCCGCTCCTCCGACAGGTCCAAGACGTAGTGCAGCGGGTGCTGCTCGGTCTGGACACCTGCATAGGAATCTAGGGTCAGGCTCATGCTCACGTTGCAAGAGGTCAGCTTGACGGGTGATGACGGACGCAAGGGTGTGTGGGCTGCAATTGTACCAAAATCGGCTGATTGCTCACAATGCGTGCAGGCGCTAGGTCGCGTAGAAGGAGTTGGCACAGCAAAACCTTGCTGTGTGCCGCGGTAAGCACTCAAGGGCTCTGGCACACAGGGTATTGCTATTTGCCAGCGGGAAAGCAAGGAACTGCAGACTGGGCCCTCTATGCATGCAGGGCAGGGTGCTGCTCGGAGGATAGGCATACATAGCATCATGGTGAGTGCCACTTGGGTCGGAACATCGATTACGGCTCATGAGTGACCGGCCCAGGGCAGAGCGGGGGTTAGCTGGCAGGGGCGACCTTCAATGTGCAGCGGCCGGTGGACGAAGTTGGGATCGAGCTCGCTGACGACGCATCCGAGCAGCTTTCTGGCGTGACCCGTCGTGATCTGTACCGCCGGAACCTCGGCCGGCGTCCTGACCGTGACCGGAAGCGAGGCGGCCAGCTCCTCGAACCTCTCACTGCACGCCGCCCCGCCGCAGCAGGCCATGCGAACCTACCGCCTGTGTGATCAGCTTGAGGTAGGCTGCGAGGGTTGCGAGGTTCGCACTCAGCTGCCGCTGAGAACACGGTATGCTACTGCCGTTCCGGCGCACACGCACTGGTGCACTACCTGAAGCGCTGGCAAACCAACACGGCTGCTGTGGCGCTTGATCACCTCCAACAGGGGCAGTATGGTGCCGGCGTCACCGTCACACGGGCCCGGACGGCACGTCGTAGATGTCTGCTTGACCGGTGTGTGTATCCAGCGTCGAACCTGCGGCTGATCACGTACGGACGCTCAACGTGCTGGGGCCCCGCGAATGGTCTGTCCTCCAGTGCACAGCACCGAAGTGCGGTCCGCCGGACCAAGCCGCTGCTCAATGTGCCGTTGCTGATCCACCGCCTTATAGCCACGAGCCCGTCTGCACATGTGCCCTTGACAACCCCTGCACGATCTGCCCCTCTCCACCCTAAACCCGTGGCTTTGCCACGGCAGTCTGACTGCGAGGAAGCGCCTCCGGCTACATCAGAGGCCCTGCTGCGCGCACACCGCTCGCAGCTCCGCCGCCTGAGCATCTGTAGACATGCGCCATCTCTGTCAAGCGCAAGCGCCACACGCATGTGTGCAGAGGGTCAGTCCGCTGGAGATGGATGCAATTGGGATCATCGCGCAATGGGCTTGGCTACGATCATGTCCCTGCCGTTTGGACAGCACAACGAGCAGCACATCAGCGGACATTGACGACGCGGTTGATGACGTAAGGGCACAGTTTACAACGTGCATACAAGCAAACCTCGCACTGGGTGTTCGAGACTTGCAAGAGGCTCATGTCACTGGGATGTACGTTTTTTAGGACCCTGTGAACCATTGTACAGTATGCATTACTCTGTGAGCCATCGATGGGGACAGCACACAACTAGTTCGCAATACAGACGAGCCGACATGACAGAGGTTCATGTTGTCCAAGTTTTTAGCAGTTTCACCAGTGGCCACATGGACCACCCTGACGCATTGACAGACACGTCATGCGAGCAAGGCCCGGCCAGTTTCGGGTAAGCGCGGGCCGGGCGACACTCAGCCGCCTGCCTCGCTGTCCAGCATAATGCTGGCCGGATCGAATTGTACAGAAAGCCGCCGCATGCGGGGCTCCGACCTGACGCGCTTTGGCCTCAAGTCCTCGCCAAGCTCGGCTTTGGCTGCATCAACATGTGGCGTCATAAGGTCAGCTGCTGCGAGCCCATGCTGGGATGGAACCTCGGCTGACGTGTGCAAAATCCCATAGATGCAGG
>JAABUX010009562.1_pt1 | contig 10961 bp, 1 predicted proteins | sample 5561851 | NCBI WGS metagenome assembly JAABUX01 (sample SAMN10711883, study PRJNA513361) | rock metagenome | isolation source: Antarctica rocks | place: Antarctica: Victoria Land, Richard Nunatak red sandstone | collected 2016-01-03 | reverse complement strand
TATAATAAGTTATAATATAAGTTAAGACTATTATCTTTATATATATTATATAATAATTAATCTCTTATATATAAGTATACTTATAAGTATAGTAATATAATTTAAAAATATTCTTTATTAATATTATCTAAGGAGTTAAGCCGTTAGTAATATATTATATTAGAAGAATACTTTTAATCTTAATATAATTTAATAAGGATACTAGAGATATATTAATAAAAGATAAGCCTAGGTATCTTATACCTAGTAAATAACTTAAGTAAATAAGATATATAAATAACTTATCTATATTAAAGTATAGTTATAAATTAACCTTTAATTATTAAACCCTTTAAAGTTTAAAGGCTTTATAAGGTTAAGATTATCTAGTATATCTTTATATTATTAAATACTATTAAGTTTAGTTTAAAGGAGTTCTACCTAACTCTTTAACTTATTATTCTATATATTTAATATATTAATTAAAGCTTATAAGTTAGTAATAATATTAGGCGCTAACCTAATTATTATAATTATCTACTTATAAGCTTTCTACTATTAAGTTATCTTCTTACTAAGTTTCTTTCTCCTTATTAAATATATATCTACCTAGCTAGTCCTAGTAATAATATATATAGATTTCCTTACCTTCCTTTAAAAGGGAGTTAGAATCTATTATAATAAGTACTTATACTATTATAAAGCTAAAGGGTTAATATACTTACCTTTATATAATAATTAATACTATAATAACTATTAGTATATTAATAATAAGGGGAAGTATTACCTTATTTATAATTATTTAAACCCTTTATAAAATAAGTCTTATAAGGAAGAGATATACTATATAAGTTAGCGAGCCGTTATATAATATATATAAGTAAATATACTTAAAATAAGTTAATATCTATATATAATATTAGTATATTAATAAATATAATAAGATATTAATAAGATATTATAAGTACTTATAAGAGAAATATTATATATAATATATAATAAGAATAGTATATATATTAGTAAATATATTTTATAATATTATTAAGTTAAAGTAAGTACTTATAAGAGAGGCTAAGGGAGTTATAAGAAGTTTTAAATATTAGGATAAGAACTTTATTAATATCTTATAATACTATTATAATATAATTTCCTTTAAAGCTATTTAAATTATAATAATAATAATAAAGGTTCTATCTAATTTTATAACTAATATATTAAAGTAACGCGTTACTTATTATATCTTATATTTATAAATATTTAATCTATTATTAATAATAAAGTATACGCGCCTACTAGTTAATATTACCTTTTTATTTTATATTATTACTAATATATATTATTAATACTTATACCTAATAAGTTATTCCCCGCTAGTATATAGTAATATTAATTATATAGAAATATTATATATATTAATACTTAAATATTAATAAGCTAAGTAGCTAACTATATATTAAAAGTATTTAGAATAATTATATATTATATTATATATTATCTTAATATAATTAAAAGATATAAATATTTTAAAAGTATATATATATTATCTAGATAATTTATTAATATACTCTATTATTAACTACTAAATAATATTATTACTACCTTATAAAAGGTTTTAATACGCGCGTCTAGCCTAGTTAATATTAATATTATATTAATAATAGTATATTAAATAACTCTTTTCCCTTATTTTTCCTATATAGTTTTAAGGTTTTTTAATAAGTATTCTAAGTAATCTTATTAGCCCTAGGGACTAGGGCCTAGGAGGGGAGGTATTTATTAGGCTTAAGTATATATACGCCTTATACGCCACCTTATAACCTACTCTAGGTAACCTTCCTTAGAAATACGGGGTAATATCCTAGTAACGGGAGGCCTAGATTACGCTTATACTTAGTAGATATATATCTACCTAGCTATCCCCTATTCTTCTTCTAAATTCCTTAGAGATTAGTTCTACTACTATAATAGGCCTACTACCTAATCTATTAATAGACTTATACCTGTTATTAAACCCTATAATATAACTCTATATCTTTTATTACCTAACACGCCGCTATAAAGCTAGCGGGTATAGGCCTTATAATATATAAGTTAATAGACTAGAGGGTACGCTAAGTAGAAGTAAGAGTATCTTAATTTAAACTATTAAAATATTAATAATAAATATCTAATTACTCTTATATATTATCTAGTATATAGATCTAGGTAAATTTTAGCCTAAGGCTATTATTAGTAATAAGAGGACCTATTAAATAATAAATAGACCCCTAGATCTAGAAGGTAGTTTAACTAATATAAGTATTAATATTAGTTATACCCTTACTAGTAAAGGAGAGATAGTTATTATAACTAATAATATTATCTAAAAATTCTTTACTATATATAGTCCTCCTTCTTATAAACTATTTATTAATAGTAATATTATCTATATTACTAAGTAATTAGTTAATAAATTATACCCTAAGCTCTACCTCCTTTTAAGGCCCCTTAGGTAATAAGTTAATATTAGCTAGCTTATATAACTAGTTAGAGGATAGCTAATTATTCTTCCTACCGTTATAGTATAGCTATTAACCACCCCTTATACTAGTATATTTATTTTTCTATAATAGTACGTTATAGTATAAATATCTATTTATAGGGGTATTAAATAATCTATTAACTAGGTAGGGTATTATATCTCCCGCTTTCTAGGGATCCTTATATACTTAATATCTCTAGCCTAGCGTCCGCCCCTAATATATATTATTCTAACGCCGGTATAGCCCTTATTAAACGGGGCGTTAGTACTTAATATTATCGTCTTTATTAGCCTATTAATAGGCGTACTAATAACGCGTAAGGGGATAGTATTCTAGAGGTAGCTAAGAAGTAATTTCTTAGGAGGCTTTTAAAAATATTAGGGGAGTAGGTTATTTAAGGTTCCTAGGAGGAATAACTACTTAAATAGTTATATTAGTAAGGGCTATATACTACTAGAGGGTAATACCCTTATTAGAGTCGTTATAAGGGCGAGTACCTAATAGTATTTCTCTAGGGCGAGGTTCTATTAATATAATATCTCTAGGGTTTACTAGTAGGTTCCTAGATCTAACCTAGGTTTTTAAATTAGTCTTCTTTAGGCGTCTAGTACGCCTTATACTATTAGTCTTATAAGATTCAGCCCTCTTATTAATAGTATTAGGGTGTAGCTTAGAAAGAGCTAGGCGCTTAGAAGGTATTAATAGGGAGGTAGAGGAGCTAAATTTAGTATAAGAGGGGTAATACTATATTATTTAAAGACGGCTAGTACGGTTTATATATTATAGATTATAAGGGGAGGTATTAATATCTATAAGTTAATATTAAAGGTAAAAAAGAGGTAGGAAGAAAAAACTATTAATACGGTAGGGAGGCGCTAAGATATAATACGGTTAGACTAATTTATAAGGTAAATCTATTAATTCTAATATATCTTCTAATATAATAGACTGATTTTAATTATTTTTAAAGTGTTAGATAGTTAAAAGTAAGCTATATAATATTATTTAGATAGAAAATATTATAAAGGGTAGGTATATATATAGGTAGAATACGAAGAAATATTAGAGTTCTAATATTCGCGCTAGTCCTAGAGGGGTAACTAGGGGACTTGTTAACTAACTAATAAGCCGCGATAAGCTTAGGGTCCTAATATTCCTATTTTCTATTATAGTAAGAAGATAGGAATATATATTTAATATTTTATTTACGCTTTAATTATACTAATATATTATAAGCTCTTATTAGTTTATAAGACCTATTAATATCTTTATTTAATACCTATTAATCATATTTACTACCCTAACTAGTCTATTTAATTTTATACTAGATACCTTATTTATTATTAACCTTACTAATAATTTCTTCTACCTCCTATTATTCCTTATTATTAATAAGTTTAAGTACTTATATAAAGATATCTATTATAAGAGAGTAGTCTCTTTAATAGTAAGGTTTAATTAGTAATATATAAAACGTATTATAGATCTTATATAATAATAGTAATAATAGATAATATACTTATAAACTAACCTTATTAATAACTTAAAATAGTCTTATATACTTATAAGCTAACTTCTTATTTAGGTATTATTACTTTAGGTTCTTTATAACTAATATTACTAAATTACTAATATTATATATTTATAGCTTATAGTTTTAATTATAATACTTTACCTAAGATACTTAAGTAGCTTAAAGGTATTTTATACCTTTATCCCTTACTACTTATAATATTCTAACTCTATTATTTATAATAGGTATTCTCCCTTCTAGGGACTTATCCTTAAGTTCCTAATAAACTTCTAGGTAATAATTATATATAAGAAAAAATGGTATTATTCTAATAAAGGAATAAATACTATTTATATATATAAATTTAGTTATAAGTAGTTATTTAGCCTAATTAATTTACTTATTATTAGTAAATATATATAAGTAGTATTCTAATACCTAATTTTAACGCTTAGTCTACCTATTAGTTTATAAGTAAAAGGTTATACTTAGGCAGTATTTTATCTTAGAGTAAAAATAGACTACTAACTAAAAGGCGCTTACAAAGATAGAACCCCTATTATTTATAATACTATTAGGTATATTATAATAGTAAATAATTTTATTATAAAATATATCTACTAGCTTAATAGTATTAATTATTATTATAGTAGGTATATACCTAACTATTTTTATAAAATAATTAATAATTATAAGGATAGAATTATAAAGAATTCCTTTAACCTTACTTAGGGGTAACCTTATAATAAAATTTATAGATATTTCTTTCTATAATTAAGTAGTAATAAGTAATAAACTTAATTTATTATAAATATAATAACGCGGTAACTTAGTTCTTTAATAGATATTATAAGTTTAATAATACTTAATAACCTATTTTATACTACTATTCTAATAGTATTTATATATAAGAAGATTATATATCTTCTTAGTACTAAAATATCCTAATAATAGATTATTATAATAGTAATTAATTAATTTACTATATAAGGCTTTATCCCTTAAAATATAAATATAACCTTTAAAGATTAATAGCCTATTAGAGTCTAAACTTTAAGCCTTAGAATATCTAGAATAATATTATTTAGTAGGCGCTTTTAAAAAGGATTTTACTTAATTATTAAATTTTTATAAGTTATAAATTAAGGTCTTTATAAGCCTTTAAGTATCTTTATAAGCTAAGTCTAGAATATTTATAATATCCTTTCTAGAGATAATAACTTAAATACTTATAATTTTAAATATAAATACTATAACTATAATAATAGCTTATATTTCTTTAGAACTATTATTCTTTTATAAGGTAATCTTATTTTATAGTATTAGTAAGAGTTTTATATTTAGGGGTAATTTCCCTTTATAATTAGGTTAGTAAGACGGCGCGTTAGTAGGGTTTAACTTCCCTAAGTAATAAAATATCTTAAAGTTATAAGTAGTAAGCTTAAGTACCTATCTAGCTTACTTAGAGTTTAATTCCTTTTACTTTATAAAGCCTTTTAAGTTATTATAATTAGTTTATACCTTAATTATAAAAGTACTTCCTTTTAAGTAGTATTACTACTATTTTATTATTATTATTATAATAGTAAGTAGCTCCTAATTATAAGTTTTATAATTTTATTCTAAGTTAGTTATCTTTTAAGACTAAAATATAATAGGTTACTAGTTACTATCCTTATCTTATTAAGATAGGATAGTACTTATAATAAAATTTAAGGTATCTATTTCTATCCTTAAGGCCTTTATAAGGTTATAGTAGTATAAAAATAGCGCTAATATAAAGGTATCTTATAATAATTAAAATACTCTATTAATAGTAATAGTCTAATTTAAAGGACCTATTTTCTTACTATCCTTACTACCTTTAAGTAGGCTAGTAAGTAGCTTAGTTATATAAGAGTAGTTATAAATAAATTAATAATAGAAATTTATAAAGCTTAAAAAGACTTATATATCCTAATAGGTCTTAGGCTTAAGTTAGTCCCTAATTATTATTATATACTCTAAATCTATCTTAATACTATTAGTTAAGATAATAAACCCTAAAAATTTAACCCTTTTAATATTAAATTAATACTTCTTTAAATTAGTATAAAGGGAAGATTAATATAATTATTCTAGTACTTATTAAATATATTACTAGTAATCCGCTAGATTAGAGTTATAAATAAGGATATTATCTAGGTATATTATATAAGTTATATTAATTAGACTAATTAAAGCCCTATTAATATAAGCTTAAAATATAGTTAATATATTAGTAAGCTTAAAAGATATAATTAAATATTTAAAGTAATTATAATAAGTTTAAAAAGTAATTTTCTATTTATTACCTTCCCTAATATAAATCTAATAATAGGTATCCTTTAAGTCTAACTTTATAAAAATCTTAGAATTATATAAGTAGTCTAATATCTTAATAATAAGAGGTAATAAATATTTATTCTTTAAAGTTATAATATTTAACCCCTTATAATTTATATATAGATATAGCCTACTATCCTTCTTTAATATAAAGAGAATATGTACTCTAGCTAATAAGATAGAGTAGTAAATAATCCCCTTTTAAAGTAAATCCTTAAGGTAGCGCCGTAGCTCCGCTAGCTTAATTTAAGATAAATTATAAAGTAGCTTATAAGGTAGTTTTTTACCTTTTATAAGATTTATAATATAGTTATCCTCCTTAAAAATAGGTAAGGTACCCGCCTTCTTATTAGAAAAGATATTAGTAAAGGCCTTTAATTCCCTAGGGACTTAAAGGGCTTCTTATTTATTAGATATTATACTAGTATATATAATAATAAATATATTTAACTCTTTCCTAATATTTTAAGTAAATACTTAGGGCTTATTAACTTATAATATATTAGAATTAACTTTAAAGTACTAGTAATCCGCCTTTAAATCTAATAGTATATACTATTATTTTAATCTTAATATACTTAAAATAATATTAGGGCCCTTTTAATTTATTATATAAAAGAGAGTAGTATATTCCTTTTTATAATCCTAGCTATCTACTAACTAGTAATATAACTAGTAGGCTTTATAAATATATATACTACTTTTATTAAGTAATTATACTTATAATAAGATAGCTTTATAAGGTTATAAATCCTATTAAATTATAAACTTTTATAAAATTAAGTTTAAGTATAAGTTAGAGTCTAAAAGTATTATAACTTAATACTAGTTACCTTATAACTCCGCCTAACCTTTTATAAGGATTAATAATATTACCTCTATTAATTAATCTTTTTACCCTTCTTTTAAGGTAGTTAAGGGGCTAGTTCTTTTTTTACTAATATTATATTAATACTAAAATAAGCTTAAGGCTTATTAAGATTAATATAATTTAATTAGATATAACCTTCTTTATTATAATAAAAATAAATTATAAAATTTATCTTAATATTAGGCCTAGCCTTCCTTTTTAAGGTATTATCTTTAAAGTATAACTACTTATTACTACTACTATTAGAACCCTTAAGCTTTATAATATAATCTTCTAAAGACTTATTACTACCTTTTAATTTTAGCTAAGACTTATCCTAGGTTTTTCCTTAAGAACTTAAGCTACTTATATAATACTTATATTTTAAAGTATTCTCTAGTATAATAATTTAAGTAAATATCTCTTTATACTACTTAGTAATATTATTAGTATTAAGAATTTTATTCTTTAACTTATTATAAAGCTTTATAAGGAAAATATAAGCCTTATACTCCTTATTAAAAGGTAGTAAATAAGACTTTAACTCCTTTAAATAGGCCTTAAAATTTAAGACCTTTTAATTATTATATTAATATACCTACTCCTACTTTTTATAAATAAGGAGATAGTAGCTTATTAAATTTATAATTAAATTTAATAAAAACCTCTTAAAGAATTTAAATATAATATTAGTAAGATTATAACTCTTAAAATAGGTATATTATTAAGCTTTAAGGTCCCCTTTTAAGGAGTCTATATAATAAGTTATATAAGACTTATTTATAATAAAATACTTTAAACTTATAATAAATTTAATATTAACTTTATAAAACTAATATAAGTACTCCCCTTTAAAGGATCCTTTATAAGGTCTTATCCTTTTAAGGTAAAGTATATATATATAAGTATATTAAGATAGTACTAAGATAGTAGTATTTTAAACTCCTAGGTTAATATTAACTTAAGGATTATAAAGTACTTTATTATAAGCTAGTAATATAATTATTTTATTTTATTATTTAAAATAATAATTTTTATTTTAATAGGCCTCTTCTAATAGCTATTCTAGCTTATTTAGAGTAGAAGGAGTAAAGAGTCCTCCTTTTATTAAGGTATTATAATAGCGTTTTAATAATATTTTATATAGTAGTAGTTCTACTTAATTATTACTTTTAGCCTATTAATTATTATAAGGTAAACTTAATATAATAATAACTCTAGGCCTTTTCCTTTAAAAAGAGGGAGAGATTAGAATTATAAGACTTATACCCGCTAGCTTTATAACAGCGTATAAGGTAATAAAAGATATAAAGTTATATTATAAGGTTTAATAATAGGTATAAGTCTATTAATAGATTAAGTAGTAGGCCTATTATAATAATAAAACTAATCTCTAAGGAACTTAGAAGAATAATAGGGGATAGCTAGGAAGATATATATCTACTAAGTATAAGCTTAGCCTAGGCCTCCCGTTACTAAGATATTACCCCGTATTTCTAAGGAAGGTTACCTAAAGTAGGTTATAAGGTAGCGCGTAAGGCGCATGTATACCTAAGCCTAACACCCCCGTAAGTTAGTATCCGGTACCTCCGTCCCTAAGGCATAGGCAGGCCTAGGGACCTCCTATATAACCATCGCTATTATCATAGGGAATAAAATTTTTAGGGGTAAAATATAACTTCTTTAGGGACTTAGCGCTCTTCTATCAGGCTAGGTAATTACCTCGGGAGCCCTACTAAGGTAGCCGGACTACGGTGGCTGCTATGGGGACTGCTACGGGGCTGCTACAGGGTCTTCTGCCCGGAGTCTCAGGCCTGAAAGGCGGCCCTGGGCCTGATGTGCCCAGCTTCCGGGGTGCTTAATTTCCCAGGTGTGGTATTTTTGAAATATGGGGGTGGTATTTTTGAAAATATTCCAGAAAAGTGTGGTATTTTTGTGATTTGCCGTATATGAATGGATAGCAATGCAATCAGGACGTCACAAAGACAAACCATCAATCATGATATGACAACACAAGGCCAAGCAGTCATAACACCAAACAAGCATGAAATCAAGTAAGCATGCTGATGGCTGAACAGAGACATGCTGTCAATACGTTCTCAAAGACTGAAATCACTGCAATAGTTATCTGTTATCTGTTATCCCTGTAGATACCTCGGGCAATCTCAACGCTAAGTTTCGCAACGATTCTGCATACGCTAAATCCCGCAAGTTGACAGCTCGCTGTTTGGCATCACTCTGCTTGTAATGTTTGAATACTCACACAATGCGTCTTTCTTTTCAGACACTATCGTGCTTACTGGCTGCGCCGTCCATCGTAGCATCTTCAAAATGGGGATTCGATGATGCGACAGTGTCAGTAATTGCGAAGAAAGCCGGTGTTGGAGCTGGTCTGAAAGAGAAGTAGGTGCTGCTTGACGGGAACAATAGCAGGCACTGGCGCTGACGTTCAGTCCCACAGGATTACAGAGTCCAAGGCAATATCAAGGCCTATTGAGTTGGGAGCAACCGATAGTCTCAAAATACTACTCACAACGAAAGAGGGCAGCGAAGCGAAACGACCTCATCAAGCCTTCCTTCTCGTCAAGGACTCGAAGAGCAATTTGGATACATCCTTTGCTTTCCAGGTCAAAGAAAACGGAAAGGGCAAGCTAGAGCTGGTACGTCTTACATCGCGAAATTTGTTTCTCCATTGCTAACAAGGAGCGATTAGAGCCAGAAGGACCTGCCCACCCAGCTGTTGTCTTCTTCAAGTCCACTTCAAGCATCTTTAGTCGTTGCGTCGTTCGGCTCGTCAACACCGTACAACAGCAAGGCTTTCGACCTAAAGATTGAGCTCGACGCTCCATTACCGGATGCCGAAAAACCACTACGTTACGGCAAGCTGCCCGAGATTCACCATATATTCAAGTCAGACCCTACAAGTCCCCCAAAGATCATCACGGTAGTCTTCACAGCGGCTGTGGTATTGACACTCCCAGTGTTGCTCGGCAAGGTACGTACAGGTTTCTGTTCCTAGTGGGGTATTCCACGTGGAGTACGGAGTTGTGCTGACTGAATCCATTGTAGTGGTTGACTCTTGGTGCCAATCTCAACCATATCACCAAAGCATTCAGCTCTTCGCCCATCTCACACACCTTGTATTTCCTGTCAATCCTCGCAATGGAAGGCCTTTTCTTCATGTATTACACCTCATGGAACCTATTTGAAACACTACCTGGAGCTGTTGGTATAGGTCTGGTAACATTCCTGAGCGGCAGTCGAGCATTACGAGAGGTTCAAGAGCGAAGGTTGGTAGGCCTCCGATAAGCTGTGACGTAGTACATGGCGGCCGAGAAAATCGATGTGGCGGAATCTGGCAGTCAAGGCGCGATTGTATAACATCATGTGTTGAAATAAAAAAACGTATAAGTGACAAGCCTAAATTGGATACATTCCCCGGTGGACACATCCGATGCTTTGCTTATCATCACTCGGTACAAACTCAATTGTCCCAGATAATCGATCTTAATAGCCAGCTCAGCCCTCACCAATCGCAATCCACCAAAACTACTCGCAACATCACCGAAACCGCAACCCACACCTCCCAACCCAACCAAATCCCACCCCTTCAACGCATCAAACCCCTCCCCATCGCCGCCCCATTCGGTGCCCTACACGCAATCAGCCCTCCGCAACACCACCCCCAACCCTCCCCCAAAAAGAACAACCTACCCACAATCCCACCGCTTAT
>JAABUX010009561.1_pt1 | contig 10961 bp, 8 predicted proteins | sample 5561851 | NCBI WGS metagenome assembly JAABUX01 (sample SAMN10711883, study PRJNA513361) | rock metagenome | isolation source: Antarctica rocks | place: Antarctica: Victoria Land, Richard Nunatak red sandstone | collected 2016-01-03 | reverse complement strand
ATCGGCGAGATCGAGGTCGAGCGGTTGAAGGAGTCGCGCAGCATGGGGCTGCTGCGGTCGAAGAAATCCTATGCCATGGAGATCGCCACCAAGCCGCTCGTCATGGCCTCCGAGATCGCCGGCCTCGACAGCCACCGCGCCTACATCAAGCAGGAGAACCGGGTCGTGCCGGTGCGCTTTCGGCTGGCGAAGAAGCGGAAGAAACAGCCCGAATTCATGGAGCGCAAGATGGAAAAGCCCGCGCCCAGGAAAGCAGCGGAGCTGTCAGCGCCGGTTTCGGCTCCAGCGCAAGCGCCTCCGAAGAAGCCAAATCAGGCTGCGTTGCCGCTCTTCCACGCGCCCGCCGTGAAGCGGGAAGGGTTTGTTTGGGATAGCAGCCAGGAGATCGAGTGACAGAGAGGGATTCAGGCGTGTTCCATGTTCATCACTCCGCAATCGGTGGCTTCGCTGCAAAGGCGGATACCTACGTCAAAGGTCGTCCAGATTATCCCGCAGCGATCGAAGGATGGTTGCGAAGTGATCTCGGATTAAACAGCGGTAAAACAGTGCTTGACCTTGGAGCGGGAACTGGAAAATTTACTCCCACACTCCTTGCCACTGGAGCCACTGTCTTCGCTGTAGAACTGGTCCCCGCAATGTTGGATCAGTTGGTTCAGCGATATCCGCATTTAGACGCGAGGCAAGGTTCCGCTGAACACATTCCCCTTGAGGATGCATCTGTTGACGCCGTCGTCTGTGCTCAATCTTTTCATTGGTTTTCTACGCTCCGGGCGACTAGCGAAATCCATCGTGTCTTGAGGCGGGGTGGTTCTTTAGGGTTGATATGGAATGTTCGCGACGAGCATGTGAATTGGGTTGCGGCTCTGACGAAGATCATGGCACCTCACGAGGGGGATGCGCCTCGCTATCACACGCAGCAATGGAGAAGTGTCTTTCCCGCTCCCGGTTTCAGTCAACTTCGTGAACGGCATTTTTCTAATGAGCACAGTGGTTCTCCTGAGCATGTTGTTGTAGATCGAGTCATGTCAGTGAGTTTCATCGCTTCTTTGCCACGCGATGAACAGGAACGTGTAGAAGTGCAAGTGCGCCAACTGATCGCCACAGCTCCAGAACTTCGAGGTAAGGACATGGTGACTTTTCCATACGACACGGCGGCTTTTAGTTGTACGAAGATTTCCTAGAGGAGCACACCCTATGCTCACGATGTCCTCGAAACCGCTTTCGGCAGGCCAGGCGCGGACGTACCACGCGCGGGAGTTTGCGTCGGAGCGGCAGAACTACTGGAGCCGCGACCAGCAGGGGCATAGCGAGTGGCAGGGCAGGCTTGCCGAGCAGTGGGGGTTGGAGGGCGCAGTTGGCAATGACCACTTCGCACGTCTGAGCGAAGGCCAGCACCCGTTCACCGAAGAGCAGCTTGTGCGGCATCAGGTTTCCCGAACCTACGAAGGCAAGCAGGGGAGGGAAGTGACGAGCGTGGAGCACCGCGCCGGATGGGATGCCACGTTTTCCGCGCCGAAGTCGGTTTCGCTGACCGCGCTTGTCGGGGGAGATGAGCGGGTGCGGGAGGCGCACCGGGAGAGCGTCCGTGTGGCGCTGGGCGAGATCGAGCATTACACCCAGGCGCGGATCGGCAACGTCCATGCCCCGGAGACGACTGGCAAGTTCGCCGCCGCGACCTTCGAGCACGACACGGCGCGGCCCGTCGAAGGCTACGCCGCCCCGCAGCTCCACACCCATGCCGTCATCTTTAACGTGACCGAGCGGGAGAACGGGCAGACTCGCTCCGTGCAGTCGCATGAGCTGTACGCCTCGCAGCACTACGGCACGGCGATCTATCGCGCGGAGTTGGCAACGCGCCTGCAAAAGCTCGGCTACGAGTTGGAGCGCGGCAAGGACGGCCAGCCGGAGATCAAGGGCTACACGCGGGAGTATCTGGAGGCGTCGAGTCCGCGACGGCAGCAGGTGCAGGATTACAAGCGGGAGCAGGGAATCGACGGCGCGGCGGCCGGGCAGATCGCCGCCCATCGGACCCGCGACCGGAAGGAGCTGCTGTCGCCGGAAGAGGTGCAGCGGCAGCATCGCGAACTGGCGGGGCAGTACGGCCACCAAGCCGACCGGGTTGTGGCCGAGATGCGGGAGCGGATGCAGAAGCTTACCCAGGAGAATTCCCCAGCCCGGACGCCCGAGCAGAAGGCGCAACAGGCCGTGACCTACGCCCGCGATCACCTGTTCGAGAAAGACGCCGTGCAGGACCGGAGAGCGCTTTATGAAACGGCGCTCAATCGCGGCATGGGCGAGATCACTTACTCGCACGTACGGCTGGAGTTCGAGCGGCGGATGCAGGCAGGCGAGTTCCGCGAAGCGCAGGCATCCGTGCGAGGACCGCAGATCACGACCGCAACAATGGTGCGGATGGAGCGGGAGATCGTCGGCCAGATGCAGCAGGGCAACCGGCGCGGCTATCAGGACCCGATGCTGCTACAAGGCCGGGAGCGCTTCGACACACTGGAGCGACACCCGGAGCTGAACCGTTCGCAACAGGAAGCCGTGCGGGAGGTCTTCGCCTCGCGCGAGAAGATCGTCGGCATCGACGGCGTAGCCGGAGCCGGAAAAACGACGACGCTGGCCGTCATCCGCGAAGGAGCCGAGGCCGAAGGGTACAGGGTGGAGGGTTTTGCGCCCACGAGCCGCGCGACCCAGAAGCTCGGCGAGGCCGGCATCGAGACTTCAACGTTGCAGATGCATTTGGCGCGACGGCAGGGGCCGGATACCGGAGAGAAACGGCTCTACGTGCTCGACGAGTCTTCACTCGCGTCCACCAGGCAGATGCACGAGTTTGTGACGCGCCTACACCCGAACGACCGGGTGTTGCTGGTCGGCGACCGGCGGCAGCATGAGGCGGTCGAGGCCGGAAAGCCCTTCGCGCAGTTGCAGGAAGCCGGAATGAAGACCATCTCGCTCGATCAGATCGTGCGCCAGAAGGAGCCGGAGCTGCGCCAGGTGGTCGAGCAGCTCGCGCGCGGCGAGGTGGGAGCTGCGGTCAAGAACCTCGACAGCCAGGGCAGGGTACATGAGTTCCGTGGCCGCGAGGAGCGGATCGACGCTATCGCAAAGGAGTATGCGAAGTCGCCGGAGAACACGCTGGTTGTATCGCCCGACAACCGCTCCCGCGCGGAGATCAATCAACGCATCCATGCCGAGCTGCAACGGAATGGCGTTGTGGGCCGGGAGGAGCATCGCGTCGAGACGCTGGTGCCGCGCCAGGACCTGACCGGAGCGGCCCGCACATGGGCCGAGCGGTACGAGGTGAACGATGTGCTGCGCTATAGTCGAGCATCGAAGGAGACCGGCATCGGCAAAGGCGAGTATGCCCGCGTGGTGGGCATCGACGCTCCGCACAACCGGATCACAGTGGCGCTGAAGGATGGCACCGAGCGGACCTACGATCCGCACCGTCAGCAGGGAGTTTCGGTCTACCGCGAGGAGCCGCGCAGCTTTTCCAGGGGCGACCGCATCCAGTTCACCGCGCCAGCAAACGACCTCAAGGTAGCCAATCGCGAGCTGGGCATCATTGAGAGCATCACTGAAGGCCGCATGGCGCTGCGCATGGACGATGGCCGCTCCGTGCAACTCGATCCAGCGAAACATCCGCACCTCGATCATGGCTATGCCGTGACCAGCCACTCCAGCCAAGGCCAGACCGCCGAGCGGGTGTTGGTCCATGTGGACACGGAGCTGGGCGCGAAGGACCTGCTCAACAACCGTATGGTGTATGTCGCCGTCTCGCGCGGAGCGCACGATGCGCAGCTCTTCACCAATGACCGCCAAAAGCTGCCCGCCGCACTGGGGCATGAAGTCTCCCGCGAAAGCGCCCACACGCCACAGCACAAGCAGGAGCAGTCCATCCAGCCACCGCAGCAGGAGATCGCGCCGAAGCACGAACACAGCTATGGATTGGGTCTTGGCCTGTAGTTACAGATAGAGTCGAATGGGAAATATAGATGGCTGAGAGGCGGGCACGCATGATCCGACGCTGCAACGAGAACTCGGGACGGAGCGACGGAGGCGTACAAATGAAGCACGGGAGAAGAATCTTAGGGTACTTCATCTTTTTCCTGTCGGTCGTTCCTGCGAATGCTCAGACCAACAACGACATGGCCGACAAAGCTGTGATGCGACCTGTCGATGAGTTCATCCAATCAGAGATGACAACAGGGAAGATCCCGGCTCTCGCTGTCTCTGTGTATCGAAACGGGCGGATCATTTATGAGGCTGGATATGGTGTTGCAGACCGAGAGAATCATGTGGCGGCTACACCAAACACTCCTTTTTACCTCGCTTCGGTTACAAAAGCGCTGACTGGAACCTCGCTCGTGCTGCTGGAAGCCCAGCGCAAGATTGCGATGAACCGGCCTGTGAACGAATACCTCAAAGGAGCGAAGCTGCATAGTCCGGTATGGGATACATCAGGTGCCACGGTCCTAAGAGTGGCGAGTCATACCGGCGGTGTGACTACATACAACAGAAAGTGCGCCGTGAAGGATACCGCCTGCAAGGTCTCAACCGAGACCGCCATTTCGCGCTATGGCGTCTTATTCTGGCCTGCAGGAGATCACTTCGACTATTCCAATATCGGCTACGGCGTACTTGGCAAACTTGTCGGCGATGTGTCTGGAATGCCATTTGACCAATTTTTAGAGCGCGAAATATTCCACCCTCTAGGCATGGCAAATTGCTACCTGCCTCTAACGGGAGAGCTAAGACCCGGCTCGGCAGTGAACTACGATCAGACGACAGGCCAACTGAGCAATATTGAAGTCTCTGATACTCCAGGAGCATCATCTGCACGCTGTAGCAGCCACGATCTCGTCAGGCTGGGAGCGTTCGTTCTCAAGCAACCTCTCCCGGACCAACGGAACATCCTTTCACCTACACAGCTAGGCGAGCTGCTTTATTCTGATTCGGCCAGCGCGGGTGAGCACTATAGCTTTGGGTGGGACCGTAATCAAATCGATGGCTATTCGGGATTGTTCGCGCAAGGTGGCACCTCCGATTCTTTTGCACTGCTTCAGCTCGTTCCCAGCGAGCACATCGCAGTTGCCATCGTCGCAAACACCGGGACGACGCTGCCGTTTGAGATCGCGAACCGGATAGTTGCTCGCCTTTTGCCTGTGCTTCCTTCCAATAAAGCTGATAGCTCTGCGCCAGCAGCACCTGTGTCTTCGGCACTGGAGGTTCAATGGAAAGGACAAATAAAGACATGGTCCGGAGATGTGCCCGTCAGTATTACGATCACCTCATCACATGAAGCTCTGGCGAAGATCGGAGCTGATTCCGCGACGAATGGCTCCTGTGAGAAGGTCGAGCTGAGCGCATCTCGATTTTATTGTGTAGCGCACGGGAGCTTAGGCATACCCGACGGCCCCAAATCGCCTTACCCGATAGAGCTTGAGCTATACCTTCGGCAAGGTCGGCTAATGGGAGCAGCGACTACTGGTGGGGGAGTTCAACTGCCATCCTGGATTGGACTTAGCCGCGAGGCTCCCAAAACTACCGTGAGTGCGCAATGAGTCACCCATAATGTCCTTCGCCATGCTTGTACTCTTTGAAACCACCAGATCAGCCAAGTACATACAGCCGTGCCCTCGATTCTCAGCGGATCGACGAGGTGGAGCGAAGTTGCGCCAGGGCCATGTTCCGGCCCGTCCGCTCAAAACCGCTACGTTCCGTAGCCCCTATGTTGCATGTTCTGAAGCTTGTCCGCATTTGGCCATGCAATCGTAAGAAGAAATGCCGATTCTTCCAGCGCCTCGACCTCGTGTTTGATCGACTTGCCCAGCGCCACCAAGCTGTTTGCATGGAGGGTATGAGCCTCTTCCTGGGTGGTAAAGCGTAGCGAACCCTTCAACACCTGCACGGAGATGGTCCCGTCGGCATGATGTTCCTTCAGAACGGAGCCTTTCTCCATCGAGATCAGGACCATTCTGAAGTCTGACTTCTTGAACAGGGTTCTGGCAGTGTGACCCATCTGCCAAGGTTTGGTCTGCTCGGAGGTGAGCATCTCCCGCACAAGATCGAGTTGCGCAAAGTCCTTCAGCATCGTTCCATCCTCGGCAAAGCCTTCGGTTGTCATAGCATCCTCTCTTCTGGTTGGTGTTGTCTCAGGCAACTTCCGACTGGTTGCGAGTCAGGACCGATCACGTTGGAGCGTTTGTCTGGGAAGCGAGCACGCGCTTCATGTTCATGGCGATCAGGTTTGCCTTCTGGGCGACAACTTCAGCGTGTGGGGCGGTCATCACTTCGTTTGCAGTTTCGCTGAACAGCCTCAGCCAACGGGCGAAATACCTTTCTTCGATCGGCAACCGAAAGTGCGCCAGAAGTGGATTGCCTTTGTACCGGCCCGTGGTCAGGAGCACGGTAGACCAGAAATCCTTCAGGAGAGCCAGATGAGCCTCCCAGTTCTGCACGGCATCGTTGAAGACTGGACCTATTTCCGGGTCCACACGCACTTTTGCGTAAAAGCGGTCCACAAGAAGCGCGATCTCTTGCTCGGTAATGGGAGTTGTTGCGTTCACGGATGACCTCCGACAGGTGGTGTCTGATTTCGCCAGACCGGGTATGGCAATCCCGCGAGCCGATTGATGGCGAACGCCTGTGCGGCCAGCAGCACGACGGCGATTTCGATGATCGGAAGATAGCCGGGTTTCGCGAGAATTCCAAGCGAAACGATCATAGTGGTCGCACCTGCAGGAGGATGACTGACGTGCAGGAGGACCATGATGGCCCCGGTGAGCGAAAGGGCCAGGGCAGACGCCAGAATGCGCGGCCAGTAGACTTCACCGCTAAAACCTTCGGGGAACGGATGCATCCCCGTGACCTTGTAGGCCGCGAAGCCACAAAGCAGTCCAATGGCGTGTCCGAGCACGGCGTTGCGCGGGCTGGCCGATTCAGCGAGCGGGGTAAAGAAGAAAAGGTAAGCCGTTGGACCGAGGGAGGGAAACACAAAGGGGCTGTGAGTCAGCAACGCCAGCAGCGTCAGCAGGGCGATTGTCACGAAGCTATTGAGTGCGACGTACGCCGCCCAGACGAACTTCGCAGGCAGGTGAGCCAGCAGCCAACCGAGGCGAAGCCGGTCGATGAGCGAGAAGACGTGCTCTGCGCGATGGTGCAGTGGAGAGGGTGGGATCGGCTTCGTCATTCGATCTAAATGTTCGGGAGCAAGTCGAAGTATTCATCGTCTTCATTGATCCCGCCTTCCCCTTCGCCCAGGGTCTTTTCCGAAGCGACGAATTCAATGCGCTCAATCCACTTCACCATCTTGTAGCCAAGCTGGTTTTCGACCCGCAGACGCAGCGGCGCTCCATACTCGGCTGGCAGTGGAGCGCCGTTCATCGAGAGCGCCAGCATACACTCCGGTTTGAGCGCGTTGAACAGGGTCTGGGTATCGTAATAGAGGTCCCCGTAAAGGGAGCCGCCAAAAGAATAGAACGCGACGACGTTGGCGGATGGTAAAGGCTTGACGTGTTCGATGAGCTTGCGCATGGAGACACCGCCCCATTGCGCGACGCCGGACCAGCCCTGAATGCAGTGATGCATGGTGATGTTCTCTTCGAGTCCCAGGACGCGAAGATCATCCAAAGACAGCTCGACTGGATTCTCGACCAGGCCGGAAACCTTGAGCTTGTAGCTCTTGAAGTCCTCCGCAGCGAGCTGCTTCCAATCCTCCCGCACCGGCATCTTCCCGTTCGGCCAGAAGTGCGGGGAGATGTCTTTCGCTGTGTAGTGCTCACGCGGGATGAGCTGGTCCAACGTGAGGAGCATGACCGGGTGCGTGACGGCCTTCTGTGCGTGCTGAAGCCCGCGGGGAAAGAACCAGGAGATGTAATGTGCGACGACCCAGGACAGCAGCACGACAGCGATCCCGATGAACCCCAGGATCATGCCGGACGACCCAAGATCATCGGTTCCGAGCACAATGTGGTTCATATTGCGCTGAAAGCCGGTCAGCGCGACAAGGGCGACATGAACCACAATGAAGCCGATGAACCCGACGAGAACCAGGAAGTGGATTGAGCGGGCTCCCTGTCTCCCGCCGAAGATCTTCGTATAGAGCGGAAAGCGGTTCACAAGTGCCGGCGACATCGCCATACCGGTAAGGATTGCCAAAGGGGCCATGACAAAAACCGTCGCAAAATATGCGAGTTGCTGCAGGGCGTTGTAGCCGTAGAATCCGTTTGGCTCTGGGGGGAAATGAAAGTTGGCATAGAGGACGAAGGTGTTCCACGCCTGCACGAAGACACCCGGCGAAGTGGGCACAAGCCGCTCCCACTGGGTGCTCGTCAGCAAGCCAATGACGAAGAAGACGCCGGTGAGCACAAAGCCATAGACCGTGATGAAGTGCCATGAGCGTGCGATCCCCACCGTATGGCGGTAGCCCGGCGTCGATACCAGCGGGGAGAGATATCGGGCATCATCCTTTGCCGTCCATATACGGTACTTCGGCACCTGCAACGGGGTGAAGCGTATCCATTCCGTTTCCGGTGTGCAGTGATCGTTCCAATAAAGCCGAGGATGATCCATGAGAATCGAGAGACCGCTCCGAATCAGCATGAAGAGGAAGAAGAGATTCGAGAAGTGGCTCCAGCGAATCCAGAAGGGAAAGCCATGCGGGCCGCTAGGGGTACCTTCGGCAGAGGCTGATGAGGGGCCGATATAGGGTAGGCCAAAGAAGGTATTTTGCAACCAGGCCAGCACAACCGGACCTAGCACTACCGCACAAAGAAGCAGAAGTGTTCGGGTGCTGATCCATATGCGAAAGCGCCGGTCTTCTGGATAATGCACCGCTCGATGCGCGGCATCGAAAGCAATCATTCAGCGAACCTCCACGTACAGGTTGAGAGGTGCGGGAAAGGCCTGAAATGGACACCCCGAGTATAGGCTTCATGATTTCTTGACACTTCCCAGCGCTGTATCTCCGAACCTCAGAATCCACACGAAACGCCTAGACTGCCGTATGGATGAAAAGTGCCTGATCGTAGGCGCAGGACCAACTGGACTTGCCCTTGCCATTGAACTCCGGCGATTTGGCCTGCCAGTTCGATTGATAGACAAGGCGGAGCATCCGGCGCAGTGGTCGCAGGCACTTGTCGTTCAGGCCCGGACGTTGGAACAATTTGATCGGTATGGAATCGCTGATCAGGCAGTGGCTCAAGGAAGAAAGATATCGAAGGCGCAAATCTGGAGTGGCGCAAAGCAGATCGCCTCTCTTGATTTCGGGCGAATTCCTAGCCGTTTCCCCTACCTACTCTTCCTTCCCCAGAACGAGACTGAAGAGTTGCTAACAGCTCACCTGCGGTTGCTGGGGGTAGAGATTGAGCGCCAGGTTGAACTGACCAGCTTTGAAAACGCAGACGATGACAATCGAATATGGGCCACAATGCGGCATCCGGAGGGACGTGAAGAGCGGGCGAGCTTTCGTTGGCTGGCAGGGTGTGACGGAGCACACAGTACCGTTCGGGCTGGGATGGGTGTGGCGTTCGAGGGCAACACCTCGAATCTGAATTTCCAATTGGGAGATCTTCGTCTTGCAGGACAGGACGTTCCCGGCGATGAGCTCCAGGTTCATTTGCATCCAGGCGGGGACGTGCTGGCACTGGGTCGATTGCGAGACGGGATCTATCGAGTCGTTCTGGCGTTACACCGGCAGCAGACATCCGATCAGCGACGTGTGCCCGAGCTTGAGGACTTCAATGCAGCATTCAAACGCTGCGGTCTGAGTATCATGGCCGAATCCGCGATATGGATGGCACCGTTCTCGGTTAATCAAAGGAAAGCCGCACAATATTGTCAAGGAAGCGTGTTTCTCGCCGGAGATGCTGCTCACATCCATTCACCCATCGGTGGTCAGGGAATGAACACCGGCATTCAGGACGCGGCGAACCTGGCGTGGAAGCTCGCCGCCGTCGGGCAGGGCGCTAATGTTCGGTTGTTGGATAGCTATAACGAGGAGCGCGGCAAGGTGGGAGAACAACTGCTGCGTGGCACCGCTCGTGGTCTGAGGCTTGCGACGGCTTCGAATCTTCTCCTTGTATGGATACGCGATTTCCTCATCCATCGTGCGACTCGCTTCCAGATGATTCAGACCGCGATGGCACGAACGATTTCTGAAGTTTCGATCAACTACCGTGGATCGTCCATAGTGCGCAGGCAGGGTATCGATGGGCCACTCCGTGCGGGAGACCGTATGCCGAATGCAGTGTGCAAGGAGACGGGCCAGACGTTGTTGGCAGCTTTGCGCGAATCTAGGCACCTGCTCGTTACAGTCGATCAGTCCGTCCCGGAAATCACAAAAGGTTTGAGACAAATAACGACTGTGGCGCTCAAATCCCGTTCGCACGAATGGACACCTTCTATCGAACGGCTCCTGGGCGCCGGACCTCGAATTTACCTGGTTCGCCCGGATGGCTACATTGGCTTCGCCGGTACGAGCGCCGAGGCTCTACGGAAGTATGCCCCTGAGGTCGGCTTGCTCTGAAGCTGGGCCAGGATAGAAGACAAGACGCCCTTTCACTTGGGCAAAAGGTGTCATGCAGTGGGGCTTCCGGGATGATCGACCGTTGGGCAGCACAAAGACATCTTCCACGGCACTTCCACGGGCGAGCACAGCGTCACCTATCAAGGAACGGTGGCAGCGCCATGGAACCGCCTCCGCACACATGATTGCAACAGCGCTCAGTTCCTGTTGACCCATCAGCCAATCAATCGTAAGCGTTTGATCTTTCCATCTGGCGGAAGAGCGAACATAGTGCAGTGCTTGAGCTAAGTGTCCGCTTATTTTTAGGTGGACACCTATTTGGCGTCAGTCGTTATGCCGGTGGTGTGAGTGGAGGGGACGTTCCAGGGCAAGAACTCTGCGATGCGGTTGATCGGGTGGTCGGCGATGTGGGTCAGGACGTATCTGA
>JAABUX010006613.1_pt1 | contig 10961 bp, 4 predicted proteins | sample 5561851 | NCBI WGS metagenome assembly JAABUX01 (sample SAMN10711883, study PRJNA513361) | rock metagenome | isolation source: Antarctica rocks | place: Antarctica: Victoria Land, Richard Nunatak red sandstone | collected 2016-01-03 | reverse complement strand
CCGTGAAGGTCAGGCCTTCCTTGACAAACTCCACGCGGATCCCCCGCGCTGTGAGCGCGCCAGTCGGTCCATGCTGTGTACGACTATGGTATCGCCGTCGCGGGCGAAGTGCAGCAGGGCGTCAAGCTGGGGCCGAGCCGTATCCTTGCCCGACGCGTGGTCGGTGAAGGTGCGATCCACCGCGACCCCATCGAGTTGGCGGTCCGGGTTCTGGTCCAGGGTAGAGACCCGCACGTAGCCGATGCGCTGCCCGTTCATAAACTGTCCTCAATCTCCTTTAGGCCCTTCATCTGTCAGAGTAGAGTCTAAAAGGTTTCGGAACAGCTGTCAAGAAAGAGGAAAAGCGAGGCTATTCTGACGCTCAGAAACATGTGTACCTGACGTCTAGTTGGGATAGACCCTATAATGACAACTGCCGCGACGCATCGCCGTTCCTCCGGCTGCTCATGTTGCGGTGAACATTTTAGTGTGCGACTTCACCTTTGCAAACGATGGGCGTTCGCGTCTGCGTCAACTGCTTCCGTCTTTTTCAACACGCAGGAGAGTATGAGACTCAACTCATCTCGCAGTTGTGTCTGTGCCGCTATTGTTCGCCCGCGAGCAATTACCCCTACGTCCCGTACTCCGCACCCAAAAGCTTAGCACTTATATAATAGTATATTTAATTAATATACCTAAAATTACAAATTAAACGGTACTGATTGCAATTGTACTTTGGCACGCGCGAAGCGGTCTTGCACCTGATCTTGTAGTCCTGACTCGCATTGGAACAGGACGTGGAATGGTGTTTCATCGCGCTCATACAACTCGCGAGTTCCCTGAAGCGCATTTGGCATTTGCAGTGGTTGAGCCCAATAACTCGCTGCGGTTCCAAGTTGTTCGAGAAACTCTGCGAGTGCGTCCTCATCCTCCTCAATCAACAGCAAATTCGCGTTGGTCACGACAAAAATATAGGCATTCGCTCGCAGCCAAGTAAGCTCTTCCATACAATCGCGGAATGCCAAATAATACGGTTTTGCCCATCCCGGAAACTGTAACGCTGCTGACCAGTATATATAATTGCTTTCCCAGTTTTTACAGTATTCAGCACGGATAGAGCGTATAAGTATCCCGTGCTGTTTTGCATCGTTCCAATCATAGAGGAACGCCGCACTGTCAATCTCGCGCTCCTCGCACACTACGAGATGGGCCCAAGGGGGAGTAGGGGCAACAAGGTTGGCCCAATCAATTGGTTGTCTTGCTTTTGTCCAATCAATCAGTACCATTGTTGCCCTTCCTCCTTTCAGGGGTAAAACGGCGTGAAGATGAAGTAGTGGTCGTCGGTGTAGTACCCCTGACCCGTCACGTTGTTGATAACTATACGCTGTGTACCCCGATTGGTGGGACCCAAGGGGTTTTGGCCTCTCGCGTAGATATCGTATTCCATGTATGAGTAGGGCATTCCCGTGATGGGATTCCCTTGAGGGTCAAGAGGATATCTCGGCAATCGTTCTCCTCCTGGTGGTCCACGTTGCGCGGGATCATTACCATATGGACGCGGATTCCTGTATTGTAATCCTTGACCGAACGGCTGTGCGTAGGCGTCAGGGTTAATGGGCGGTGGGGGGCCATAGATAGGTGCACCAGTCACGGGGTCAAAAGGTGGACTACTTCCATCTGGTCTCACGATACCGATGGGAATAGGCACGCCCTGCGCGGTGAGGATCGTTTGCGCAGTTGGGGTGAGGGTGGGTGGAGGCAATGTGGCGGTGGCAGGCGCACAGTACGCCGCCACATTGCCGCAGGGGCCACCTACTGTTGCGGTCGGAGGCGCACAGTAGGCGGCCCCTGACGAGCAATACGGTGCTGTGGTGCCGGTCGGGGTCGCTGGCACGGGCGTGGGAAAGGTTCCTGCGCAAGACCCATACACGTTCGGGCCTAAGCCACCACACCCGTTCCCCCCGTACCCGCCGAATCCCCCTGAGGGGGTGCCGTATCCCCCATACCCCCCCGGAGCCGTGGCTGGGTAAATGATTTGGTTGTTGGGGTCATCAGGGTTATACGAGCCATTGCCCAGCGGGTCGTGCCCGGTGGGATCGGTACGGTTGAGAGGGTTGTTGCGCACATAGCTGTAGGGATTCCAACTCTGGGGATCGCTCATCGCGCCACCTACCGTATCGCCGCTGAGAAAGCGCCCCAGGGCGGGGTCGTAGTAGCGCGCGCCGTAATAGAGGAGGCCCGTGCCGTCGCGGTGCTGCCCCGTGAAGTCGAGGGGCGTGGTACTGCTGTTGTCGCCCGCGCGCGTCTGCCCCCATGGCCCGTACTCTTCGCCTGAGAGCTTCGCGCCGGTGCTATCGGTGAGAATGCTCACGCTGCCGAGGTGGTCGCCATGCAGGTAGACGAGCGTGCCATCGCCCGTGCCGCCGAGGCGGGTGCGCTGCGCCACGGTGCTGCCGCCAAGGGCGTAAAACGCCCGCGTCGTATTTGTCTCCTTATCGACTTCCCACAACCCGCCGAAGAATAGCGTGGTGATGCCCAGGCTGTTGCGGCTCACCCGCGCCCCTTCGGCGTCGTAGGTGTACGTTTCCGTGCCCGTGGTCGTGGCCATGGGCGCGTTCCGTGGTTGCAGGCCCGTGCCCGTGGCCCCCGTACCACAGCCCCGGTTCGCCGTGAGATTGGGGTTGCCGGCCACGGTCGCCCCACCCCGGTTGCTCGTCAGGTTGGGGTTGCCCGCCACCGTGGCCCCGCCCCGGTTGTTGGTGAGGTTGGGGGAGATGCCGGGAGGCGTGGTGGCACACGGTGCGGTCGTGCCGGGGGGAACGGTGCCGGTGGGCGCGGCGGTGCCCGTGGCGGTGGGCGCGACCGTGGGGGGAAGGGTGGGCGGAGGCGTGGCAGTGGGCGTGGGCGTGCCGCCGCCCCCACCCCCGGTGGTAATCGCCCCGGTAATTGTCAGGGGCAGGTTCTGGCTATTCCAGGTGAGGGTGCGCCCGTTGCCGGTGAGCGTGTTGCCCACCTCATCATAGGTGTAGGCGCCGCCCACCGCCGTGGCCGGGGCGTGCGGCAGGGCGCGGTTGGTGGTGGTGTGTGCCGGGTACGAGTATGCCACGCCACCCTTGGTGGTGAGGTTGCCAATGGCGTCGTAGCTGTCACTCTCGGTGTAGGCGGCGGGCGCCGCTGCGGTGGCCGCCGTGAGCCGGTCGCGCTCGTCGTAACTAAAGCTCTGCGCCCCGCTCGCCCCGTCGCCGGTGATCGCCGTCACGTTGCCCACGCCGTCGTAGCTGTAGCTGCGGTTGAAGAACGGCGACCCGCTTGGGCCGATCTGATGCTGGCTGAGGCGCTGCGTCTGCATGTCGTAGCCAAAGGTCTCGGCCACGCCGTTGCCCAGGGTGATGCCCATCAGCTTGCCCAGCGCCGTGTACATCACGCTCCCCGCGTAGTTTGTGCCGCCAATGCTCGACTGAGCCTGGACGGGCCGTTCGGCGGCATCGTAGCCCGTGGTGACGACCTCGCCACCGGGGTAGGTGGTGCTCGTCTGGTTGTCCGCGAGATCGTAGCCCATTGAAAAAGCCTGGGTGATCCCCTGGATCACCTCGCTCATGCCGGTCTTGCGTCCGCGCGCGTCGTATGTGTACTGGGTCATGGCGTTGGGGCCGCTCTCGCTCGTCAGGCGTCCCTTGCCCAGAGTGCCGAGATCGTAGGTGTAGTTGGTCGGGCTCCCGTCGAACTGCTTTGACATCATGCGGTCGAGGTCGTCGTACCCCATGGCGATCACTTTGCCGTTCGCGTCGCGGGTTTGCTTGAGATTGCCCACGGCATCGTAGCTGGACGTGGTGAGGCCGAGGTCGGGGTCGTTCACGGACGTGGTGCGCCCCAGATCGTCATAGGCGTAGGCCGTGACATGCATCTGCGGGTCGGTCACACTGAGGAGCTGGTCGAGCGCGGTGTACGCGTAGGTCGTGGTCTGCGTGGGCGCGCCGCCCCCGTACACTTCCCCCACCGCCGTGAGACGGCCAAAGGCATCGGTGGCCTGCGTGGTCTGGTGGTTGTTCGCGTCGGTGGCCGTGGCGGAGCGGCCCGCCCCCGAGATGCCGAAACTCGTCTGCGTGGTGATTGCCCCCCCCGTCGCACTCGTGCCCGGCCCGGTCACTTTGGTGGCCCGCCCGAACACGTCGTAGTCGGTGATCGTGGGGTTGTACAGGCCGGGATCGGGGAGGGCGTAGCCGGGATCGCCCGTGCCATTGGGCCCGGGCGGCAGGTAGCGGGCCTGGGAGGTCCGCGTGACGTTCCCTACGCCGTCGTACTGCGTGTCAACGGTGATCGTCTGGGTGTTGTCCGTGCTCTCGGCCCGGGTCTGAATGGTGCGCCCGCGGCCATCGAAAAAGGTAGTCGTCGGGCGGTTGCCCGTCGCGTCGCTCTGGGCCACGGTGACGTTGGGCGGGTGTGTCGCGTCCGCCGCGTCGCGGTAGGTGGCCTGCAGGGAGCAGTGCATCATCGTCACCGGTGGCTGGCATCCGTTGGTTTCCAGCGGCCGCGCCGTTGCGAGCAGCCGTCCGAAGGGGTCATACGTTGCCACCGTGGTCTGGCCGTTCGCGTCCGTGACGCTCGTCAGCGTGTCCATCACACCGTCATAGGCCGCGCTCTCGCTTAACCCCAGAGGGTAATTCACCTGATTCGGGTGCGCGTGCTTGGAATCGTAGCCGATGGTTGTCGTGCGGGGATGGCCACCATTGTAGTCCGAGTAGGTCATGGTGCTCGTTTTGTTGCCCCAGGTGTCGTAGCCGTACGCGGTGTCGCTGGTGTTCGCCGGCGTGGTCGCGTCTGCATAGGCGCTCACCTTGGTGAGTTCGCCCTTGGCGCCCACCCCCGACCCCTGCCCATCGTAGTATTGCCGGGTGAGCTTCACGATCTTGTTCGCGCCGTCGGACACCTTGACCTGGGTGGCCCGGTTCACAATATAAGGGCCGGAGGAGGTGTTCCCACTCGTGTTCACCGCGTACGTCGTATCGGTGCGGCGCAGGGTCGTGCTGCCGCTTTGTTCCACGGTGCTCGTGATGTTGCCGTACTGCGTGTTCCCCTGTGATCCGGAGTCGTAGCTGTACGTGGTGGTGCGTGGCGGCCCCGCATTCCCACTGCCCCCCTCGAAGGGGGAGTTCACGGTGGACTGTTCGGGCGCCCACGCGTGCCACACCCCCGTGTACGGCGCGACGCCCATGTCCACGAATTGCACGGCACTGAGGGACCCAGGGAAGTTGTGCTCAATGCGCTCCTGGAGGTTGCCGTTGGCATCGGTGACCTCGGTCTTGTACTCGCGGCCCTTGAGGATGCCGTAGAGATGGAGACGGGCGAAGCAGGTGTCTTGGTCATAGGCGGCGCGGACATTGCCCGTGACCGTGGGTGGGCATGCCCCCTCACCCCGGTCGTCCACGTCCCCCTGATAGAAGTAGTGCTTGGTCTGCTTCCCCTTCGGGTCGGTCTCCGTCATCGAGGCATGGCCCCGGAACTCCCGATGCGCCTGGGCCACCGTGTCGTACTGGAACGTCGGGTCGTGATTGGGGTCGCCGGGGGTGTAGTAGTGCTGGTCGAGGTAGAGTTCGGCGGAGTTGATCACCTTGTCGTCCGCGTTGAGTTCAGGCCGACCATAGCTGTAGCGCCACTGGGCCTGCGAGTTCGCGGTGCTGCGCCCGTCGTCCAGGATGCGGCTCGTGACGCGGCGATAGTTCGCGAAATCCTTGTTCGTGACGTAGTTCGTTCCCTGATAGAACGCATCGTTCTGGACCACCGCGCCAATGTCGTCGTAGGCGATGGTCACGGTGCCCGTGTAGCCATTTTCCACCTTGTTGAGGCGGTTCCAGTCCCCGTTGGGGTACGTACCGGTGCCACGGTCGTTGCCGTACGAAAAGACCGTGCAGGGCAGGGGCGAGCCGTTGTAACCCATGGGCGTGGGCGTGGCATCCCCGTTGTTGCCGTAGTGGCAGACGTTGTGTAACGTGAGCCGTTTATCCGTGGTGTCCGGGGTATTGTCGCTGTTTGAATGGTCGGACAACATCGCTGCATCAGCCGTGGTGTAGTTCAACTGGTACCGGGTGATGAGCCCGAAATCCCCGTTGTCGGGCTTGCTTTGCACATCGAGGTAGTTGAGTTGCACCACCGGATGCGGGGGATAGCCATATTGGATTTGCACTAACGGGTCATCAAATTGGTTGTCGTAGGCGCGCCCCGCATGCGGCCCGGATTGGTACCCTGCCTGACCCGAGGTGGCCGAGGTGTAAAACAGCACGCGGTAGCGGTCGTCCGAGGGGCCATTGGCGTTTTTGCCCCAGGTGATGCTCGTGGGCCAGGCGTCGTGATCGGCGGTCCCTTGCAGGTAGCCGCACGCCTGGCTGCCCGACGCCTGATCCGAATCCCGCTGATAGGTATAGGTGATCGTGTTCCCGTGGGTATCGGTGGCATGCGTCAGCTTCCAACTGAATGTCATCGCGTCGTGGTAGCCGCCCATGAAGTTCGTTTCGCGGGTGCAATTATCGAATCCCTGCCACAGATCCTCCTCGAAGTCGTACTGGGTGCCGTCCTTGGTCCATACGTGCCACTTGTAGCGGGGCAGGGGCGTGAACATGCGGTTGCCGTTGGGATCGTCGAAAAAGCCGCGGCTACTGAGGTCACCATTGGTGTAGGTGGAGTTGCCGTTGCCCTCCACGGTGATCTTGAGAAAGCTCTCGTCCGCCGTACTCCAGGTGCGCTGTGTGGGGTCGTGGTTGGTACTTGGGTCGACAGTGCCGATGGCCGCGCCGAACATGCGGTAACTCTTGCCGCCGAGTACGAGCGTGTACTCGTAGGGATCATTGAGGTTGAACAGATCGAGGCTGATGGCGCCCGTGTCGAGTGACCAGTCCCTGCCCGCCCAGCCTGCCTGGTGCAGGGGATTCTCGCCCACCCCGCCGTCGCTCTGGTTGCTGTCGTAGTGCAAGGTGAGGGTCGGCTTGACCCCATTCGGTCCGGCGGGCACCGCGATGGGGACCTCGTAGGAGGCCGCGCCGGTGAAGCTGTTTACCTGAAACCCTTGCAACGTGGGTCGGAACGCGTCGGTCACACCCGACGGGTCCCCGAGGCTGAAGGTGCTGAAGTGATCCACGCTCGCGGTCGCGGTATGCGTGACGGTATCCACCTGTGTCCGCAGTTGTCGCCATTGGCCCAAGCCCGTGCCACGCCCGGGTGTGGGCACGGTGGGTTCCCACCAGAACAGGCTGAGGCCCGATGCATTGAGATCGAGGGCGGCAAGCTGCTCGGGGGTGTAATGCACCGTGAGGGTGTACGGGGCGGCGAGCTGATGCACCGCCTGCCCCGTGCTATTCGTGGCGTTCAGATAGAACACACCGAGGACGCGCCGGAGCGTCGGTGGTGCGGCGGGCTTGGCCTCGCCGGGTCCGGGTGTGGTGGTATAGCGCACCGTGAGCGCATCCGTGCTTGCCGCCGCCGGCAGGGCGACGTCCACCCGCGCGTCGGCGCTGCGCAAGGCAGCGTCTGTCCGTGCCGCAACCGCCTGGGTAGTCACCACGGCGGTGGCCACGTCCTCGATCACCGCGCCGCCCCGACCCGTCACGGGGGTCGTGATCTCCTGGGAAGTCACGGTAGGAGCAAGGAGCAGCGCCCGTGACGGCGGCACGACCGACGCGAGCACGATGGCGGTAAAGGTCGCGTCACTATGGGCTGCGAGTTGCGGCTGGCTCCAACGCCACCCGGCGGTGGCAGAGACGAGTCCCGGCCCCGCTTGCGGGTCTACTCCCACAGGTGTGGGGAGGGTCACGACGAGGTTCGTGGCGGGGATCGCCCCGTCGTTGCGCACGGTGAGCGTGATGGTCGCAGGTGTGCCAACGGTCACCGAGTCGGGTGCCACACGGATGCGGATCGCAAGACTTGGGCTGGGTTTGCCGGTGTAGGCGGGCGTTTGCACGGGTGGTCCCGGTGACAGAACGGCAGGGGCGGCGGCACCGGCGTGGGAGGCCTGTGGGCTGGGTGTGAGGAAGTCCCACACGGGCAGGGTCGGCAGTACCAGCAGTGCCACCAGTGCCAGCGAGAGCACGCGGGTGCGCGCGATGCGGCCCCCTGACCCGGTAGCAATGAGGGAAAGGCGCAGGGCACGGAGCAGCGAGGAGCACGCACGACGCCCAACCCGCACGGGCCGGGGCAGACGGGGCGGGGACATGGGTGGGCGTCGCATAGTGGTGAGCTCCTCGTGGCGAAGGGCGGCACGATCAAGAGGGAAACGCGACCGGGGCCGGGGCGAGCAGCACGGCGGGGCGAGGGGGGCGCTAGTGGGGGGCCGGGGTGGCGTTCGGCACCACCCCACCCCCCGTGCCCGCCGTGCCACTGGTCACGGTACCCGCTGTGGCGGCGCTGCCAGTCGCGGCGGCGCTCGCGGGCGCACTCGTGACCGCTGCCCCCATGGGTGCGGCAGTCAGTCGGGGGACGGCGGTTGCCACGGGGGACGGTGGCGCGCCCGTGGCGGGGGGCACGGTGAGTGCGGGGGTCGGCACGGACGTGTTCCGGGTCGTCGGTACGGGGGTGGGCGCGGCGGTGCTTGGGACCGTGGACATCGCCGTTGGTGCGGACGTGGCAGTGCTTGGAGGGGTGGCGGTCACGGCGGTCGTGGCCGTGGGGCCGGACATCGGTACCACCGTCGGCGTTGCGGTGGGTATCACCGGCGTCACCGGCGGACCGGGCTTCAACGGCGTGCCGGGGGGCGCTTGTGGTGGCGGGGCAGGTACCGGCAGGTCGGGCGACAGCATCAGGGGTGCGGGGGGCTTGGGGGACGCAACAACCGTGGGCGGGGTAAAGGGCGCGAAGCGCTCCCCCGCGATGTCGCCCCGGCGCGCCGCGAGCCGCCAGGAAAAGCTCAGCGTGCTCGTGCCGCCCCGTAACTCCTGCACCGAAAACCCGCTCGCCGTTTGGTTGGTCACCGCCAGCCCGTTGCAGTCGGCGCGGGGGGTGAGAAACACATGGTACCCGCTCGTCACCGCCACCGTGGCGAAGTCGGGGTCGAGCGCCACGGTGGCCTTGCCCCCCGTGAGATTTGCCACCCCGAAGTCCTCAAACCAGGGTTCGGGTGACTCGGTGCAATACAACAAGCGGTAGCTGCCATCCGGGTGCGGCACCGCCGCGTTCTTGGGGTAGCTGCCATACACGGTTAAGCTCCCGGTGACGACCACATTGCCGTTCAACACCGCCGCCACGCCCCCTGATCCGGGCGCGGCATAGAGGCCGTGGGCACCGGCGGTATTGCCGATCCCCTCCAGGGCATAGTAGCCAGCGGTGCTGGTATAGGCGACGAGGCTGTATCCCGCACCGGGACTCGAAGAAACGTATTGGGTGCCATTCACAAGCACGATCCCGCCAAAACTGGCCCCGTACCCACCCGTCGCGCCATTGTAGGCCACGAGCCCGTACCCACTGCTGGCGGTGGCGACGCCGATCAAGCCGTACCCCGTACTGGAGATCCCGCCCGTGCCATTGCCACTCGTGGAGGTGCCGAACATGCCGTAGTTGCTGGTGGATATCCCCGACACCCCGGGTCCCGTGCCACTGCTCCCGCTGACGCCGATGCCGCTGGGCGCGGTCCCAACCACCCCCAGGCCATTCAAGTCGTTGTTGCGCCCCGCCACCCCCGCGTTGTTCACCCCCGAGGCGTACCCCTGCACGCCATCGGCGGCGGTGGGGTCGGTAATGGTCGCGGTGCCGTTGGTGCCCACCAGGGGTGACGCGGCGGCGATTGGCTGGGCGGCGAGGGCGGCGGCCACCAGGGCGGCGGCCCCGGCCACGAGGCCCCGTCGGTGCAGGGTGCGTTCCCCCGTGGGAACAGGGGCAGCAGGCAGGGAGGCAGGTGTGGTGCGTGTGGTAGCGGTGGTGTGATTCATTCCCGTTCCTCCCCAAGGTGATCGTCCCTACATGTGCTTCCTGATTTGGGCACACACTCCCCCAAAGCCACCGCCCGTTCCCAGTGCCTCAGAGGACACGGGGGGGAAGGCGGGGACAGACAGCGGCATGGCATGGTTGAAACAATACGGATGAAACCGATGGTAATAGCGGGGTGCGCGAACATACGGTTATCTCGAATCGTACGGAACCGGGAAGTGAACAGAGAGGGATGAAGCGCGTTATTAGTTGTGCAGGTGGTACAGGTACGAGAGTACGGGTAATGCATACGAATGTCAAGCCTTTTTCGATAATGCTTTTTCGTACTTAACAATAATACACAATGCAAACATGAGCAGGAATGATTCGCAGAGAAGAAACATCTTTTCGTCGTGGTTCCTTATCAGGAATTGCCATGTTTAATGGGAGCGAAACGTTCTCCCGCGAAGCTGACAATCAGCTCGCCTCCTTTTTCGTAGGGAGCGTGCATGGTCGCCCGGTCCGTCTATTGCACCTCGTGTCGGCATGGCTCGCCAATGGGAGCAAAACAAGCGGTTGTTTTCTTGAAATCATTATGGGAAGAAAATAAACATTACCTTCGCCAAACCCCCCGTTATTCCCCACCCCTTCCCCCCTCCGCTCGGGGCGGCCTGTTACTTACAACGCTGTTTGGTTCTCAGGCACTCCTGATGAACGCCGATCAGGCAGTTAAGGAAGGTGGAGCATCCGCTGCCGCAGTAGGTCAAACTTCGCCCGCCCGTACATCGCGCGCTTCGTCGTTTTGAGGCGATTCACCTGACCTTCCGTTTGTCCATTGCTCCCTCTCAAAGCGACGGCTGCTTCCACGGCACTACGGTCGAGCCATACCCCCCGCGTGATTGCCTGTAATTCCGGGATGCCACTTTCCTCTGCGTCGCGTAGCCAGGTGTAGAGTCCATCCACGTCGTGCTCGCGCAGCACTGCGGCAAACTGCTCGACGAACGCGGTCACCTGAGCAATCTGTGGGCGAACCGCGTGCAACCGCCTCAAATAGGCGTGTTCTTCGTCAGTGAGCGTATCGCCCGACCGGAGCAAGA
>JAABUX010009560.1_pt1 | contig 10963 bp, 20 predicted proteins | sample 5561851 | NCBI WGS metagenome assembly JAABUX01 (sample SAMN10711883, study PRJNA513361) | rock metagenome | isolation source: Antarctica rocks | place: Antarctica: Victoria Land, Richard Nunatak red sandstone | collected 2016-01-03 | reverse complement strand
AGATCAGCGAGGCCAGCGAGCCGCGCGCCAGCATCCGGGCGAGGACGCCGTCCAAACCGAGCAGATGATCCTGCCCCACCACGTCGCCGAGGCTTCGCGGGCGAAGTCGGTCGGCCAATGGACCGGGGATCGACGATGCATCAGCGCTGAACAAGTCGACCGGGGCGCCGTTCCGAACCATCAGCGGGATGCCACGGTTGGCGCGCAAGCCGGCCCAGGGCGTATCGCGATGGACGTGGGCAGCCGGCCGGTGGTGACGTCGCGCAGCGTGAACAGTTCGTCGCCGATGGTCACGGCAGCGAAACTTCGCCCGGCGACGTCGGTCAACGTCCCGGCGTCATCGATGCGATGCTCGGGAGACGCCTCCCCGTCCCGCACGAGCCGGCCGCAAAGGGCGAAATCATAATGGTCGGCGCGTTCGACCGTCAGCTGGATCTCATCGTGGGGATGGGCTTGGTCGATGTGGAGCGTGCCCGCCAGACGCCCGCCGAGGAACAGCGCGATATCCTCTTGGGCCTGCCCGGCCGACAATTCATCGATCACGGTGAATTGGACCGGCTCGGCTGCGGCTGGCCAGGAGAACAGCGCGACCGCGGCGAGAAGTGCTGCCCGGCCGCCCATGGTCCGGCTCAGGCGGGAGCCTGCTCCGGCTCGTCTGGCTTCTGGCCGCTGTTGAGCCCCTTCGCCGCGGGATCACGGTCGACCAGTTCGATGACCGCCATGTCAGCCGCATCGCCGTAGCGCATCCCCGCCCTCAGCACACGGGTGTAGCCGCCGGGCCGCGTGCGATAACGGTCGGCGATCGTCGAGAACAGCTTGGCCACGATTACCTTGTCGCGTAGCTCGGCGTAGGCCAGGCGACGGGCATGGAGACCACCGCGCTTGCCGAGCGTGATCAGCTTTTCCGCGACCGGGCGCAGTTCCTTTGCCTTGGGCAAGGTCGTGGTAATCTGCTCGTGCTTGATCAGCGCCACCGCCATGTTCCGGAACATGGCCAGGCGGTGGCTCGAGGTGACATTCAGTTTGCGGCCGGCGACACCGTGGCGCATTTCGATCGATCCTTTACTTCAGCCAGCCGCTAGAACGGCTCGTCCAGACGCTTGGCCAGGTCCTCGATGTTCTCCGGCGGCCATCCCGCGACCGACATGCCGAGCGAGAGGCCCATTGCGGTCAGGACCTCCTTGATCTCGTTCAGCGACTTGCGGCCGAAATTGGGGGTGCGCAGCATCTCCTGCTCGGATTTCTGCACTAGGTCGCCGATGTAGACGATGTTGTCGTTCTTGAGGCAGTTCGCACTGCGGACCGACAGCTCCAGCTCATCGACCTTGCGGAGAAGGTTGCGGTTGAACGGCAGGTCGTCCTGCGGCTCGTCCAGGCGATGCTGCTGTGGCTCGTCGAAGTTGATGAACAGCTGCAACTGGTCCTGCAGGATGCGGGCAGCGAGCGCAACGGCATCCTCGGGCGAGACCGCGCCATTGGTTTCGACTTGCAGCAGCAGCTTGTCGTAGTCGGTCACCTGGCCGACGCGGGTCGGCTCAACCTTGTAGGACACCCGCCGCACCGGCGAGTAGATCGCATCGACCGGGATCAGCCCGATCGGGGCGTCCTCCGGACGGTTCGCCGCGGCCGGAACGTAGCCTTTGCCGATGTTGACCGTGAACTCCATCCCGAGCTTCACGCCGTCATCGAGCGTGCACAGCACAAGTTCGGGGTTCATGATGTCGATGTCGTGCCCGGCCTGTATCTGCCCGGCCTTCACCTCGCCGGGGCCTGTCGCCGTGAGCACCATCCGCTTCGGACCTTCGCCGTGCATGCGCAAGGCGAGCTGCTTCACGTTGAGCACGATGTCGGTCACGTCCTCGCGCACACCGGCCACGCTGCTGAACTCGTGCAGCACGCCGTCGATCTGAACGGCCGTGACGGCGGCGCCCTGCAGCGACGACAGCAGGATGCGGCGGATTGCGTTGCCGAGCGTCATGCCGAAGCCGCGCTCCAGCGGCTCGGCGACGACCAGGGCATTGCGGGACGGATCAGCGCCGGGCTCGAAATCCAGCTTTTCCGGCTTGATCAACGACTGCCAGTTCCGCTGGATGATCGTGATTTCGTCTTTACGCATTATCCCGACCCCCCGGCTCATACCCGGCGCCTTTTACGTGGGCGGCAGCCATTGTGCGGAATGGGCGTCAGGTCGCGGATTTGCGTGATGGAGAAACCGACCGTCTGCAACGCGCGCAATGCGCTCTCGCGGCCGGAGCCGGGACCGCTCACCTGGATCTCGAGCGTTTCCATGCCATGCTCGCGCGCCTTCTTGCCCGCGTCCTCGGCGGCGACCTGGGCCGCATACGGGGTGGACTTGCGGCTACCCTTGAACCCCTGCACGCCGGCCGACGACCATGCGATGGTGTTGCCCTGCGCGTCGGTGATGGTGATCATGGTGTTGTTGAACGTGGCGGCGACGTGCGCCACGCCGGAGATTATGTTTTTGCGCTCCTTGCGACGGGGGCGCGTCGTGGCGGCTTTCGCCATGAGGTGATCCTATTCTCGTTCTGATGCGGCAGGCGTGACGAAGCCGATGAGGCCTACTTCGTCACCTTCTTCTTGCCGGCGATCGCAACCGCCTTGCCCTTGCGGGTGCGCGCATTGGTATGTGTCCGCTGACCACGCACCGGCAGGCCGCGACGGTGGCGTAGGCCGCGGTAGCAGCCCAAATCCATCAGCCGCTTGATATTCATCGCGACCTCGCGACGCAGATCGCCCTCCACACGGAAGTCCCGATCGATCAGCTCGCGAATTTTAAGGACCTCCTCGTCGCTGAGCTGGTTGACGCGGCGGTCGTCGGGGATGCTGAGCTTGGAGCAGATCGCGGCGGCCTTGGTTGGGCCAATGCCGTAGATGTAGCGGAGACTGATCGTTACCCGCTTGTTGGTCGGGATGTTCACACCGGCAATACGCGCCACGCCGTCTCACTCCTGACCGGCCCGGCACAGGATGCCAGGCACTTGACCGCGGACCCCTGCTCGCTGATGCGCTGGAGGCCCAAAAAATAGGTTTTCGGCGCGAACGCTGCCGTTCCGCCGGAAAGGGCGGTTATAACGCCAATCACCCCTGAGTCAACGCCGTCGGGTCAACTCTGCGCGAGCTGAGAGGTGCGCACCCGGCCCACAACCGCCTCGATCGCCTGCGTGACGATATCCATGTCGGCCATGCCATCCACCACATGCAACCGGCCTTGTGCCGCATAGTGGGGCAGGATCGGGGCGGTTTGCGTGTTGTAGGCAACCAGCCGCGCCTGCACGGTCTCCCGCCGGTCGTCTGCCCGACGCAGGAATTCGGTCGAGCCACAAACGTCGCACACCCCAGGCGCCTGCGTCTGCTTGAACGTGTCATGGTATCCCGCGCCACACCTGGCACAGGTAAACCGCCCGGCGATCCGCTCGATCAGGGCCGCATCGTCCACCCGCAACTCGATCACCGCATCCAGCGCCAAATTCATCGTGGCCAGCATCTCGTCCAGCGCCGCCGCCTGCGGGACGGTCCGGGGAAAGCCGTCCATGATGAAGCCCCTAGCGCAATCCGGTTGCTGCACCCGGCTACGCAGCATGGCGATGATGATCTCGTCCGACACCAGGGCGCCGGACTCCATCACCGCCTTGGCTCGCCGGCCGATCTCGCTTCCCGCCGAGACCTCCGCCCGCAGCATGTCCCCGGTCGAAATCTGCGCGATGCCGTGAGCCTCCTCGAGACGCTTGGCCTGGGTGCCTTTTCCTGCTCCGGGCGGACCAAGCAGAATGAGGTTCATCGACCACGCCCCTTCACCCGCGCCTTGCGGATCAATCCCTCGTACTGGTGCGCCAGCAGATGCGATTGAACCTGCGTGACGGTGTCCATCGTCACCGACACGATGATCATGAGACTCGTGCCGCCGAAGTAGAACGGCACGCCGTATCGGCTAATAAGAATCTCCGGCAGCAGACACACGATGCACAGGTAGATCGCGCCGACCGTGGTCAAGCGGGTCAGCACGCGGTCGAAGTAGGCGGCCGTATTGCTGCCGGGTCGAATGCCGGGAATGAAGCCGCCATACTTTTTCAGGTTGTCCGCGGTCTCCTCCGGGTTGAACACGACCGCAGTGTAGAAATAGCTGAAGAAGATGATCATCCCGGCGTAGATCGCCATATACAGCGGCTGGCCATGACCGAGTTGCTGGGCGATCCAGCTCAATACCGAGTTCGGGCTGGTGCTGCCGAACCCTGCGATCGTCGCGGGGATCAGCAGGATGGAACTGGCGAAGATCGGTGGAATCACGCCCGCCGTGTTCACCTTCAGCGGCATGTGCGTCGAATCGCCGCCGAACATCCGAGTGCCCACCTGGCGCTTGGGATACTGCACCACGATCCGCCGCTGCGCCCGCTCCATGAACACGATGAAGGCGATGACAGCCGCCGCGATCACGATGAAGGCGAGGATGAACACCGGCGACAAGGCACCCGTCCGCCCGAGTTCCAGCAGAGTCGCGAGGGCATGGGGAAGGTTGGCGACGATGCCGGCGAAGATGATCAGGCTGGTGCCGTTGCCGACGCCCCGGGCAGTGATCTGCTCGCCGATCCACATCAGGAACATCGTGCCGCCGACCAGCGTCACCACGGAGGAGACCCGGAAGAACCAGCCCGGATCGATCACCGCCGAGCCCGCCGCCCCGTGCATGCCTTCGAGCCCGACCGAAATGCCATACGCCTGGAACATCGCGATCAGGACGGTGAGATACCGCGTGTACTGGTTCAGCTTCTTCCGCCCGCTCTCGCCCTCCTTCTTGAGGGTTTCAAGCGTCGGGATCGCCGCCGACATCAGCTGCACGATGATCGAGGCGCTGATGTAGGGCATGATGTTGAGCGCGAACACCGTCATACGGCCGAGCGCGCCGCCGCTGAACATGTCGAACATGCCCAGGATGCCGCCGCCGTGCTGCTGCAGCAATTCGCCCATAACCGCGGCGTCCACGCCGGGTACCGGGATGTATGTGCCGATCCGGTAGACGACCAGCGCCGCCAGGGTGAACCAAATCCGCTTCTTGAGCTCCGTGGCTTTCCCGAGCACGCCCAGGTTCAAGCCAGTCGCCATCTGCTCGGCCGCTGAGGCCATGGACAGTTCCCCCTCGTGCGAACGGCGCGGCCTGGTCAGCCCTGGAAGGCGATCCGGCCGCGCCGCTCTGAACTCTAGTCTGCCGCGCAGTGCTGGCGGCACGCAAGCCTAAGCGCGAGGCGTATCCGGCACATGCGCCGGAACCGTCGTCGTCAGCGTCCCGCCGGACCGCGCCACCGCCTCACGCGCCGTCGCCGACGCGCCCGACACGGTGATGGTGATGGCCCGGGTGAGGGCGCCCTGACCGAGCAACCGCACGCCGGCCACTTTGGCCAGCCGCACCAAACCTGCCGTCGCCAGGCTCGCCTCGGTGATGGCCGATGCGTCGAGCTTGCCGGCTTCGACCGCCTTCTCGATCGCGCTGAGGTTTACCGGGGCATACTCCTTGCGGAAGATGTTGGTGAAGCCGCGCTTCGGCAGCCGCCGGTAGATCGGCAATTGGCCACCCTCGAACCCGTTCAGCGACACGCCCTCGCGCGCCTTCTGGCCCTTGACGCCCTTGCCGGACGTCTTGCCCTTGCCCGAGCCGATGCCGCGTCCCAGGCGCTTGAACTTCAGCCGGGCGCCCGGATTGTCGCGCAGTTCGTTCAGCTTCATGGCACGTCCTCCACCTGGATCAGGTGCGCGACCTTGCGGATCATCCCCCGCACGGACGGGGTGTCCTCCAGTTCACGCGTGCGGCGCAATTTGTTGAGGCCGAGGCCGATCAGCGTCTCGATCTGGCCCGGCTTGCGGCCGAGGCCCGAGGCGACCTGCGTCACGCGGACGCGCTTCTTCGACTCAGACACTGGCTGCCTCCCCCGCGTCCGGCGCCCCTTCGGACGGTGTCTCCACGCCTTCGCGCTTGCCAAGGATGTCGGACACCTTCTTGCCGCGCCGACTGGCCACCGACCGTGGGCTGGCGCACCGCGCCAGGGCGTCGAAGGTCGCCTTGACCATGTTGTGCGGGTTGCGGCTGCCGAGCGACTTGGCGACCACGTCGCCGATGCCGAGCGACTCGAACACTGCGCGCATCGGCCCGCCGGCGATGATCCCGGTCCCCGCCTCGGCCGCGCGCAGCACGACGTTGCCGGCGCCGAAGTGCCCTTGCACGTCGTGGTGGAGCGTGCGGCCTTCCTTCATGGGAACACGGATCATGGTGCGCTTGGCGCGCTCGGTGGCCTTGCGGATCGCTTCCGGCACCTCGCGCGCCTTGCCGGCTCCGTAGCCCACGCGTCCCTTCTGGTCGCCGACCACCACGAGGGCGGCGAACGCGAACCGGCGTCCGCCCTTCACCACCTTCGCCACGCGGTTGATCGTGACCAGCTTGTCGATCAGGTCGTCGCCGCCGTCGCGATCGCGATCGCGCGAGCGGTTGCCGTCCCGGAATTCCCGTGCCATGCCCTAGTTCCTCAGAATGCCAGCCCGCCTTCGCGAGCGGCTTCGGCCAGCGCCTTGACGCGGCCGTGATACAGATACATCCCGCGGTCGAACACCACGGCGGTCACCCCGGCCGCCAATGCGCGTTCCGCCACCAGCTTGCCCACCGCGGTCGCCGCATCCTTGTCGGCCCCCGTCTTCAAGCTCGTGCGCAAGTCGCGATCGAGGCTGGACGCGGTCGCGAGTGTGCGTCCCTGCGAGTCGTCGATGATCTGCGCGTAGATATGCTGGCCCGAGCGGAACACCGACAGGCGCGGGCGACCGTACGCCTTCTTGCGGAGCTGATACCGCAGACGCTCCCGACGCCGGATGCGAAGGTCCTGTTGCGTGCTCATTTCTTCTTGCCTTCCTTGCGCCGGATGACCTCGTTGTCGTAGCGCACGCCCTTGCCCTTGTAGGGCTCCGGCGGCCGATACGACCGGATTTCGGCGGCAACCTGGCCAACCTGGCGCTTGTCCATCCCGGTGATGCTGATCGCGGTCGGCCGCGGCGTCGTGATCGTGACGCCGGGGGGCACCGGATACACCACGTCGTGCGAGAAGCCGAGGTTCACCACCAGCTTGCCATCCGTGACCGAGGCGCGGAAGCCGGTGCCCTGGATTTCCAAGGTGCGGGTGTAGCCGGTCGAAACGCCCGTCACCATGTTGGCGACCAGCGCGCGTGTGGTGCCCCACATCATCCGGGCCAGCCGCTCCTTGCCGTTCGGCGCGACCGAAAAACGATTGTCCTCGACGTTGGCTGTGACCTGGTCGACCAATTCGAGGGACAACTCGCCGAGCTTGCCCTTGGCCGTCAATGTCCGGCCGCTCATCGCCAACGTGACGCCGGCCGGAACCTCGACGGGATACTTGCCTATGCGTGACATGCCATGCCCCTCAGAATACCCGGCACAGAATTTCGCCGCCGACATTGGCGGCCCGCGCCTCGCCGTCACTCAGCACCCCGCGCGGCGTCGACAGGATCGACACGCCCAGCCCGGCATACACGCGCGGCAATTCCTTGATCTTGGAATACACCCGGCGGCCCGGCTTGGACACCCGGGTGATCTCCTTGATGACCGGCTCGCCCTCGCTGTATTTCAACTCGATGCGCAGTTGGGCGACGCCGGGCCGAAGCTCCTCCGCGCTGAAACCACGGATGAAGCCCTCGCGCTTGAGCGCGTCCAGCACGTTGGCCCGCAACTTGGACGCCGGCGATACACACGCCGTGTGGCGCGCCCGCTGCGCATTGCGGATACGGGTCAGCATGTCGCCGAGTGGATCGGAAAGTGACATCGCGCGCCTCCCCTACCAGCTCGCCTTGACCATGCCCGGGATTTGCCCCGAACTGGCCAGGTCGCGCAACGCGATCCGCGAGAGCTTGAACTTGCGGTAGTTGGCGCGCGCCCGACCCGTCAGGGTGCAGCGCAGCCGTACCCGCACCGCTGCGCCGTTGCGGGGAAGCTGCGCCAGCCGCATTGAGGCCTCGAACCGCTCCTCGACGGGCGCCGTGCGGTCCATCAGCGTGGACTTCAGCGCCGCCCGCTTGCCCTTGTCACGGGCCGTCATGCGTTCCCGCTTGGCGTTCCGGTTGATCTGCGATGTCTTAGCCATTCCGTCCTACTCCTCGGAACCTGCCGGGCCGACCCGGCGGTTTTCCCAAAATTGCGTCAACTGCGGCGAGCGTTCAGGATTTCGTCGCGTCCGGAGCGAACGGGATGTCGAAGCCCTTCAGCAGCGCCTTGGCTTCCTCGCTCGTCTTGGCGGTCGTGACGAACACGATATCCATGCCGCGCACCGTGTCGACCTTGTCGTAGGCGATCTCCGGAAAGATGATCTGCTCGCGCAAGCCCATCGCGAAGTTGCCGTGCCCGTCGAAGCCCTTATTCGCCGGAATGCCGCGGAAATCGCGCACCCGCGGCAGGGCGATCGTCACCAGCCGGTCCAGGAACTCGTACATCCGGGACTTGCGCAGCGTGACCTTGCAGCCGATCGGCAGGCCCTTGCGGATCTTGAACCCGGCGATGGCCTTCTTCGCCACCGTCTTCACCGGCTTCTGCCCGGCGATCAGCATCAATTCGGCCACGGCGGCGTCCAGCTTCTTCTGGTCGCCCGCCGCCTCGCCCACGCCCATGTTGATGACGATCTTCTCGAGCTTGGGCACCTGCATCGGATTGGTGTAGCCGAACTGCTCCTGCATCGCGGCCCGGCCCGTGTCCAGGTAGCGCTGCTGCATCCGCGGCTTCTGCTTGGTTTCGCTCATCTCAACTCTCGATCACTTCGCCGGTGGCCCGGGCGACGCGCACCTTGCGGCCACCCTCGAGCACGCGGAACCCGACCTTGGTCGGCTTGTCGGTCTTGGGGTCGACCAGCATCAGGTTGGACAGGTGCACCGGCGCTTCCCGCTCCACGATGCCGCCGGGCTGGCCCATGCCGGTCGCCTTGGTGTGCCGTTTGGCCATGCGGATGCCCTGGACCAGCGCCCGGTCCTCCTTCGGCATGACCTGCAGCACTTCGCCCTGCTTGCCCTTGTCCGACCCGGTGATCACGACGACCTTGTCGCCCTTGCGAATGCGCGCGGCCATCACAGCACCTCCGGCGCGAGCGAAATGATCTTCATGAACTTGCGCCCGCGAAGCTCGCGCACGACCGGTCCAAAGATGCGGGTGCCGATCGGTTCCTGCTGCTTGTTGATCAGCACCGCCGCGTTCCGATCGAACCGGATTGCGCTACCGTCCTGCCGCCGCACCGGAAACGAGGTCCGTACGATCACCGCCTGGTGCACGTCGCCCTTCTTCACCTTGCCGCGCGGGATCGCTTCCTTGATGGACACGACGATGACGTCGCCCACCGACGCGGTCTTGCGCTTGGAGCCGCCCAGCACCTTGATGCACTGCACCCGGCGCGCGCCCGAGTTGTCGGCGACGTCGAGGTTGGATTCGACCTGGATCATCTACTCGGCCCCTAGACCTGGATCGGGCCAGCGGGATGCTGGGCCTCGGCCGCGGCGATCGCCTCGACCGGCGCCTCCCCGGCGTGCAAGGTCGCGCCGTTGCGCTCGACCACTGCCCAGGTCTTGCGCTTGCTGATCGGCGGGCATTCGATGATGCGGACCATGTCGCCGATCTGGCAAAGGTTAGCCTCGTCGTGCGCCGCGTACTTCTTCGAGCGCCGTATGAACTTCTTGTACAACGGATGCATGATGCGGCGATTGACCAAAACCGTCACGGTCTTGTTCATCTTGTCGCTGGTCACCCGACCCGTCAGGACGCGCCTCGGCATCGCCCTTCTCCTCTCAGGACTTCACGGCGGAGCGTTTCTGCTCCGCGGCGGCAGAACTCTTGTGCTCCGCCATGATGGTCTTTACGCGCGCGATGTCGCGGCGCACCTTCTTGACGCGGCCGACGCCTTCGGTCTGCCCGGTCGCACGCTGGAATCGCAGGTTGAACTGCTCCTTGCGCAAATCCAGCAGCATCGTCCCCAACTCGTCGCCCGTCTTGGCGCGGATGTCGCTCGGCTTGGTCATCTCAGCCCTCCCCGATCCGCATGACGAACTTCGTCTTGATCGGCAGCTTGGCCGCGCCCAACGCGAGCGAGGCCCGCGCCAACTCGTTCGACACGCCGTCGATCTCGAACATGATGCGGCCCGGCTTCACCCGCGCCACCCAGAATTCGGGGCTGCCCTTGCCGGAGCCCATGCGGACCTCGGCCGGCTTCTGCGACACCGGAACGTCCGGGAAAATCCTGATCCATACCCGGCCGGCGCGCTTCATCGACCGCGTGATCGCCCGCCGCGCCGCTTCGATCTGGCGCGCGGTGATACGCTCCGGCTCCAGCGCCTTGAGGCCGAACGCGCCGAAGTTGAGCGCGGTGCCGCCCTTGGCAAGCCCGTGGATACGGCCTTTGTGGGCCTTGCGGAACTTGGTCCGCTTGGGAGAGAGCATGTTCCTACCTCCTTACCGCTGCGGTGCCTGTTCGGCAGCCCGGCGGTCTTGCGCCGTCGGATCGTTGGCGAGAATTTCGCCCTTGAAAATCCAAACCTTCACGCCGCACGTCCCGTAGGTCGTCCGCGCCGTCGCGGTGCCGTAGTCCACGTCGGCGCGCAGCGTATGCAGCGGCACCCGGCCCTCGCGATACCACTCGGTCCGCGCGATCTCGGCCCCGCCGAGGCGGCCGCCGCAGTTGATCCGAATGCCCTGGGCGCCAAGCCGCATCGCCGACTGTACCGCCCGCTTCATCGCCCGGCGGAATGCAACGCGGCGCTCCAGCTGCTGGGCGATGTTCTCGGCCACCAGCACCGCGTCGATCTCCGGTTTGCGGATTTCGACGATGTTCAGGTTGACCTCGGCGTTGGCCATCTTCATCAGCTCCTTGCGGAGGACTTCGATGTCCTGGCCCTTCTTGCCGATGACGACGCCGGGTCGCGC
>JAABUX010009558.1_pt1 | contig 10965 bp, 10 predicted proteins | sample 5561851 | NCBI WGS metagenome assembly JAABUX01 (sample SAMN10711883, study PRJNA513361) | rock metagenome | isolation source: Antarctica rocks | place: Antarctica: Victoria Land, Richard Nunatak red sandstone | collected 2016-01-03 | reverse complement strand
AGATGAGCGGATATCCGCTGCGCCCGCGCACCTCGCTACCGACCACGCGCATCGACTTCAATGCCGCCATTCGGATTGCAAAGTGAACAGTATTGTGCTTAAACCGGCTTGAACAGCATCTGATCCGTGATCGCCTGCTGCTCCGGCTTGTAGTTGCCGAGGCCCCAGGCGGTCTGGTTGCCGTCGGGATTGCCTCCGCCGCCTTCCGATCCGGCGTTCCACCAACTGCCGCTGACCGGCTGCTGATGGCCGGTGAAGGTCGGGCCGCCTTGCGCGCCGTCCTTGCCGTTCATGTAGTCCAGCAGGGTGGCGGCCCAGGCCTTGCTCCCGGAGGAGGTCATGTTGGACCCCATCTCGCCGACCCAGACCGGGGCGATGTTCTGCGTTTCCAGGAAGCCCCATTGGTTGTTCATGGCCGTCACGGCGGCTGGTCCGGAGTCCACCGACATGCCGCTGATCTCCGTCGGGTAGTTATGGATGGAATAGACGACCTTGTTCGGCGTGGTGAGCGTGACCGGATGATCCTTGGCGCCGGTCAACACTTGCGGGTAGCCGGTGCTGTCGGGCGTGACCAGCCCTTCGGCGATGATGAGCGCGCCGGGATCGGCGGCCTGCACGGCGTTGCCCACGTCCGTGTACATCTGCTGGATGTCGGTCGGGCCGCCCGCCCCCCAGTTGGCGCGCTGCGCCGTCGGCTCGTTGTCCAGGTCGTAGCCGACCACCGTGGAGTTGCCGGCGAAGGTCTGCGCGAGCTGCACCCAGTCCGCCTTGAACTTGGCCGCATCCACCGTGCCGGCGACCCCGGCGCCGTCCGTGCCGTCCGTGCCGGGTCCCTTGTCGATCCACAAGCCGTTCGGCTGCTGGCCGCCGGAGCCGTCGTCGGTGTGGTGGTCGAAGACGACCTTCAGGCCCAGCTTCCCGGCGGCGCCGACGATCTTCTGGAAGACCTGAAGTGTGGTCAGGCCCTTGAGGTCGGCGTTCTGGCTCCAATCCACGCCGCCCAACTGGTTGGTTCCGGCGAACGGCGTGTTGAGGTCGGCGTTGGACCAGGGAATCCGGACGGTGTTGAAGCCGCCGTCCTTGATCGACTGCAGGATGGTGCCGTAGCTCGTTTTCCACAGCCCTTGCAGGGCCGAGCCGGCCGGGCCGTCCGTGCCGTACCAACCGATGGACGCGATGCGGACGGGATTGCCGCTCGCGTCGATGATCTGGCTCCCGCTCGTGCTCAGGTATCCCGCCGGCAGCAGCGAGCCGCCGCGTCCCGAAGGCGCGAACGTTTCGGCTGTTGGGGTCGTCGTGGGCGACGAGGCCGGCGGCACAGCCGACGCGGAGGGAACCGCAAAGTTCGCGGTGCTGTTCGTGGCAAGCTCCGCGGGGGTCCCGCCGACGGCCTGCCCGTCATACGACACCTTGTCGACGTAGAGGTTGCGGTCGGTGCTTGACGTGCCGCCCCAGGCGTCATTGAGAAACGTGATGCCGACGGTATGCGCGCCGCTGCCCCAATTCCCTGAAAGGGCAACGTCCTGCGTGGCGCCCGTGGCGTGCGAGGCCGTCGCGGTGCGGACGCCGCCCACGGTTTTCCCATCGACCTGGACCGTGTATTGCGCGTCGCCTTGCCAAGCGTCTTCCGAGATGTGCAGGTCGAGCGTGTCGGCAGGAGCAGTGAACGCGAAGCCCTGCGCGCCGCCGGCGTAAAGGCCGAGCGAACCGCCAGGGACCGCAACGCCGTCGATTGCCGCGCTGTTGACGAAAAGGTTGCGGTCGGTCGCAGCCGTCCCGCCCCAGGCGTCATTGAGGAAATCGACGCTGACGTTGTGGGCGCCGCTCCAGGTGCCCATGACGTTGACAAGCTGTGACTGCCCAGCGTTCCGCAGGGCCGTGGCGGTCAGCGTCCCGCCGACCTGCTTGCCATCCACGCTGATGGTGAATTGGGCGTCGCCGTTCCAGGCGTCCTCCGAAACCAAGAGCGCAAGTGTATCTTTTCCCGAGCCGACAATCAGTGTGGCCATAATGGCTGCCTCCAGGTGCTGCTTTGGGCTGTAATCGCGACTGCAAGCCCGAAGCTGACGACGGTTCCTTGTGCGGAACTCGCCCGTGGCCTTTCCCTTACCCCGACTCACCTGAATGGGTATGTCATGAATTACTATGATTTATTTACGGAGCAGTTTCTGAGGCCTGCTTGAGCGTGCTTAGCCTACCAAGGCATGGACCGGCATGGCCGCGATGCCGGATGGAAGCCTTCCAGGCTTGTGATCGCCGCCGGGCAATGTGGCCATTCCTCAACAGCTTTGACGACGCATAGGCGCCATGGGCCTGTTAATTTCTGGTAAACGGCAGGCTTTTATGCTTCGTAGGAGCTTGGTCTTTTCCGATGTCATGGAAGTATACTCCGTCCACGTGAGAACCCGAAAATCGACTGGCGAGTCGACCCTGATATCAACGGCATTTCGGAGGTGCGAAGTTTCCGGGTTCTCACGTGGACGGAGTATATTGATGAAATCGTCTGTGACAGACCGCCATGAACGCGGCCCGCACCTTTCCGGGAGGCGCGTGCGTGGCCTGTCATGGTCTGTCGGGAACACCCGCGCCCCTCGCAGCATGACGGCCCTTGGCTCCGCAAGGCATCCAGGCCGGACGCCCTGGACGCGGCACGTGCTGTTCGGCCTCATCTGCCTGATCGCATTCACCTCGATCGACACGTTCAACACGCGGCTCACCGGGCTGACCGACGACCAGATGGTCCAGCAAGGCTCGGACATCCGCAGTCAGGTCGCGGCGGTTGGCCTTTGGGTCGTATTGCTGCTGGTGTCGTTCATCCCGGGCATGTCGCTGTCCCGCCCCGTCGCCAAAGGGCTGGTTTGGCCGGCCCTCCTGCTGGTTTGGATCGTCGTCTCGCCACTTTGGAGCGATGACCCGGCGCACGGCGTGTCCAAGGCGGCAGCCTTTTTGGTGACGTCGCTGGCAGCCTGGCGCATGGCGTCGGTCGTGATGGTCAAGGAAATGCTGTCTTGCACGTTCTACACGCTTCTCGTGCTCCTGGCCTTGTCCGTGTTCCTGGCCGTCGCGGTGCCGGACGTCGGGCTGCTGCAGCATGACTGGCAGCATGAAGGCCAATGGAAAGGCGTATTCGCCACCAAGCAGGGTTTGGGGACAGTCTCGGCGGTGTTCCTCGTCTTCGCGTTCCTGCGGCTGTCGTACCGGCGGAGCGCCTTCAACGTCGCGACCTGCGCCCTCGGGCTGGTCTGCCTGCTCGGGTCCGGCTCTCGCGGCGGCGGGGTGATAGCGGCCGTGGCGGTGGCAAGCCTGGTCGTAGTCCGGCGCTCGCCGAGGTTCGCCGCGCTGGTGGCCGGCATCCTGCTGACCGGCCTGGTCCTGGGCGTTCTGGAAGTCGCCTACTTCTCCGCCACCGGCAATTCCTCGATCCAGGTGTTCGGGTTCGACATCGACCTGACGGAACGCACGTTCATCTGGCAATATGCCATCGGCCATTGGGGAGGGCGCCCTTATCTCGGCTTCGGCCTCAACGGGTTCTGGACAAACGCCGACATCCTTTCGCTTTACCGCACCGCGCACGGGTGGGTGCTGGACAACTACCATAGCGGATACATGGCAATCACCGTCGAGACCGGCTTGGTCGGCCTTGCCCTGTTCTCCGCCATGTCGTTCAGCCTGGCCTCGCGGCTCCGCTTCCTGCTCCTGCATGCGCGGTCGAACCGGATGAGCCTGGAGATGACCGCCGGCTACGTCATCATGTTCTTCACCATCAACCTGACCGAAACCGACTTCCTCCGCTCAACCAATTTCATGGCGGTGCTCTTCACGTTCCTGGTCATCAAGACGCTCGCCATTCCGGAGCCGTCCAGGGCGCTGGCGAGGGCAGGGACGCGCTATCCGGCAGGCGTCCGCATCACCACGTGGACTGCCCGTTAGATGGCCGCCACACGGCGCGTCCTGGCAAGGCTTGCCCTCACGGCCATGTCGGGCATAGGCGGCATCGGACCCGGCCACGCCGCCGAGGCTGCCAGCGCCCTCCACCCGGCGGGCCGCGGCGGCAGCCTGTTGCCGCAGGGGTGGCTGAGCACGCGCGGCAGCCGGATCGTGGACGCCGGAGGCAACGTAGTCCGCATCGCCTCCATCGGCTGGTACGGCACGGACGGGCCTGCCGGCCACGCCTTGCAAGGCTTATGGACGGTCAGCTACCGCGCCATATGCGACAGCATCGTGGCCGCCGGGTTCAACACCGTCCGCATCCCCTGGTCGGACGTGAACCTGGACACGCAGCCGCGGAACACCCGGGACACCGGCACGGTTGATTTCGACGCCAACCGCGAGCTTGCCGGCTTGACCACGTGGGACATCTTCAAGAAAATCGTGGGCCACGCCGGGCGGATCGGCCTCAAGGTGGTCTTCGACCACCACACGAACGACGGAGGCGGCGGCCAGCAGCCGAACGGGCTGTGGTTCGACCGGGGACCGGGTTCGGACGGCACGGACGGCGCCGGGCACCGCGGCACGGTGACGGCGGCGGCGTTCAAGGCGAACTGGCTGCGCTTCGCGCGGCAGTATGCCGGCAACCCCACCGTGATCGGCTTCGACCTGCATAACGAGCCGCACGCCGGCAACTGGGGCCGGGGCGGGCCGACGGACATCTGGGCGATGTTCGTGGACGTGGGCAACGCCATCGGGGCGGTGAACCCCGACGTGCTGATCATCTGCGAAGCCTTGCAGGACTACCGCGGCGAGGCGCCCGAAGGGGATCTGCGCCCCGTGGCAATCAAGCCCGTGGCGCTGCGCGTGCCGAACAAGGTGATCTATTCCGTGCACTCCTACCCCCATGAGATCAGCGCCGTCGCGCCGGACAGCGGCCCGGCGGCCGTGGCGCGCTACGAGGCCGGCTGGGGCTTTGTCGCCCGGCAAGGCCTGGCGCCGGTCTGGGTCGGCGAACTCGGCGCCAGCGACCCCGGCCCGGGCGGCAGCGCCCATGCCTGGGCGACGACCTTGCTGGACTACATGAACGGCTTCCAGCCGCCGCTCTCCGGCTCCTGGTGGAACATCGGCGCCGAGGATCCGGGCGCCAACCCGAACGGCCTGCAAACGGCGTGGGGCGTCGGCCATTACCGTCCGGAACAGCTCTTCATCACCGACAGGCTGCTGTTCCGCCCCTGACCAGCCCGTCCGCCCGGGCGTGCCCGGGCGGACATAGGCACTCCCGGCAGGATGTCAGACGGGGGCCGGCACGTTGATTGAGATGTGCTGGGTCGAGGCGGACCACAGCGCCGCCGCGGCACCGACAACGGCTGTGCCGCCGACCGAGGCGCTGTCGATGTACAGGTTCCTGTCCGTGCCCGTGGAGCCGCCGTAAGCGTCATTCAGGAAGGAAACGGCCACGTCGTGCGTTCCGGGCGTCAGCGCCTGGTCGAAGGCGAACTTCTGCGTGGCCCCGCTTGAATGCAGCGCGGTCACGGTCTGCGGGGCGCCGACCGTCGTGCCGTCGATGGCGACCGAGAACTGCGCGTCACCCTTCCAAGCGTCCTCCGAAAGGCTGAGGTTGAGCGTGCTGGTCCCGGCGGCCGGAGTGCTGGTGGCCGGAGTGCTGGTGGCCGGAGTGCTGGTGGGCGGCGAAGCGGCGGGAGCCGCGGCCGCATTGGGGTTGTGCGCGTAGGCGCGGACGTAATCGACCTGCATCTGGCCGGTCTCGCCGGGGTTCGGATTGCCGGCCCAGGTGCTCGACGTGCCGACCACGGTGCTGAGCAGCATGAACATCGGCTTGTTCATGTCCGCCGGGGTGTCCTGCTGCGCGACCTGCTTGCCGTCGAAGTACCAGGTGAGCTTGTCCGGCTCCCAATCGACGGCGTAGGTGTGAAAGGCTTGCGAGGTGTCCGGCACGTCCGTCCAGTGCGGCGTGGTGCCGCCGCTGGAGTGCGACGTTTCCACCAACGTCTTCGGGTTGCTGCCGACCACTTCCGCGACGTCGAGTTCGGGCGGCCAGGATCCGTCGGCCGGCAGCAGCCAGAACCCGTTGACCACGCCGGCCGCATTCGAGAGCTTGGCGTTCATCTCGAAATACCCGTAGGTTTGCGAGAAGGACTTGTCGGTGAGCAGTTGCCCGGCGATGAACGGCTTGCTGACCGCGCCGCTGACATCGGCAGGCGTCGGCTTGATCGCCATCGACAGCACGCCGTTGCTGACGGAATAGACATTCGCATCGGAAGCCGAGGTGGGGCCGTAAAGCGGGTTCACCTGATAGGAACTGAGGGAACCATCCGTGGACCCGTTCGGGCTGTAGGAGAAGGCGGGCGACCAGGTGCCGCCGGAGCCGTTCCTTAGGGATAGCGAGTTGAATTCGTCATCAAAGGTTTGAGTAAAATTCGCCGGCGCAGCCATTGCAACCCTCCTGTCCGCGTCAAATGCCTAGATCTTGATGATCGCGGGGGTGCGGTATCGCCTCCGGGCGGCGGCCTGCACAATCCCTTGGCAAGCTGGCAGGCAGTCATTCTCCGTTTCGAGGGTACATTCGGCAAATCCGCTGCCACGCACTCGCGATTGCTAGGAAGCTATGCTCAAACAACTGCTGGATGGTGCAAGAGCGGCCGCAAATGGATCGCGAGGCTGTTAGGGCCGCTTGTCATCGCTGACCGATAACGCGCCCTGCTTCTTAGCTATTACTGTCCGGTGATGATAGGTATTTCTCTACGTAACCGTACAGCCGTGGGGCTGGGTCCTACAGCCTCCCTGTCGGGCGATTTGCAACAAAGCCTGACAAAGCCCCATTGTGGTGGTCGTGACGACGGGATCGGCTGGACGCCTTGACTGGAATGGGTCTTCGCCTTGCCGGGCAGGATGAACGGCGGCTTCGGCAAAGAGCCGAGAAGGAATAAAGAACAATGCTGCTGGATCACTCCGCGGAATGGCGGAGCGCCGACGGATTGTCGGCTGAGGCCGGCCAGCCGGCGCCGTTGGAGGCCGCCAGTGCCGGGATCTGACGCCGGGCGTGCCTTGGCGCGGCCCAACCTGCGCTGGCCCATCGTCATCGGCGCCGTCGCGGTGGCCGGCATCCTGCTGGGCGCCGTGTCGAACTGGGACGGCTTGGCTGAGCAGCGCAACGGGATCGCGCGGGCGGTATGGCTCCTGCCGGCCCTGGTGGCGCTGCATCTGGGGCAGTTGCTGCTGTCCGGGCTAGCGTGGCGCGCCTTGTTTGCCGGGCCGCGGCCGGGCGCCGCGGCGTTCTACCGTTTGCGCGTGATCCGCGAGGGCATCGACTCGCTGCTGCCCGTCGCACAGGTCGGCGGCGAGATCGTCGGCGCCCGGCTGCTGTCCCGGCAGGGTGTGGCCCCGAGCCGGGCCGGCGCCAGCGTGATCGTGGACGTCACGGTCGAATTGCTGACGCAGGTGGCGTTCCTGGCGGCGGGCCTGGGCGCCCTCGCCTGGCTGACGCACGGCGCCGGGTGGGAATGGCTGGAGGCGGCGCTCGCCGGGGCGCTGGCCACGGCAGCGCTCCTGCTGGCGCAGCGTTTCGGCCTGCTGCGGGCGCTTGAGGCGTTGCTGCGCGGCATCGCCCGGCGCTGGCCGGCCCTGGCCGGCGCATCGCTCGACGGCATTCACGCGGCGGCGCTCGACTTCTACCGCCAGCCTGCGCCCCTGCTGCGCGGCGTCGCGCTGCATTTGCTCGCCTGGGTGCTCGGCAGCATCGAGGCCTGGGCGGTGCTCCACGCGCTCGGGGTGGCGGCGACGCCGCTGCAGGCGTTCACGGTCGAGAGCCTGGGCATGGCGGCCCGCAGCGCCGGCTTCGCGATCCCGGCGGCGCTCGGCGCGCAGGAGGGCGGCTTCGCGCTGGCCGCCGCCGCCCTCGGCCTGCCGGTCGGGCCGGCCCTGGCGCTGTCGCTGGTCAAGCGAATGCGCGAGGTCCTGGTGGGCCTGGCCGGCCTCACGCTCTGGCGGTTGGCCGTCCGTTGACCAGCCCCCGGCCGACGGCTTGACGATCGTGCTGACCCTGCTCACCTGGCTGGCCGTGCTGCTGACGGGCGCCGGGCTGGTCGTCGTGGCGGCCGGGGCCGTCGCGGTGCGGCGCTTCGCCGCGGTGGGACCGCGCCCCACGCGGCAGCGCCCGGCGGTCACGGTGATGAAGCCGCTCTGCGGTGCGGAGCCTTTGCTGGAGGCGGCGCTCGCCTCGATCTGCGGCCAGGACTACCCGGAGTTCCAGATCGTGTTCGGCGTCCAGGACCCGGACGACCCGGCGCTGCTGGCCGTGCAGCGTGTCCAGCGGCGCTTTCCCGCCTGCGACATCGCGGTGACGGTCAATGCGGCGCTGCATGGGCTGAACCGCAAGGTCAGCAACCTCATCAACATGATGCCGGACGCGCGGCACGACGTGCTGGTGTTCTCCGACAGCGACCTGCACGTGCCGCCGGACTACCTGGACGGGATCGTCGCCAAGCTGGAGCAGCCGGGGACCGGCCTCGTGACCTCGCTTTGCCTTGGCCTGCCGACGACGGCCGGCCTCGCGGCCCAACTCGGCGCTACCGGCATCAGCCACCTGTTCCTGCCCGGCGCGCTGCTGTCCCGCGCGCTGGGCCGGGAGGACTGCCTGGGCACCACCATGGCGCTGCGGCGCGGCACCCTGGCGCGGGTCGGCGGGCTGCAATCCCTGGTCCGGCATTTGGCCGACGACAACGTGCTGGCGCAGCGGGTCCTGCAGCTTGGCCTGCGCGTCGGGTTGGCCGGCACGGTGCCGATGACGGGCGTGCCGGAAGCGTCGCTGCGTGCGCTTTGGCAGCATGAGATGCGTTGGGCGCGCACCATCCGGGCGCTGGAACCTGTGCTGTTCACCACCTCCGTGCTGCAATACCCGCTGTTCTGGGCCGCCTGCTCCTGCGTGCTGGCCCAGGGGGCGGCTTGGTCCGTGGGCCTGTTCGGCGCGGCTTGGGCGGTCCGGGCGTTGGCGGCGCTCTCCGTCGACCGATGGCTGCGGCAGGGGTGGCGTCCGGCCATCGCCGTGCCGTTCTGGCTGCTGCCGCTGCGCGACGCCATGTCGGTGAGCCAGGTCATCGCCAGCTACCTCGGCGGCCGGGTGGTCTGGCGCGGGCACGTCATGCAGGCGGATGACGGGCGCTCGGCGATGACCGGCGTATAGGAACGGCCAGGCGCTACCGGGCCGGCAGCCGGCAGTTCTCGCCGATGGCGGCGCGGAACGGCGTCCAGGTGTCCGTGCGCCCCAGCAAGGGAATGCCGATGTAGCCGCGCACGCGCAGGCGGTGCTGCTCGTCGAGCCACATGCGCGCGCGGTAAACCTTGCCGTCCCGGGGGTCGGTGATCCGGATTGCCCAAACCTGCTCCCCGTCCGGCACGCCGCCGCGGATGATCGTGAGGCCGCATTGGCTGTGGCCCTCGTTGTCGAGAGGAAGGGCGTCGCCGGGGTGGTCGAGGGTGATGCCCACGATGCGCCCGCACAGCGCGTTGCCGCACGGCTCGATGGCGATCACCGCCTCCTTGTCCTGCGTGAGCCAGCGGCCGACCGGCGTGTCCCGCTCGGCCGCCCAGCCGGGCAGGGCGGATGGCGCCAGCGTCAAGGCCATGGCCAAGCAGGCGAGGCGCATGCGCTTCTTGTGTTGGATGGTGACGCCCGCGTCGCTCAAGGCAGGCTGCGCGCGTCCGTGGCCGCGCGTGCGTCCGTGACCGCGATGTTGACCATCATCTCGTCGCCCAGGCGCTCCAGGACCTCCCGCAGCTCGGCGGCTTCGACGCCGTCGGGCACGCGGAGGCGGGCCACGGCCTGGAACATCTGCTCCGCGGAAAACGCGCCGCTCGTGACCTTGGTGGTCAGCTCCTCGATGTTGACCCGGCGCTCGGCGAGCACCCGGGCGATGTCGCGGATGATGCCGGGCCGGTCCTGGCCGATAAGGTCCAATTGGAACGTTGTATGTGCCTGCGGCGTTGCTTCGGGATCAGCCCGCTGCACCGTCAGGCGAAAATGGCCTTCCTCAAGCTCCTGCAGCCCGGCCGTGAGGGCATCGACCTGCGCGTCGGGCACGCTGACCAGCAGGATGCCCGCGAACTGCCCGGCCAGCCGCGCCATCTCGCTGTCGAGCCAACTTCCGCCGCAACCGGCCAGCGCTTTCGACAAGCTGCTCACCAGTCCCGGACGATCCGGTCCAACCAACGTCAGCACGAGCAGCGCCATGGCAGCTTCCTTCAAAATTCGGCCACGCGCACCCGCACGCCGCGCGGCCCGGCGGCGTGCAACCTACCCTGCTATAACGGCGGGGGCGAGAGCGGGCGACGCCGATGGACGGATCAGGCGGCCTGCCAAGACGGGTGGGATGCGGTCAGCCGGGGCGTAACCATTCGAGATGGCAAGGACATAGCAGGATGAGGGTGACAGCACAAAGCCTCGGCGCCGGTTTGTGGGCGCAGGGCAAGGGAGAAGGCCGGTGCACGGTCCGTTGGCTGACGCTTGCCGGCGGCGCGGCGCTGCTCGCGGGCTGCGTGGCGCCACCCTATCCGCCTTATCCGACACCGCTCTACCTGCCGCCACCCTACGTCGGCCAGCCGCCTTACGCTGCCCAACCACCCGTCGCACTGCCGCAGTCCGGCCCGGTGCCGCTTTACCCAGCGCCGGAGCCGAGGCGAGAAGCCGCGCCGACGCCCGAAATCTCCGTGAACCCCCTGCCCGACCCGGAACCCGTGCCGGAGCCGGAGCCGGCGCCCGAACCCGAGGCGCCAGCCGCCTCCAACCCGGCGCCGGCCGCCCCGGCGCCAGAAGCGGCCCCACCGCCCCCCACCCAGGCCGGACCCGGCGCGGATGCGCCGTTGCAGGGCTTCCGCCCGATGCGCGGCCAGACCCGGCCGGGGATCTAGGCATCATTCTGCGGAGCATGCTTACGCGCAGCAGGCAAAATGATGCGTTTTCAACGACTCCTAAGCAGGCATTCGTCACGCAAGCTACGAATGCCTGCTTAGGCCTCCCGC
>JAABUX010009557.1_pt1 | contig 10965 bp, 16 predicted proteins | sample 5561851 | NCBI WGS metagenome assembly JAABUX01 (sample SAMN10711883, study PRJNA513361) | rock metagenome | isolation source: Antarctica rocks | place: Antarctica: Victoria Land, Richard Nunatak red sandstone | collected 2016-01-03 | reverse complement strand
GCCCCCGTCTCGGGTCGCCAAATCGCGCATCGAGGCAGTATACCGCCTTAGCATGATGCGAACGACCGCTGAGGCAGCTGCCGCGGCTCAGCGTTCATCCAGTACTGAGAGGTTCGAGCGAACAGCGGCTGCGTTTTGAGCAACCGGCTCCGCACTCCTCGCGAACGCGATGGCCTGTCCCAACGAGAGCGTGGAGCACGCAGATCGAGAGGGCCGCGCGCGTCCAGTGTGTATGCGGGGTATTCATACGCCAAAACAACGCAGGGACGGGCGCCACCGGCGAGGACAGGGTCTCACTCTGTCGTGAGCGCCTTCAGGATGCCACGGCGCCGACCCTGGAAATCGTTGAAAACGTCGTCCGGCGTCCTCATACCGCTCGCGGCCGCACGCAGGTGGTTTAGAGTCTGTGCTGAGGTGCTCTACGCCTAGCTAGGTCCGAGATCGCGCCGAGAGGGCAGTGGAGCTTTCGCTTAGAGTGGGGGTCAGCGAGGAAATCATGCACACGAACCCACAAGCATCAGCGAAGCTACGTTCCTGCAAACAGCGGCAATTTAACGAAGCATCGAAATACTGCGCATGCTGCCACATTGTGGAATGATACGCATTTTCGACTCAATGGAGATCCAGGATGATTATGTCGTGATCCTGTTCATGCACCGCACTGCGTAGCGCCTGCAGTGTGAGCAAGCCCTCGCGCCCTTTGACCCGATCATTGCGGCCAGGTCAGCAGCACCCTCCACGTCATGGAACCTCTCAGACTCACCTCAGACGATATGCGCTCGGGTGCAGTGCTGCAAACAGCAGCCGAGGTCGTGCCGGTGCATCACGTCGATTCTGTTCAGAGCACAGCAGCCACATGGCTCGCCTCTGGACGTCAGCCTGCAGCGCTGCAACAACAGATGGCGCCTGCTGCTGATGAGCCGCGAGACACTGCCGATAATCAGCGTGCGTTGCAATTAAGTCGCGCCGCAGAGCGCGGTACCGTGACTCAAATCTGCGACAAGCGAGCAGCGGCGCTTCCGGCGGTGCATGGCGGCGTCAGCTTGGCGGAGCTCGATGGGCTGCCTGCACAGCTGAGCCCGGAGTTGCTGGACAGCTTGCCGCTCGCCGGTGGCGGTGGTGCTACCTGTGCCCCTGAGCATCTGCAGAATAGTGACCCTTCAGCTTCCTTCTGGTCCGCAGCAGCGCCAGCACCAGAACAACCGACGTCAGTCGTCTTGACGGCACCGCCGGCTGCGGGGGTGGACTCACAGGTCCGCAGTGAACCCTCGCCGGCTACGGACCGGGCACCGCATCCATCTGAGCCTGCTGATGATGGTCTCGTGAGCCCAATGTCAGGAGTGGCGCCAGCACCTGCTCAGCCTATCTCCACTCAAGCAGCATCGCCGAGCTTGCAGAACTCGCGAGCTACGAACGACGCGGAAAGCAGCCGCGAGGCGCAACTGATCAGGCAATCCTCCATGGCGGTGCACCCGAGCACCACACGAGACGTGTGGCCCGAGGCGGACGCCGAGCCTGAGCTACAGCTGGACGACCTGGACACGCTCGACGACTGGACGCCCATGCGAGACCACAGAGCTGCGGCGCCAAGGTCAGACGGCGGCCTTCGGTCACCTGCGCCGCTGCACAGAGGCCTGCCAGGGAGTCAGAAGTTGTGTGCATCGCTGGCCGCTGGTTCAGCGATGCACAGCCGAGCAGTGGCCGCCAGATTGCTAAAGGAAGCCAGGTGAATGCTAGCACACAAGCTGACGGTACAGCTGCCGCAGCCGCTTGCGTTCTTCCGCTTGCCATCAGTGTCATCGTACCCTGCCTGCACGGTGCATCCACTTTGTGACATCTACGCAGGGCGAAGGAGGAGGCAACACGCCGGGAGGTGCTGGCCCGGCTGCAGTGCACCTTTTCACCTCGCATCAATCGGCCCAGTGGCGGAGGCGCTGTCAGCAGCCGTCGCGGCCAGCCCAACGGCACAGCACCGTCTGCTGCTAGCCCTCACGCTGTGAGTGGTCCCGCGGAAGGCAGCTCAGTACTGCCACAGCTGTCCGAGAGCCCGCGAAGCATCGGCTCCGCGCACGACCGCGTATACACCGCGGCCGTGCTGTCGCGAGAGCGCCTGAAGCCAACCATGCGCAGCGCCGAGCAGGTCTGCTGTCCCAGGCCTGCAGCAGACATGCTGACTGACACATGTGCGTCCCTGTGATGACGGCACTGCTGTTGTTGGATTGTTGCGCCTTTCTAGAATGTTGGTCACGACTTATTACGTGCCACAGGCCCGCATGGCAGCTGAAGAGGCGTTGCTGCGTGCATCGGCTCCGTCGACAGGCGGGAGGCACGAGAGAAACCGTAGCGGACATGACCGCAGCGCACACGCCGCGACAGCAGGTGTGAAGCCCTTCATACAGGCAACATTGACTCCCGCACAGTCCACGAAGCCCACTGCGTGAAGGGTGTTAAGCAACAGCTCCTTTTGCCGGCGCTTGTGTCGGGAGGCAGGGCTCCCTGCATCTCAAATAGGCGCGCGTCAGGTTTGCATTGGCGCTGACATCTGCAGCATAACCTGCAGGGCGCTGGCGGGCGCCTCGCAAGCCGGCCTTCCTCGGCCAAGAGGAGTCCACGTTCACGCCCAGCATCAACGCGCACCGGCGGCCAGAGACCGGACGGCGACGGCCGGCAACCGCGCAAGGCAGCGCTGCGGGCAAGCGCGCTTTGGGCCTCGCCTCGCCGCTGGACCGCCGCGGGTTGCTGCCGGAAACCACCACTGTGACCAGGTGCGCGGAGCGTCCACAAGGCCATCCGGCCTGCAAGTCTTACAGCCTTACAGCATTGCCTGAGTCAGCACCGCATGACAGGCACGAAGCAAGCGGCACATCATGCGATTGTCGGCGAGCAGCATGTTTCCTGCTGAGCTCACACACGCAAGGATGACCACAACCCACTCAAGGCTCGACTTGCAAGGGTCCATCCGCTTGAACCCGCAGCTCGACAGTGTCTGATGAGTCAGGGCGTTCCGCAGGTCATGGCTGCGCATTCAGATGTGTACAGTGTCGTTCCCAGGCAACTCTGTGCCAGCGGCCGGCCCACCTCTGCACCAGCAATTGGAGCACCACACAGTGGCACACCATGCGGCGAGGCAGGGGCAGCTGCAGCTTCGAGCAAGCTGGTGTCAACGTCCGCCGTGATATCATCAACAAAGTCCGTGCACAGCTTGGACGAGTTCCTGCGGCGCCAGGCGCACTTCTTGCAGGTGGGCTGTGACGCACCACATGCCGTGCGCCCAGCAATTGCGTGCTATCTGGACCGGGTACAGAGACTCCGCTGCGCTCGAGACACCGAAGCTGCTGGTGCACGCATGTGACAGGTTGTGTGGCACCTGAATATGCTGATGCATGTTGCCTCCCAACAACAGGCCACGGCTCATCGCCTTGCTGCAATGCCGCAGCGGTCCCTGTTGGGCTCGACGCCACAGCAGGGCAGCTCTGCATCAAGCTCGTGCGTTCTCCCGATCAGCCTCGGCCTTGTATCAACATTTGCAGGCTCCAGCTTGAAAGCACATCATATGCAGCAACTTTCGACGCATCTGCCGTACTGAACCGTGCGCAAGCGCACTTGCTTCTTGGCTGCGTGCTGGCCGTTAGAGTGGCCCGATCTCGCGTGCGTGGAAAGCTGAGCATCGCCTGGTGCCTCGGCTCTGCAGGTCAGTAGCGGGACCACTGATGACTGCACGTGACTGGCGGCAGTTCCTGGACCGCAGTAACCTCCACCTTGCGATGCACGACGCTCGCATGGTGAGGTCAAGGCCTGTAGTACTGTCATAGATTGTATGCACAGGCAATGCATTTCGCCTCATGTCCGCTTGAATGTGTGCAGGCTGAGAGACGGCGGCGTGACCGAGAACTCGTTCACAAGGAGCTCAGTTTCAGCCCGAGGCTCAATCGACAGCATGCCTCTGGCCCTGTGGCACCGAGACACACTACTTGGCGTGCATTGGCAGAGGTTCCGTGACCGTTGCGAGCTGCAGCACCGGCTCAATGTGAAGGCAGCAGAGGCCGCCGAACTTGCAGCGTGCACTTTTGCGCCGCAAATCAGGCCCGTGCCTGTCTTCATAAAGCGCTTAGCGCAGACCCAGTCTCAGCAGAGACGACGAAGGCAGCCCCAGCAGCCCAAGCGAACATGGCTCTAGCACTTCTCGCAGCTGGAGTAGAGAGCTGCAGCGCGCATGCGACTGATCGCACGGTACGAGGGTGTGCCTCTTGTGATGTACATGCAAGACACAGCAAAGCTGTGCTTCTGCAGCTCGAACTCGCTGTTGTGGCGCATTGTAAGAGCGTATGCTGCAGCTGTACGGCGTGGCGAGTAGTTGTCAAGGGTGGAATACAATTACAAGCATTCATTGGTAAGCATCCAGCTACGACACCCAGCTACGACACCAATTATCCTGCCACCACCTGGACGCTGTTTGGCCTAGTACGGGTATGCCTTCGGCGCCTCCGCAATGGCTGGTCGCGCCAGGAAGTCGGTGAACTCCTGGATCGGCTGCTTCTCGTACCGCGTCTCGCGCCAGAGGTCCGGCGTCAGGAAGTCGTACGTGTTCTGCAGTGCTGCGAACGTCGCCTGCGCACAGGCAGGATGCTCCGGTCAGGTTTCTTTCACCTGGACCATGACAATTCATCCCCAACGCTGGGTGCAGAGAAGAGCGCGGCAGTTAACAGAGTGTCCAGCGATCAACAGTCACGCAAGCAGAGACTCCAATCCACGGCGGACTCTGTCTGCAAAGTGCTGTCCGTGAGTCCGCCGCACAAACACAGGCAGAGGCAGCAGAGTGATGAGGGGGTTCCAACGAGCGACGGCTGACCTTGACGAAGTTGCCCAGCGTCTTGGTGGAGCCGCGCGACGCGGTGTAGCAGTCCTCGATGCCTGCCATCTGGAGCACCTTCTTGGGCGTGCGCGCCGCGACGATGCCCGCGCCCCTCGGCGCCGGGATGAGCCGCACCGTCACGCTGCCGCACTTGCCGGTCGTCTTCGCCGGCACCGTGTGCACGGAGCCGATCTTGTTACCCCAGTAGCCGCGGCGCACCGGCACGATCGACGTCTTTGCCAGAATGATGGCGCCGCGGATGGCGGTCGCCACCTGCATGTGCGGCGTTAACATCAAGGCAGTCAGCCAACAGGTGACAACAGGGTGCGTGCGGATTGCGCTGCGCGTCCTGGTCCGCAACAGATAAGTCCGACTCATTGACAACACTGCAGCAAGCCTCTGCAAAACAGAGCTGGACAAGCATGGCACGGGCAAGCAGCATTTGACAAAATGCATTTGCGGGCGTGTTGACCCTTGCGTACGTGGACATGGCTAGGGTTGACGACAGAGAGCGCTTGACAACTCTGTTGAGGTGTGCAAGTGCAGGTGTCAGCAACTCACCTCCTTGGCGCACTTGACGCCGAGCCCGACATGGCCGTTGGAGTCACCCACGACAACAAAAGCCTGCGGTGCAGGCAGGGCGTCAACACCAGCTTGGCAACGACTGTTCAGCCACCTGCTGTCGCTGCATGTATAACCACGCTTTGGCCTTGTCTCATTGAGCTTCATACCCTGAGCAGCTTCTGTGTCGGGTCGCACATGGGGTGCTGGGCGCATGCGCAGTCCGGCGGTAACAGCAAATTAGTATCACTGAGCTATTGTAGGCGCGCGCACCTTGAAGCGCGTGCGCTGGCCGGCGCGGGTCTGCTTCTGAACGGGCATGATCTTCATGACCTCGTCCTTCAGGACGGAGCCCAGGAAGAACTCCACGATCTGGTACTCCTTGATGGGCATCGAGAACAGGAAAATGTCCTCCAGCTTTTTGATCTTGCCCTGCAGTGCGCAACGATGTCACTGTCAGCGTGAGCGCTGCAATCGCGAACAACATGCGCCTGCGCTCGCGCGTGTGATAGATCGTGTACGCTCTTGCGCCCAGCAAGCTACTCTGAGTCAGGTGCTGGCACGCAGCATTCCCCGGCAGGCTTCACTGGCATGGTCGCCAATAGCGGGGTCGTGCATGAGCCGTGCGGCAGGCGTACTGTCCATCATCACGGCTGCAGGCAATGCCGAGGCGGGAACACGAGCGGACGCGCCGTCGCGCAGAGGGGTGGGGCGCAGCTGCCGTGGCACAGGGAGGGGAGGGGTGGCGCTAGGTGGCAGGGGCGGTCACCTGAGCTACCAGGCGGCCGAGCTTGGTGAGCGGAACCCACTTCTCCTCATCCTTGTCGCCACGGCCGCGACCCCTGCCCCGACCACGGCCGCGATCTCCACGGCCGCCACGGTCGCCGCGGCCACCCCGTCCGCCAAATCCGCGCTCGAAGCCACCACGGTCCGCCATGTCACCGGCGTCTGCAGCGACATTAACAAGGCCTCATTAGTCGGCGAGCACGGCAGCGAGCTTCGACACATCAAGCGGGGGGTGCGGCGGCAGGTTGGCAGGCGTGGCATGCATGCTCACCCGCTTACTGCAGTCCCTTCAGAAAGCCAACAGGCCGAGCAATTTGCAAGCGCCGACAAGAGCCCTCTGGCAGACCCTGCGAATTCTGCCCGGGCTTCGATGGTCAGGGCAAACGGTGCAGCGTAAGCATAAATGAACAGCTCTGTCATCCTCAAAGCGCAAGCCTGTAGCCCACGCTGACACCCCACGCGGCTAGACTGGCTTCTGCAGCTCGCGCATCCCTCTCCGGCTGACAAGCAGGGGCCGACAGATGCGATGTGGCATCTCAGAAGGCAGCTGTCCGCGTTCTCACCTAGCCGGTCCCTCCTCTTGCGCGATGCCATCGTCGCCAGCCTGCAGGGCTGCTGTGCAGCAAGCTCAGAGCTGCCGTCGCAGAGCGCTGCTCAGGTGACTCACCCCCTGCCCTGCTGGGCCCCACCAGCTCGCTGCTGACCTACTGCGCCTTCCTGTCTCCGGACGTCAGCAGACATCCTGCGGCCGATCACAGAGCACACTGGTTGCCACTTGCTCTCAGCACCGTCACGCCGGTCGCAGGGAGCTGCGACAGCCAGCCAGCCACAGCACGCGCGGTGGCTGGTGACCGACAGCCGGCTCCCGGAGCCATTCAGCCAGCAGCATCATGCACTGCTGCACAGCAGCCCTAGACGGCCAGGCTACGTCCAGGTGCGTGCCGTGCCACGCGTCCGAATGCAGCACCCGGCAGGTGCATGTACTTCCAGCGTCGTGCCCTAGGCATATTACAGATGTTAGCGCATGGTATGAATGCAGACAGACGTAGCAGTATTGGCAGATTGGATATGCTACCGCGCAGAGCTGGGCGGACGTGGCGCAGTCGCCGCTGGACCCGTTCAGCCTCGTGGCGGACGAGATCAGCAGCGTGTCGGAGCGCCTGCGGCGGACCATCATGTCTGACATCCCCGTCCTCAGCAAAGCTGCCGAGTACTTCTTCCAGGCAAGGCTCGCCTCCTGGCCGAGCGTCTGCGGGGCTTGAGTGTGCAGCGAATGTCGGTGTTCGGAAGTATACTGAGCTCAGAGCGCCATCACTATACGACAAACCTTATGCTCTGCACATGTGGGGTCTGCAGTTGGGCAGCTCACTCACTGAGGGCCACCTGATGCAATGGCGTGCCGCGCATTCTTGCAGGTGGGCAAGGAGGGAAAGCGGCTGCGACCGACGATCCTACTGCTCATGGCGTCGGCGCTGACGTCCATCGTGCCGTCGTCCGCGTTCCTGGTCGTTGATGAGCGGCCGGCCAGCACGCACGTCACGGAGGCGCGCCGGCGGCAGCAGCGCATCGCGGAGATCACGGAGATGATCCACGTCGCGTCGCTGCTGCACGACGACGTCATCGACGCCGCCTCGACGCGGCGCGGCCTGCGGGCGCTGAACATCGCCTTCGGCAACAAGGTGAGGAGGTCATGCTGAAGCGGAGTGAGGGTTCCTCTGTTCACACGGCATAAGCTGCCCTCGGCCGAGCATTGTGGTCGCAGACCTTTTGCGGTATCGCATCGCCTCTGGGCGGGACCATCATGGTTGCGTCAGATCAAACGTCTCAGCGCAGCTGGTCACAAAGCACTGACTGCTCTGCTCAACAATCCGTCGCCGCGAAATACAGGTGGCCATTCTGGCTGGCGACTTCCTGCTGGCGAGGGCGTCGGTGTCGCTGGCAGCGCTGCGCGACACGGAGGTCATCGAGCTGTTGAGCCAGGTCATCGAGCACCTGGTGTCCGGCGAGATCCTGCAGGCGTGCTGCGCCCACACGTCCCCTGTCCAAGTTGCAAAGCAGTGCATTGTCTGGCTTGCTTGCCTCTGTACGCGCGACGGAGGCGGCACGTCCCAAAACCTATCAATTCTCAAAAGCCGGCAGTACACACGCATTGCCCTCGACGTGCTGCGCGTTTCATGACCTATCACTGAGCCTCAATGTGAAACGGGCACCCACTACCCTTTTGACTTCGTCCCTACAACTGCAGATGACGTCTTCGGAGGAGGACCTGCTAAGCATGGACCACTACATGAAGAAGACGTTCTACAAGACCGCCAGCCTCATGGCCAACAGCTGCAAGGCGGTCGCCATCCTCGGCGGTGGAACCCGAGAAACGGCCGCCACTGCCTGGGAGTACGGCCGTAACCTGGGCCTTGCCTTCCAGGTGCTGGGCTGATTGCCCCATGGCACACTTTTAGGAACCATGGCATGCCAAAACCTGTTTAGAGGATATGTTAGACAGCTTGCGTGTGCTTGCGGGTGGGTAGTATTGGCTTCGTGAGCGTAGTCACTCGCTGTCGCAGTTTGTGGACGACATCCTGGACTTCACGGGCAGCTCCAGCCTGCTGGGCAAGCCGGCGCTCAACGACCTCGCCTCCGGCATCACGACGGCACCGGTGCGGTGCTCCCGACGTGCACGACATCGCCGAGTGCGAAGTTGACCCTCCCGGTGTTGCTCGGCTGTGCAGCAGGACATCACAACAACACATTTGTCACACGCGACTGCAGGGCCGCATTGGAAGCGCTGACGAATGAGTGCTCAATCATGTGCGGGAGACAGTGGACATGCCTGACGCCCGGCTCGATGGCCAGGTGCTGTTTGCGGCGGAGGAGCACCCGCAGCTGCTGCCGCTGATCCTGCGGAAGTTCAGCGCCGACGGCGACGTCGACACGGCGCAGCGGCTCGTGCACAACAGCAGAGGCATTGAGCGGACGCGCATGCTGGCGGCCAGCCACGCGCAGCTCGCCATGGACGCGGTGCGTCATGTGGCGCGGGTGTATGCACCAGCACTTGTCCACATGCACGTATTACTGTGACCAGCTGTCCAGCCTGGTAGCTTGTTGCTGTGCCGCAATCTGTTGTGGGATCGCACCACCAACCCGCTGTTGGAGCCTTCATGTGCGGCTGCTGCGTTCCTGCATGTCCAGGCTGCGAATGCTGTGTTACGTGCGCAGGTGGGACGGTTGCCGCCAGCGGTCACAGACCATGCCATCATCTGCCGCCAGGCCCTGCTCGAGATCACCGAGCGCATGCTCAGGCGACAAAAGTGATGGCACCAACGTTGGTCTGCTTGTATTCAGTTTTGGCGACTCGCTCAGGTCTTCAGTCACGGAAGAGTTCCCACGAATCCCGCAGCGGCGGTCACGCACTGGCCGACCTTGCTCTTGGCTGTCACAATTGGCAACCATTTAGCTCAAACTTCCCGAGGACCCGTGCACACCGGCGCAGGTTTCTGTGCGTATGTTTGCCGTGTGGAAATCGACGACATGACGCAGTGAGGTCTGTCCTGGAACGGCCTGGGGATGGGGAAGTGTATGGGGGAGGGTCCTATAGTCTTTCGAAGGTGAGTCGCAAGTTCTGTCGGCAAAACAACATTTATCACAAGCATGTAATCCCGCCTCGGGAGGTGCCCCTTTTGCCCAGGGTCGACTGCTTGCCACTCGAGTGCTCTCGACGAAGCTTTCGTCGACCCCAAAAGATTAGACATGGACTTCCTAGCAGCAGCGCTCGAACAGATCGGTTTGGAGGGGCCCAGGGGTGAGGCTAATCCTGCGGAAAGCCAACGGGCGCTCTGTACAGTGGTCTCTGCACTATGCGTCATAAAAAGCTACCGGGCGGCCTGGCCGGGTATCGAACCCGGGCCCCCAGCATTGACGCTCTGGTCACCCGTGTTCCGCAGGCTGCAGCGTGCCTCGACTGTGGGAGCTCCTCAGCGCTGCACTGCCCATCTCGGGAGCCGCGCAGCTCAACGAGCCACTCAAGACCCTCATCTGGACGTTTTTGCGCCAGCGGCCATCTGATGTCCGCTTTGTGCTGGCGAAGGAGCTACCCGCTGCGCCCGCCACACAGACGTGGGTGTCTCCTCCTGGTTGCATCTCGCCTTCTGCATTGCACGTCTCTCTATCCACGTTAAGGTGTTCCATGGTGCAGGTTATCGGGTACAAAGCGGAAGAAGTCAGAGCCCGACTCTCAAGCACTCGAGGTCCGTCTGGAGTGACATCATCAGCAGTGGCGGTTGATCATGTCTTGGCCGACTCTCTCAGCATGCAGTTTGCTGCCATCCTGAGGCATCGCTGACAGCCTGTTGACCCGGCTGTGTATGTGCAGTACGATGATGTCAGAGGCCAATGCACGACGTTCCATGCAGCGCAGTCAATTGGCGCACTGCTGCTGGTGAGTGACAACTTCCTCAGCTGGCATACCCACTGAATAGATGCGGTCTGGACAACTGTCTTCGCTGCTGACCGAGTGGACATGCATTGTCTATCGGCAAATGACCCCTGACCGGCCTGTTTGCTCGTCAGGGTTCGGAGGGCCTGCGCGCCACGGTGCTCGGTCTTTCAGATGAGCAGACGGGGCGGCACAACCTCAGCGACCTCCACCTGGCAGTGCTGGAGGCCGTCGCGCAGCGGCGGCTCGCCGGCGGCCTCCAGACGGACCTGGCCAAACACTTCGGGCTCGCAGCCAGCAACTTTTTCTACGTCACCAAGGCACGCTATCAACTTTT
>JAABUX010009554.1_pt1 | contig 10966 bp, 12 predicted proteins | sample 5561851 | NCBI WGS metagenome assembly JAABUX01 (sample SAMN10711883, study PRJNA513361) | rock metagenome | isolation source: Antarctica rocks | place: Antarctica: Victoria Land, Richard Nunatak red sandstone | collected 2016-01-03 | reverse complement strand
GCTGCTCAGCGTGACAACATACCTCTTCACCACAACCTGTCTCGAAGACACCGAATCGACCTCCACACAACCGACCAGCCATCGATTCAAAGAAAGCGGTCTCTGTCAATGACGAGAGGTACTAGCCCTGCTTGGGCCTCCCGACAATGCACAAGGCACTGCAGCCGATGAGGGTATGATCAGTCTGGCCAACGTCGATGGCAGGCTACGCGCCTCGTCGATCCGGCAGATAGTCGACCTGGTAGGCAAGCACCCGGAGGAAAGCCTGTCGATCCTCCGAAGCTGGCTCGGCCATGAGCAGGAAGCGGGCTGAAATGGCAGGCAAGACAATCCTGACGACGATGTCCGGCGCAGAGAAGGCAGCAATCCTGATGCTCACGCTCGGCGAGGAGCAATGCAGCAAGCTTTTCGAGATGATGCACGAGGACGAGATCAAGGAGATCTCCTTCGCGATGACGCAGCTCGGGAGCGTCTCGGCAGAAGTAGTCGAGAAGCTATGCGTGGATTTCTCGCAGAACCTCGGCTCCGCGGGGGTGCTCGTCGGAAGCTACGACAGCACCGAGCGGCTGCTTCAGAAGAGCCTGTCACGCGAGCGAGCCAGTCAGATCATGGAAGAAATCCGTGGTCCCGCTGGACGGACCATGTGGGACAAACTCGGCAACGTCAACGAGGCAGTCCTCGCCAACTATTTGAAGAACGAGTACCCGCAGACCGTCGCGGTCGTTCTGAGCAAGGTGCGTCCGGATCACGCCGCCCGCGTGCTTGGGTTGCTGCCCGATGGTTTCGCGATGGAAGTGATCATGAGGATGCTCCGTATGGAGAGCGTGCAGCGTGACGTACTGGAGAGCGTCGAGAAAACCCTGCGCTCCGAGTTCATGTCGAACTTGGCGCGTAGCACGCGTCGGGATAGTCACGAACTGGTGGCTGAGATCTTCAACAACCTGGATCGACAGGTGGAGGGACGCTTCATGTCCGCGTTGGAGGACCGTAACCGCGAGGCGGCCGAACGCGTCAAGTCGCTTATGTTCACGTTTGATGACTTGAGCAGGTTGCCACAGGACGCAATCCAGAAACTGATGCGCGTCGTCGAGAAGAACAAGCTGCCGATCGCTCTGAAAGGGGCGTCCGAGCAGATCCGCAACCTCTTCCTGTCGACCCTCTCCGAACGTGCCGGCAAGCTGCTGCGCGACGAGATCGCGACGTTGGGGCCGATCCGCTTGCGTGATGTGGACGAGGCGCAAGGTCAGATTGTCAGTCTTGCCAAGGAGCTGGCACAGCAGGGCGAGATCGAGATCAACGAACACAAGGACGAGCAGATGGTGCTGTGAGATGATCCCGACGCACGCGAGCAGCTCCATGATCTCCGGCGTACTTTATGCCGAGGACTTTGATGAGCCGTCACCCCAGCAAGACATGCTCCGATCCATCAGGCCGGTGCCAGCAGTCGAACCAGAGTTCATCTCGCCCAGTTTCACTCTTGATGAACTACGCGCCGCAACCGAACAGGCGCACGAGGAGGGACGTGAGGCGGAGCGACATGCAACAGCGCATACGATGGCAGCGCAGCGCAACGCGGCGCTCGTGACCATGGCCGATCAGCTGTCGATCACGCAGCAGCAATCCAGGCGGATCGTCGAGGAGGCGCTCGACGCGATCGCGCAGACGACCCTCTCCTTGCTGGCGGTAGCCCTTCCGGCCCTTTGCGCAAACCATGCGGAAGGTGAACTGCGTGCGCTGCTGCGGCGCCTGCTGCCGCCGACACGTCAGTTACAGGAGCTGCATATACGGGTGCATCCCTCCCTGCGCGAGGCGGTCGAGAATGAGACTAACATCGTGTTGGAAGGATCCGGCACCCAGGTCAGCTGGACGGAGTCGAGCAAGCTTGCACCCGGGGATGTCGCCATCGCCTGGAAGAACGGTGGAGCTCTGCGCGATACTGCCGCTACTTGCGCAGAGATCCATCTGGCGGTTCTCACATTATTCGACAATGAGCACGACAGTCACGTGCCGGAGACACACCATGCCCAATGAGATTGAATTGACAGAACTCTCTGATGTTTCACTTGGGCAGGATGCTCCCGCCTCGCGCAACGCGCATGATCTGGGTGCCGTCTACGACATCCCGGTGACCGTCAGCGCGGTGCTCGGCAAGTCGACCATGCAGGTCAGCCAGTTGCTGAAACTCGGCCGCGGGGCGGTGGTCGAGCTAGACCGGAAGATCGGTGAAGCAATCGATATCTACGTCAACAACAGACTGGTAGCACGCGGCGAAGTCGTGATGGTTGGGGACAACCGCCTTGGCGTCACCATGACGGAGATCGTCAAGGCAGACCGGGGCATCTGACATGCGCGTCCTGATCATTGGGTCACTGGCCGGGGAGCTAGGCAAAGCAGCGGCGATCGCGGTTGCGCGTGGCGTCCGCCTGGACCAGGCGGACGACGTGGGCGTCGCGGTCATGCGTCTACGTAATGATGCGGGTGTGAACCTCGTGCTTTGCGAGATCGACCAGGACATAGCTCTCCTGGTCCAGTCGCTGTCCCATGAGCGGATCGTAGTGCCGGTGATCGCCTGTGGACCCGAGACCGACCCGGAGGCGGCGCTGCGTGCCGTACGCGACGGCGCGCGGGACTTCCTGCCATTGCCCCCAGATCCTGAGTTGATCGCTGCCATTCTCGAAGCCGCCTCCGGTGAGACCCATTCGGTCATCGCGCGTGACCCGATCATGCTCGAGGCACTGCGACGTGCTGACCAGGTCGCGCGTGCGACAGCTTCGGTGCTGATCACCGGGGAGTCTGGAACCGGCAAGGAAGTGATGGCGCGCCATATCCACCGACGTTCTCCTCGTGCGCACGGTCCTTTTGTAGCGCTTAATTGTGCCGCAATCCCTGAGCATCTGCTCGAGTCGGAACTATTCGGGCACGAGAAGGGAGCTTTCAGCGGTGCCACTGCACGCCGGATCGGGAAGTTCGAGTCCGCCAGCGGCGGGACGCTTCTCCTCGATGAGGTGAGCGAGATGGATGTGCGTCTGCAAGCCAAGCTGTTGCGCGCGATCCAGGAACGCGAGATCGATCGCCTTGGCGGCACCTCGCCGGTTCGGGTGGATGTACGCATCCTCGCGACGAGCAACCGAGACCTGGCAGCAGAAGCTGCCGCTGGCCGGTTTCGAGCCGATCTCTTCTTCCGACTCAACGTCGTGAACCTGGTGCTGCCACCGCTGCGCACGCGGCCGGCAGATATTCCTATTCTCGCGGAACACTATGTCTGCCACTACAGCGAAGCGAATGGTTTGCCAGCTAGGCGGCTCACCCAGGACGCTGTCGCTCGTCTAGTCCGGCATGATTGGCCAGGCAATGTTCGCGAGCTGGAGAACCTGATGCATCGCGCAGTTCTATTGGCCGAAGGGCATGAGATCGACGCCGCGATCCTCGACCTACCTCGCAGCCAGGATCCGGTACGGCCGTCGCGCGAGAGCCAGGGTATCACCGGGTTGGTGGGACGACGCATGGATGATGTCGAACAGGCGTTGATCATCGAGACGCTTCATCACACGCTTGGAAACCGCACTCACGCCGCGACCATCCTTGGGATCTCGATCCGTGCGTTGCGCAACAAGCTGCGCGACTATATCGGGCAGGGGCTCGCGGTGCCCCCGCCAACCGCCGGCAACTGGGCGGCCTGATCGATGAGCGGGACCGCGTTCGCGACGGCTGTGCCGAGGTCGAGCCTTGCTTCTACCGTAGGCAAGCTCAGGCTCTATGCGCCCGGACCGACATCGGTCTGGCCCTGGGTGTGGTAGCGTTGCTGTCCGTCCTGGTGCTGCCGCTGCCCACGTTCGTCCTCGACATCGGTCTGGCACTGTCGATCACGGTGTCCGTCCTGGTGTTGATGGTGGCGCTGTTTCTGCAGCGTCCGCTCGATTTCACCTCGTTTCCGACCCTTCTGCTGCTGACCACGCTGCTGCGCCTGTCGCTCGAGGTCGCCACGACCAGGCTGATCCTGAGCCATGGGCATGAGGGACCACTCGCCGCGGGCCATGTCGTCGCCGCCTTCGGCGGCTTCCTGATGGGCGGGGACGTGGTGATCGGTCTGATCCTCTTCGCTATCCTGCTGGTGGTGAATTTCATGGTCATCACCAAAGGTTCCGGACGCATTGCCGAGGTCGCTGCCCGCTTCAGCCTTGATGCGATGCCCGGCAAGCAGATGGCGATCGACGCCGAGTTATCCTCGGGCGGCATCACCGAAAAGGTGGCTCGGCTGCGCAGGCGCGAGCTGGAAGAGGAAAGCGGCTTCTACGGGGCGATGGATGGTGCCGCCAAGTTCGTACGCGGCGACGCGATCGCGGGCCTGCTGATTACCGTGATCAACATCTTTGGCGGTCTGGCGATCGGCCTGATCCGGCACGGCATGGCGTTCTCGGACGCCGCGGCGACCTTCACTACCCTGACGGTCGGCGACGGACTGACCGCACAGATCCCAGCCCTGCTGGTATCGACCGCGGCCGGCATCGTGGTGACCAAAGGGGGCACCGAAGGCGCTGCCGACGTAGCCTTGGTGCGCCAGCTCGGCGGCAATCCGAAGCCGCTGGCTCTGGCGGCGGGCGCCTCACTGGTGCTCGCACTGATGCCGGGATTGCCGACCCTGCCGTTCCTGGCGCTGGGCGGCCTGGCCGGCGGTGCAGCCTGGCTGCGGTTCAAGACCCCTTCGAAGCCCATCGACCCCGAAGCGGCCTCGATCGTCTCGAGCACCCCCGCGGAGCCGCCGATCACCGACGCCATGCGGATCGACATGATCCGGCTCGAACTCGGCTACGGCCTGCTGCCGCTGGCTGGTGGCTGGTGGCTGGTGGCTGGTGGCTGGTGGCTGGTGGCTGGTGGCGAGACACCGCGGTTGACCGAGCAGATCAAGGCGCTGCGGCGGACGATCGCCCAGGAGATGGGCTTCGTGCTGCCGCCAGTGCGCATCCAGGACAACATGCAGCTCGGCGCAGATGCCTATTGTATCCGGATCAAGGAGATCACGGCGGGTCGCGGCGAGATCCGGCCGACGCGGCTCCTGGTCATGGATCCCAAGGGCGGTATCCCTGACCTGCCCGGCGAACGCACCACGGAACCTGCCTTTGGCCTGCCTGCCCTCTGGATCGATATCGCGAACCGCGAGGAGGCACTGTTCAGGGGCTGCACGGTGGTCGATCCGGCGAGCGTACTGAGCACGCACCTGACCGAGGTGGTGCGCGAGACCATGGCCGAACTGCTCTCCTACACAGAGACCCAGAAGCTCCTGGACGAGATGCCCCGTGAGCAGCAGAAGCTGGTGGCCGATCTGATCCCGTCGCAGATCTCCACCGGGGCGATACAGCGTATCCTGCAGTCGTTGCTCGGGGAACGCATCTCGATCCGCGACCTGCCGACCATCCTCGAAGGTGTGCAGGAAGCCTGCGGCGCGGGCCTCCGTGCGGTGCCATTGATCGTGGGACACGTGCGGATGCGCATCGCACGGCAGATCAGCGACGCGCATGTCGGGGCGAACGGCTACATCCCGTTGATCACGCTGACGCCCAACTGGGAAGCCGCCTTCCTCGAGAGCCTGGTCGGACCCGCGGAGGATCGCCAGTTGGCGATGGCACCCTCAAGGTTGAACGAATTCATCGGCAAGCTGCGGGCTGCCTTGGACAAGGCTGCTGCGGCGGGCGAGGCGCCGGTCATTCTCGTCAACGGGGCGTTGCGCGTGCCCATGCGGTCTATCGTCGAGCGGTTGCGGCCGGCGACGTCGGTCCTGGCGCAGGCGGAAATTTCGGCCCGGGTTCGGATCCGCACCTTGGAGGCGATCTGATGGGCGCTTCCTGTCCGGAGCATGATCAGGTCGGTCGAGCTTCACCTGGCATCGATGAAGCCACCCTGATCAAGAGCAGCTTCGATGCGGATTAGGATTTTCCGCGCACTCACGCTGCCCGAGGCGATGGCACAGATACGTTCTGAACTCGGTCCCGACGCACTGATCCTCTCGGACCGCAGCCGCGACGGCTTCATCGAGGTGACCGCCGCGCTGGAGACCAATGATGCGCCTGAGCTACGTGCGCCGGCACAGCCGAAGTCTGGATTGGACGACCTGGAGCCGTTCAGCGTCCCGTCAGTTCGACCGAAGGCATCCCCCGTTCCACGTGAGTCGGCCCCGCGCGAGCCAGGTCTGGATGCGACGCTGGCTTGGCACGGGCTTCCGCCTGCGCTCATCGCGGCCTTGAGAACCGGCCCGATCGAGCAGGCCTGCAGCCGCACGTTCCGCTTTGCCACCCTGCGGATCGGACCTGAAGATGCTCCCCTGCTGCTGGCAGGACCTCCCGGCGCCGGCAAGACCTTGACGATCGCTCGCCTGGCGACGCGGATGGTGCTGGCCGGACAGCAGCCGATGGTCATCACCGCCGACGGCAGACGCGCCGGCGCCGTCGAGCAGCTCGCCGCGTTCACCCGTCTTCTCGGCCTCACCCTGGTGGCGGCCAACACTCCGACGATATTGGCCCGTGCGCTGGAGCGGCGAGTTTCCGACCAGCCGGTGCTGATCGACGCGCCGGGGCTGGACCTGGACGATCCGGTGCAGGCGGAAATCTTGCAGGCGCTGGTCGCGGCTTCCAGTGCAGCGATGGCATTGGTTCTACCTTGCGGACTCGATCCAAACGAGGCGCAGGAGGTCGCCGGCGCGCATGCCGCGCTCGGGGCACAGGTGTTGATCGCCACGCGCGCCGATCCAGCGCGGCGGTTGGGCGGCATCCTCTGTGCCTCTGCTTCCGCGGGACTGGCTCTGTCCGAGGCCGGCATCGGCAGCACCGCCGCGGACAGCCTGGTCCCGTTGACGCCTATTTTCCTGGCCGAGCGCCTGCGCTGCGGCGGCGGCCGAGCAGCCAGACAAGCACCGCCAGCCGTGTCCGTATCCCCTCCAACCGATGTCCGGCCACGTCAGGCGGATCGCGTGCAGCATTCGGCACTTCCCCTACACATCGCCGCCCAACGGCGTGCGGTATCCAGCTTGTGAGGCCCGCCTGTCCATGAACAACGTCCTCGAGAGCCGGATCGGCGCTGCAACAGAGAGAGAGGCGGGACGGGTGATAGCGATCGCGTCAGGCAAGGGCGGCGTCGGCAAGACCTGGCTATCGATCACGCTCGCCCACGCGCTTGCTAAACGGGATGTCCGAGTACTCCTGTTCGATGGCGACTTCGGCCTGGCCAACATCGACATACAGCTCGGGCTGACCCCGGCACGCGATCTGTCCGATGTCGCTGCCGGACGGTTCGGGCTGACGGAGGCGATCACGTCCTACGCCGGACCAGATGGCGCGGGCCCGCATTTCGGCATCCTCCCCGGTCGTTCGGGCGCGTCGGTCCTATCCAGTCTCGCCGTACCTGCCCTGGACACGATGCTGACCGACCTGCGCGGATTGAAGGCATACGACACGCTGCTGCTCGATCTGGGTGCCGGCATCGACCGCATCACGCGCCGGCTTACGGCCTGGGCCGATACCTTGCTGGTGATCACGACGGACGAGCCCACTGCTCTGGCCGATGCCTACGTGGTCCTGAAGCTGCACGCGCGGGATCGCTTGATCCTGGCCAATGATCACGGATTGACCGCGGATACCCGCATCATCGTCAACCAGGCAGCCAGCTTCGGTAGCGGCGAGCGCGCTTATTCCACTCTCGCCAAGGCCTGCAACAACTTCCTCGGCCACGCGCCGCCGCTAGCCGGCATCATCAGGAAGGATCCGAGTGTCAGCGATGCGATCCGACGCCAGGCACTGCTCGGGATCCGCCATCCGAATGCACCCGCGGCCTGCGATGTCGAGCGCGTCGCGGCCGGATTGCGCCTATAAGACTGGCTCGGCTCTCGAGCACATGGGATAAACGACAGGCAAGCAGGAGCGGGATGCAACCTTGCCGCGGGCAGGAACGCTTTGTCTGGGTGATGACCGACGCAACCCGAAGCCGTGCCTACCATGGCGCTTCCGTCCTGTTCGACGTGTGGTTGCAAACCGACCTGCAGCGCCTGTATGACAAGATGCTGATTGAGCCGGTTCCGGAAGAGTTGCTGCGGCTGGTCCTGCCAGTCCAGGAGCCCGAAGCAAAATAGCCGCTATGGGCCAGAGATGTGTGACGTTCCCGCAGGATAGGATCTGTCCTGAGGGCTGATGCTCACGAGGCCCTGAACGGAGATCTTGTTTGCGCATAAGCGTCATCCAGATGTCACCCGGCACTGACAAGCGCGAGAACATAGCGCAGGCGCGTCGACTGATCAGCGCCGCTATCCGGGCGGATCATCCGGATCTGGTAGTCCTTCCCGAGATGTGGTCTTGCCTCGGCGGCGACAGGGATATCAAGTTTGCTGCCGCCGAGACACTTCCGGAGCCGGGTAGCACCGGTGCGCTTGGCAAAGCCTATACGGCCCTCCAGGGCATGGCGCGGAAAGCCGGGATCTTCCTGCATGGTGGCTCGATCGGCGAACGTTCCGGCGAGCGGATCTCGAACACGTCGCTGATCTTCGGTCCCGATGGCAGTGAACTGGCACGCTACCGCAAGATCCACCTATTCGACGTGACGACGCCCAGTGGTGAGGGTTATCGAGAAAGTGATACTTTCGCGCCGGGTGACGCGGTGGTCACGGTGTCGCTCGGAGCGGTGACCGTGGGCCTTGCCATCTGCTACGACATCCGGTTCGCTGAACTGTTCCTGCAACTGCGTCGCGCCGGTGCGGAACTCATCATCCTTCCAGCCGCCTTCACCGCCGAGACCGGCGAGGCGCATTGGGAGACGCTGCTGCGCGCTCGCGCCATCGAGATGCAATGCTGGCTGGCGGCATCGGCCACTTGCGGTCAGCATCTTGACGGTCGTGGCGCAGCGCGGCGGACATACGGCCACTCGATGCTGATCGACCCCTGGGGCACGGTCACGGCGCGGGCGTCGAGCGGTATTGGGTGGGCTACGGGGATACTGGATCCATCCCATACGAGGCAGGTGCGAAGTGGGATCCCGGTGCTCGATCACCGACGACTCGCGTGACAGACCTGACCGTGTCCGACCGCAAGGCGCCGGACCATGACAGGGTCGAGCCCATCACGGAGAGCGGGGACATGGGGAACGGTCCGCCCTCGGATGCCGGACAACCGAATTCGGTATGGGCTGCTGGAACAGTGCTCAGCCGTATCGCCTTTGTCGCGGCTCCCAATGCGCTGGCACATGAGGGCCTGCTGCGGTTCGAGGCACGCTATGGAAATGTGCCGGTCAGCGAGGCTGAGGTCGTGGTCTGCCTGGGAGGGGACGGCTTCATGCTGGAAACGCTGCACACTGTTCTGCTGGCGGGAACCCCGGTCTACGGCATCAACTGCGGCACCGTCGGGTTCCTGATGAACCCGTTGATCGAAGAGGACCTGCCGGAACGTCTGGTGCGCTCGCAGGGTGCCGTGCTGCATCCGTTGCGGATGCATGCGGTGACGCAGTCAGGCCTGGTCGAGGAGGCGCTGGCGTTGAACGACGTGTTCCTGTTCAGACAGACCCGTCAGGCTGCCAAGGTCAGGATCATGGTGGACGGGCGTGCGAGGCTGCAGGAACTGGTGTGCGACGGAGTGCTGGTATCCACACCTGCCGGATCGACCGCATACAACTTGTCGGCACACGGACCAATCGTGCCGTTGTCGGCCAATCTGCTGCCGCTGACGCCGATTAGCGCGTTCAGGCCGCGTCGCTGGCGCGGTGCCTTGCTACCGAGTTCGGCGGATGTCGAGTTCCACATCCTCGAAGGAGACAAGCGCCCCGTGGCTGCGGTGGCTGATTTCACCGAGGTCCGTGACGTGGTCTCCGTTGCCGTGAGTGAGGATCGCAGCCTCCGCACGACAGTGTTGTTTGATCCGGACCAGAGCCTCTCCGAGCGGATAATAGTCGAGCAGTTCACTGTCTGATGCTGTTGCTGGACAGGTTGAGCCGGCTCAGGCCGCCGAGAGCACGACGGGGAGCTCCAGGTCTATCGACACTGCCAGCGCATCGACATGCGGCACGGCTGCAACGAGATTCTCGCCATCGCGGAGCATGTAGCCACGGCCCCACACGGTGCCGATCAGGTGGCCCGCTCCCGCGGCCTGCAGCTTCTTGCGCAGCTTGCAGATGAAGACGTCGATGATCTTGACCTCGGGCTCGTCCATGCCGCCATAAAGGTGATTGAGGAAGGCATCCTTGGTCAGGACCATGCCCTTCCGCAACACGAGCAACTCGAGGATGGCATATTCCTTTCCGGTCAGATGGATTGGCTGACCACTGACGGATACTTCACGGCTGTCCAGGTTGAGTTGCAGACAGCCGACGCGCAGGCTCGGCTCGCTATAGCCCTTGCTGCGCCGCAGGATTGCCTGCATGCGCGCGACAAGTTCGGCCTGGTCGAAGGGCTTGGTGATGAAATCATCGGCGCCGACGGCGAAAGCCTTTACTTTCGCCTGGGGTCGGCAGAGCGCCGAGAGTACGATCACGGGTGTGGACAACCGCGCCGCCCGCATGCGCCGAACCACCTCGTAACCTTCGATGTCGGGCAACATCAGGTCGAGCAGGATCAGGTCATAGTCGTAGCGCCGGACCATCTCCAGCGCCTCGCGCCCCATGTCGGTATGATCAACCGTGAAGCCGGCCGACTTGAGTATCAGGGAGATTCCCCGAGCAGCCGTGACGTCGTCTTCGACAAGAAGCACACGCATTGTCACCACCATAGGATTTTCTGAAGTCTTTTTACCACTTAAGGTTGTAATCTGTCGATTGTTTTTCGTAAAAGTTGTGCGTTTAAAAAGATGCACACTCTTTGTTAGGATTTTCGCGGTCTAGCAGCCTGTCGGACTTAACGCGACGCGGCGGGGTGTTTAGAATCGGGATAGCGATTCGCTTCCCTTCTGGCACGGTCTTCCCTTCGATATGAGCAACTTCCGTCCTGTTGACCGCGACACTG
>JAABUX010009553.1_pt1 | contig 10966 bp, 10 predicted proteins | sample 5561851 | NCBI WGS metagenome assembly JAABUX01 (sample SAMN10711883, study PRJNA513361) | rock metagenome | isolation source: Antarctica rocks | place: Antarctica: Victoria Land, Richard Nunatak red sandstone | collected 2016-01-03 | reverse complement strand
ACCGTTACAACTTGACCCCTTGCAGCGCTTGATGGCCGTCAGGCAGGCTCAGGCGTCTCGTGAACGATCGTTCTCGGACACATTGTGTCATCTGACTCGGCGTGGCGTCCGAGCCGCACGATCGGAAGGTCGCCGAAGCACTCACCGGTCCCGCCCGTGGCCGGCGGCGAAAGCGATCGCCTCTGGCGCGTCGTCCGAAGCTTCAAGCCGGCGGCCCTGAGGCGGTCTCGTCGGTGATCGCATTCACACGGAAGCGAGCGCGGCACGGTCGCCGCGCCGGCGCGTGCCTTCGTGGCCAAGCGCTCGTCCCGTGCCGGACCAGCGGACGCGTCCTGCGTCCCCGAAGGACTGGTTTGCTCTCAGCCAGTACCGCCACGAATCCAATCGTCAGCGGTCGTGGCCCCCGACTGCGCCGGCGCGGGAAGATGCTGTGGCCGGGATGTCATCCAGACGGCCAGGAAGAAACGCAGACGGTCATGGGTCAACTGGTAGCGCAGAGTTGCCTCGCTCGATGGCTGCCAATTCGCCAGTTGAAGTCAGTGAGGCCGCCACCCAGCTCTCAGCCGCAGGGCGCTCTGCGTCGTCGTATTCAAGGACGAGATCGCTGCCGCCAAATGTGGAACGGTCAACAAGACGCGAGAGCGCCGCGCGATCTATTGGTGGCGTTGGCCAGCTCGTGAGAGCAGTTGGCGAGCTCGTTAGCTCAACGCGCGGGATCCGTCGAAGCAATCGATCAAGATCGCCATCCCCGGCCAGACTGGGGACATGCCGTCCGGCGCGAGTCCACGGGGCCACGATCCAGGTTGCGCCGGTACCTGTTCCGTTGAACAATCGATCGTGTTGAGATCGCTTCGAGCCGTGATGGGGTGCCTTGCAGAGCTGGTGAGCGCCTAGATCAACCCGGCTGTCGACCCGCTGCCACTCCACGTTCGGTAGGTCCGCCCCAAGGATGACCCGAAGATCCTCCCATTCGAGCAGCATTGCTGCGGATAGGCGGTTGCGCAGCACACCTGCTCCGACGAGCTCGGCACGGGGGCTCAACGCAGTAATGCGCACCGGACCCAGTGTCGTCTCCCGGCCCCGACACAGCAGCCACCGACTGCTCGGACGCCTGTCCCATTGGGCTTGAATCGCAGCGAGCGCCAGCCTGGTCCTGCCCTGCCGAAGAGCCGCGCCAGCGTCGGGATTGCGTAGAGGATCAGCGGCATCTGGGAGCACCCTCGGCACGCATCCGATGCGTGTTCCGGAACCACTTTGCATCTCGACGAGCTCTGCAAACCCAGCGCTGTGATCCTCGTGATCGTGAGTCAGCACAAGCAGCTCGGGTTCGGCGTCAAACTCGCGCAGCAGCGCAGCCGCCGGGTTGCGCTCCGACCTCGGCTCGCGAAGTGAGTCGATCACAAGCCACCTCCCGTCCGGCCCGCGCACTGCAACGCTCTCGCCATAACCAGGCCCGAAGACGACGACGCTCACGTAGCCGTCATTCAGCGTCTCGCGGAGCGTCAAGACACGGTGCCAGCCAAAGCCTGGTGCCAGCGGTCAAGCGGGGCGACGACAGGGGGCGCCTCACCTCCAACGAGGTGTTCCGGATGAACCCGGAGAAGACGCGTCGCTTCTGAGCCGTCCTCTGCGCTGTACAGGCCTATCTCGACGAATCGACCCTCCGCCAGCTGTGAAGCGGGCTCGTCGCGGGTCCAACTGTCGAAGTCATGCACCGCCACGCGGGTTCGGGCGTACCGTGGACTCTCGGCGCCCGGGGCGAGATCGGCCACGCGCAGCTCAACGTAGCCGTCATCAACTGCTTCGATCCGACCGGCGAGCCACCGCCGAAGGCGCAGCCGGTCGTCGGGTCCGATTCGAGCTTGGAGCAAACTTGGCGCTGACCACCAGCCGTCGCGTACAAGGTTCGCCGGGACGAATGTCCCGTCGGCATCTGCAATCTCCAAGGCGCGGAGCCGAGCCGACAGATCGCGAACCATAGGACTCCGGTCAGTTACCTCGCTCGGAACACTGGTCATGATCGATCGGGCGAATCTCAGTTCTCCAACTCGTAAGAGGGTGGCGGCCACCCACCCATGTAGCGTCTCGTACAGGGCCGCATCGGAAGTTCCGTCGGGCGGGAGGACGGCGTCTAGGGCGTCATCCCACTCACGACGTGCCTGAGTGAGTTGACCGCGTTCGACGAGAAAGCTGATTAGTCGAGATCGCCACCAAATATGGTGGTCGTTCAGCTCGATTGCCAGACGGTACTTCTCTTCGGCCTTGGCCGGCTCACGCCCGAGCCGGTCGAGATTGAAGCCGATGTAGTGAGCGGCGTAGTCGTCTTGGTCATCAAAGCTAAGAGCGAGCTCGAAGATCTCGACTGCGCCGACGTAGTCGCGTTGCTCCAAGGAGAGCATCTTCCCCAACAGGTCCAGTTGCTCAACGAAGCAGGCCCGACGTTCAACGATGTCGCGGCGTCGCGACGTGGCGGCATAGTAAGAGGCTTCCATCACAGCAGTGAGTGCTGATGCGTCACCGTCTCGATCGAGCGCACTGGTGGCCTCGTCGTAGTGCTCCGCGAGAAATGACGTCAGCTTCGGATCATCCCGCATGCCCCGGTTGCGTCGGGCATCCGCGCGAAGAGTCTCGTGCATCGACCATTCACCGCCCGACGACAGAAGCAGGCAGTGCCGTAGGACGGCGTCATCGTCCTCCGCCAAGTCCCCGACGAACCGCCGCAGTAGCTCGTCGTCAAACGAACCGCGAATTGTCGCGAGGGCGCGCCACGCATGGCCGAGATGTGGTTCTTCGTCAGCCGAGTCGAGAAATGCAAACAGCGCGTCCGCGCGATCACGCCTTGAGAGGTCGAGGCTGCACGCCTCGCGAGCTGCTTTGGCAGCTGCCGCTACGAGCAACCGGAGCTCCAGCGGCGTCATGGCGTTCGTCTCTGAAGCAATTGCAAGCCCGGCGGCGATCTCCACCAACGGGCCCCAATGGCGGGCCTCCAGCAAGAAACTATGCCCGGCCGCAGCATGAGGCAGCTTAAACCTGCGACTGCCTCGAACGCCGGCAGGGGCGGGTCCGGTGAACAGCGTGGTGACTTCGAAGTCGCCCACCAGCGCGCTGGCAACGACCTCGGCGCGCTCGGCGAAGTGGCCCGTCGTGTCCGACCGGGCGCCCCAACGGTCAGGCTCATCGAGAAGCAGCACCGCTCGTTGTCCACGAACGATGCCGCGGACCAATTCGATCTTATCTTCGAGCGGTCGCGCAGGATCCCGAAGCTGGGCGCTCTCGCCGTTCATCCACCCAGCAGCCTTAAGGCCCGCAGCGACCTGCATTACGGCCAATGGGCCAGCATCATTCGCACCAGCTGGCGGAGCAGCGTGCAGCACGACGCGCTCGCTCCCAACGATCTCTGCAAGCATGCTCAGCGCAGTTGACTTGCCCGACCAAGGCTGCCCGGTTAGCTGGAAGACCGCGTTCGAGTTGTCGGCGAGGATCTCCTCGCCGAGAGAACTGGCGAGATCGGCCACCGCAGGAAGTTCAGGGGCCGTCATTGTTCGGAATCGTAGCCTGATGCGGTGCACTCCGCGAGGGCGACCCCGTGCGTGCAAGCAGGATTACATGCTCGCCGGAGGCGGGGCTAGACCGACAAGGGTCGCTGGCCTGCTCATCACCCGCTCCCCACCGATAGATGCTTTCACGAAAACACGGCAGTGTCGCCACCGCAGACCGAATTGTCGAGACTTCCGCCGACGGCGAGAAGCAGTCACGAGGGGGTGCGGTTTCGCCGGAGTCGTCGCAGCTGCTCCTGCCGCTCGAGGAGCGATCCGCTGCGTTCGCTTCGCGTTGGCCGCTCCTTCGCGCGGAAGCAGCCAGACCGGCGCGTGGGCGAGCGATTCTGACGATCGCTTTAGCCTTCAGGCCGGTGCTGCCGCGGGCGACCGCACCGGCGAGAGTCGGGGACGGTCCGCCGGCGCCGGCTCAGGATGAGTGCTCTGCCACGAGCGCGATCATGCGCTCGGTCACTCGGTCGACGACTACGTTGGCGACGGAGGCTGCGTCGCCGGTGCCGCCGCCGGATTGCTGGTGCCGCTTCAATCGGGCTCTGGCCGGCGTCTGCACAAGATTGGGGCGAGGGCGACCCGACGTAGCAGGAAGGCGATGCTGAACGCCGGACCATCAGCGATGATGGCCGCCGTGAGTTGCTGCCCGGGTTTCGAAAGCTGAAGATCCTGAACGGCTTCCGCGTCCTGTGGATCTTGACGGCTCGACTTCTTAACGAGGCTCTTCGTGACGACCCGCGGATACTCGAAAGCGTTCCGATGTCGGATGAGGAGCGCCGAGAGCTCATTGAGAGGCTTGCCAAGGATGCCTCCCTAAAGAAGGCTCTTTCGGACTGGATACGGGGCATCCCTGGCACCCTCATTCGTCTCGTGCCGCTGTGGCTAATTTTGGCCGCCTACTTCGGCGGGTCGGTCTGGTCGCCGAAGGCAGCAGGGCACGACTACTTCGCTGCTGCTGCCGGCGTCATCCCGGTCCTCATGCTCGCCCTGGCCATCGAAACGCGCATTCTCCGGTTTCGGTGGCTTGTGAGCTTCCGACCAGTTTCGATCTTGCCGGCCTATGTGTACGGCATCTTGAACAAGGCGCCTGACACCCAGGCCACCAAGACCGTGGCCCTGCTTCGCAAGGTAGATACAGGCTTCGCCTGGCTTCGGGAGGGCTACCGGGTGTCGCAGGTGGTGGGGCTAGCGGTAGTCGTGCTGTTCCTCCTTGGTTTGTCGGAGTGGTCGTGCATGAACACTCTGGCGTCGATCGGCGATCACACGCGCGACCCGTCTGTCGTTAGCGCGGGAGTACTTGCAGGACTCGTTGGTGTTGGGATCGTCGCGATTGTGGGCGGTACAGAAGCCACGTAGGCGACCATTTGGCTGGACACCGCCTTGGAAACGCGATCGAATCGCCAATCGGAACGTCGGCGACGCACGATCGTGATAGCGAGCACTGCGGTGTGACGGGCCTGCTGCACGCTGTCGGCGCCGACGGCGGTCCCGCCGGCTGGGTCGTCGTCTTCGGTACGCGCGTGGTGACGGCGCCGTCAGGCGTACCGCGGTGCGCTTTTACGCGAACGCCGCCGGAGGACTCGGCAGGCTCGTGAACGACGTTCGCTATCGCTGGAAGCAGGCGTCGGCGCCTGACGCGTACGAGGTTGAGCATCCGGTCGCGCAGTGCCGGCGATCGCTCTCCCAGAAAGCAGGCGTCCCGACCTAGCCGATTGCTCGCTTGCGGATTCGCCCAATCTCGAGCGTACGGTACGGCTGTCCGCACGATCGCTTCCATCTCTCCGCCACCTCGCGTCGGGCGATCGGGTTGGCGACGATCCGCAGTTTCAGCAACTGGCGCTGGACCGTTTGTTCTGTCCGGACTCGCGCCGGTCACGGACTGCGGCGGTCGCGTCGGTTGCTCACGAGCCCTGGGGGCGTCCTTGTGGGCCGGCTGGGCGCGCGTCGCTAGCCTGGCCCAGTCAAGCGCTGTTGGCATGGTTGTCGGTCCGGCTGGTTGGAGAACGCGTGAAGAAGATCGGATTCCTGTCGTTTGGTCACTGGAGCACTGGCCCGTACTCGCGAACGCGGTCGGGCGCGGATGCGCTGCTGCAGTCGATCGAGCTTGCGGTCGTGGCGGAGGAGTTGGGCGCCGATGGGGCGTACTTTCGCGTGCATCATTTCGCGCGTCAGCTCGCCTCGCCGTTTTCGCTGCTGGCGGCGATCGGCGCGAGGACGTCGCGGATCGAGATCGGTACCGCCGTGATCGATATGCGCTACGAGAACCCGATGTACTTCGCCGAGGACGCCGGGGCGGCTGATCTGATCGCGGGTGGCCGGCTGCAGCTGGGGATCAGCCGGGGATCGCCCGAGCAGGTGATCGATGGCTGGCGGTTCTTCGGCTACGAGCCCGCCGACGGGGACAGCGATGCCGACATGGCGCGTAAACACACTGAGGTCACGCTGAGGGTTCTGGAAGGCGATGGGTTCGCGACGCCGAACCCTCGGCCGATGTTCGCTAATCCGCCGGGGCTGTTGCGGATCGAGCCGCACTCGGCCGGCTTGTTGGAGCGGATCTGGTGGGGGTCGGGATCGAATGCGACCAGTGTCTGGGCGGCCCGGCTCGGGCTCAACCTGCAGAGCTCCACGCTAAAGGACGACGAGACCGGGGAGCCCTTACACGTCCAGCAGCGCAAGCAGATCGAGGCCTACCGCGAGGCGTGGAACGAAGCCGGGCATGACCGTCAGCCACGGGTATCGGTCAGCCGTAGCATCTTCGCGCTCACCACCGATACCGACCGCGCCTACTTCGCCGGCGACCGTGACTCTGAAGATCAGATCGGCATGATCGACGAGACCACGCGCGCGATCTTCGGGCGCTCATACGCGGCTGAGCCCGACGTGCTTGTTGAGCAGCTCTGCGACGACGAGGCGATCCAGGAGGCAGACACGCTCCTACTTACCGTGCCCAACCAGCTCGGCGTGGAATACAACGCTCACGTGATCGAGAACATCCTCACCCACGTCGCACCGGCGCTCGGCTGGCGCTAACCCACCCCGATCCGGCGAGCGTGTGTCGCCGTCACCACCGCTGAGATGAACGATCCCTACCGCCTGCAGCGGTTCGTAGCGGCCCAAGACGACGGGCGGACCTATGAAACGGCCGTCAGGGAGCTGCGTGCGGGTCGTAAGCGGAGTCACTGGATGTGGTTTGTGTTTCCGCAGATCGCTGGGCTCGGGCAGAGCGCTACGTCCATGACGTACGCGATCTCGTCGCTTGCCGAAGCTCGGGCCTATCTTGGGCATCCGGTGCTTGGGCCTCGACTCATCGAGTGCGTTCGGATTGTCGGCGAGCTCGATGGAGGCACCGCGGAGGACATTTTCGGCCATATCGACGCGGTGAAGCTGAGATCGTCGATGACCCTCTTCTCTCACGCTGGCCCTGCCAGCTGTCCCTTTCGCCGGATCCTTGACATCTACTTCGACGGCGTCGCTGATGAGGCGACCGAGCGCCTGCTCGGGAGTCGGTAGCCGGGACGCCTGATGCCACGGCCGCGATGACGTAGGCGGCGTCTCCGTGCGCCCGATCTGGAGCGCTCGACTGTAGCTTCGGAGCGATCCCTTCCATCCCTCAGCCGCTTCGCGTCGCGCGATCGGATTGGCGACGAGGTGATCGTCCCGAATGTCAGTCTTGGTGGTTCCAGAGCCCAGCGTCCTTCAGATGGCTCAGGCACTTGGCCTCGATCTCACGCGCGCTGGCGGCGTCGTTGCACTCCCGCCAGCGGACGTGGAGTTCGTGAGGTGCGAGCGCGGCTTTCCCCCAGTCCTTCGCTCGCATCTGTTTCCCGTCCTCGAGGTCGGCGACGCGTTCACGCAGCCACACTGGATCTCTGAGCGCGCGATCGAAGCTGCGTCCGAGCAGGCCACCACCGAGACCCTGACCGGTTAGGTACGCGGAGAGTCGACCGTTGATTCCCTGGGGCTTCGTGGTGCCTCGGCCCGAGCGCTCTCCCGCCATCCCGACATAGATCACGGGTCCGTGGCGTCTCGTTCGAGCCATGTACACGCCAGGCTGGCGCGGGGCTGACTCGCGGGCCTTCTCGATCGGTATCCAGCGTGACCACCGACCGAGCGCGTCGACGGCCGCAAACGCCTTCGCTGTGCCGGGCGTTCCCGGGATCTCGAACTGGCCGATCCGCGGACCGAACACCTGTTTGAACCGCTCGGCGCAGCTGATCAGCCACTTATGCGCAGCCGGCCAGCTGTCGCGGTCCTGGAGCGCGGCTTCGGCGTACCGGTAGGTGCGTGTTCCCGTTGGGTCGCCCCATTCGAGATCCGCGAACCCAAGCTCGAGCTCGATCGCGTCCCGGTCCTCGCGCAGGGCCTCATAGACGATCTCAGCGTGATCGCGCGGGACCGCGAGCCGGGAATGCATCGCGGCGAGCTTGCACCCCACTCGCCCCTTTGCGAAATGAACGACCGCGACGACACGTGCTCGGCTCGTTCCGATCGGCAGGTAGCACCAGCTCTTCGCCGCTGGGGTGCGCGACGGGAATGAAGAGCCATCCAACGCGTCGGAGAAGCGCCCCCAGAATTCGAGCTGTAGTTGTCTCGTCTCGCTCAACGCGGCGTTCATGACTGCGGCCCCGGGTCGTCCGGCGCGCCGCGACCGATGATCCGGGACAGCCACGGTCCGAGGTCGAGATGCGCATCCGGGCCCCCGGCCCCTCCCGGAACGCCGCGATCGGCACCGCGGGGTCACCGAAGTGCGTCCTGAAGAGCTCCAGGGCGGCCGGGAAGCGGCCGAGTCCCGAACCGTTCGACGCCTCAGATCGGAGCGCGTCCTCGGCCCACTCACCAAGGACGTACAGCTCGGCCCGTCGCGGAACTGAATCACCAGCGAGCCTCACGAGATCGGACACCAGTCCGCTTCGGTCCTCACCGGCGCGCGCCCAGCGGGTCAGGCGCAGGCACGCGACCCGCCGGTCGGACACGATGTCAAACCCTGCGCTGCCTGCGCCCCCTGTCGAAACCGCGAACACGTGCTCGTCGGGATCGAGCATCGTCGGCAGCACGAGCGCGCTCGTGAGGGCCCGGATCACGTCACCGAGCCGGGCGAACCGCTCGGCGGCAATCAGCGACCCTCGAGCACGGCGGGCAGGTCGAGGTCGGTGCTTCCCGTCTGCATTCCCCCCGTGATCTCCGCCAACGACGTCGCGAGCGGTTGACGATCAACGAAGTGGACAAGCGCCGCGAGCCGATCCAGCACGTCGAGCGGGTCGTCATTGAAGCTGAGATCGCCGATGCCGTCGGCGGCCTACGCCGCGGCCGGAACAATGCGGTACGTCATCGGTCCGACATCGCCGTTGTTAGCGAAAAGGACGTCGCCCACCTGAAGCGAGACTCGCAGCCCGATCGGATGCGTGCCGTCCCCGACGGAGTACCAGAGCTCGTTGTCCTCGCCCACGGCGAAGTCCCCGGCCTCGAACGGACCGTATTCGAACTTCCCGCGCTCGGCGAGCAGCACGAACGGCTCCCGCGGCCACGAGGGCACAATGACCTGGGATCCGCACCGCGCTCGTCGCTCATGGCCTGCCACGCCACCGGTTGGCGCTCAACCGACTCTACCGTCTCCACCGTTCGACGGTTTGACTCTCGCCAGCGGGGCGTGGGCGGACAGGACCGACTCTAAGCCGGCACGATTGCGTTCATGGTCGGGCAGGTTTGGCGCTGACGCCTCCTTCGGCGACCAGGGGCTCACCGGGATCCGGCCGTGTCGCCGCGGAGTGCCGGGGTTGCATCGGGGGCTCGGCGGCAGTGGCTCCTATGCTCAGATGATGTCGGTCGCCGCCTGCCAGTTGCTCCGGTTCGCGGAGCAGACGTTCGTTCGTGATTTGGAGGGTCTCTACGAGCCCTGGGCGGCGGTGCCTGCGCCCGCGCCTGAGCTGCTCGTGCTCAACGACAGGCTCGCCGCCGAGCTCGGCGCCGACCCCGAAGCGTTGCGCGGCCGCGACGGGCTCGCTCTGCTGCTCGGGACAGGTGTCCCGGACGGGCTGACCACTGTGGCGCAGGGTTACGCTGGCCACCAGTTCGGCGGTTGGTCGCCGCGACTCGGTGATGGGCGGGCGCTGCTCCTCGGCGAGGCCCTGGATGTCCACGAGCGGCGGCGCGACGTTCATCTCAAGGGCTCGGGGCGCACGCCGTTCGCGCGCGGGGGTGATGGCCGCGCGGCAGTCGGCGCGATGCTCCGCGAGCATCTCGTCGGTGAGGCGATGCACGCGCTCGGGATCCCGACGACCCGCGCGCTGGCGGTCGTGGCCATCGGCGAGCCGGTGCGCCGCGAGACTCTCCTGCCCGGCGCCGTGCTTACGCGCGTCGCCGCGAGCCACCTGCGCGTGGGGACCTTCCAGTACGTCGCCGCCACCCTTCGCGACCCGGTTCTCCTGCGGCGCCTGACCGATCATGCGATCGCCCGCCACCACCCCGCGGCGGCCACGGCCGAGGTCCCGGCCGTCGCGCTGCTCGACGCCGTCTCCGCGGCGCAGGCCGACCTGGTCGCGCGGTGGATGCTCGTCGGGTTCGTACACGGCGTGATGAACACCGACAACATGACGATCTCCGGGGAGAGCATCGACTACGGCCCATGCGCGTTCATGGACGCCTATGACCCCGAAACGGTGTTTAGCTCGATCGATCACGGCGCCCGCTACGCCTACGGCGCCCAGTCCGGGATCGCGCAGTGGAACCTAGCCCGTCTCGCCGAGTCACTGCTGCCACTGGTTGACCCGGGCGACCAAAAGTCCGCCGTCGAGGCGCTGATGACTGTCCTGGAAGCTTTCCCGGACCGCTACCGCGCCGCGTGGCGCGACGGGATGCACGCAAAGGTCGGCCTCCCCGCCGGGGCTGCCGAGGACGAGTCGATCGTCGAGGACCTGCTCACCCTGCTGAAAGAGGACGAGGTTGACTGGACTTCAGCGTTCCGCGCGCTCGCCCGCGTCGCTCGCGGCGACGCGGACGCGCTCGCGACGCTCGCCCTCACCCCGGAGCGGTTCGCCGGCTGGGTCGGCCGCTGGATGGCGCTCGCGCCAGACCCGGAGCTGATGGACCGCGTGAACCCGTTGTACATCCCGCGCAACCACCTCGTTGAGGATGCCCTCAGCCAGGCCACCGTCGGCGACCTCGCGCCGTACCACCGGCTCCTGGACGCCGTCGCCCGACCGTTTGAGGAGCGACCCGGCCTCGAGACCTACGGCGCCCCAGCCCCACCGGGCTACGGGGCCCACGTGACGTACTGCGGGACCTGACCGGGCGCGGAACCTTGGGTTCTCACGGTGATCGCAACACCCGCTGAGATCGAGGGACTTCTAGAGCCATCCGCCGTCCGTGGTTGAGTAGCGCGCCGATCGTCGCGAAGCCGAGCCCGAGGGCGAGGCGGTAGC